>Ga0187778_10000003_pt1 | contig 120896 bp, 107 predicted proteins | sample 1015_Q2_SP5_20_M_FD_132418 | JGI IMG/M metagenome (GOLD analysis project Ga0187778, IMG submission 132418) | Tropical peat soil microbial communities from peatlands in Department of Meta, Colombia - 1015_Q2_SP5_20_MG | ecosystem: Environmental > Terrestrial > Soil > Wetlands > Peat | place...
CTCGACATGTGGCTGCCGCAGACCGCGGAGGTTTACTCCGATTGGCAAGGACGTCGCTTCCAACGCCGGCACAGTTTCAGTAATTACCTGCTTTTCTCCGTAGACGACAAGGAGAAAATAATGTTGCCCAAGTCTGCGCAAGAAACGGCTCCTACGCCAGGAGGCGAGCCGCCAAAACCTTAGCTCTGCTCCACTTGTAATTAGCGCCTGGAGGATTGCGATTTGGCCGGATCGATTTCGATGCGGCCCTTGAAGTGGGCGCCGTCTTCGATACTGATGCGGGCGGAGGCGATGTCTCCGACAATCGAGCCGTCCTTTTTGATGTCGACGCGGCCTCGGGCCTGGATGTTGCCGACAACTTTGCCGTAGGCGATCACATCACCGGCGAGAATTTCGGACTTGAGCTGGGCTTCGGGGCCGACGGTGAGTTCATGGCCTTCGAGTGAAATGGGGCCATCCACGATACCGTCGATCTGCAAGGGTTCGTTTCCTGTAATCTGCCCTTTGATTTGAATGCTTGAACCGAGGCGCGCGGCGCCGCGGGCAGAGCTGCTGCCAAGGCGGCTCGAAGACGGCGCATTGAACGGAACGGCCGGCGAAGCTGGAGCTGGCGAAACCGCGGGCGGCTCCGCAACGGTTTGTTGCTTGGACCACATAGTACCTCCCTGATTCGAATCCCAAGAATGCGATTTGCTCCGGGTGAGAGGGAGCATTGTGGATTCAATGTAGGGGCGCGGTGCGCGGGGAGGCAACAGAGAATTGACGCGGGTTTGCTCAGTTTGGAAACAGGCCGCGGGGACAGGCGAAAGGGCCGCGTTCAAGTGAGGCCGAGGACATGGTTCAGGAAGCCGACCAGGTACTTCCAAGCCAGATAGTAGACGATGAGTGCAACAGGGGCGAGGACGGGGAAAACGTGGGTCGCAAAAGTGGGAATCGTGAAGCTCAGCAAACGAGTGAGAAGCAAACCAAGCGGGCCAAGAAGGATTGGAAGAACCGCGCCGTGGAGGCCGAGAGAGAGAGGTGAGCGCCTGCGAAGGGCGACGAAAAGAACGTTCCAGAGACCCCAGAGGTTCGGGACCACGGCCATGGGGAAAACGATGAAGCGCTCGAGGGGCACCGGGAAATTGTAGACGTAACGGAAAAACGTGTAGCCGGTCATGATGACGAGGAGAAACGGCGTGGGCACGGCGATACCGGCGAGATAGGCGCGAAGATAAGGATGCTGATTCATAGAGACCTCCTGCTCACAGGTGATAGAGCAAAGCCGGAATAGCTCCGGGAAAGATCACAAGAGCTACGGCCGTAGCGGCGGCGAGCACCCAGTCGAACCAGGGGACGTGCAGTTGGCGCTCGTCGAGGCGGCGGAGCATTTGCGGCCAAAGGTCGCGCTGGAGCTCCGTGTCTTGCACGGGAGGCAGCGCCTGCTTGAGCAGCGCTTGGAGTTCCTTGTCGTTTTCGTGGTTATTCATTTTGCTTTGACCTCCGCACGAAGAAAATTGAGCTTTTTGCGAAGCATGCGAACGGCCCGAAAGATGCGGACTTTGACGAGTGCGACGGAGATGCCGACGGCTTCAGCGATTTCGTTGTAGGGTTCCTCCTCGATAAGCGCTAGCGTCGCAACGAGGCGGTATTTCGCCGGAAGCTCCAGGAAAGCCCGTGTGATGTGGCGGCGCAGCTCGCTGCCGATGGCGGGATCGCCGCCGGGAGGCGAGGGGAAGTCGTCAACAAGTTCGGTTTCGGGCCGGACGCGCTTGAGGTGATCCAGGGCCGCGTTGGTGGCGATGCGGCGCGCCCAGGCTCGAAAATTGCCTGTCGCATCGAAACGATCGCGGGCACGGTAAATGCGCCAAAACGTCTCCACTGTCAAATCCTCGGCGGCGCCGGAGTCACGAACGATGCGGACGATCCAGCCGTAAACCTCCCTCTGGTGCTGGCGAAACAACGCCTCGAAGGCGTCCAGGTCGCCCGCCGCGAATCGTTCCAGCAGCTCCATCGGCCACTCTCTATACCTACTTACTGGATTTTGTATAGATTGGTTACAGGAATCTTGTAAGTAGCCCTATGAAGAAAAGAGGCAAAGGCGGCGTCCGAAGAAAACGCAGTGCGCGCCAGAAGACGGGGTCACGAAAGCCGACACGTGCAAAGGCGAGGATTATCAAGGATCCGATCACCGGACTGCCGGGTTCTCAGCGCTGGGAAAAACGCTCCAAAACTAACGAGCGAACAGGTCCGCGAGATGCTTGCCGATTTTCCTTGCCGTCTACGGGTGATATCAGTGATCCGGGATCTCCACTTCGCAGTAGGTCCCGGGCTTCGCGGCGTCCACTGCTGCGACGACCCGATCCACGTACTGACGCAGTACTCGCCATTGAGGATTGCGCAGAACAATGACTGCAATCTTGAAAAGCTTCAAGTTTTGTTGATACTGGATATTTTTGTCGGGAGTGACGAATACTTCAAATCCGGCGTCCTGCGCCGCCCTTAGCAATTCACCGTTCCTGAGCTTATCCCACCCTCGCTGCCAGGCTGTTTCAACTGTGTGTTCGCCGAGGAAGCGACGGAGGTGGACAGGTGTGCTCTGGTCGAGAAGAACCAGCATCAGCGGCTAACAGGCGACGATGGAGTTACGTCAAGGCTGCGGGCTGCAAATTCGATAACGGCTTCGACTTGGTCCCGGTCAAGCCCCTCGAACCATTCCATAATGTCGTCGATGTTGGCGCCGGCTTTCAGATTTTCAAAAATGACGGAGACGGGCATGCGCGTTCCCTTGAGCACCCAGGCGCCGCTTACCTTTCCCGGGATGCTCTCCACGGCAGGGCATTGTGACCAATCCAACGCTGGCATGAAAGGGCACCTCAGATGTCGGGGCTCAACCGCGTCCAGCACTAGCGATAAGCTTCAAATTGTTGTATTGATTTCGAACGCGGTCTTTATCATGGGCATGCAGTGTCCATTTGTGCTCACAGTGAATGCAAGCTGCGTCGATGTGTTCGCCACTTTTCAACGCACGATCTAGATAAGAAATAAGCAGGGCGACCCCTTGCCCGCAGTTGGGACACTTAACCGGAATGTTCTTTAGAGACTCCATAGCATTCACCTTCTATGGTCATTCTAACACGCTCCCCAAATGAAGAAGGGCCGGAAATCGTTTCAGCGATTCCGGCCCGATGAGATCGGACACTTACCTTACGTCCGTGGCTAATAGATGTCGTACTGCTCCCAATGCAGCGTGGCGTCGGACTGAATGATGACGTGTTTGTGCGAGTTTTGCTCGAGTTCGTCGATGAGCATGGACTCGCGGGTCTTGAGCGCCTTGGCGATTTCCGGATGCACGCGAAGCGTGAGGTTCGGATTGTCGCCTTCGGCTGCGATGGCCATCTTGCGCGCTTCGGCCTGAATTTCGTAGCAGAGCGTGGGAATGGACTTGACCATGCCCGAGCCGGTGCAGTACGGGCAAGGCTGGCAGAGCACGCGCTCAAGAGCCTGCTTGGTGCGCTTGCGGGTGATGCAGACGAGCCCAAATTCGTTGAAGGAGAGCGCTTTTGACGGAGCCTTGTCCTGCTCCAACGCTTGCTGCAGCGCCGACAAAACTTTTTCGCGGTTGCGGCGCTCTTCCATGTCGATGAAGTCGACGACGATGATTCCGCCGAGGTCGCGCAAGCGAATCTGGCGGACAATTTCCTTTACGGCTTCGAGATTGGTCTTGACGATAGTGTCTTCGAGGCGCGTGGAGCCCTTGCCGACAAATTTGCCGGTGTTGACGTCGATGGCGACCAGCGCCTCCGTGTGATTGATGACGATGTAGCCGCCCGACTTGAGCCAAACTTTGGGACGCAACGCTTTGTCGAGTTCGTGCTGGATGCCGAACTCTTCGAAGATGGGCGTTTCCTTGGTGTAGAGCTTGACGCGGCTGACCAGCTTGGGCTGGAAGCGGCTGACAAATTCCACGACCTTGCCGTATTCCTCCTCGCTGTCGATCCAGATGGCGGTGAAGTCGTCGCTCACGTAATCGCGGAGCATGCGTTCGACGAGATCGAGGTCGCGGTGCAGCAGTGCGGGAGCTTTGCGCTCTTCGCTGCGCTGCTTGATCTCGTTCCAGGTTCTTCCCAGAAAATCGATGTCGGCGCGAATTTCGTCATCGCTGGCGCCGCCCGCGGCGGTTCGAACGATAAAACCGCCAGGATAATTGGCGCTGGCTTCGCTGACCAGACGGCGCAAGCGCGAACGGTTCTCCGCGGAGACGATTTTGCGCGAGACGCCGGTGTGATGAACAGTCGGCATGTAAACCAAGAAACGTCCCGGCAAAGCGACGTGGCTAGTAATGCGCGCGCCTTTTTTGCCGAGCGGCTCTTTGGCAATTTGGATGACGATGTCCTGGCCAGCCTTCAGCATTTCGGAAATGAGTTGCGGGCGGCGCGGCGGGCCGGCATGGCCGCCGTGGTGGCGATGTTCATGGCGCGGGCCGCCGGGGCCGCGTCGTTCAAATCGTGGACGGCCCCGGTCGCCACCGCGGCGATCAGGACGGCCACCACGATCGCGGCCGCGTCCACCACTTCGGAATGGCCGCTGGAACCGAGAGCGAGGGTTTCCGCCAATGCGCGCGGAATCGCGGGGATAATCCTCGCGGCGCGCGTTCGAGTCAGCAGCGCGAGGAGCGCGCGTTTCGCCGGGAAGGAGAATGATATCTTCCTCAATAGCGGCGGATTCTGCGAGGGGCTCACCGGCAGCAGAAGCGATCACCTCAGTTTCGGCATGGATATGCTCGGCTTCGAGGGTTTCTTCCGCACCGTGCTCGTCGTGAGTCAGTTCCGGCTCTTCTTCCTCATGCTCCTCGTGTTGAGCGTGCTCTTGTTCCAAGTCGTGGAATTCGCCGAGGGCGGCGGCGTGCTCGGCGCTTTCCTGCGCCACGTCGGCGGCGAAGTCGGCGCGATCGGCGGCGCGGCCGGCTTCCACTTCCGCGACTTCTTCGGCGGAAAGTCCGGAGGGCGCTTCAGGGTGAACTTCCGCAACGGATTCCGGCTCTTCTTCCACCTCCACTTCGTCTTCCTCGAATACAGCGCCACCAGCCAGGGCATCCGCTTCCGCTTCAGCCGTGGTTTCTTCATGTTTGGCTTCGGCGAGGTCGGCAGCAAGAGCGGCGACTTGATCCTCGCTCAGCCCGTTCTCAGCCGCGTGATGCTCGTGTCCCTGCGCAGCTTGTGGTGGCGCGGATTCGGCTTCGCCAGCTGCTTCCGCGGGACTGGCGGATTCGGACTCGGTGCCCCCTTCGGCAAGGAGCCAGCGCGGCAGTCCGCCGGAAAAGCGGCGCGGAACCGCTGCGCCGGGAACGTTCGGCGGAAGAGAACCCGTCGAACGCGGAGCGATTTCTTCCGTGGAAGGACGCTCTTCGCGTGATTCCGGTTCAGCAACAGGCGGCGGAGTGACGGGTGGTTTTCCGCGATACTTTGCGAGCGATTCACCGGGAAGAAGAATTGTGTCTTCGCCGACATCCGCCGGAGCGGAACCTGAACTGCGTGGTCCTTCCTGACGCCGGTTGTCATAGCGGTCGCGCTGACCGCCGCGATTGTCATAACCGCGAGATTCGCCGCCTTGCGGCGAAGCATATTTCGATGGAGGGAGATTTCGCCCGCCTGGGCCGCCCTGCGGACGGCCGCCGCGATGACGCCCGCCACCCCGGCGTCCCCAGCGGCCGCCGCGGCCGCGATCGCCTCCACGATCCCCGCCGCGGCCATAGCCTTGGCCCTGGCGTTCGTTGCTCGAGCGGCTGGAGTAATTCTGCGTCGGGTTGTAGTGCGGCGAAAAATTCTGAGGGGCGGAAGCGTTGGAATCCGGCTGGCGCTCCTCAACAGATTCAAGGTGCTGTTCTTCGGTGGGACTGGTTGCCTCGGCGTCGTGCAATTCCTCGATATGTGAAGCCTCGTCCGCGGCGCGAGCTTCTTCGTGGACCGTCGGCTCGCCGGTCGAGGAAGGCTCCGCGTGGAATTCCTCGTGATGGGCTTGCTCGTGGCGCTCCGTGGCGCGCGCCAAAGTTTCACCCGGGAGGATCTCGACGGTGGAACCATTTGTTGGGGGATGTGAAGGAGCCGCAACGTGCTGTTCGTGCGGCTGGCCGTGCTCGTAATCTTCGAGGTTTTCGAAGACGTCGCTGACGTAGAGGAAAGCGTCACCATCCAGGCCGATGTCCACGAAAGCAGACTGCATGCCTGGGAGAACCCGAGTAACTTTTCCTTTGTAGATGCTGCCAACCAACGCGAACTCTTTTTCGCGTTCGATGTAAATTTCGACTAGCTGGCCTTCTTCCAGAATCGCGACCCTCCGTTCGTGGGAGGCCGCGGAAATAACCAATTCTTTCGACATGAAAACTCCTTGTGAGCAACTCCGGCGTTGCCGGAGTTCACCACGGGACGCATCGCCGCGGGCTTCAGCCCGGCGGAGGTCCGAGAAAGCGAAGCCGCTCCCCGCACAAAGGGGAGGCACGCTGCGCACACTTGTATAAAAGTGGCTTGACGTTCGAAGCCGGAGGGGAAAGAAATCCTCAGTCTGTCGAGGCTAGGCCGCTGCCGGAAACGAGCCGGGTGAACGGCGGACGATGCTGTCCTCACTCTAAAAATCCTTCTTACCTGTGATCCCGGGACGGCCGGGACCGGTAAATCTAACTTCTCCGGGTGCATTCCGAGGGAACAGGAATGTCACGCGGGACTGGCAAAACGATCAGTTGACGAAGCGGCGCAGCCGGACATTCATCACCAGCCCGATCGCCAGGAAAACAAACAGCGTGGCGGAGCCCCCGTAGCTCATCAACGGCAACGGGATGCCGGTGACCGGCATAGCGCCAATCACCATGGCCACATTCACCAAAACATGGAAACCCAGCGCGGCTGCGACGCCCATGACCAGAAACATTCCCGCGCGATCTTTCGCGCGTTGAGCATTCTGCACTAAGCGCAGCAGAAGCGCCATGTACAACCCAAGAGCCAGCAGCACGCCTTTGAACCCCTGCTCTTCCGCCCAGGCCGACATGATGAAATCGGAATAACGGACCGGGATGTAGCCCAGTTGATTCTGCGTGCCATTGCCGAACCCTTTGCCCCAGAACCCGCCGGAACCCACGGCAATCTTGGACTGCAAAAGCTGATAGCCGGAACCCTTGGCGTCTTCCTCCGGATGCAGGAAAGAAGTGATTCTTTCCCGCTGGTACGGCTTGAGGATGCGCCGGCTGACGCGAGGATAAAATACCGCCCCCACCAGCAGTATCCCCACCAAAGAAAAAACCGCTGCGTGTTGCCACTTCAAGCCCGCTAGAAACGCGCCTACTGCCAGCATGGGCATCAGCACCAGGGCTGTACCCAAATCGGGCTGCTTGAGAATCAAGACCAGCGGAACTCCTACAATTAATCCTGCCTTGATTAGGTCCCGCAAATCAAGCTCATCGGACCGCACTTCCGCAAAGAAGCGCGCCAACACGATAATTATAATCAATTTGACCAGCTCTGACACCTGGATTAGTTCCCCAATTGCGGGGATCTGAATCCATCGCTTGGCGCCGAAGTGGGTGCGCCCGACGAGCAAGACCGCGACGAGCGCGGCAAGGCCAATAAGATACAGAATTGGGGCCTGGTCCAAAATCAGGTGATAGTCCACGCGCGAGAGAGCGAACATCAGCACAAAGCCGATGACCAGCCAGCGCACCTGCTTCATGTGCATGCCGGCGAGCGCACTGCCGTGCGTGGCAGAATAGATTTCGATCACACCCAGCGCGCAAATGGCAGCCAGGATGGCGAGCAGCCACCAATCGTAGTCGCGTGTGCCGGGAGCGTCTTTCATGAGGGGAGTCCACAGTCGACAGTTGACAGTCGACAGTAAGAAAAGAAGGGACCCACGGTGGTTTTGGCGAATTGAGCAGTGGCGGTTTGGTTTGTCATTTGGCGGCTCATGGTTTTCTCAACGCTCGCGCTCTGCGGCGGCGTGCGTGGACGTGTTTTCCTCGGATTTGAGGGAAAGGCGGGGAGCGGCAGCCGCAGTTGCAGCGCGAATGCCGGCGGGTTCAGGGGCTTTGGTTTCGGCCGTGTATTGGCCCTCGGTCTTTTTGTTCTTCTTGTCGTAGTAGGCCTTGATGATGTCCTTCACGACGGGTCCGGCGGCTTCGCCGCCATGCTTTCCGCTTTCTTGAACGAGAACGGAAACCACGATTTCCGGATTGCGGCGGGGCGCATAGCCGACGAACCAGGCGTTGTCGATGAATCTCTTCTGTTTGCCGACGCGGTCTCGCGTGTTGTAGCCAATGACCTGCGCCGTGCCGGATTTGCCGGAGAACTCGATGCCCTGGAGCTTGAGGGCGGTGCCGGTGCCGCCGTTGTTGATAACGCCGTACATGTCGTCGGTGATTTTTTCCACGGTGGATTCGGAAAGCGGGAATTTTTCTTCGGCGACGTTTCGCGCGTCCTTAAGCATGTGCGGCTGCATAAAAACGCCGCCCGAGGCGATGCCGCCGATCAGGCGAGCGAGTTGAAGCGGAGTGGTAGTGACGGCGCCCTGGCCGATGGCAACGGAAACCGTCTCGCCTGGATACCATTTACGGTGGAAAACGCGCTGCACCCAATCTTCGCTGGGCATCAAGCCAGGTTCTTCGGAAGGAAGGTCGATGCCGGTCTTGCGGCCAAGGCCGAACTTCGTGGAGTAGTAAGAAATGCGGTCAATGCCCAAGCGAATACCCAGGTTGTAGAAGAAGATGTCGCAGGATTGATTGACGGCCCTGTGGACATCCACGACGCCGTGGGCGGGCTTGTGCGACCAGGAAACCCAGCACTTGAATTCGCGGCCGTAAAAAACGCCGTAGCCGGGACAAAATGCAGTAAAGCTTTCGGGAACGGCCTTGCTTTCGTACATGGCTGTGGCCATGACAATTTTGAACACGGAACCGGGAGCGAGCTGAGCCTGAATCGCGCGATTCAGCAGCGGTTTCTCTTCGTCCTCGTTGAGCTTTTTCCACTCGTCTGCGGAAATGCGCACGGCAAAATCATTGGGATCGATTACCGGATGGCTGGCCATGGCCAGGACTTCGCCAGTGCGCGGGTCGAGGGCTACCACTGCGCCGGGCCGCGCGCCCAAAGATTGCTCTGCGACCTGCTGCAAGTCATAGTCGATGGTGAGCTGAATTTGTTTGCCGGGAATGGCTTCCTGGGTGGTGAGGCGGCCAACTTCCTTGCCGATGCTGTTGACGATGACGCGCCGCTTGCCGTCCGTGCCTTGAAGCAAGTCGTTGTACTGGCGCTCAAGCCCGAATTTTCCGGCAAAGTCGCCAGGGCGAAGCCGGCCGTTGCTGGCTTCGATTTGGTCCTCACTGACCTCCCCTACGTAGCCGGCAGCATGGGCGAGGAAGCCGTCAGGCAAATAACGGCGGCGCGAAACGGAAATCATTTCGAGGACTGGAATCTCGGACCGGTGGGATTCGATGTAGGCGATGTCTGCGGGCGAAGCTTCGGGCTTAATGATGATGGGCTGAAACTTGGGAAGATTTTTCGCGTTGTCGAGTTGATCGTGCAGATCTTCAAGGGAGATTCCAAGCCCATCAGAAATGGCAGGAAGGTATTTTTGGACGAGCGTGGGATCGTCGCGGAGGAGCAGGACGCTGAAAGAAGGCCGATTGTCGACCAGCACTCGCCCGTCGCGATCGAGCATGCGTCCGCGCGGCGCGATGACGGGAATCTCGCGGACGCGGTTGCGCTCCGCCATGGAAGTGTATTTGTCGGAGTCGATAACCTGGAGTTTCCAGAAGCCGAGCAGCAACACTCCGATCATGCCCACAATGATGTAGGAAGCTATCGCGAGCCGCGCTTGCGGCAATCGATTGTCGTTGCGGAACCAGTACGACACGAAAACCCCGCGCGCGAGCAGTCAGGGCGTGTGGCCCGGTCCAGCCCCTTTGCACTTGTTGGGCGGACTAAACTCGCGTCACGAAAAATCCACAGCGTGGGTTTCAAGTTGCTCCGGGCCAAGCCGGAGCTTCTCTCAAATTGTCCGTCGAAAATTTCCTCGAACCTGGGCCACGAAAAAATCTTCCGGAGCTCCCGAAGTGCCGCCGGACTCCAGGCTGCACGAAGCAGCAGAAGTCCTTTTCAACGTACCACTTGCACGGAGGCGCCGCAAGCCGTCCGGGAGGACAGGTTCCAGAGTTGCATTGCCGGCCTCGCAAGAGGATTTCGGAGACGCGATTGCCACTGCTGGCTCTATCACGCTATGGTAGAGAATTCTCCCATGGTTGCCGAAGCACACTTAGAAAAGCCGCTGCGTCTGGCTCTCATCGGCATGTCGGGGGCCGGAAAGACGTTCTGGACAAAGAAGTTAGCGGAAAGCGGGACGCCGGCGATTTCCTGCGACGACTGCATCGAGCAGAAGCTTTCGCCGAAGCTCGCGGCAGGGGGCTACTCGGGAATAAACGGAGTGGCCGCGTGGATGGGCTGGCCGGACAGCACCACTTATGCGGAGCGGGAAGCGGAATATCTTGCGGAAGAGATTCACACGCTCGATGAAGTTTTGCAGCAACTCGAGAAGGACTCGGAAAAATCGCTGGTGCTGGATACGACCGGCAGCGTGATTTACACCGGCAATCATCTGCTGATGCGATTGCGGCGTCAGATGACGATTGTTTATTTGGCGGCGTCGGCGAAAGAGCAAGAATTGTTGATCAAAAGATATTTGATCGATCCGAAGCCGGTGCTGTGGCGCGGCGCGTTTCAGCCGAAGCGGGGAGAAACGCCGCGCGAGACGGTCGCGCGTTGCTATCCGGCGCTGATCGCAGCGCGGCGACAAAGCTATGAAGCGCTGGCGCATTGCACGCTGCAGGTAGCCCAACTGCGCGATGCGGAGTTGGATGCTGAAGGATTCCTGGAAATGATTCGAGGCAAGATCTCGAGTGCCAGATAAACTAGTCTAATTTAGACTAGCGGAGGAGCGAGGATTTTTGAGATACCGGAGCACATCGCGGCAGGCGCCCCTCACTTCGCTGCGAGGTGCGGTCTTGCGCGGTCTGGCGCCCGACGGTGGCCTCTACATGCCCGCGGAAATTGCGCGGCATTCCCCGGAGGAACTGGAAGAATTTCGCGGCCTGCCGTTCACGGAAGTTTGCTTTCGGGTGGTGAAACCGTTCACCACCCATGACGTTCCCGAAGAAGTCTTGTGGCAAATCGTCAGCGAAGCTATCAATTTTCCAGTGAGGCTGGTTTCACTTTCGCCGGGGCTGCACATCCTGGAGTTGTTTCACGGGCCGACGCTGGCATTCAAGGATTTTGGCGCGCGCTTCATGGCGCGGCTGATGGGCTATTTTGTCCGCGGCGAAACGCGGCCGCTGACCGTGCTCGTGGCGACGTCGGGAGATACGGGGAGTGCGGTAGCGCACGGATTCCTAGGCGTGCCGGGGATTCGCGTGGTGATTCTTTACCCTTCGAAGCGCATCAGCGAAGCGCAGGAAAAGCAGTTCACGACGCTGGGCGAAAATATCACTGCTTTGGAAGTGGCCGGCACGTTTGATGATTGCCAGCGGCTGGTGAAGCAAGCGTTTTCCGATGCGGAACTGAACAAGCGCGCGTTTCTCTCGTCGGCGAATTCCATCAACATTGCGCGGCTGCTGCCGCAGATGTTTTACCACGTCGCGGCGTACCGGCAATTACCGGTAGCGTCGGTTCCGCTGATTGTTTCCGTGCCGAGTGGCAATTTCGGGAATTTAACGGCAGGCATTTTTGCGAAGCGCATTGGACTGCCGGTGGCGAAATTCATCGCGTCTACAAACGTCAATGATGTGGTGCCGCAATACTTGCAGACCGGTGAATTCCATCCGCGAGCTGCGACCGCGACCTATTCGAATGCGATGGACGTGGGCAATCCGAACAATTTTCCGCGGCTGCTCGATTTGTGCCGCGGACGGCTTGAATACGTGAAGAAAGAGATTTGGGGACGCGGCGCAACGGATAAGGACACGCTCGCGGCGATGAAAACTCTGCACGACCGTTTCGGCTACATTGCCGATCCGCACACGGCGGTGGGATTTCTAGGCTGGGAAGCGTACAAGCTCGAACACGCGGAGCCGGCGCAAGGACTAGTGCTTGCGACGGCGCATCCGGCAAAATTCGCCGATGTCGTGAAAAAAGCCATCGGCAGCGCGCCGCCGCTCCCGGACCGCCTCGCCGCCTATCTGAAACGCGACAAATTGTCTCTGCCAATGTCGAGCGCTTACGACGACTTCAAGCAGTTTCTGCTGACGCACTAATTTGTGACTGCGCTTCTTACAACGGTTTACGCAAGCGGTCGAGGAGGAGGAAGAGGAAGACGGCGACGACGGCGTTGACGAGCGCGCCAGCGGCGAGATGCAGATTGAACCACGGCTCGGGTTGTCCAAGCAAAATGCGCCGCGTGAGAACGATCACGCCCTGATGCACGACGAAGAACCCCGCCGTAAGCGCAAAACGCGCCAGAGGATGCTCGGTGTCCAGGCGCGCGCCAATCGACGAGGCGAGATAGCCGATGATGGTCTTCGCGATGCCGTAAAGCCCGAGAGGAACCGTGGGGCCGCTGAGGCTATCTTGCAATAGACCGATGGCCATCCCCAGCAAAAGACCGGTGGAAGGGTTGCGGCGGCTGAGACCGAAATAAATCGTGACCAGTAATGGCAAATCCAGAATGGCGGCACGCGTCAGGTGCAGCGGGAACCACGCCTGAATCACCAACGCGAGCAGCGTGGCGATGATAATCGCGCCGGCGCGAAATTTGTGCACCTCGATGTGCGTTTCACCGCCGCGAATTTCGTAGGCGTCGTACATCAGCGAACCACCGGAGATGGATTTGAAGCGGGCGGGACGGCAGGCTGCGGGCTGCTTGGTTCTGCATCTTTTTTCATTTCGAGAGGATGTAACGTCAAAAGCACGAGCACTTCTTCCAGCCTCTCGAGATTGGCCGCCGGTTTGATGCGAATCTCCTTGAAAGGATTGCCGGGCTTGATTACCGCGATGGTGCCGACCGGCAAGTCGCGAGGAAAGATGCGGTCCAACCCGCTGGTGATGACGCGTTCGCCAAGATTCACGGTGTCATCATTCGGAACATATTTCATCGTGAGCAGTGGCTCGCCGGCGCCGCCCACCGGGCTTTGAATGCGCGAATCGGCCAGCATGGCTCCGACGGCGCTTTCTTTGTCGGTGAGTAAAAGGACCTGAGAAGTGTTGGGATAGGCTTCAACGATTTTTCCCACCACACCGTCTGGCGTGATGACGCCCATGTCGCGACGGATTCCGTCCCGTTCGCCACGATCAAGCTGAATAGTCTGGCTGGCGCTGCCGGCGCTGGTGCCGATCACGCGCGCGCCAACCATCGGCACGTCCCCGTGGTTTTTCCGAAAGTTCAGCAACACGGCGAGGCGGTCGGCTTCCGCGGCCTTTCCTTGAAGCTGGGCGATTTGCAGTTTTAAAGCCTCGTTCTCCCGGCGCAGCTGCTCATTGTCGATGGTGGTATTTCGCAGCGCGAAATAATGGCGCCAAACATCACGAAACCAGCCGAAGCCGTAAGAACCGGCGCGCTCAAACGGGGAAACCGCGCCCACCGTCCACACGCGGATGAGGCGGCCCTGTGAATCGCGCTTGATTTGCACGGCCAGCAGCAGCACCTGGAGCAAAATGACTCCGGCGAGCAGCACCAGCGATTTGTGGCGAGAGGGGACGCCTACCATAAAAAGTCGACAGTCAACAGTCCACAGCTAACAGTTCAGAATTCTTGGAGCGACTCTTTTGAAGCAGGCGCTTGCGCATGACGACAACCCTCAGCACCCCAGTCGCCTCATAACTGATGACTGACTACTGATCACTGAAAACTCCCAATCAGTCGATGCAGACCATGCGCAGCAATTTGAAGTCGCTCAACATTTTGCCGGTGCCCAGCACGACTGAAGCCAGCGGATCATCGGCGATGGAGACTGGCAAGCCGGTTTCTTCGCGGATGCGCTTGTCGAGATTTTTCAATAGCGCGCCCCCGCCAGTTAACACGATTCCGCGATCGCTGATATCGGCGGAAAGTTCGGGAGGCGTGCGTTCAAGCGCCACGCGCACCGCATTCAAAATTGTCGCAACGCATTCGCTTAACGCTTCGCGGATTTCGCTGTCGTCGATGGTCACCGTGCGCGGCACGCCTTCGATGAGATTGCGGCCCTTCACTTCCATCGTCAGTGGCTTTTCGAGCGGATACGCCGAGCCAATTTCCATCTTGATTTGTTCTGCGGTGCGTTCGCCGACGAGCAAGTTGTACTTGCGCTTCAAATATTGCATGACGGCTTCGTCCATCTCGTTGCCGGCTACACGCACGGAACGCGAATAGACGATGCCGCTCATGGAGATGACGGCGATATCTGTCGTCCCTCCGCCAATGTCCACCACCATGTTGCCGGAAGGCTCTTCGATGGGGAGTCCTGCGCCGATGGCCGCGGCCATGGCCTGCTCCACCAGAAAAACTTCGCTGGCGCGCGCGCGATAAGCAGAGTCCTGCACGGCACGCTTTTCCACCGGCGTGATTTCGCTTGGCACGCCGATGACGATGCGCGGATGCACCAGCACGCGGCGGTTGTGCGCCTTCTGAATAAAGTACGTCAGCATTTTTTCCGTGACTTTGAAATCGGCGATGACGCCATCTTTCATCGGCTTGATGGCAACGACGTTGCCAGGCGTGCGGCCTAGCATTTCCTTGGCTTCGCGGCCCACGGCGACGACTTCGCCCGTGGCCTTGTTAATCGCCACGATGGAAGGCTCGTTCACCACAATGCCTTTGCCGTGCGAAAAGACCAGCGTGTTCGCGGTGCCCAAATCGATAGCGAGGTCGGAAGAAAACAGACTAAACACCGACCTCATGTTGTAACCGTTCTTATTCATCCCTACATCCCCCGCAGAGAAAGACTCTCCGCCATCCGGCCGGCAGTAGCGCTGAGGGCTGCGCGATCAGCCACCCTAGCTATTGTCTCCGGGCGCCACGACTAATGCAAAAGGCAGTGGCTTGTCGTTAGGAACTCTTACTTCGGCACGACGATGGAAAACTGCTTCATGTTCGTCCCACCGCGGCGGTTCGAGCCCATCACCACAATAGTATGCTGTCCCGGCTCGAGCGGTCCCACAAAATAGTGGAACGTGCCGTCGGGCGCAATATTTGGCACAGGCAGGCCGTTGATAATCAGCGCCGCCCCGGGCTCGCTGCGGCCCACGATTTCCGCATTGCGCCCTTGCACTTGCGTGCTCGTGATTTCCAGCAACATTTCCTGGGACTTGCCTTGTGCAACCACCGTGAACTTATAAGGAGCGCTGACTTCGCTGATCTGCTTCTTGGCGTCCGTCGCCGACACGTCCCAGAAATAGTCGCCGACATCAAGGCCTGTTATTTCCAAGCTGGTCCCGCTCACGGTCTTATCGAATACCGTTTTCGTGAACATGGCCGTCGTGCTGATTCTCAGCTTGTACGAAATCGCATCCTGCACTGGCTTCCATTCGAAGTGGATGGAAGCGGCTTTTGGATTCTCGCTGATGATGGGCGCGAGGTTCAAAGGCTGCAGTGGCTCGGGCGGTGCAAGCACATCCGTTTTCTGGATCGGCGTGCCACTGGTGACGGTAGCTTTCTGCCAGTTGGTCAGCTCGATGTGCTCGGCGCCGCGCTGCACTTGCGCGTTACCACTGGAAACCGTGATTTCACTCGACTTGTTGTCGGGGTCCGCTTTCACCAAACCGCGGCTGTTCGAGCCCAGTTCTGCCCTCGTATCTTCGACACGAACTTCTGCCTTCGACTCAGACAAGGTCCAGGTCGGTGTTGCCCAGTTAACTTCACCGGTGGTGATTCCGATCGCCGAGCTGCTGGGGCTGTTGGCCTGTGTGGAATTTTCTTCCACAGTGACGAGAGCGTCCGGCTTCATCGTGTACGTCGTGCCGTCAGCAAAAGTGATGCGCGCCGCACCGTCGGGGCCCGTCTTGATCTGGTCGCCCTTGTCCAAGGTGACGCGAAAATCGGCTTCGACCCACTGGATGGAATCCTTCTTTTTTACTTCCACTTTGCCGTCGAGGTTTACGAACTTGGCGCGCTTTTGCGCCGCCTCCAACTCTTTGTACTCGGGAGTCTTTACGTTCTCGTCGATTTTTTTGATTATGTTCGGGAAAAACTCCGGCTTGGCAACGTAAATTCCTCCGGAAATAAGGCCACCGCCGACGAGGACGCACAAAATTACGGTCTTGTACGTGACCGCTGTCCAATACACTTCCACGCGCGGCACATGATGATGGGGTCGGGTCTGTCTTGGGTCGATGGGCGCTTGCGTAGTCACGGTCGGGTTCGCTGGTGACGCTCCAATTTTTCAATCTAACACAGCGTTTTGCACGTGCTGCATTTGCGGAACGCTCCGTATTCAAATTATCACTAGCGGATGCCAACGGAAGGGAAGCTGTACCTTTTCTGTCCCGCCGGACAGGTCGTTCATTGCGGGGAGCGCTCGTCGTTCTTTCGCAAGAAAAAATGCTGTTTGTCCGTGTCCGCAGGCACGGCAACGTCGAAAAAACCTACCATCATCTCATCGTAGGTTTGTTCGCCCCAGCGCACCGCCGCGCTGGGATCAGGATTGTGCGGATTATTCTCGGAATTGTCGTACCACGCGACGGCTTGCAACTCCGTCCCCGCCTTTAGAGTGCGCGGTTCCGCCAAGCGATAGCTCATCTGCCAATGAAAATGATAATTCACACGAAGCAATGGCTCGATTTCGTAAGCGGGCTTGCCCGAGAGGTCTTTGTTTCTGTGAATGATGTTGTATTCGAATTGTTTTCCACGCAAATGCATGTGCGGCAGGAAGCTGAGCAACGTCGCATCGTTTGGCAGCGTGCCGCGCGCTTCGACGCGGTAGTTCGGGTCGCCCGGCGGAATCAGGAAATGGTCGTTGGTGAGCTGCAACGTGAGAATTCGCTGATTGGGCGGCTGCTTTGAAAAAATGAGCCCGATGCCGGATTGATCGGAAGCTGAGCGGCCATTCGTTGTGTAATGCATCTGGAAAACGAGATCGGAGCCAGCGGGAATGAATTTCGCCATGTTGGCAGGCCAAGCGTCAGGAGAACTTCCCGGAGCGTAAACCAAGAGAATGTCGCTGTCCGTCCAGTGAGCGCCGCGTCGATCCTCAGGGTCGCTTAATGTGGAAGCAGTGAACGGCACGCCCACAGGCGCATGGCGCAGCCAGTTCGAATCGGGCGGGCGGATGTAAACGACGGCATGATGCACGTTGCTGCGCAAGCCCGGCTGGACTTCGGCGGATTGCACCCACCGATCCTCGGAAAAATGCGTGGGTACAATTTCGTAGGTGTATTCGATATCCCCGGTGGCGGGGAGCGAAACTGGCTGCGGCATCCGCAATACGAGGTCTGGCTTCGGAATTGCCCAGCCGGACGCCCATTCGCGCGGAGCAGGCGCATCTTTTTTCTCGCCCGCAGGCGCATTTGCTTCGGACCACGCCGCCAGCGTCGCGATCTCTCCCGCGCTTAGCGATAGATCGTTCGAAAAGTGCCCAACGCTTTGGTCGGCAAACCATGGCGGCATCGATTTTTTTTCTACGGCTTGCCGGATCGCGCCGGCAAAAGGCCGAGTCTGCTCATAAGATTCGAATGCCATGGGCGCAATGCCGCCTGGGCGGTGGCAGCTTTGGCAATGCTCCTGGAGAATCGGCAGAACGTCTCGGTAAAAAGTCACTGGCGTGGCGGCAGCCTTTCGCTTAGGAAGGTCTCCGCCTGCCCGGATGAGGCTAGAAGCGCAAGCTGCGAATAGAACGAGCAGCGCAATCGTTGGAACTTGCAAAAGCCGTTGTTTCATCCTCTATTTCGATGCCGCGTTCTTAGCGCCGGGATTGCCATCGCGGAAGATTCTCATTCTATTTGAGGACTCTGGCCCTATCACCTATAATCTAAAGTTTGTCTACTGACGTGGGAGACTCATCGGATGGCTGGCGCAAACGATAAAAGCAAACGAGGGTACCGCATCCTGCTCGGTGCGTTCGTTTTGGTATTGGGCGGGAGCATGCTGCTCTATCTCGTTCCCCAAGGCACGACTTCCGGCGAAGTCTCCACCGATACGGTCGCCAAGGTCGGCGACCAGTCCATCACTATTCAGGACATCCGCCAGCAACTTGACCAAATCGAACGCAACAATCAAGTGCCCAAGCCACTGGAAGGTTTTTACGCGCAGCAAATCCTGCAGCAACTGGTTTTTACGAAAGAAATTGAATTCGAAGCCAAGCGCTTGGGAATCACTGTCTCCGATCCCGAAGTTGCCGATCGCATCCGGCAGTATCTTCCTGCCGCCTTCCAAGGCGGCACAGCGATTCCGATAGACCAGTATTCAGCGATGGTCCAGCAAAACTTTCATCTCACAGTGCCGGCTTTTGAGGAGCTGATCCGGCAAGGCATACTCGAGGAAAAATTCCGCAAGCTGGTGACCGATGGAATCAGCGCCGGTCCAGACGACCTGCAGCAGGAATTCCGCTACAAGAATGAAAAGGTGAAGCTGGACTATGTGCTCATCAAGCCCGAAGACCTGGAAGCCAAAATCACGCCTTCGGACTCTGAAATCAAGGACTACTACGAAAAGAATAAGGCCAAGTACCAGGTTCCAGAACGCCGCTCCGTGCGTTACGCCCTTCTGGACGTAAACCAGCTTCGCCAGTCGATCCAAATTTCCGATGACCAGCTCAAAGCGCAGTACCAACAAAATATTCAGCAGTATCAAGTCCCAAATCAGGTGCACGTCCAGCACATTCTTTTCAGGACGGCCGGCAGACCGGACGCTGAAGTCGAAGAAATCAAGAAGAGGGCCGAGGACGTTCTACAGCAAGCCAGGAAGGGCGCAAAATTCGACGAACTGGCGAAGAAATACTCTGAAGATCCAGGGTCCAAGGACAAAGGCGGCGATTTGAGCTGGATTCGCCAGGGGCAGACCGTGCCTGAATTCGAGAAAACGGCTTTCAGTCTCGCTCCTGGCCAGATCTCCGACTTGGTGAAGACAGAGTACGGGTTCCACATCATCAAGGTCCTCGAAAAGCAGACGGCTCACACCAAGCCCTTCGATGAGGTGAAGGATTCTCTGCGCACTCCCCTCATGCTTTCTGAGGCCGACCGTCAGGCTGCGGATACTGCCGACCAGCTTTCCCTGGCTATCCGGAAGTCCAGCAAGGCTTCGCTGGACGACTTGGCCAAGCAATACCACCTGACACTGGGAGAAACCCGGCTCGTGTCCGCAACGGACCCGCTCCTCGAGCTCGGCAATTCTCAGGACGTTAAGGACGCCATTTTCCGCTTGCGCCCGGGCGAATTGAGCCTGCCGATCAAGAACGACCGCGGCTTTGTGCTCCTTTTGTTGAAAGACGACTCGCCAACGCATCCGGGCTCACTGGACGAAGTTCGGGAACGCGTCATAACGGAGCTGAAGAAGGAAAAATCCGCCGAATTGGCTAAGTCCAAGGCGGACGAGTTGACCAAGCGCGTCGGGGCTGGCGAAAAGTTCGACGCCGCGGCCAAAGCGCTTGGATTGGAGCCCAAAACAAGCGATTTGTTTCCCCGCAGCGGATCCATTGCGGGGGCTGCCAGCGGCAAACAGCTCAGCGCTGCTTTCAACCTGAAGCCTGGGAGCATGGGGCCTGCTTTGAATCTCGGGCAAAACTGGTTCGTCTACCGCGTCGCAGAAAAGGTGGAGGCGAACCCGACAGATTTTGAAGCACAAAAGAAGCAGCTTGCCGAAGAAGTCTTACAGTCCAAGCGCAACATGGCCTTCGAAGCCTTCCGCGCGGCGCTCGGTGACCGGCTGAAGCAGGAAGGAAAGCTGAAACTGATGCCTGAAAAGCTCAAATCCTTCGGAAGCCTCGGGTAAGCTAAGCTATTCAAAATAAATAGGTTAGCGATTAGAGCACACCCTCTTGCCTTTCTCTGCGCACCCTTCTACCCTATTGTTGTCGAATTTCGAGGGGTAGATAGCTTCGAAACGACACGCCGGAGCGCGGTGGGGGATTTTGCTTCGCTCCGCAGATGCAATCGCAAACAGCTAAACTCTCTCACACCTCAGATTTGGTGGAATAACCATGGCAACGCGTATTACCACAGCTCGCAACGACTATCGCTGCAGTATTGAACGGAACCAATCTGGAAAGTATTGCGTCCGCCTTCGAGTCTATTATCCCCGCCACGCCTGGACACTAAACGTCTATTTCCTGGCTTCGTCCTTTGACCGCGCCATGAAAAAGCTCGAAGAGGGCCTAGATTTCCTGCAGCGGCAGGAAGAGAAGCTGTGGTTCTGGGGAGTGGATCGCGCTGAGGACCTGGGGTTTTCGGCGGAGTTTTTGAAAGAAGCGGGCCTGCGGCTGGATCGGCGAATTGAGTTTCCCAAGCGGGCGACCAATGTTTCCTTGATTCCCGAGCGGGACGTGCCCGCTTCCGTCCTGGGGCCGATGCGCCGGGGGCTGGCCGAATCCGTGGAAATGGTGCGCGCCGCCGCGGCTGGCGACTAAGACTGTCCCTGCTTCCCGTGCCCGACTTGGCCAGCTCACTTTCCTGCCTTGTTTCCCGCGGCCGAAGGTGGAGTCGCCTCGCGAATCAGCAGAGGGAAGCGCGGGAAGGCGAAGCTCCCCGCGACGTCGTCAATCACGTTGACTTGGCATAGGTAGAACCCCGGCTTCAGGGCCTGCAACGGCACATCGATCTGGAAAATCACTGCTTTACGCTCAGGGGCAGCCACTTCGTTGGCGACGACTGGCTTCGACTCGTAGACCTTCGTGCCTGCCTGCAAGAATTCGATACTGGTCAGCACGCGGACGCCTTCTTTCGGTTTGGGCGCAGGCTCGGGCTTTGCTGCGGGTTCGGCCTTTGCCGCGTTCGGCTGCCCGTTTGCAGTCCCTGCTGCTGGAGTAGCCGCGGGCGCGGGATTCTTTCCTCTCGCGGCTTCGTAGACCTCGTACTGCAAATAGAGATGCTGGTCCGCGGTAAAAACGTGCGTAATGTTCGGCACTGTCTCCATCTGGTCGCGTACCAAGGGATTTTGCCCTGCTTTTTTGCCGGTGGCAGGCGCGCGCAGACTGCTCAACACCACCGAACTCATCTTCAGGGGTGTTTTCCGTAGGTCGGGAATGGTCACGTCGGTTTCAAACGAGCCCATGCGGCCGGTTTGGTTCTCGCGCACAACGAATTTCAGATGGTAGCTGCCCGGCGCGAGGACGAAGCCAGTGTTGTACTGCACGTTTTTGCGGCGAACTTCCCGCGTGCTGTCCACCGCCAGCTTGACGGTGTCGCGCAGTTGGCCAACGGGGAGTCTCTTGTCCGCCAGGACCTGCCCGATGACGTCGATGGTGGCGTTGTCTTTGTCTTTTTCCGTCACGAATGGGATTTGCGAGCCGGGGATCACCAGCGAAACCGCCAGATAATAGTGCGAATCGTCCTGCCGGAAATACGCCGCGCCCGCGTAGAGTGGAACGTCCACGCGCGGCAGTTGCGCCGCCAGTTCGTCTTCCAATTGTTGCTCGCGGTCGGTTTTGTTCAAGTGCTCGAAATCTCGATCGGCGTAGTATCCGGAGCGAAATTCGAGCTTCAAATCCGGCCGGTTAACCTGCACTTTCAAGTGGCGGAACCGGCCGTCCTTGAGCGGATTGTTGCTCGAGAAGCCGAGAACGTAGTACGCGGAACTGTCTTTCTGAACTTGCGAGAATACAGCGCCGAAATCATTGGAATCGAAGAACGCTTTCCCGCCGGTGTCGGAGGAAAGCGTCGCAAGCGTCTCCTGCGAAGCCTGATTGTTGTTCAAGTCGTTCAGGATGGATGCGCCAGAATACGCCGATTGCCCGTGCAGGCTGGCCGCTTGCGCCTCGCCGCCCGGCGGAAAGGCCTGCAAGCCGCGAATGTCCAGCGAATAAATCGAGACGTTGGCTTTCACGGCCGCTGCGGTAGCTGCGCGCAGCGCCGATTGGTTGTCCACGCCCGATTGGGTGATTCCATTGCTGAAATAGATCAGGCTCTTTTTTTGCGGAAGCTTGCCGAGCGCCTGCATGATCGATTGCAGAGCGAGCAATTTCCGGTCGGCGCTGAAGGTGTTGTAATCGGTGTCGTCGGCAGTGAATGAGCCGCTGGTTTCGGCTTCACCCTCCGAGCTTCCGGTGGCGCCATTGTCGAAGCCCTGGCCCTCGCCGGAGGTATACGCAGAGAGCGCCGCTGACAGCTTTTCCCTGTCATCAGTAAAATCCAAATCCACCCGCATATTGGTCGCCAGCGAAACCAGCGCCATCAAATCCGCGGGCTGCATTTTTGTGGCGACGAATTTTTTCGCCGCATCCACAGCGCGGTCGATTTGTTCCGGGTCCATCGCGGAAAAATCAAAAAACAGCAGCATCAAGCGGCGGTCGCGCGCGTCGATCGATGGCGGAGCCTTTTTGCCACCACGCAGGACGGTTGCTCCACCTGCAGTGCCGGAAACGGTCGGTTCCGTTGCACCGGCGGTCAGCACCTGATCCACATTTTCGAAATCGAACGTGGAAATCTCCTGCTTCTTTCCGTCTTCGTACAGAGTGAAATCGTCTTTCTTCAGATCAAGAATGAGATTGCCTTTTTTGTCGCGGGCCACGACGTTCACCAGCACCAGCGTCGTTGTTACGCTGATCCGGCCGGCGCTTTGCGGCACTTGGCCGGATTGTTGTGCCGCGAGTGGACCTGCCGCCTGTAACAGCAGTCCCGTCATAACAAGTGCCGCGAAATTCTTTTGTATTTGCCGCATCTTTTGTCGCCTTTCAGAACCGGAAGCGGGCGGTCATCGTCACGCGCCGCATGCTACCCACCGAAGTGACCTCTCCAAATATTTGGGAGTTCACCACCGTGTTGATGGCCGTGAAATGCACGTTGTTGAAAATATTGCTCGCCGAAATGCGCAGGTCCATCGCGCGAAATTCCTTGAACTGAATCGTCTTGTTGAGGGCCATGTCCAGTGTCACTTGCCCTGGCCCCTCAATGATATTGCGTCCGGCGTCGCCAAAGGCCGTGCCATTCGGATTCACGCACGCGGGCCCCGGCGCGCAAAAGGCTGCGGTATTGAACCATTTCAGCGTCGTAGGATCGCTCAGCGCGATGGTTTGACCAGCAACTTCGTTGGCTCGCAGCGACCCACTTTGCCCGCGGCTGATGTCCAAGCCCCCGCCCAACACTCGCGGCGTGAAATACAGTCCTGAGCCAACGGTGAAGTCGCCGCTCCATTGCCAGCCGCCAAAAATTGCGCTCCAAGCACCCTTTGGCGAAAAACGCCGGTTTTCGCCAATCGGGAAATCGTAAATCCAGTTTCCTGTAAATTTATGCCGTTGATCGAAGCTCGACAGCCCCCGGTCAGCCGAGATATCAAAGGGATTCTGCGCCACTACAACTCCACCGCCACCGATGGAGGACGCATCATCAATCGACTTGGAGTACACATATTGCGCGCTCAGCCCAATTCCTTTTGCCATGCGCCGGCGTACGCGGACTGTTGCTGCATGCAAAATCGAATTGCCTTCGGAAGATTCGTAAGTGAACGGCTGATTTCCCTCGAAAACCAGCGCGCGCTCCGTATCCAGCCGCGTGCCTTTGGCGCCGTTGTATCCGACATTCATCACGACGCCGCCCGGCAATTCCCGCTGAATGTCCAAATTCCAGATTTGCACGTAAGCCAGCCGGTAGTCGGGATTGACCGCAAAATTGTTCGTCACCGTGCCGGTGGGAGTTGCAGGAAACCCGTTGCCCAGCGTGAGCGGGGTTCCCGCGATGAGGCTCCCCACGTCCGTGGCGTTCGTCGAGGTGTTCGCGAATGGCGGCTGAAATGCGAAATTCTGAATCATCGCTCCATATTGCGCAAGGTTGTAGTTGATCCCGTATCCCGCGCGTACCACCATTTGCTTTTGCGGCTTCCAGGCGAGGCCGATGCGCGGCGCCCAATCGTTGTGGTCCGGGCGCACCAGGGACTCGGGAAACACCCCACCGTATGGACCGGATTGGCCCGCAAGCACTGGCACTGCTGCTGTAAACCCCGGCGCCACATCCATATTTACGATGCGATTGTTCGCTTCCGTGTACGGCCCGTTGTATTCATAACGGAGTCCCAGGTTGAATGACAAATTCGACCGGAACCTCCAATCGTCCTGCGTAAAGAAATCGTAGGCGTTCGAGCGAAAGTTGTAGGCAGTGGTCCCGAACTGCAGCGACGTCTGCTGCGGATATCCCAGCAAGAAATCCGCAAAGTCGTAGCCTGTGTCCGCGGTGGGCTGGGTGCTGCCCGCAGCATATTGCGACGTCGCATACCCTGTGAATACAAAACTCCCTTGCGCGTTCCTCGCCGAGTGGAAACTCTGCAGAATTCGCCGATAGTCTCCTCCGAACCGCCAGTTGTGTTTTCCGTGATTCCAGGTAACCGTATCGGAGAGAGTGTAAGTTTGATCCAGCTCCCGGCGTTGCGTCGGGTCGCTCAGCCCTCCAAACGAAGTGAAGCTGACTCCCGGCAATCCCCAATTGAACGGGTCCGTCGAAACTCCGCTGATGCCCGCAAGCCCGGCCACGTCGGTAACACCCGCGTAGAGATTGGAGGTGGAAACGTGATTGTGGTTGTAGTTCGCGCGGAGCATGTTCGTGGCCCGGCCCTTGCTGTAAACCCATCCAGCGCTGGCATTCAAACCCTGTGTGTTCGTGGCTCCCGCCAGGGAAGGAAACGCACCAACGATGCCGCTCGAACTGCGCGCCCAGTTCAGCCCGAAATTGATGTTGTTTTGCGCGCGTCTTCGTCCCCTGCCTCCTCCGCCTCCCTCACCACCAGTCACCGGCCCGTACATGATTGGCCCTCCGCTGGCTCCGAAATTGTGGATCAGGCGGAAAATCACTGTGTCCGAGCTGCTGTTTGCCGAGGTCACGTAATGAAAATTCTGCCCCGAGGCGGTAGTCGTGATGTTTGGCAGAGGAATGTAGCTCAGCAGCGACTTCGCTTGCGCAGTGATGAGTGAGGGATCCAGGACGTTCAAGCAGGGCAGCGTGCACGAACCATTGTTGAACTGGTATTGCTGGCCAGTCACCGGATTAAAGATTTGCACGGGCTTGCCGTCATTATAGATTGCCTGGCTGAAATCCCCATTGCGTTCCGCTTGCGTCGGTACGGTGGAAAGTGAGTCGTAAGGCGTGTTCCCCCGTGAGCCGTTCCATCCGCCAAAGAAAAACCACTTGTTACCGCCGTTGAAGATTTTCGGAATGTTCAGCGGCCCTCCTACGTTCGCGCCAAACCGCATCTGGTTGTAGCTCGCCTGTGCCAGCGGAATTCCTGTAAGGGAATACGGACGCGCGTCCAATGCTGCGTTGTCATCAGAAAAATAAAGCACGCCGTGCGGCTGATTGATGTTGAATCCCCGTGGCAGCCGGCCCATGGCTATGATCTGGCCACCACCCCCAGGGCCGCCGAATCCGCCTCCGGCACCACCGAACGCGCCACCGCCTTCCCTCTGCATCCGGTCACGGAATTCCTGAATGCGCTGCTGCAAATCGTCTTCGCTACCCATCCCGAAGTCCTGCGTTCTGCCCTGCGCCCCGCTGATGCTTACGGATTCCGTGGGACCTTCAGCGCCCGCGCCGTTCAGCGGCAGGCTGGAAACATCGCCGTTGTTTTGGCCGTTCGTTCCGCCGCCTCCGCCGAACCCGTTGCTTCCACCCGCAAGGGACGAGAGCGCGTTCTCCATCGCTAAACTTTGAAAACCGCGGCCCGCCGCTGCCATCGCGGCGCTCGCGTTATTCGACTGCTCCTGCTGACGCGACGCCAAAATCAGTTCGGCTTCGACTTTCCCCGTTGGATTTTCCGGATTCAAAACCACATCCTGCGTGAACGCGGCGAATCCCATGAACTCGATTCGCACGGCATACCTTCCGCGCGCCATTCCCGATAGGCTGAACTTGCCTTCCGAATTCGTGGTGGTTGCGTACTTTTTCCCGGTGAGTGTGTTCGCTGCCGTCACCGTCACGCCAGGCAGCGGCGTCTTGCCGCTTTTCGCAGTTCCCGTGATTTCGTAGGTGGCTGGGGCGGTGGTTGCAGCTGTTTGTTGCGCGGGAGCGGGAGCCGCACTTTGTGTTGCGGGTGCCGGTTGCGGCGTATCTTGCGCACGCAAATGCAGCGGCACGATAACCGCCATGCCAATGAGAATAAATATGCGCTTTCTGGTGGACTCCACTTCCCAGGCTCCCAGAAAAATCTATTGCTGTGGTGGATTGGGTTTTGTTTCCCCCGCCGGCTTATTTGCGAACGGCACCATTCCCGTTTCCTGCATGCGCTTCCATTGCTCTTGCCCGATGACCATCACGCTCTTTGGCACGAACACATTATTCTGCATCGCCCCACGCACGTACACGTGGTCCCCCGGCTGGATGTCCGCCATCGTCACGCTGTCGCGGCCCTTGCGTAAAGAAGTCTCCTCATTCAACTCCAGCGTTTGCGTCACGTTGTCGGGCCGCAAGATGGTGATTTGCGGCGCGTCAATCGACTTGACTTCGCCAAGCACAAAGTCTTTCCCCATCTCGCCCATCGCCATCATTCCGCCGCCCGGCCCGCCCATGCCGGGACCACCCGGTCCTCCTCCGGTGCGGCCTGCGATCAGCAGCGCCGTCAATCCTTGCCCACTGCTCTCGTCCGCGCGCACCATCACCATATCGCCGACCTTGAAGTCCTCAAGCTTCGCGCTTTGCCGGTCTTTGCGAAACTCGGTCTTATCATTGATCTTGATAGTCACCGTGCCGCTGCCGTCCATCTTGGCGATTTCCACTGATCCTTTATTGATAGCGGTGACCTTTCCGAATAGCCCCTGTCCGCGCCCTTCCATCTGCCCTTGTCTCCGCCCCATCCCCTGAGGCGCGCCGGGCTGTTGCTCTTGCGTTGCCGCTGGCTCTTGTGCCATCGCTGTGGTAAAGCCAAGCCCAAGAAACAAGCTCAGCCACAAACTCTTTCGCACCATTTGCTTCCTTCTCATTTCTATATCCCCCTTACACACTTCCCCGTCCAATAAGACGCTCCGGCAAGCTCCAAGGTAACCTTGCCTGCATTCACGGCTAAACTGAAACATTCCCTCGATTGATTTTCCTTCCAACTCGCTTCAAAGTTCCCGCCCATCTGTCAGCAAACAAAGGTACTTGCGGTTGAGGATTGCGGTGGTTGTGCCGCTCTTTCTGCAGCAGGATGTTAATTTCTACTTTTCGCGGAGAATTACTTCGCCGTGGCCGACGAGCTGTTCGTTGAGCCACAAGCGGTATTTGTACGTGGCTGCCTTGCTCCCTGGCCGCGGTGGCCCGCTCAGCAGCCGCATTCCCGCCGGCGCCTGAAAAATATTTGACGAAAAAGGGCAGCGGTTCACGTCGAACTCGACGCGCAAGCTGCCCGCGTCAGAAATCCACGAAACCTGGTCGCCGGGATCAAGCACAACGGTTTGCGGAATCAATCCCACCAGCACGGGCCGTTCAGCCATTTTCGGTTTCACCTGCGCACGAGCAGACTAAAGCGCGTTTTTGCATCCCGGATTGAGTTTACGGGACGGTCCCTGTTCGCCGATGTCCTGGGACGATAGCATATTCGCTGCGTTTTCTCGTGAGGTTTGTCACAGGCTCGGTGCGAAATCTCACAAAAATATTTTTTTCTTTTTCACAACCGAACTGTACTTCCGGACATCTGTTTTAGTGTAACCTGTACTTGGTTGTGCTTGACCACCCCCAAGCGCAATTCTAAATTAAAACTGTTGCTTCGTGGCGCGCGGTTCCGGCTGGACCTCTTGCGCTCGCGGAATGACGCATTTCAAAAGCGTCTGCACTTCGACGCGGAGGATTTTGCCGGATGGCTTCTGTTCCAAGATATTTGTCGATTCCGCTGCCCAATGGCGCGCGCATTTCGATACTGCACTCTCTGCCGTTTGTCCTTGTTCACATCGCTTCACTGCTGATTTTCTTCATCCCTTTCCACTGGTATTACCTTGTGACCTGCCTGGCGATGTTGGTCGTCAGAATGTTCTTCGTCACCGCCGGCTATCACCGCTATTTTTCGCACCGCTCGTTCAAGACCAGCCGCGTCTTTCAGTTTGTCATCGCCTTCATGGCTATGTCGTCTTCGCAGAAGGGCGTGCTCTGGTGGGCGGCGCATCACCGCCACCATCACCGTTATTCCGACCAGGAGCTCGATTTGCATTCGCCGACTCTCTTCGGCTTTTTCTGGTCGCACATCGGCTGGATCATTTCGGATAAGTACAATGACACGCGGATAGATTACATCGGCGACTTTGCCAAATTTCCCGAGCTGCGCTGGCTGAACAAATACCACGTTGTCCCGCCCGCCACGCTCGCCGTCGTGATTTGGCTCATTGGCGGATGGCCGCTTTTCGTCTGGGGCTTCTGCTTGAGCACCGTGCTGCTCTGGCACGACACTTTCACCATCAATTCGCTCTCGCACTTGTTTGGCTCGCGCCGTTATGAAACCACCGACACCAGCCGCAACAACTGGCTCCTCGCCATCCTGACCCTCGGCGAAGGCTGGCACAACAATCATCATCACTTCATGGCTTCCGCGCGCCAGGGTTTTTACTGGTGGGAAATCGATATCACCTATTACACGCTGAAAGTGATGTCCTGGCTCGGCATCGTCTGGGACCTTCGCAAAGTCCCCACCCACATCCTCGCCAGCCAACCTGCAGCCGCTTAGCGCTACCCAAATCCATCGAGTTTTCCGGGACCGGCATTCTCGCCTGGTCCTGTTTTTCTTTCGTGAGATAGGTCCTCACAAGAGGACCAGGCCGCGGCGGATGCCGATGGAAACAGCTTCGGTGCGCGTGGCGGCGCCGAGTTTGCTGAGGATGGATGCCACGTGAAACTTGACGGTGTGGTCGGAGATAGCCAGCTTGGCAGCGATTTCCTTGTTGCCTAGGCCAGAAGCAAGCATTTGCAAGACTTCGTTTTCGCGGGGAGTGAGCGGCTCCGCAAGTTCTTCGAGAGCACTCGCTCGCGAAACTGCAGAAAAACCGTTGTTGACCTCTGCAGGTACAAACGCGGGATGCAGCACCAGTAGGCCGCTGGCTGCGGCGTGCAGCGCCGCGACAAGCTGGTCGGGAGAAATGTCATTGGGCAAAACGGCGCTGATACCGGCCCGCACCGCTTCCGCCGAAGCGGACGGCGACGCCCCTTCTCCCAGAAGGACGACGCTAAAATCGGAAGCCAAGCCCAAGCCAATCACCGAATCGAGAAACGGCTCGAACTTTTCGCCTGTAGAGTCGATGAGAATCGCATCCACGGCCAGATCGGAGAGCTGGCTCGTGAGTTCGTCAATGCTTGAAAAGCTGCCCGCTACTTCGATTTGGTGCGCGGCCAGCAGATTCTCCAGGCCAGCGCGACCCAGGGCCGAAGGTGCGACGATGAAAACACGAATCATGCCGCGACCGAACTCCTTGCCGACAATGGCGCGCCCAGTTGCACGGTAACACGCCGAAGACGGCTGTAATCGCCGCGAAGAAATTCGACGCGCAACACACGCGGGCCGCGCCCGCGAAGCGCGCGCGACAAATCGTCGATGGAACTGAAGCGCTTCTCTTCGGTGCCAAGCAGGATGTCACCGGCCAGAAGCGAAGCTTGAGCGGCGGGACTGCCGGGTTCGACTTCGAGAATGACGAACCCGAAGATTCTTCGCCGAAATCCCGGCCGTGGAATCGACGCCGGATGCAGCGTCACGCCTAGCCAGCCATCGGCTGGGCCGACAGAAAGGAAATCTTGAACTTCGTTGCTGGGAATCGCCAGCGCCAGACGACCGGCGACCATCGTGTTGATGCCGACGACGCGGCCCCGCGCGTCAGCCAGCGGGCCGCCGGAATTTCCTGGCGCAAGCCTCACGTCGGCTTGCACCCAAGACTGCGCGCCCAAACGGCGAAGGGGGCCAACGCCGTGAATCACTCCGGTCGCCAGCGCTCCGACGAAGCCCAGGGGATTGCCGACGGCAATCGCGAGTTCGCCGGGACGAACTTGCGACGAATCCGCTGCAATGGCCGCGGGAAGATTGTTGGCGCCGATGCGAAGCTGCGCAAGGTCTCGCCGTGAGTCACGCGATTGCGTGACCGCCTCGAATTCGCGGCCATCCCAAAGCTGTACCATGGGACGCGACCCGTGAACGACGTGCGCATTTGTCACCAGCACGCCGTCGCTCGACCACACAACTCCGGAGCCGGAGCCTCGGCCACCGGAATGAATCAGTACGGTCGAGCGGCGGAGCTGCTCGGCGATTTCGCCGAATCCTGGGATGGCAGCCATCTCATTCGGCTCCATGCGTGCGTTCAGCGACGACGATGCTCGCTTCCTGCAGCGCGCCGCCGCGGACAAACGTAACCGGAAGCGATTTGCCGATGGATTCGGCGCCGAGTTGCGCGTGAATATCTTCGAGGCGAACGACCGGATGACCCGCCAGCGCAACGAGAATGTCGCCGATCACGATACCGGCTTTCTGAGCAGGGCTGTTGGGCTCGACATCGAGTACGATGGCAGCCGTTTTTTCCTGCCGCTGCAGCGTTTGCCGCAGTGCCTCCGGCAAGCGCACCGGTTGCAGACCGACGCCGAGATAGCCGCGCGGAATGCGCCCCTTCTGCAGAAGCGCATCAACGACGCGGTTCACCGTGGGCGCGGGAACGGCGATCGCCCCGAACCGCGCGAAACGCGGCGTGGCTATGCCGATCGCTTGGCCGTGCGCGTCGAGCACGGCGCCACCGACACCAGTCGGCTGAAGGCCGACGTCGAGGCGAATGTACGGCGCAAGAGAAGTGCCGGTCCAGGTGCGGCGCTCAGAAACCACGAGGCTGACCGCGCCGAGCGCGGCCACCGGCCCGCTGGCGCGCGTGCGCCCGACAACGAGCGCGAGACTCCCGGGCTTCACCGCAGAAACGTCCGCGCTTGCGGCTATCGGCGATGCCGCCTCGGCGCATTTCAACACGGCGAGGTCGGTCGAGTCGTCGCGTCCGGCAAGAGAAGCGGCGACGACGCGGCCATCCGGCAAGGTCACTTGGATGTCTTCGTCACGGCGGAGCGCATGCTCCGCGGTAACGATGACGCCGGGGCGCCAAACGACGCCGCTCGATGAGCCGCGGGCTTCCGTGTACACGGCGACCGCACTAGCAGCTGCTCGTTCGGTGGTCTCCGCCAGGGCGTTAGAAAGAGCGATGAGTTCTGCGGACATTGTGGGATCCTCCATGGACAAGATGCCGCAGACCACAGGGCGTTTACATCCGCCACTTGGCTAGGGGAAGACCTGGAAAAATGGGCGAGGAGGTGGCTCCAGAAGCCCGCGATTGAAAAATTGTTCAGCCGGCCGGAAGTCGATTACATCCAGGTGCACAGCACGACAGCGGGTTGCTTTACGTTTCGCATCGAGCGCGACAACTGTTTTGTATCACAGGGGCAGAACGCTTAAGTTAAGACAACCAGCAGGATTGCAAAGCAAACGTCTTGGGAGTACGCTCTGGCGAGCCTCACGCCTTCCTTCAAAAAGCCGGTCATTCTTTGTGGGGCTGATCCCATCTCCGTCAAACGACAAAAGACTTTCCGGAGAGGAGGACGATATGTCGAGCGATAATCTGAACATTATTCGGCGACTCTATGAAGACGTGTGGAACGGTCGAAAGCTCGAGGCTTTGGGCCAAATAGTCTCGCCCAGCCACGCTCTTCACGGCCCGAACTTCTCCGGCTCCTCGATTGGTCCTGAAGCGTACAAACACCAGGTCGCTCAATTTGTTAGAGCTTTTCCGGATTTACGCTGGACAATCGAGGAAACAATTTCTGAAAACGACAAAGTGGTGGTGCTGTGGACCTTTACCGGCACTCACAAAGGGGAATACAGAGGGATCGCCGCAACCAATAAGAAAGTCAGCGTTGATGGAATCACCGTGCATCACATCACCGACGGAAAGATTATGGATTCTTACGCGAACTGGGACACTTGGGGCTTGATGCAGCAATTCGGCTTGGTCTCCCCGCTTGGAAAACCGCAAAACGCGGCGGCGAGATGAACACCGTAAAAGCAAAACGCCAAATTTCCGTGGAACTTCCCGTCCATCAGGTGCTCTTGGACTAATTCTCTCTGAAACGATTGGCCTCCGATCGTCACTAAACATAGGAGGTAGTACGTTATGGCGGGACGGTTTTCGGCCGCGCTCAACACCATTTACGACATTCTGATCACTGACGCGGACGGCCAGCACCTGCAGTTGGAAAGTTTCAAAGATTTGGAAAGCGCGAAGCGGAGATTCCCGAGCATCGCCGCGCAGTATCCTGGAACGAAAATCGCGCTGTGGAACCGCGAGACCCGCATCATCCTGGCGGAAACCGACGGCTACTAGCTCCTCCGGCAGCTTCGGAGCGGAAAAAGGTCCCAGAAATGGTGCTGCTTCCTGAATGCACAGTATTGAAATTTTCGAACTGACGGTATGCGATTTTGCGAGCCAGCGACTCCGAACAACTGTAAGATAGAAGCCGCAGTTGAAAGGAGCTAAGTATGGCCAAGACGAGGAGAGCTTCCTCGCCAGCAGTAAGAAAGTCACTTTCTGCCGGCAGTCACCCCACTCGTGAGCAGATTGCTCTTCGCGCGTATGAGATTTACCTGGAGCGCGGCGGCGCGCCCGGGCACGAGTTAGAGGATTGGACGCGCGCTGAACGCGAGCTGGTGGAAAAGAACGGCAATCCGCGGCGGAAGGCTTCGCCGAAATCGATTGCCGCGTAACACTCTCTCCAAAAATTAAAGGGCGGAGCACCCAGGACCGCGATGCTCCACCCTCTCCGTCCAAACTTGTCTCTACTTATTGACCCAACACGAAGGTGATCGTGACGATCATCTGGACGGCAATCGGCTGATCATTTAAATAGGTCGGCTCGTACTTCCATTTTCTCAGTGCGTCAAGGGCAGCCTGGTAGAGAAGCGGCGGCCCGGAAACAACATGCATTTCGACCACGTTGCCCTGCTCATCCAAGACCGCGTCAATCTGCACCTGGCCCTGAATGCGTGCCTGACGGGCAAGTGTCGGATACTCCGGTTTAACCTGGATGATGGGCTTTGGAGGCCGCACGCGTCCGCCGACGCGAATCGGCGCCATTTTCCCCGTCGGTGGAGCAACTGGCTTAGCTGCTGCGCTTGGGATACCACCGAGAACGCCGCCGATCACGCCACCCATCTGGCCGCCCGGCACTCCGCCGGGAACTCCACCAGCGACTCCGCCGAAGCTATCCGGCTCGAGTGGAGCTTCCTTGATTTCAGCGATTTCCTTGGGGATGACGGTCGGGGCAAAGAGTTTGCCACCTGACAGAAATCGGGGCTTCACCACCGTCTTAATTAGCGGCGCAGTTGCGGGTGGCGGTGGGGGTGGCGGCGGTGGCGGAGCCACCAAGAGCGTCTGCGCGAATTGTTTGATGTTAATAGTATCAGTGAACATCAGACCGAGAAGAATAGGGATGGAGATGACCGCCACGTGTGCCGTAATCGAAATTACAGCCTTCAGTGCTCGCGATCCGGTCTTAAAGTGATTCTCTTCCAGGAGCACCGCTTCCGAAAATTTGAAGGCGGGCTTAATCTCGCGGTGGTCCTCCACGACCTCGTGTCGAGTAGGCGGCTCAAGGGGGATAAACTCAATGAGCTTCGGGACTACAACGTCGTCTTTAGCGGGGGCGGGATGTTCAGCGATGGCGGACGGAGCCATAGTGGGTACCTCCTACGCTTCACCATAGGGGCATGCCAGATGCCAAGTTGGGACGTTGCTCAACTTCTGTAACAAATTGATAGGAAGAGACTTAGAATCTTCCCGAAGAGGCAATCCAACAGAAAATTGGGCTATCAGGCGCAAGCAGGCAGCTGTAGTGGGTGACTTCGCGCACTAGGTTTGGCCCGCTTGGCACTGATTAGTCTCAGTGAAAGTAGCGTGTTACGGAATAGAAGGCGACCAGGAAGGCAGTGGCTAGTACCACCGCAGAATTGCGAACGCGATTTGGTTCTTTCTTCTCATCAAGGAGATCGCCGATAGCTGAACTCAGAAAGAAGACCTGAAGACCCGTGAGAAGGCTCGCCGCAATTTCCACGAAGGCAAATTGATGAAAGAGGGCAACAACGAACACTGCGCCGCTGATGACTGACGCAGCGAAGCTCATCAAGATGGTGAGAATGTGGCGTTTCATGGAGCATCTTGCGGGAACATTGGTTCCGGATTATGCCACAGGTTCGCGAGTGTGGTGCGAGGCGGCTGAGCCGGAGCAGCCGAGCGTGGTGTATCGTAGGACGCCAAAAACTCATCCAAGAAAAAACGCAAGGCAAGAAGGAGAAATCATGGAGCAACGGCAACTTGGCAAAAGCGGTCCCCTGGTTTCGGCGATGGGGTTGGGGTGTATGGGAATGTCGGAATTTTACGGAGCGCGGAACGATGCGGAGTCAACGGCGACAATTCATCGCGCCATCGAACTGGGGATCACCTTTTTGGATACCGCGGACGTTTATGGGTACGGCGACAATGAAGTGCTCGTTGGGAAAGCGATTCGTGGAATACGTGAGAAAGTTTTTCTCGCGACAAAATTTGCGATCGTGCGGGACAAAGCGAATGCTGCGCTGCGGGGAGTCAGCGGGCGGCCGGAGTACGTGCATGGCGCTTGCGACGCGAGCTTGAAACGGCTCGGGGTCGATGTCATTGACTTGTATTACCAGCATCGAGTCGATCCGAACACCCCCATTGAAGAAACCGTTGGCGCGATGGCGGAGTTGGTGAAGGCAGGCAAGGTGCGTTATCTAGGACTGAGCGAGGCGAGTGCGGAGACGATCCGGCGCGCCCACAAAGTGCACCCGATTGCGGCGCTACAAACGGAATATTCGTTGTGGACGCGAGATCCGGAAGACGGAATTTTGCACACGACGCGCGAACTGGGAATTGCGTTTGTGGCGTACAGCCCGCTGGGGCGGGGATTTCTGACCGGGCGATTCAAGAAGTTCGAAGATTTCGAACCGGAGGATTACCGGAGAAATTCACCGCGGTTCCAGGGAGAGAATTTTCAGAAGAATCTGGATCTGGTCGCGCGCGTGGAAGCGATTGCGAAGGAGAAAGGTTGTTCAGCGGCGAAGCTTGCGTTGGCTTGGGTGCTGGCGCAGGGAGAAGACATCGTTCCGATTCCAGGGACGAAACGGCGGAAGTATCTGGAAGAAAATGCGGCGGCGATGAAGATTTCGCTAACGAAAGAGGATTTGCGGCGAATCAATGAGGTCGCGCCACAGGGAGTTGCCGCAGGACAGCGGTATCCGGAGTTCATGATGAAGCTGGTAGGGCGCTAGATAGCGCCCCTAAGTGGGACAGATTTCCATCTGTGTGTGCCCACCTTCCCTCATAGAGATTGCTGCGGAAGTAAGCACAGGCTAAAGCCTGTACCTGCTGCGAAGTAAGAGAAGATGACAGGCTGAAGCCTGTGCTACTGGCCGGTGCGGAGAGCGGGCAATGTAAATTTTGGCGTGACTTCTTTGCGCTTCGACCAATCGTGATAGGTGTGGCATTCCGAACAGCGCGAGTCGGCGTGGCCTGGTCCCGGAGCGTGACACGTTTTGCAGGTTGCGATTCCCGGTAGCAAAATATCGCTCGATTCGGTGCTGGTGAGTGCTTTGGGATGGCAGCTCACACAGGTGAAGCCGCGATGCGCGTCATGATCAAAGTTTGCATGCGGCATCCACTGCCCCACGGCGCGGGCGAGAACAATCTCCGGCAAAGGTCTCAGAACCGGGCGATTGTCATACGCAGAGCGCAGCCAGGGCCAGACTTTCGGCGGCATTTCGCCGATCTCTATGCGCATGGAAAGAGAATGGCATTGCACGCAGGTCTTTCGCCACAGCAATTCCTCGGCATCAGAAGTACGTTCTTCGACCCACTGTGCCGGCGTCAACATGCGAAAGGCAGGCGTTTCTGGTTTGCCTGTTAAATCTCTGTTCGGGTCACGCGGAACTCGCAACTCCGCTGGATGCGCGGCGATATACCCTTGAAACTTCTTCAGCAGAAAGGCACGAACCACATTCGGCTCATCATGGGGAACCCCGATATCGAAACGCTTGTCGAAGCTGAGCGAATGACAACTGACACAGGCATTGGCAAATTTCACCGGGGCCATCAACTCGCGTCCGGCAATCGGCTTTGCCGGCTTCAAGCTGTTGACGTAGGGGGCAGGATATCTGTTGGGGTGTTCATAGCTGACTACGGCGGTTCTGTAGTCTCGAGCCGAGTAAGTCAGGTCAGGTGAGACGGCAGGAGGGTTGTGGCAGTTCCCGCATTGCAATTGGACGTTCGGACCGTTCGGTCCGCGCCGGATTGGTCTCATATGAATGGCATGATTAAGCCGGATGCCGCTCGGATCGCCGTTGGAATAGATGCCGTACCCGCGCAGGGCCTCGAATTCTGGATGGCCATCCGCCAAACTGTGAATGTGCGGCGAATAGTGCGGCGGCCCGGGCTCGCTCGTGAGGTCAGCATGGCAGGTAACGCAGGCTTGGTCGCTGGCAGCGGAAATGTTGATGCGACCGCTGTGTTCAGTGTGGCATTCGGCGCAAGCGAGATGCTTTCCGCCGATGGGAATGGCGCCGTAGTGAGTCGGCCCGTCGTGGTGTGCCGGGCCGTCGTGGCAGTCGAGGCAGGCGGAGTCGGCGGCCTTGGCGGAAAAGGCGCCGGCCTGCCGGAGGTGGCAGGCGGCGCATTCTTTTTCGAGAACAGCGTGGGCGCGAGACATGCGGCCACTGGAATAAACGCGATGGTCACCAGAGAAACTGCGCCAGGCAACCCAACCAAGAGCGAGGAGCGGCAAGACTAGGCTGAGCCAGAATTTGGCGCGCTTGAGCGGCGTCGGCCTCTTGAAATAGTTGAGGTCGATGCGCTGGGCGAGCTTTTTGGTTGTGCGTGTGCGCAGCATTTTTTTCAGCTAACAGCCGACAGCTCACAGTTGAAACGAACGCCGAAATTCGAAACTCGTCTTTGCTTCAATAGCGCAAGGCCATGACGGCGTGAACGGCGCCGAGCAAAATCAATGCGAGCGAAAGCGGAATGTGCACGAGCAGCCAGCCGTGGAGCCAGCGATGCAACTGCTCCTGGCGCGAGAGCTGGCGGGCTTCGTCGCAAATGTCTTCAAGATCGCCGAGAGAAGCGTGGGCCGATGCGGGCAGGAGCGTGCGCAAGCTGGAGAACGCGTTGCCAGCTTTTGCGGCGTCTGCGAGGCGCTGGCCGCGGCGATAGGTGTGATCGAGAAAGGGACGCATTTCGTCGAGGTAAAAGAGGCGAAGCGGCGCGCTTTCTTCCTGACTCGGCAAAATGATTTCGGGAGCAGCCGCGACAGCCGCGCTTGCTCCGGCGCTGACGGCAGCGGAAGTGCGCAGTGGCACTGCGGCAGCGGCAATGGGCCGCAGCGCGGTGAAACCGCCGGCGCGTTGGGCTTCTTCCGCGGAAGATTTTACTAGATCGAGATTCCCACACAGCGATTCGACGGTGCGATCGGCTTCTTCGCGGAGGAGCGCGCGGACGTTGCCGATTTCGTCGTAGATGGTTTCGAGCGGCACGTCCGTGGTCATCAAGCGAGGAATGTAATGCTGAAGCGCTGCGCCGAAGACGCCGCTGACGACCGTGATAATGAGCAGCCACATCAAAACGCGTGTGAGAGTGCCGCCAAAGTGAAAGCCGCCGTGGAAAAGAATCAGCGGCAATGCAAGAAAGCCCAGCCAGAGATGACCGCGCATCCAGGCTTGGGCGCGGCCAAGCCGCCAGGTGGGAACGCGCTTCCGCGCGCCCAGAAGCGCGGCAAAAATCATGAACGCAAAGCCTACGATTCCGAAGAGCAAGCCGATGGTGCTGCCGCCGCGCGGACCTTCCGGCGCGTGGAGAGCATACGCGACGTAGAGGAGTGTCGCGATCGCCAGGATCGCAAGCGACGCAAGGGCCCAGGCGCGTTGCGATTGGTCTATGCGCACGATCCCTCACCAGTTTGCCGCGTGCCCGACGGATCGGTTGAGATCCTTCGGCGATCCTTATCGGATCGCCTCAGGATGACAGCGTTCCCGGTGGCGCGGGGATTTCTCATTTCGGGGCGCCTTGGCCGAGCATTTCGGCAAAAAATGTTTTCGGGTCGACGCGATGCGCGGCGTCATGCGGGCAAGCATAAACGCAGCTTGGTTCCTTCAAGTGCGTGCAGAGATCGCAGGAAGTAGCCTTTTGCTGGACGACGGCTTTTTTGCGGCCGGGACGCTCGGGATCGCCGGCCATGACTTCGAAGGGGTGCAGGTTGATGTTGCCGTAGGGGCAGTTGCGCGCACAGAGTCCGCAGCCGATGCACCAATCTTCGATGATGACTTCGAGCGAATTGCGGCGGCGAATTGAGCCTACGGGGCAGCCGACCATGCAGAGCGGATCGCGGCACTGGCGGCAGCTTGTAGCCACGAGATAGTTTTCAAAGCGCAAGCCGTCGCGAACCAGGCGCGTGATGCCATCGTGTGCGTCGGCGCAGGCATTCACGCAAGCATCGCAGCGCGTGCAATTTTGCAAATCGAGAATCAGCAGGCTCTGCGCTTCCATCAATCCTTGCGAAAGAAATTGATCAATGGGAACGCTGTGCACCATTTGCATGCGCTGCTGATTGGCGGCGCGGCGTTCGGCGGCGACGGTTTCGAGACCGGCGCGAACGCCAGGGAAACGCGAGACCATTTCGCGGAAATCGTCGCCGGAAATGCGCACCAGCTCGACGTGATCGAGAGCCGTGCACGTCGCGGTGCGAACGCCGCCACCGAGCAGACCGATTTCGCCGAAATAGTCGCCGCGGGAAAGATAGGCGAACACCAATTCGCCGCCAGGATAATTTTCGGAAACTTTCACGAAGCCGATGCGAACGAGGTAGAAGCTGTCGGCGGCGTCGCCCTGCCGGACGATGACCTGGCCGGGGGCGAAGCGCTGAAGCTCGACGCTGCTTTTGAGATGCTCGATAAATTCCGGCGAGAGATCGGCAAACATTGGAACGCCGCGAAGATGATTTTCAAGGGCGCGGCGGCGGTAGGTTTCGTCGAGCTGCGCGCGAAACGTTTTGTTCTTGAGCATGATGTCGAGAACGTTGCGCAGCATTTCGTACGCGACGACGTCGGATTCGGCGACGACAGTGGCGGAGCGGGGGTAAAAATTCATGCAGGTCATTTCGCCGAAGAGATCGCCGGGGCCAAGCTGAGCGACGGGATTGCCGTAGGCGAGGTCGACGGAAGCGTCGATGGGAATGGTGCGGTCGCGCGCTTCTTCTTCGCGTTTATCGTCGTCGCGGCCAACGAGCGTGCTGGTGAGGCGTTTGAAGAAACCCTTTGCGCCGCCTTGCGTTCTGACGTGAGCGATGGGCGTGGAAATGGAAACTCTAGCGGCGCCTTCGAGAATGTAAAACGCGGTCGAACCGAACTCGCCTTCGCGGCAGATGATTTCGCCTTTGCGGAAGCGACGTTTGACGATGGCGCCGCGATTCAGCTCCAAGAAGGTTCCAGAAACGCCTTTGAAGACGGGGATTTGCAGAAGCTCTTGTGCTTCGAAACCTTGCGCGCTGGGACCTGTGGCTATGGCAGCGCCTACGACTCCTTTGTTGGTGAGCGCTCCGGTCGGGCAGGAGACCATGCATTCGCCGCAGGAGATGCATGTGGAGTCGCCCATCGGAGAGTTCAAGTCGAAAGCGATGCCCGCGGAATAGCCTTTGCCCATGCGGCCAAGAACAAAATTGTTTTTGATTTCGTCGCAGCCGCGGATGCAGCGGTCACAGAGGATGCAGGCGTCGTGGTCGACGGCGATGGCGAGAGAGGAATCGTCGCGACCGCGAGCGATGGTTCGCTTTGCAAAGCGAGGCTGCGTGATACCCGCAGCGCGGGCGAGCGATTCGAGTTCGCAGTCGCCGGATTTTTCTTGGCGCGCACAGGGAGAAGGGTGATCGGACATCAGGAGTTCGAGCAGCGTTTTGCGCGCGTTCAAAACTTTGTCGGAATTCGTGACGACTTTCATGCCGGGTTCGACTGGGCGGACGCAAGACGCAGAGAGCACGCGGGCGCCAGTGTCGACGACGCAGAGGCGACACACACCAACGGGCGTTTGGTTTTGCAGATGGCAAAGCGTGGGGATACTGATGCCGTTGATGCGCGCGGCATCGAAGACGCTTGTGCCCGCGGGGACGCGGACGGGGCGGCCGTCAATCGTGAGGTCGATCATCCCCGGCGGTGTGGCAGTGGTCGCCATATTTATTGAGGACGGATTCCTACGCGTTGGAGTTCGCCGGCGCGCGAAGCTGAGGTGAAACAGATGCCGCTCGGACATTGGCCGCGCAAAATGTGCGCGTCGACTTCGGCGCGAAAATGTTTCAGCACCGATTGAATCGGCGCAGGCGCGATCTGGCCGAGGCCACAAATCGAAGTTTGGCTCATGGCTTCGGAAAGTTCGCCGAGGAGCGCAAGGTCTGCGTGGTATTGCGATTCTGCGACCGCGCCTTGCGTCCATCGCATGAGCATATCGGTCATTTTTTGCGAGCCCATGCGGCAAGGGACGCATTTCCCGCAGGATTCGTTGCGATAAAAACGTACGGCGTTGAGAGCCATGTCCAGCATGCAGGTGGTGTCGTCGCAAACGACAATCGCGCCGGAGCCGAGCATCGAGCCGGCATCGGCGAGCGCCTTGAAGTCGAGACGCACGTCGATCATGGAAGCAGGAAGGTAGCCAGAAGACGGGCCGGAGGGCGCGAACGCTTTCAATGAGCGGCCGCCGCGAATACCGCTAGCGTGAGTGAAAATGACGTCGCGCATGGGCGTGCCCATGGGCACTTCGAAAATGCCGGGGCGTGAGACTTGGCCACTTACCCCGACAAACTTTAAGCCGCGCGAGCCATTGACTCCTTGCGCGACGAACCAATCCACGCCGCGCGCGAGAATTTGCGGAGCGTTGATGAACGTCTCGACGTTGTTGATGACCGTGGGCTTCTGCCACAGCCCGACCTGACCAGGGAAGGGCGGCTTGTTGCGTGGCTCAGCGCGATGGCCTTCGATGGCTTCAATCAACGCGCTTTCTTCGCCGCAGATGTAACCACCGGGACTGACAAAAATTTCCAGGTCGAAATCGAGATCGCTCCCGTGCAATTTCTTCCCGAGAAGCCCCGCGCGGTAGCAGCGGCGAATCTCTTCGCCCAGGATTTCTTCCTGAAGATGATACTCGTGGCGAATATAAAGGATGCCGCGGCGCGCGCCAGTGACGAGGCCGGAGATGATCATGCCCTCGACCAGAAGATGGGGCAGATGGGTCATGATGAAGCGGTCTTTAATGGTGCCGGGTTCGCTTTCGTCGGCGTTGCAGACGACATATTTGATGGGATCGGGTTGCCTGCGGACGAGGTCCCACTTCATGCTCGTCGGAAAGCCGGCGCCGCCCATGCCGCGAAGCTCGGCGGTTTTGAGCTGCGCGAGAACGTCGTCCCAGGCGCGGGTTTGCAGTAGTTTTCGCACAACGCCATATTTTTGGTCGTCGCTGCTGTAAGGATCGCCTTTGCAGGCTACGCGAGCCTGCTCAGGATGCGGCTCCTCGATCTCTTCGCCGCGAAGGGCGCTGCGCGCGATTCGCTCGGCTTGCGCGGCAGTGACACCCGTGAAAATTTGGTCGTTGATGGAAACCGCCGGTGCCTGATCGCAGCGGCCGAGGCAAGAGACATCGCGAATCTGCAAGTCCTCGGGCTGCGCGCCGGCGAAGCGGCGCTCAAGATCGGCGCGCAGCTCGCAAGCGCCATTGAGATGGCAGCTCATGTCCGCACAGACGCGCACGTCTGCCTTTGGTGGCGGCGCAAGATGAAAATGCGGATAAAAACTGGCTACGCTGTGAAGCTGGTAAAGCGGAGTTTGCGTGCGCTGGGAAAGTGCTTCGAGCTCCACTTTGGGCAAGAAACCGTAGCGAAGCTGGATGGCCCGAAGGTCGTCGAAGATCACGTCGCCCTATCTCGCGCACCTCGCCGGGCATGGTTCCGGGAGCCGCGGCGCAGATTGGAGTGCTGAATCCCCTGCATACTACTGGCAGGAAGTCACGCTGTAAATAGCGGGCGTTTGGCTTTTCGCGGCAGGCGGCGAAAAAGGCAACGCCGTGGCGTTGACTTCCCGGCGGCGCAAACGATATAAGCGAACAGATTCTCCGGCACACGGAATGCGCGACGCGTCTAATTTATCCACCCTTCGACTGATTCTATGTTTCATTGTTTTTTCGCCGGCGTTTGGGTTTGCGGCGGAGAACGAGCCGGTGAAATACATCGGCCCCGGCTCTTGCGCCGCCACGAGCTGCCACGGCAGCGTCAAACCCATCGCGGGCAGCCGCATTTTGCAAAACGAATATTCGACCTGGATTATCCAGGACAAGCACAGCCGGGCATTTCAAGCGTTGACGGGCGACGTTGGTGAGCGCATGGCGCGCATTTTGAAACTGGGCGCGAAGGCCGAAGAAGTTCCGAAATGTTTGGTGTGCCACGCGCTGTACACCACGCCGGAACAGCGCGGACGTCCGTTTGAAATTTCGGAAGGCGTGACCTGCGAGAATTGCCATGGGCCGGCTTCGGCGTGGCTCGGACCGCATACGACGCGCTCGTGGGCGCACGAAAAATCAATCGCGCTGGGGATGCACGACACGCGGGACGTCATCCATCGCACCGAGAAATGCCTGGAATGCCATCTCGGCGCGAAAAACAAATTCGTAGATCACGAGATGATCGCCGCCGGTCATCCTGATTTGTATTTCGAATTGGATTCTTTTTCTGCGGTCATGCCTCGGCACTGGAAAGTTCCACGCGATTCCGAGCCGGGAAAACCGGCCGAAGATGCGGCGTGGGTTGGAGTCCGCGAGTGGTGCACCGGGCAGGCTGTACAATTGCGCGCCGCATTGGAGCGGCTCACTTGGCGCGCAAAGAACGAACGGTTTGATAAAAAGGACGTCTGGCCGGAATACTCCGAGCTTTCTTGCTTTGCCTGCCACCATGCGCTCGGTCCGGCGAAGGATAGTTGGCGACAGGAACATGGCTACGTTGGACGCCGCCCAGGCGATCCGGCGTGGAACAGCTCACGCTACGCCCTTTTTCGTTTGCTTGCGAAACAAATTGATTCCGCAAACGCGATGGAATTGGATCGGCAGTTGTTGATTGTTTCCGACGCGATGAGCAAACTCAATCCCGACCGCAACGCTGTTGCTTCGGCAGCATCCGCCGCCGCGCCGCTCGCTCAGCGCATCGCGGAACGCCTCGCAACAATGCAATACGATCAAGCTGTCGCGCTGCGCATGCTGCAGCGCATCCCTGACGATGCGGAAAATATCGCTCTGGCCGACGAACGCGCCGCTGAGCAAGCCGCCATGGCCATGGATTCCCTTTACATCGCTTACAGCAAAGACGCAAAGCCCGCGAATGCCGCCGAAGTTCGCGCGGCCATCAATGGCCTCTTCCAGCAGCTTGAAAATCCATCCTCCTACAACGCCGACCAATTTGCTTCTTCTCTCAGGCGCATCCGCGTACTCCTTCAATAGCTCGCCGTCTTCGCGGTAGAGTAAAGCTCTCAGAATCCATATGAATGCGCTGGAGAACTGGTTTTGCGGGTCGGGGTTCTGGCGGTACGTCACGCGGCAGCAATTGCTCCCTTGGATGCTGCATGGCGTAGTCTTAGGCGACCATCTTCTGGAGTTGGGCGCGGGGCCAGGTGCGGCAACGCTGGAGCTGGCACAGCTCGCGTCCCGCGTGACGAGTGTGGAGTTCGAAAGCAAATCGGTGGCCATCCTAAATAAGCAAACCCACAATGCAAATGTTCGCGTGATTCAAGGCGACGCTTCGGCGCTGCCATTTGCATCCCAAACTTTTTCATCGGCGATTGCGATTCTCATGTTCCACCATCTCAAATCGAGCGAATTGCAGGACCGCGCGTTTGCTGAGATCTTTCGTGTCCTTCGCCCAGGCGGCAAGCTCCTGGTTTTCGAAATCCCTGACGGATGGTTTCACCGGCTTGAACATTTCAAGAGCACCTTCGTGCCTCTGAACCCGACATTCGTGTCTGCGAGACTGAGCGCCGTTGGATTCTCACAGGCGAGCGTAAGCATGCGCGGGGGCGGCTTTCGAATTCGCGCACAGCGACCCAGGGAATCCCAACTGTAGCGCAAATAGCCACGTTGACCCTCGGCAGCACACCGCTTAGCATGGTTGTATGCCGAGCGCCAGCCGCAATAAATTTCCCCGCGGCCCCCACGAAGGGCTCAAGCGTTGGTCCTTCGGCCCGCTGAACGAAAACCCACTCGTATTTTTCTCGAGACTCGCGCGTGACTACGGCGACGTCGCGGGCATCCGCGTCGTGAACTTTCGCACCATCTTCATCAATCACCCCGACGCCATTGAAGAAGTGTTGGTCACCCATGCACGCCGATACATCAAAGGGCGCGTTTTGCGCGCGAACCGCCACGTCTTCGGCGAAGGCTTGCTAACCAGCGAAGGCGATTTCTGGCTGCGGCAGCGGCGCCTAGCACAACCGGCGTTTCACCGCGCACGAATTGCTTCTTACGCGTCGACCATGGTCGAGTATGCGCAGCGCATGCTGGAAAACTGGCGCGATGGCGAACAGCGCGACGCGCATCAGGAAATGATGCGGCTCACGCTGCAGATTGTCGCAAAGACGCTGTTCGACGCCAGCGTCGCTGGTGACGCTCAAGATGTGGGCAAGTCGCTCGAACTGCTTCTCGAACTTGGCGCGAATTTTCGCCGTACCCTTTTCATTCCACATTGGGTGCCGACTCCCACCAATCTGCGGATCAAGCGCGAAATCGCTTATATCGAGAGCATCCTCTATCGGATCATCGCGGAACGTCGCGCTTCCGGTCGCGACACCGGCGACCTCCTCTCGATGCTTCTCCACGCCCAGGACGAAGATGGCTCGCGCATGACGGACAAGCAGCTTCGCGACGAAACCATCACACTGTTCCTTGCGGGCCACGAAACCACCGCCAGTACGCTTTCCTGGACCTGGTGGCTGCTAGCGCAGAATCCCCGTGTCGAGGCGAAGCTGCACGCCGAACTCGACGCCGTTCTCTGTGGTCGCGCGCCTACGCTGGATGACCTGTCGAACCTCACTTACACCAACAACGTCGTTAACGAATCCTTGCGGCTTTATCCCCCGGCCTGGGGTCTCGCGCGTATTGCCATTGAGGATCACGAACTGTGCGGATATCCCGTGAAAAAGGGTATGGGCGTCGCCATGGCGCAGTGGGTCGTGCATCGCGATCCGCGATGGTACGACGCGCCAGAGCAATTTCGTCCCGAGCGCTGGGAAGGCGACCTGCTGAAGCGCATTCCGCGATTTGCCTACTTCCCGTTCGGCGGCGGACCGCGCCAGTGCATTGGATATGCGTTCGCCCAGATGGAAGCGGCGCTGATTCTGGCGACGATTGCGCGGAAATTCCGCCTATCGCTCGTGCCCGACCATCCAGTGGTGCCGCTGGCGTCCATCACGCTTAGACCGAGACACGGAGTTCGTGTGGTTCTTGAGTCTCGACAAAGCAAATCTGCTGGGATTTCTGCCAGTGCCGAGCAAGCCTTAAGTGCCGATTAGCGCTCTCTCTCTTTCACTCTCATGTAGTTTTATAAAAACTGCCATCCTGTGGCCGAAGGATCTCATTCGATCCAGTGCCGCAAAACATATGTGTGAGTGGCTCTACTTGCCTGCCCCTTGCAGCCCAAGTTCTGTCCGTGTTTGCATTACGCGCAGGATTGAGTCGCGCGTAACCATCCCTACGATTTGTGACGCGCCATCACCGGACCCGCTGACCACCGGCATCTGATTGATGTCCGCCGTCAACAGCCGCTCCAGCAATTTCAGAAGCGTTTCCTCTGGAGTCGTCCAAAGAATTTTATCCCGCGGCAGCATCGCAGCTTGTACCGAGTTGTGTGCCCATTCCTCGCGTGGAAACTCATTGAGCAGGTGCACGTTCATCATGCCCACGAGCCGGTCGTCGGTCAGCACCATGTGGCAGCGCCGGCCGGTTCGCAGCACTTCGGCTCCGTATTCCTCGAGCGTGATGTGCCCTTCCACGGTCGGAACTTCGTGGCTCATCACGTCTGCCGCATGCAGCCCCGCTAGCGTCTCCCGAATGGTGACCTGCGCGATGCTTTCTTGCGCAGCATTCAGCAGATACAGCCCGATCACGCCCAGCCACAGCCCGGAAAGCCAGTCGTGATTATAAAACGCCAGATAGCCTCCAATACCCATGAGCGCATACGCAATCAGCCTCCCGCTCCCTCCAGCGATGAGCGTGGCGCGGGAATAGTTCTTTGTGATTCCCCATAAAATCGCGCGAAAAATTCTCCCGCCGTCGAGGGGAAAACCCGGTACCAAATTGAAAAGGCCCAAACCAAGATTGGTCCAGGCGAGATTTGCAGAAAGTGCGGCGAGCATTTGTTCGGAAGGAAAAGCAACCGCAATTCCCCCGAATACCAGACCCAAGAAAAAGCTAGCAAGTGGCCCGGCGACGGCGATATTGAATTCCTGAATGGGCTTTGCAGGTTCGCGTCCGATGCGGGCGATTCCGCCAAAAACGAAGAGTGTGATGGAATGGACCGGAATCTTGTAATGCAGCGCCACCACGCTGTGCGAAAGCTCGTGGAACAGCACCGAACCGAAAAAGAGAACACTCGTCACAATCCCCACGGCCCATTGCTGGGTTTCGCTCCACTGCGGGTGCTGCTGCCGGAAGTTCATTGCGAACATATAGGTGATTAGCCCAAAAATCACCAGCCAACTGGCATCCAGATAAATCGGGATGCCAAAGACTCGGGCGATTCGAAAGCTGGCAGTGCGTAAGGGCATTCCGAAAACTTCTCTCCTGAACCAAGCCTGGCTGAGAGCTCCAACCCAGCGGCAGACCGCAGAATCTACACTATCGCGAATTCCCGTCACAGCAAAATGCAGGCGCGCAGTTGCGCGTGCGTCCAGCCACGTCGTGTCGCCAAGGCCACAACTCGCAGGTTGTCGCTCTCCAATAACTCTATTGTTTTCATTGGTATAGGCTTGGCGGTTCGGTTGCCATGTCCGTGGCAGCACCACAGGAGGCACACCATGATCGCCATGCTGCACTTCGCCATACTCGCTATCGCCACCATTCTCGCAGGCTTTGTCGCCGCCGGCATGAATTGGGTTTGCCTGCGCGCCGCCTGCGTCTTGATGCAGCCGGCCACGTCGCGACGGATCACGGTCCGCACTGAACTTGCGCGCGGCAGCGCCCAACTCGCGCGTGCCTACGCTTCGCACCGCTGAACCATCCGGGCAACAGCGCAGGCCAAGACCTGCGCTGACAGGTTTGCCCGGCCCAACGCGAGCGGCGGGGCCGGCGGTCACCACTCCGCCGACGCGTTCTCTAAACAGGCCGGGAAAGAAACGGAAGGGAGTAACTCGATGCTGGCTTTGAAATATCTGTTGATGATCCTGGGAGTCGGTCTGTTTGGAAGTGCGGGCGCGTTAGTGGCATACGACATCTTTCTCTCGACGCAGCTCCGGCGGCTGTTGCGCCGCAGCACATCGGGGGAATCGGCCACGGAGGTGGGAGCGTTGGCCAGCCGCCCTTTTCGGCCAGTGCGGGCGCGGCTAGCGCTGCAGCTTGCGGCAGCGGGCGCTCTGGCCATCCTGATTACGCAAACTGTCGAAGTGGTTCCCGACGGGGCAGCGGGAGTGCGCGTCAGCCAGATTTGGGGTGCGCGCCCCGGTACTTTATATCCCGGCGTTCACTGGATTACGCCGCTGGTCGATTCCATCGCCCTCTACGATACCCGCGAGCAGGTGTACTCGACGCTGGCTTCGGAAAATCCCAAGCAAAAGGGTGACGTACTGGCGGTGCAGGCCCGCGAAGGTCTGAACATCGGCTTAGCGGTTTCCGTGCGCTACCGGCTGGACCCCAAGCGGCTTGACTCCATTCACACCAACTTGCCGCAACCGGTTGGTGAACAAGTTATGGCGCCAGTCGTTTCAACGATCTACCGGCAACTCGCCCCGAATTATGTGACCCGCGAGATTTTCGCCACCAAGCGCGAAGAGTTGCGCACGAAGGCGGCAGAAATCATCACCGCGCGCCTCGCCAGCGACGGCATCCTCGTTCGCGAAGTGCTGCTGCGCGACATTCAACTCCCCGCCGAATACGCGAAGGGACTCGAAGGGCTCTTGTTGAAGGAGCAAGAAAACGAGCGGCTCGGAACCGAGCAGGAAATCAAGCAGAAGGAAGTGCGCATCGCCGAGCTGGAAGCCGAAGCGCAAAAGTCGCGCGACGTGAAGCAGGCCGAAGCGCAGGCGCAAGTTCGCGTGCTGCAAGCCAAAGCCGAAGCCGACGCCATGCAGTACACCCTCCCGCTGAAACAAAAGCAGATCGAGCAGACCAAGCTCGAAGCGCAGGCCCGCAAGGAAGCGACTCTCGAGAACGCCGAAGCCGCGGCGCAAGCCAAGATCATCGACAGCAAAGCCGAAGTCGAGCGCCAAAAGAATCTTGCGGATGCCGAGGCCAACCGCATTCGCGTGACGGCCGCAGCGGACGCCGAACGGATGAAATATGAAGCGTCCGTGCTGAAGCAGAATCCCATGCTCATTCAGAAAATCATTGCCGAGCGGCTTTCCGACAAGCTGCAAATCATGATGGTGCCCATTGACGGCAAGAATTTCTTCGCCAACGACGTGCTGCGCTCAGCGTTTTCGGGAGTGACCGCCGGAAGTGGAAACAGTTCTGACGATGGCACGGATGATCCGCCAGCGAACACAGCAGCAAGGAATAAGCCGCCTCGCCGGCCGTAAAGAATCTGTTGCGGACACGATGCATCGTGCCCGCAACGAACGGGCTCCGCTAGCCAAAACCCCTGTGGGTGGCACGGGGCGCGACGCGAGAGGAGGAGAGACCATGAGCACAAGGGCAAGCACCGCCGCGCTTCGCCAAATTTGCCAGAGGCTACTCCTTCACTTGCAGCGCGCACCACGCCACCCGGCTAGCGGTCAGAAATGAGATTCCCCGGCTCAAAAAAAACGAGCCTCACGTCAATAAAAGTTCACTCACTGGCTCCGCGAGAGTGCAACAGAGCAACACTTCCGCTCTCCTGAGAAGCAAGCTGGCCCGGAGAGTGTTCATCCGCTCCAGGGAACAAAATAGCGTAGCCGAGGGGCGTGCAAGTGACGAACTCATCCGGCCGCTCGTAATGGCCGGGAAGCTTCACCCGAACTGAAAGATCCGCCCCGCGTTCGGTCAAAAGTTTCGCCACTGCCAGGCCCCAGTCGCGGAACTGCGTAACGGCATGGAAGATGGGTGTCTGCCCTCCGACACCCGACGCGTCGAGAGTCGCACGAGCATTAACGTCCGCTCCGCGATCCAACAACAACCTCGCCGCTTCGACATTGCCATACTCCGCCGCCACGTGCAGCAAAGTCGCTCCTTGCAGTTTCAGGCGGCGGGCGGCTGTGCTTCCGAAGTCCAGTTCGGGGAAGCGTCGGTGCAACAATGCGGGTTCGGCATCCAGGTTTTCTGCCAGCAGGTCGAGACGGCCACGAAGCAAATTCAATACGGCGGGAATGTTATATTTGGTGGCTCCGCCTGCGCTGAGAAGAATCTCTATGCACTCGCCGAGTTGCTGCGACCGTCCGTACGTGCCGATGACAAAGTCCAGAGCAGTGCCCGGGTATTTCCGTTGCGAATCAGCGCAGTTCGGATTGGCGCCGTGCTCCAGTAGCCACTGAAGTGGCGCAGGTTCCACGGTCTCACAAGGTGCAAAGATAATGGGGTAGTAGCCGTTCCATTCAGCGTTGACGTCGGCGCCGCGAGCAACGAGCAGGTCCATCATCGGAATGCGATGACCGAAAAGCGCGGCGCGCATCAGTGGGCCATCTCCGCCTTGATGCACGTCCGACCCGTTGTCGATCATCCACTCCGCCATGGCCAGTCTCTCGGGAGCCGGAGGTTCCCATGGCACGCGGCATTCGGCAACCCAGGTGAGTGGCCCGTTTTTGTTGTATCCGAGGGGCGCATGGTGCAGCGCCGGGTTGGCGGTCATGAGCGTTTGGACGCTCTTCAAGTCATTAGTATCGATGGCTTGCTTGAGGTGCGCAATTTCGGCCAGAGAATCCACAGTGCCCTTGCTCGTTTCGTTCTACTCTTTGACCGAAGGATATTTCGGCCGGGACGGAATGCCTTTGTACTCTTTCAAAGCTTCCTTCGCCAGGTCGATAGCTTTTTCCAGTTGCGGATCGTGGCCACTCACGACCAGATCCGGCCTCTGTGGCACGACATAATCCGGATCCACGCCATGTTGCTCCACAATCCACTCGCCACCGTTGTCCGTGCTCCAGAAGGCGAAACCCGGAGCCGTGACGAACCCGCCGTCATGCAGCGGCTGGCTATTTCCGATGCCAACCAACCCTCCCCAGGTGCGCGTTCCTACGATGGGCCCGATCTTCTCGCGATGGAAGAACCATGGGAACGCGTCGCCGCCTGAGCCTGCGAGTTCATTTACGATCATCACTTTGGGTCCGTAAATGGCCACCGGCGGCCACGCGACGTCGGCGGTGTCGCGCGGCGCGAGTACGGCCAGGAGCTGCCGCTTCAGTTTCTCTGTGTAAAAATCGGGAATCTGTCCGCCCGAGTTGTCCCGCTCATCGACGATGATCCCGTCCTTATCGAGTTGCGCTGTGAATTGCTTGTCGAACGCGATGATCCCCGGGAAGCTGGTGTCCGGCACATGCATGTACCCAATGCGCCCGCCGGTAGCCTCCGCGACTTTGCGCCGGTTTGCCTCCATCCAGTCGAGATAGCGCAAGCCCGACTCGCTGTTGGCCGGCTTCACGGTAATTTCCCAGGCGCCTTGCGGCGTCGACTTGTTGTTGATTTTCAGTGTGACCAGTTTTCCTGACGTGTCCTGAAAATACGCATAGACGTCCTGGTCGGAGTGCGTTTCCTTTCCATTGACGGCAATCAGATAGTCGCCCGCTTTTACTTTCAGTCCGGGCTCGGTGAGCGGAGATCGCGTGCCGTCGTTCCAGTTTTCCCCAGGGTAAATCTTCGTGACGCGGAAAAAGCCCCCGTCCGGCTCGAAATCTGCGCCCAGCATGCCGACGTTGACATGCGGCCGGTCCGGCTGGTCACCGCCGCCGACATACGTATGCGAAGTGCTCAGCTCGGAAATCATTTCGCCGATCAAATAATTCAGATCGCTCCGGTGCGCCACCCAGGGCAGAAGCGCTTCGTAGCGCTCGCCAAGCTTCTTCCAGTCGTGCCCGGTCATGTTCGGATCCCAGTAGAAATCGCGCTCGATGCGCCACGCTTCGTGGAACACCTGCCTCCACTCTTCGCGCGGGTCGATCAGCACCTGCATTTCGCTGAGATTGAGCTTGCCGTCTCCCACTTTGGCTCTGCCGGGCGTGCCTTCGACGATTCCGTAGACCGGCCCGGCTTTGTAAATGACCTTCTTGCCTTCCTTGTCAAGGTCGTAGCCATCGATGCCGTCGAGCAGGACCTTGTCTTCGCGCTTTGTCATGTCAAAAAGATGCAGGACTCTCCGGGGCCGCCGGTCGTTTGTTTGCGCCTGCCGGGCCTCTTGCGGAGTGGTGATGTAGAACAATTTGTCTTTGCGCGCCGCGAGGTTGTCCACGATTCCCGCGCTCATGGGCACGGGCGTGATGCGCGAGCTGATGCCTTCAAGATCGATCTGGACGGGCTTGACGGCTTCTTCCTTTTTCTCCTCTTTTTTCTCTTCCTTCTTTTCTTCCGGCTTTTGGTCGCCGCTCTTTGCGTCGGCCTTCTTTTCGTCCTTCTTCTCATCCTTCTTTTCCTCTGCCTTTTCTTCATCGCTCTCGGGCTTGAAGGGAGAAGCTTCGTCGGCCTTCAGGGTTATGGCGAAGACCCCATCGGTCGAGTAGTAGTTGTAGCGCTGATCGAGCTGGCCCCGGCTCGGATAGAAATAGCGCGTGGAAATGAAAAAGAGATACTTTCCGCCGGGATCGAACACTGGGCTGTTGTCGCTGTAAAAACCTTCGGAGACCCTCGTGCTCTTCTTGGTTCCGAGCGAATAAAGAAAAACATCATTCGCGCCACGCCGATGGGGCTTAGAGTAGGTCAGCCACAAGCTATCTGGAGACCAGCTTGCGTCGTTGATGTCCCCATACTCTGCCTTGTCCACCAAAACTGGCTTCTTGTCTTCCACTCCGACGTACCAGAGCTGGTGCAACTTGTCCCAATAGGCAAGCTTTTTGCTGTCCGGCGACCATATCGGGCCGTAGCGATAGATTCCGCCGTCCGTGGTGATGCGCGTTTCCTCGCCGCCCATCTGTGGGCGCGTATACACTTCATATTCGCCGGTCTTGTCGGAGAGATAGGCGATCGATTTGCCGTCGGGCGACCACGTTGGATTCAGTTCGTGAACGCTCGAATGTTCCGTGGTCAGCGTACGAATGCTGCCGTGCTCTGCCGGAACGGTGAAAATATTGCCGCGTGCCTCCATCACCGCGCGTGCCGCGGAAGGCGAAAGAGCGTAGCTGCCGATGCTTTGGGCAACGTTTTTGAATTCCGGCCGCGCTTCGATGTCTTCTGCGTGCACCTGAATCGGCAAATTCCGCGTCTTTCCACTCGCAATAATGTATTCGTAGAGTAGGCCGCCGTTTTCGTAGACAATGGCGTCGGGCCCAAGACTCGGCCACTTGATGTCGTAGTCTTTGTAATCGGTGAGCCTCTTCGTTTGATTAGAGCTTAGGTCATAGCTGTAGAGATTCATCACGCCGTCGCGATCGCTGATGAAATAAATCGCGTTGCCGTGCCACATCGGGAACATGTCCATGCCCTTGGACATCGGCAGCTCTTCATAGGTGTTGTTTTTCAGGTCGTAGATGGCGATGGGCAAGTTCCAGCCGCCGTGGTAGCGCTTCCAGGTGCGAAATTCCTGCGACGTTTCGATGTAGGCGATTTTCGTGCCGTCGGGCGAGAACGAAGTCAGGTCGCCGCGCGGTACTTGCAGCATCTTCGCGGGGCCACCCTGTGGCGAGACGAGAAACAGCTTTGTAAACCGGCCCGGCGGCGCACTGAAGCGATCGGAACGGAACAGAATATTTTTGCCGTCGGGAGTCCAGCCGAGCACGATGTCGTTCGAGGGGTGAAACGTCAGGCGCTTAGGCTCGCCGCCCTCAGCGGACATAACGTACACGTCCGGGTTGCCATCATATTCGCCGGTGAACGCGATCCATTTCCCGTCTGGAGAAAATTTCGGATACAGCTCGTCGCCCACGTGCGACGTCAGCCGCCGCGCCGCGCCTCCTTCGCGCGAAGCAATCCACAAATCGCCCCCATAGGCGAACACCACTCGATCCTTGGAAATGTCCGCGAACCGCAGGAGCTTGGTCGGTCCGGGAGGAACCGCATCGGCAGGTTGCGCGGGCGCCTTTACCGGCACGGCGCCGAGAAACGCGATGGCTACGGCACTCAGCCAAAGAAAGACATACGTTCGAATGGACATGGGCTTCATTCGTATCGCTCCTGAAGTTTGCATCTTAAATGAGGACACCCGACCCCTTAGATGGACGGCCCCCCACAAAATTGGTTTCTCGAAGATTTCTGTTCCTCAAATCTGAAACTCTCGCAAAGACGGAAGGGCATCCTTAGGATTCCTGAATTGCTGCGCCGGCCCACAATCGCCTTGGCGCAGCCGTGCTATCATCAACCCGTAACCCCGTGTCCGCCAAGCAAAAACTGTCCCCGCTGCCTTCCCGCGGCTGGTTCGTTGTCTATCTCTTCTTCGGATTTCTCTTAGCCTGCCTTCCGCTTACCGTAAGAGCCGACGCCCTCGAAGACGGCGTACGCGCCCTCGCTCGTCGTGTGGCTGCCGATCACACGTTGGATAGCTCGAGTTACTCCTGGCAGAATCACTCATCGTTGCCTTCGAGTTACGCCGAACGCTTGCGGAAAACATTTGAAGAGGAATTGGATCGATTACGAAGTCACCTTGAATACGATTCAGGAAGCGACCTTGAAATTCAGTTGAGAGACGGGCCTTCCTCTGTCTTCTTAGTTGCCGTTGTTTCCGGTGAGGATTCTCGATTGGTAGCTTCGATCGCGATTCCGAAGAGCCAATTGACACTGGCAGAGCCAGCGGGGAACTCCGTGAAACTCACTAGTGAGCTTGTTTGGCAGCAGCCGGAGCCAATTCTGGATGTAGCTCAATTTGACTACTCGGGGAAGCCTCAAATCTTGTTGGTGCTTTCAAGAACGACGTTGTCTTTCCACCAACAAACCGAGAAAGGTTGGATTCTCAAAGATTCCGCACCTTTGCCCCACCAACAGCCACCTCTGAGAGATTTGCGCGGCGAAATTCATCTGACGGACCATTTTTTCCAATTCCATCTGCCCGGACTCGAGTGCGATGGAGACGCCATTCAGAAGTTGGCATTCGAATGCGAGGAAAACAAAGGTATCTGGAGAGCCGATTTCGACCCCTTCCTTCCATTTAGTCTGGATCCTGGCAACAATTTTTTTGCCGTCGATCCTCATTACATCGGCCCAAAGAAATTTCCTCTCAAAGGTTTCTATTCGGCCGCCTCCTTCAGTGATGAAGGCGAAGAAAACCAAGAGCAGACAGCACTTGCTGCCAATGACGGTCACACTTATGTCTATACTTCGGCAATCATCCCGAACGGTGCGCAGGATGGCCTCGATCGGCTGTCAGTCGAGTGGGGCAGCAGTCTCATTTCAGTTCAAACGAATTGCCGTGATGACACGGTGGTTGTTGCCGCGGGCGCTCGCGATTACGCGTCTCCCGATTCGCTCCAAGGCTTTGCTGTGAACAACCGGTCTGCAACTCCAGTCACTCCCATCCTGGAATTTCCGGGTCCTGTTCTTTCACTTCATGACGGTAAGGACTCCGCTCCTATCGCCGTAGTTTTCAATCTGACGAACGGGAATTATGAGGCGTACCGTGTCAAGGTGACTTGTGCGAATTAAGCGAGTCGCTCTTTTCGTGCTTGCGGGTATGTTGGCACAGCCCGTGCTTTCTTCCCAGCGACCACGCTACGGAGGCACGTTGAGAATCGAGCTGCACGAAACTGCGGTGTCGCTCGATCCTCGAGAATGGAAGCTTGGCTCCCCGGAGTCTGCCATCAATGCAAAACTGGCCGCGCTCGTTTTCGATCGGCTCATGGTGCTCGACACTTACGGGCGCTTTCAGCCGCAGTTGGCCGCGGAATGGTCGCATGACCCAAGCTTCAAGCGGTGGCAATTTTCTTTGCGCGCCAGCGTCAAATTCTCGGACGGCACCCCCCTAACCACCGCAGATGTTGTCGCCGCGCTCCAACCCTTGCTCGCCCACGGGCAACAAATCTCTGCCGCAGGGAACAATGTCTTGATTCAATCCACGGAAGCCATACCAGACCTGCTCGAAGAGCTGTCCTCAGGCCGCTTCTTCATCTATCGCGTTCAGCCTGACGGCACGCTTCTTGGTACTGGCCCATTTTTTGTGACTGACTCGTCACCGAGTCCAAACAAAACGCAAAGCTCTTTGAATGCCGCATCGACCAATCCAAGCGTTACTACAGCACAAGCTGCTGTGGCCAAGCCCTCGGTCCTCCACTTCCGCGCCAACGAAGGCGCTTGGTCGGGCCGTCCTTTCCTCGACAGCATCGAAGTGACGTTGGGGGTCCTTCCGCTTCGTCAACTCTTCGACTTACAGCTTGGAAGAGCCGACCTCGTCGAACTTTCCCCCGACTTAGTGCGTCGCGCCATGCAGGAAAACCAGCGCGTGTGGTCTTCGACTCCCGTGGTCATGTATGGCCTCGCGTTTGACGATTCGCAGCCTCTGGCTTCTGACGCAAAGCTTCGCGAAGCCTTCTCACTTTCACTCGACCGCCAGACCATGGCCAACGTGTTGCTCCAGAAGCAAGCGGAACCCGCGGCCGCTCTTTTGCCGCAGTGGCTCTCGGGATATGCTTTCCTCTTCAAGATGGAAACGAACCTCGACCGCGCGAAGGAGCTTCGCGCCGCGCTTCCTTCCAACGCGGCAGCCAGTGTGGAGCCTTTGCGCTTGCGCGTCGACGCAGCCGGAGATCTGGCCAAGCTGCTCGGGGAACGCGTTGCCGTCAACGCGCGCCAGGCCCTGATCCCCGTGCAAATACAGAATCGCCCTCTACTGCGAAGCTCACATACTTCTTCAACTTCCGCCAGCGACCCCCCCGCCGGGCTCCATCTTTTTGTCTGGCACTATTCCTCGCTTTCGCCTAGGGTGGAACTGGAGACATTTGTGTCCTCGCTCAACTTGGGAACCGCTTCGCAAAGCGAAAGCACTTCTGCCGATCCGGAGCAGCTGTACGCGCGCGAGCGCAAGCTGCTTGAGGACCGGCGTGTTCTGCCGTTAGTGGCGCTGCCGGAATATGTCGGCCTCGGCCACAACGTTCGTGAATGGATGCCCGCACGCTGGGGCGAGTGGCACCTCGCCGACGTGTGGCTCGATGTGCCGGAACCCGCTCCGGCACCGGAGGCGGGAGCCAAACCATGAGCTTCCGCACAAAACTGCTGCTAGTGGTGCTGCTCACGATCTTAGCGTCCGTGTCCGTGGTGGCGTACGGCGTGACATATTACGCGCGCGCAGCTTTCGAAGAGATGGACGTGCAGCGCACCGAGGCGCTGGTCGCGCAGTTCAAAAAAGAATTTGCGCAACGCGGTGAAGAAATCGCCCGCCAGGTGGAAAATATCGCTAATGCAGAAATCACTCTGCGCACGGCCCTCGACGCTGCGAGGCCCAACGCCGATCTTTCCATCTACGTTCACGACGCCAACGGCGCCGCGCAGGATCACGGCTTGGACTTCGTGGAGTTGGTGAATTACGACGGAACTTTGATTTCTTCTGCACAATATCCTGCGCGCGTGGGCTACAAAAATGATTGGGTGACTGCAAAAACCGATTGGACTGATACGACGGCTTTCTTAAAGCGCGAAGAGCTGCCCACCGACGTAGTGCTTTCGCTCTGCTCCGTGCGCACGCAACCGAACTCGCCCAAGCCCTTCTACATCATCGGGGGGCGCCGGATCGACAAGAATTTCCTAGCCTCGCTTGTTCTCCCAACCGGCATGCGCGCTCTCATCTATACCAATCTCGAGCCTTCTTTCGTTCCTGCTTCGTTGCTGGGGGAAAAAATTGAAGCGGACCAAGTCGAGCGTTTCGCGCCGCTCGTCGAGCAGCTCCAGAAGCAGCCGCAGCCTCTCGTGCAAACGATCGAATGGACGCGTGATCCGGCTGATGCCGAGACTTTTCATGCCATCCCGTTGACCGGGCGCAACAACGAGCTTCTCGGGATTTTCTTCGTGGGCAGCTCGCGCCGCGAATTGGTGATGCTCACCCGGCAAATTCTGAAGATCGCCGCCACTGTCGCCGCCGGTGCCCTTCTAGTCGGTTTGCTCGTCAGCTTCTGGATTTCCGCGCGCCTCACTAAACCTGTCGAAGAATTGGCCGAAGGCGCGCGCGAAGTGGCTACTGGCAGGTGGGACACGCGCATCGAAGTCCACGGCCACGATGAAATCGGTCAGCTCGCCGGCGCCTTCAATGAAATGACCAAAACTCTGGCGGCGCAAAAAGAGCGGTTGGTGCAAACCGAGCGCGTCGCCGCCTGGCGCGAACTCGCTCGCCGCCTCGCGCACGAACTGCGCAACCCGCTTTTCCCCATGCAAATTACCGTCGAGAATCTCCAGAAAGCCCGGAAGCTAGACGCCAAGCAATTCCTGGAAGTTTTCAACGAGTCCACGGCCACCTTAAAAACGGAACTTGCCAACCTCAACACCATCGTCGGCCGTTTTAGCGATTTCTCCAAAATGCCCGCACCGCAATTTGTCCGCGTCAATGTGAACGAAGTTCTGCGCAACGCCGTGCGCCTATTCGAGCCGCAATTCAACGAAGTCGGTAAGCCCACCATTACGCCGGAACTTTTTTTAACCGAGCCGCTGCCCGACATCGATGCCGATCCCGATCTGCTTCACAAAGCGTTTCAGAATCTGGTGCTGAATGCGCTGGATGCCATGCCCGCCGGCGGAACGCTCACGCTCCGCACCATGGAACGCGAAAGCAACATCCGCATCGAAGTCGCCGACACCGGCAAAGGCCTCACTCCGGAAGAATGCTCGCGGCTTTTCACGCCGTACTACACGACCAAGCAGCAGGGCACCGGCCTCGGCCTTGCGATTGTGCAATCCGTGGTCAGCGATCATCACGGCACCATTTCGGTAACCAGCGACGAAGGACGCGGCACTACGTTTCGCATCGAATTTCCGCAGCGCCAGGCAGGACGCACGGTCGTGGCGCGCGAGCCCGCCGCCGAAACGAAAGACACGCCGACTTCTTCGAGCCTGGCTGCGGCTTCGGATTAATTTAGCGCTTCGAAAGGGACCAGCGATTGCCTCGCAAAGCGCATCTCCTCCTCGTCGACGATGATCCCAACACGCTAGCGTCGCTTTCCCGCGCCTTCCGCCTGGAAGGGCACGAAGCCACGGTCTGCGACAACGCCGCGCGTGCCGTCGAACTGCTTCGCACGGAAACGTTCGACTTGATTCTCTCCGACGTCGTCATGCCCGGCAAAAACGGCCTTGAATTACTCGAAGACTTGAAGAAGAGTGGCCTCAAAACTCCAATCGTCCTCATTTCCGGCCAGGCCAACATCGAAATGGCCGTGAAAGCTACGAAGCTGGGCGCATTGGATTTTCTAGAGAAGCCTCTTTCGACCGAGAAGCTGATGGTGACCGTCGAAAACGCCCTGCGCTTGGCTCGGCTCGAAGAAGAAAACCGCGAGTTGCGCCACCGGCTCGGCAAGCACGAATTGGTCGGCTCCGGCCCGGCGATGAAAAAGCTCAATGCGCAAATCGACCGTGTGGCCGCCAGCGAAACGCGCGTTTGCATTCTCGGCGAAACAGGCACCGGCAAGGAACTCGTCGCGCGCGCGCTTCATGAAAAGTCTCCGCGTCACGACCACCCGTTCGTCACTCTGAATTGCGCTGCGGTGCCGGCGGAATTGATCGAGTCCGAACTTTTCGGCCATGAAAAAGGCGCGTTCACCGGAGCCGCTGCCCGCCATCTTGGGAAATTCGAGCAAGCCGATGGCGGCACGCTCTTCCTCGACGAGATCGGCGACATGCCTGTGGCCATGCAGGCAAAACTGCTCCGCGTTTTGGAGGAAGGAGAAGTGGAGCGAGTCGGCGGCGACAAGCCCATCAAAGTGAACGTGCGTGTCGTCGTCGCCACGCATCGCAATCTCGAAGACCTAGTAAAACAAAACGCCTTCCGCCGCGACCTCTTTCACCGCATCTACGTTTTCCCGCTGCAGCTTCCGCCTTTGCGCGAACGCCCCGAAGATTTTCCCGATCTGTTGGCTCATTTCGCGCGCCAAGTCGCCGCGCAAAACGGCTGGAAAGAAAAAGAATTCGCCCCCGACGCTATTGCCGAACTGCGAAAGTACAGTTGGCCTGGAAATGTTCGCGAACTACGCAACGTCGTCGAGCGATTGGTGCTGCTGGCACCGGAAGACGCAGTTACAGGGGCGGATGTTCGACTGGTGCTTCCCGCGTCGGATGGCGCGACGGGCACTGGGGCCGCAGCTTCCTCCATTTCATCGGCGGGAACACTGGCGGAGCGCACAGAAGCGTTCGAAAAAGAAACGCTGCTCGCGGAAATCCGCCGCCACAATTTTCACATGACCAACGTGGCGCGCGACCTCGGCCTCGAGCGCAGCCACTTGTACAAAAAATGCCAGCAATTGGGAATCGATTTGCAGACGCTGCGGAAACCCGACTAAAACACTCTTCCACGCAAAGTCCTTTTTTCGAGAAATTGGATTGTGGCGCAATTTACATTGCGGATTGGTCCTACCGCCTCTTAGCTGACTAAGTTACTGAAACAAAGGTGTTTAAGGTAGATGCCGATTTTGCTTGACAAATTACATATTGCAATATAGATTTTGCATATTGCAATAGTACGGAGCCTCCCATGAAACTCGGCGACAAGCTTCGCTCTCTCCGCTCGGTCGAAGGTTCACTCCGCGGCCTTGGCCGCCCGTTGACGCAGCAAGAATTGGCGGCTTCGATGAAGCGCGAAATCGGCCGTGGGCTCAGCCAAGCTTACCTTTCGCAAATCGAAAGCGGCGCGCGGCCTCACCTGACGCATAAGACTCGGGAACTGCTGGCCCGTTTCTTCCGGGTATATCCCGGGTTTCTTGTGGATGATCCCGAAGGCTACACGCCGGGCTTGCAGTCGGAGTTGCGTGCCATCGATGCCAAGGTGGATTCCTGGCTTTACGCTGGGGCGGGGCAGTTCGCTGCCGATCCGGAATTGCAAAACGCCATTATGGCGATTGCCGAGAGTCCGGATTCCCGGCGCCCGCTCCTGCTGCTTGCGGAAATTCTGCGAACTCCGGGTCTTGCCGAGCGATTGACGGAGGTCTTGAGTCCCGGCCGTCCTTCCGGGAAGGCGCAGGCGGGTAGCGGTCATCCGCCGCCGGCTCCGTCTCTTCGCAATTGAGCAGTGCCGCCGGGGCTGAAACGCAGCTGCTCTGAAGGGGTCTTCGTCTCGAATTCCAGCTCGCGCATCGCACGAGCAAACGGCGGGAAGTCATCGCAACGGCAAATTGCGAGGGAAAATGTCGCGCTCGAGGTGAGTTATGACCTGGTCTGATTTTTACCTCTTCTGTTTCCTTGTTGGCTTTTCGTTGAGCGTGCTGTCGTTTCTCGCCGGCGCAGTCCACATCCATCTACCGCTTAAGTGGCATTTGCCGTTTCACGGAGTTCACGCGGGCCATCACGCGGGAGGGTTGCACAAAGGCGGATCTTCCGGCGGGCAAATCTCCTGGTTCAACGCTTCCACCATGATGGCCTTTCTTGCCTGGTTTGGTGGCACAGGCTATTTGCTGACTCGGTACTCGCATTTTGTGGCTTTGCTCTCTCTCTCGATTGCGATCCTGGCCGGCTCGTTTGCAGGCTGGGTCATTTTCAAATTCATGGTGAAGCTGGTGCACGGCAGCGACGCTCCGATGACCGACGAGGAGCGCCGCGTCGAAGGCTCCATTGGCACCATCAGCATGCCGATCCGCGAAAACGGCACCGGCGAAATCATTTATCTGCTCGGTGGAACGCGCCAATGCTCGGGCGCGCGCAGTGATGACGGAAAGCCTATCGAGAAGGGCGCCGAAGTCGTCATCGCGCGCTATGAGAAGGGAATCGCCTACGTAAAGCGCTGGGAGGAATTCTCGAAGTAACGGTTTTGTCGGACTGGCGTTCGATGCAAACAGTCCGGATGGGTGGAAAAGGAGGGGTTATGTTTGGGTTGCCAGGAGATACAGGCTATGTGGTGGTCGGGGCGGGGCTACTTGTTCTCGCGCTCTTGATGATCATGATCATCGTGGCCCGGATGTACCGAAAAGTGGGTCCCAACGAAGCTTTAATCCGATACGGCTTCGGCGGCACCGAAGTCTATTGCGGAAAAGGCGCTTTGATTTTTCCGATGGTGCAAACCTGCCGTGAGCTGTCACTCGAACTGATGTCCTTCGACGTGGCGCCGCAACAAAATCTGTACACCAATCAAGGTGTCGCCGTCACTGTGGAAGCAGTAGCGCAAATTAAAGTCAAGTCCGACAAGGAATCTATTCTCACCGCGGCGGAGCAATTCCTGAGCAAGGACCAAAATCAGCGGGAAGGCTTGATTCGCCTGGTCATGGAAGGCCATCTCCGCGGCATCATCGGCCAGCTCACCGTCGAGCAAATCGTCAAGCAACCCGAAATGGTGGGCGACCGCATGCGCTCCACGTGCGCCGACGACATGAGCAAGATGGGCCTTGAAGTCGTCAGCTTCACCCTGAAAGAAGTCCGCGACAAGAACGAATACATCATGAACATGGGGCGGCCCGATGTCGCCCGCATCAAACGAGACGCGGAAGTTGCCACCGCGGAGGCGGACCGGGACATTGCCATTAAGAAAGCCGAAACACAGCGCGCTGCTGCGCAGGCGATTGCGCAAGCCGATCAGGAACGCGTCGCCGCACAAACCGCTTCGCTTGCCAAGCAAGCCGAAGCCCAACGCGACCTCGACATCAAGAAAGCCAGTTATCTTGAAGCCACGAAGAAAGCCCAAGCCCAGGCCGACAAGTCCTACGAAATCGAGACCAACGTCCAGCAGCAGCACGTCATCGCCGAAGCCGTGAAAGTCCAGCAAGTCGAGCGCGAAGCGCAAGTGAAAGTGCAGGAAGCGGAAATCGCGCGCCGCGAGCGCGAGCTCATCGCCACCGTGCTCAAGCAGGCGGAAATCGAGCGTCAGCGCATCGAAACGCTCGCCAACGCCGAGCGCCAGCGCTTGATGAGCGAAGCCGAAGGCCGCGCCGCCTCCATTCGCGCCCAAGGTGAAGCGGAAGCGGAAATCATCTTCAAAAAGGGCGAAGCGGAAGCCAAAGCCATGAACGTCAAGGCGGAAGCTTTCCAGGAATACAACCAGGCCGCCGTCATGGACAAGCTCCTTAGTGGATTGCCGGAAGTGGTGCGCGCCCTGGCCGAGCCGCTCAGCAAAGTGGACAAAGTGACCATCGTTTCGACGGGCGGTGACGGCGCAGCCGGCGCGTACAAATTGACCGGCGACGTCACCAGAATCGCAGCACAGGTGCCGGCGCTCTTCGAAGCGCTTTCTGGCATGCAGATTTCGGAGTTGCTTAACAAAGTACGCACGATCGGCGATAAGTCGCCGAAACCGGCTCCTGAGGCGCCGGCAACGCCTGCGCCGAAGAAGGCGTAACGATGGTCTGGATGAACATTACGCCGTCAATCGCTTCCGTCCTGGTGGGCCCTGTCGGGTCCACCGAGGACGCTGGATGGTCTCGGGGGATGGCCATGAGTATGAAAGAAAAGTTGCTCCTCGTATTGCTGGTGATGGTGGTGGCCCTGAGTTTTTTCTTCAGCCACTACTGGGCTTGCACATTGTTCGTGATTCAGAGAGCGGTCGCGACGGGGCTTTTGCCGGTGCGAGGTTTCACCATGCTCGCGCCGTGGATTGCAGGAGTGCACTTCTTTCCCTGAGCGGCGCCGCGGCTGATCGTCACGGTTTCGTTGATTGAGATTCGAGTGGTTCGAAACAGATTTGAAAGGAGATTTACCATGGGACTTTTGGAACGTGTTAGCACTTTAATTCGCGCGAACATCAACGACCTCGTTGACCGCGCGGAAGATCCGGAAAAAATGATCAAGCAGGTGATCCTCGACATGGAGAATCAGTATCTCCAGGTCAAAACCCAGGTGGCCGTGTCGATCGCCGACCAGCACATGCTTGAGAAGAAGCTCCGCGAGAACGAGGACACCGGCGCGGACTGGATGCGCAAAGCGGAAATCGCCGTGGACAAGACGCAGGACGACCTGGCGCGCGCGGCGCTGGACCGCTTCCAGACCGCGCAAAAGCTCGCGCAAAGCTACCGCGAACAAGTCGACGACCAGAAGGCGCAGGTCGAAACGCTGAAAACGGCGCTAGTGAAGCTCGAACAAAAACTCGATGAAGCGAAGTCCAAGCGCGACGTGCTGCTCGCGCGGCACCGCCGCAGCATCGCGCTCGGCAAGGCGGCGCATGCGCAAACCGTGCTGGGCGACAGTTCGAAGAGCGCCACGTTCGACCGGCTGAAGGACCGCGTCCACCATACCGAAGCGGTGGCCACCGCCGAAGTCGAATTGCTCACCGATGACGTTGGCGAAAAGCTGACGCGGCTCGACCGCGACGCGGAAGTCGACCGCTTGCTCGCCGATCTGAAGGCCCGCCGCGGCCTGCCCGAAAAAATCGGCTGAGGCATTACCGGCCGGAAAGCTTCTTGAAGCTGTCAAGCTATCCGGCAAACGGCGCAGGAGGGTCGGAGCTTTTCCCGAGATTTTTCTGGTGAACCAGGCAAACGAGGTGCAACCAGAGCAACCGCAATTTGTCATCCTGAGCGAAGCGAAGATCTCAGCCGATCCACAGTTGCGATGCTTCGCCTACGAGGTTCTTCCTCTGGCTCGCTCATGCAGGCAAATATCTGCGGGGCAAGTTCCTAGAAAAAGGAGAGGGTCATGAAGATTGCACTGCTGTGCATGGTGATTGCTTTCGTAGTCGGGTTTGGTGTGTATCAAGCGACCGCTCCCGCCCAGCAAAAGCCGGAAGAACTGGCGCAAAAATCCGCCGAAGCGTGGCTGGCGCTGGTGGATGCCGGAAAATATGGCGATTCCTGGGATGAAGCAGCTGCGGCGTTCAAGAGCGCGTTGACCAAAGACCAGTGGGTCGACGCACTCAAAAAAGTGCGAACGCCACTAGGTGCGTTGCAGTCCCGAAAACTCAAGTCCGCCACCTACGCCAAGAACCCGCCGGGAGCGCCCGCCGGGGAGTACGTCATCATTCAGTTCGACACCAGCTTCGAAAACAAAACATCCGCCGCCGAGACCATCACGCCCACGCTCGAAAAGGACGGCAAGTGGCGCGTCTCCGGCTACTACATTAAGTAGAAGGCAGACCATAAGCGGACAGCAGTGATTCGCCCGGGCGCAGACTTGCGCAATCGAACTCAGAGATGATGCGTTGCAGGCGTCATCATGAATTGCACCACGAAGAAGCAGACATTTATCCCGACCGAGATGCCAAACGCCTGCAAGCGGCCGATGCCATCCACCTCTTCAAAAACCATCATCACAACCGCAATCCAGCCGATTCCAGCGAGCGCCAAGCCAACGACTGGAACAATCACAAGGCAATTTACAAACCAGCCCAAAAGCAGGGGGCGCATTACCGCCAAGTAGGTGCCGGTCCCTCCAAACGCCAACTTGGCTATTACATAGCACAGCCCCGTCTGTAGAAACACGAAAACGCCGTTGTACGCAACTGCAAAACATATGGCTAGCATGGTTCCGAGAGTCGATACATCTGTGTAACTCGCCATTCGCATTCTGGGCGGCGCAATGATCGCGGTGAACAGAATCGTGGCAGCGATGAACCAAAACACAGCTCCGTAATAGGTAGCATTCGGGTCACGCGAAGCGCGCCGAATCGCGACATCGTCCCAGCGGACAATTCGGAACGCAAGGTCAAGATAGTATACTGGCGAAAATCCAGTGGGAGCAGGGGCCGCCTCTTCTGCTGTCAGCTGTGGCGCGATCCCAGAGCACTGGTGAGTCATGCCGTAGTCCATCCCGCACACGTTGCATCTCATGTCGGCACCTCTGAGGGGGCAGGAACTCTATCACAAATGAAGCGGCGGCGTTTGTGGAGTAAGTATCTTCCCAGCTAGGAAGCGCTCGGTGCCCTGTGCGAAAATGCCGGTGTGAATCCGTTTCTGGTTTCGGTGCCGGCGGCGGTGATTGCAACAGGAGCTGTCGCCGCCTACGGCGCGGTGCATCCGCGAGCGCAGCTTTTTGGGCAGACAATTTGCCGGACGAATTCGCCGGAGAAGTTGGCGATCACCTTCGATGACGGGCCCAATCCTGCCATCACGCCAAAGCTCTTGGATTTGCTGGACCGCTATGAGGCAAAGGCAACGTTCTTTCTGATTGGGCGATTCGTGCGGGAATGTCCTGTGCTCGTGAAAGAAATCGTCGCGCGCGGGCACGCCGTGGGAAATCATACCGAGACGCACCTGAATCTCTTCTGGCTCCCGCCGACGCAAATTGCGGCGGAACTGCGCTCCTGCCATGAAGCAGTGTGCGATGCTCTTGGCAAAGCGCCAAAATGGTTTCGTCCTCCGTTCGGGATGCGCAACCCCTGGGTCGTTTCCGAAGCGCACAACCTCGGCTGCCAGACCGTCATGTGGACGCTGATTCCGGGCGATTGGCTCGAAAAGCCAGCGCAATGGTTGATCGAGCGCATGAATCCGATAGCGGAGCATGCGCGCAAAAAGCTTCCCATTGGAACAGGGTACGGCGGCGGCCGCGTCGGCGACATCCTCTGCTTGCATGACGGCTCACACCACGGACTGAACGCCGACCGCACGCGCACTCTCGCGGCGCTCGAGCACTGGCTCCCGCGCTGGCGCGACCTCGGCCTCAAGTTTGTTACAATGGACCAAGCGGTGAGCTAATTTTTGGAAGGTTCGCGCCTTAGCCATGGACGAACGCGCTTTTTACACGGAGAAAGAAGAAGTCCGAAAGGTCAAGCTCGTTTGCCCGAGCTGCCATAAGGACTTTGAATTTCCCGTCCGCTGGAAAGTGTGCCGCAAGAAAAAAGAACTGCCGCGCGGCTCGAGCGCTGAAGACCGAAAAAAATTCGAGCGGGCCACCTCCTACATGGTTCGGCTGGACGACCTGGTCGCCTGCTACAAATGCCGCAAGCGCTTTGAACTCACCGGCCAGTCGACCGTACTCATCAACGATAATCTCGGTGATCCCGTCGCCGATCCGGAAAACTTCGGCAACCGGTGACAAAACCGCAGTTGTAAGTTCTAAGTTATAAGTATTAAGTTTCAAAAAAAGCCAGAACCAATCCTCCTAGAGTTGGGACGACGATGTGCTGGCGGTTCCACTTATCACTTACAACTTAAGACTTAGGACTCTTCAAATCTCCGGATACATTTCGAAGAACGCTTCGATCGATTGCCGGAACGTGTTCTCAATTTCCTCTTTGCTGCCCGAGATCAAGTGCATGGTGACACGCGCCGTCCGTCCGTTTTTTAGCACCACCGTTGCGTCTTTCACTTCGCTCAAATCTTCTTCCGGGAGGAGCCTCATTCCGTAGACCAGCGCCAGCTTCGCCATCGGATTTCCCTCGTTTCTCTTCCTTGCAGGCACAGCCTACTCGGCGGCGTCTGCTTGCGTCAATCCGCAACCAATTTCATCCACTTTCATCCACGTGCATCCGGATTTTTGCGCTGCCGGCCGGGGCATATTCAGCGAGAACCAAATCGATGCCAAACGCCCACTTACCGCTGTACTCAGGCATCCGTTCCGGTTATTCTGCGCATCGGAATAGCCGTGACGGAGGTCCACATGAATCGTCGTCGAGACCCTGGCTTCAGGCTTTCGCTTGCCCTGGCAACCAGCCTTTTGTTTGCCGTATCGCTGGCGGCTCAGCAGCCCGAAGGTCCGCAGACCGATGCGCCTCCGCCTGTCGCGCCTAAAACGGCGGCAGCTCCTCAGGCGAGCCCCGGAGGAAATGTTGTAATTCCGGCGGGCACGCGCGTTGGCGTCGTCCTGCAAAACGGCATCTCCACGCGCAACGCCAAACCGGGCGACTCCGTTTATCTGCAAACGTCCTTTCCCATCACTATCGGCAATCGCATCGTGATTCCCGTCGGTTCCTATCTGCGCGGGGAATTGCTCGAATCCAAGCGTCCCGGGCGCGTCAAGGGCCGCGGCGAGTTTCGCATGAAGTTGAACACGCTGATTCTCCCGAACGGCTACACCCTCGATTTGAACGCCGCTCCGCGGAGTGCCGATTCCGGCGGCAAGGAAACCATGGATGAGGAAGGCAAAGTTACCGGCGGCGGCGACAAAGGCAAAAAAGCGGAAACGGTGGCGACTACGACCGCCACCGGCGCGGGCATTGGCGCGATTGCTGACCGCGCAAAAGGCGCGGGTATTGGCGCCGGTATCGGCGCCGTTGCCGGGCTTGCCGCCGTCTTGATGACCCGCGGCCCCGAAGCTGAACTCCCGCGCGGTTCGACGTTGGATGTTGTCCTCGAACACGATCTCACGCTCGACGGTAGCCAGATTCAATACACCAATCTCGGGCAGTTTCAGCCCGTGAATCAGCCGCCTGTCCGGCCCCAGTAGTACAGATTTCTACCGGATGGGTTGAGATCCTTCGCTTCGCTCAGGATGACAAGAGCACAGGCTGAAGCCTGCGCTACTTGGGTCAAACGGAGAAAACGAGACGACAGGCTGAAGCCTGTCCTACTTGCCTGCCGCCTCTCGGCGACAAGCGGCGCGTAATTCTGGCGTTCTCTCTATCGATTTAACCGCTGCGACTAACTGCTCTTAATCGCACTCGGCTCCGTCTCACGGAGTAACGCTCACGAAGCAAACCATTTATCGCGTCACGCCGCGCGCTGTAAAGTTTTCTCTTGTTTCCTCCTTCTGGCACTTCCCCTGCATTCGTTCGGTTGCAGACAGGTCATGACTGAGGTGAATCCATGCGCGACTCGCGCGTTCGTCGTCCGCTCGCAACTGCTCTTCTGATTCTCTCGGCTGCGGTGCAGCCGCTCTGCGCGAAGGAGCCTGCGCCGATGCCTCAAGCCAGTGCAGCATCAGCTTCCGCGGATGCAAATGCGCGAGCGCCCGCTCCCGCCGCGCCTGCGGCTACTCCTGCGCCTGCGAGCAACGAGCTCATCGTTCCCATGGGCACGCGCCTGCCGCTCATTCTTCGCAACGGCGTCAACACGCGAACCGCCAAGCCTGGCGATTCGGTTTATTTCGAGTCGGCCTATCCCATCACCGCGAATAACCGCATGGCCATACCCATGGGCACTTTCGTGCGCGGCGAAATCGTGTCAGCAAAGCGCCCCGGCTTCCTGAAAGGGCGCGGAGAATTCCGCGTGGCCATCCGCCAGATGACTTTCGTCAACGGCTACACCATCGAGCTGCTCGCGTCGCCGGGCAGCGTCGATCCGAAAAGCGGAGCGGGCGTGGACGCCGAAGGAAAGATCAAAGGGCCGTCGAGCGCCATTCGCGATACGACGGCGGTTCTCCTGACCACCGCTGGCGGTGCCTATATCGGCGCCATCGCCGGCCCTGGCGTCGATCCGCAGCCGCGCTACGCGGCGGCGCAGCAGGACGCGCGCGCTCGCCAGCGCGAGGAGCGCCGACGCCACCCAGGCTCCTCCATGCTTTTGCCACTGCTCCTCTTTCCGCTCTTGAGGTAAGGGCAGATTCCGTTTATGGCTTTCGGGGCGAGTCCCATTTTGGGAAGAATTGAGGTACACCCCGGCAGTTTTCGTAAGAGTGGCAAACAAAGGACTTATCCCATACGGAAAATGGAAGAGTGCGCAAACGATTGAAAAGAAAGCGGAGAGATCCTCGGACTCGCTGCGCTCGCTCAGGATGAGTATCCTCGTCGGATGGTTGGTTTGCTGGGGTTGGAGTCGAGAGTTCACGACCTATGATAAACACAGATCGGCCGATTTGTCAACTAAAATGATAGATATTTATATAGTACTAGTATTTAGGAATTGGCACATGGGTTCGAACGAAAGTGCAAAACGAAGAAAACAAAGGGGTAGAGCTCACTGTGGCGGTGGATAACTCTAAACTCTAAACCCTTAACGAGGTAAGGAAGCAGGAAGTAAGGAGGTGAGGAAGTAAGGAAGCAAGGAGGTAAGGACAGACCCGCTCTCAGCCATGAACTGACCCAATTTGACTCTAAACCCGCACGCGCAAAACCGGCGCATGCGGCACCCAGAACCCTCCCTCCACATCACGTAGTGGTCACCCGCGAATGACATTCTTAGGCAGGGTCGAGGATGAGGATGGGGATGTGGCGTTCTGTACGCTGGCGGTAGAACTGGAAGCCGCCGTAGCGGCGGATGAGGATCGGCCAGAGGCGCTCGCACTCCTCGGGCGTTGCTTCGCGCGCCTTGAGCTGGCGCACTTCCCGCCCGAGCTGGACTTGCGCCTGTGGGTTGACACGCAGGTTGAGATACCAGGAAGGGTAGTGCTCTTTGCCGGCGTTGGACGGCACCACCACGATGGATTGTCCTTCCGGGAAGCCGAAGATCGGAGCGGTGCGCGGCTCGCCGCTCTTTCGTCCCGTGGTGGTGAGGAGAATCACCGGGCATCCCAGGGAGCGGATGAAAATCCGTCCGCCCGACAGCCGATAGATGACGCGATGGAGGAGATAGAAGACGCGGGTGGTGGCCAAGTCGCCCAACAGTAGGTAAAAGAGGCGGCGCATGGTATATCCCCAAGAACTGCGAACTAGAAATTCGAAACTCGAAACTAGAAAGAAAACCGCGTCCTAACTTCCTTTCCTCCTTACTTCGTTGCGGTGCGCGCGGTTTCGTTCTGAAAGCGGAGGGGGCTGAAGCGGTCCCAATCCGCGGTGACGCGCCGTTCGGTGATCCACTCGCGAATCAAGCGGGCGGTGATGGGCATCAGCAAAATTCCGCTGCGGAAGTGGCCGGTGGCCATCAGCAAGCCTTCCACATCGGTGGGCCCGAGAATGGGAAGATGGTCTTGCGAATCCGGACGCAGACCGGCCCAGGTTTCTTCGATGCGCGCATTCTTCAGTCCCGGCGCAAGTTCGATGGCCGCGCCCAGAACTTTTTCGATGCCGCCGGCGGTGACGCGCTTGTCAAACCCGGCGTACTCCAAGGTAGCGCCAGCGAGGATGCGGCCATCGTTGCGGGGCACGAGATAAATTTTCTCCGACCACAGCACGCGCTCGATGGTCAGATCGTCCGCGCGGAGGGAAGCCATCTGGCCTTTCGCGGGCTTCACCGGCGCGTAGGCAGCGACTCCTTCGATGGTCCCTGAGAAACAGCCTGCGGCAATGACTGTCCATTTCGCTTCGACTTTTTCGTTTTGCAGGACGACGCCGCGGCAGGTGTTGCTTTCGCGCCAGATTCCCTTCACGGCGGCGCCGGCAAAAAGCTCTGCGCCGCAGCGTTGCGCGGCTTCGAGCACCGCCGCGGTCAACGCGCGGTTGTCGACCGACGCTTCATCAGGCCGCAGCACCGCCGCCTCGATTTCTTCGCTTAGCGCCGGCTCCAGTTCGCGCGCGTCGTCGGCGCGCAGCGGCTCGGCTTTGAGTCCCAGGCCGTGATACACCGCGATGATGGTGCTGAGCTCTGCCTTGGCATCGCGCAAAAAAAGCGCTTGCAGGGTGCCCTTCGCGCGATAGCCAGTGTTTTTCCCAGAAATTTCTTCGACCTGTGCCACAAACTCGGGGTAGAGCGCCCCGCTTCTCTTGGCAAGCTCGACGGTTGCGATTTGGCCGGGATTCTCCGGCGCCTGCGAAATAATCCCCGCGCTGGCCCACGACGCTTCCTGGCCCGGCTGGTGCCGGTCAAACAAGCCCACGCGCAAACCGGCGCGCGCCAGCTCGAGAGCAATCGAGCCGCCAATCACTCCGCCGCCCGCAATCGCCACGTCCAGTTTCTTCATGCCGCCATCTTAGCGCATCTGGTGAGTGCTGATTGGTGGAAAGGTTGACAGTCGACAGTTCACAGTCGAGAGAGAAAAGGTGAACAGGGACACTGTTTGTCCCGCAGTCGCGCCGAATATACGCACTACCTTGATTGTGGAAGAAGATGTGGAGTATACTCGACATAGATGAAAACCGTGCAAATCGTCCTCGATCAGGAGCTTCTACGCGCCACCGATGTGGCTGCACGCCGGACGCGGCGTAACCGTTCGGCGCTCGTGCGGGACGCGCTGCGAGAACACTTGCGGAGACTAGCTATCCGCGAGCTCGAAGAACGCGACCGCGCGGGCTACGCAAGACGGAGCTCCGCGGCCGATGAATCGTCGGCTTGGGAAGCGGAGGCCGCGTGGCCAGCCGAATAGCTCGAGGAGACGTCCGGCTGTATCACTTTGCTCCGCCAAACAAGAAAAGGCCTGTGGTTGTCCTTACTCGCGACAGTGCTGTTCCGTACTTATCCACAGTGACGGTTGCGCCGATCACTTCCGCCACTCGTAGCGTGCCGTCTGAAGTACTTCTGAACGAAGACGATGGCATGAAAGCGCCCTGCGCTGTCAATCTGCACAATGCCGTGACCGTCTCCCAGAACCGATTGGGAAAACGAGTCGCACAGTTGAGTTCTCCACGAATGAAAGAGATCTGCGCGGCCCTGCGCTTCTCTTTGGGCTGCGATCTCCAACCATAGGTTCCGCAGCTCGTTGCTCAAAGCGAGCCGATTAGTTCGTTGGAAAGGACTTCGGCTTTTTTGGCGAGGCTGCGGGCGCGGCTCCAATCGCCGGTTTGCGCCGCTTCGCGTGCGTCTTTCAGGAAGCCGCTAATCTTGGAAACCATGTCCGACTGCGCCGCGTTTAATTTTTTGCCGCGCACAGCAGCCAGATTTTTCTCCGCGATGCTCAGACTCTGGTTGGTCTCCTGCTGCGCGGTGGCCGACTCCTGTAAAGTAAGTTGCGGAGCGATGACGGGCATTGTCGATTTCTCGGGCTCCGAACCTGCTCCTGCAGAAGGAGTGGACGGGACGCGCGGGCGGACCGGTTCGCTGCGCATGGGAATCAGCACCGCGGCAAACGGCGGTAGTTGAAGATTGAATTCTGGCGCCGCAACCTCGGCGGATTGCGCGGCAGCGGTTGTCCCCGGCTGAATCACCGGCTTCGTTTGCACCGCGGTGGCCCAAGGAATGTTCGGTCGTTTTCGTGCGCCGCATCCATCCAAGAAAACGAGAGAAAGAAAAACCGCAGCACCGCAAACAAAACAGCGAAGAGGGAAGTGCCGCGCGCAACTCAGGGACCGGGCTGGGGTATCCGTCATGTTCAGGCCGCGAGGGGCAACTCGATGCGAAACGTCGTGCCCCGGCCCACCTCGGAAGTAAAGTCTATCGAACCGTTGTGAAGCTGCACAATTCGAAACGTCGAAGCCAGTCCGATGCCGCTGCCTCCCGGCCGCGTGGTGAAAAACAATTGAAAAATTTTTTGGCGGTGTTCGGGCGCGATGCCTTTGCCCGTGTCGCCCACGCTAATTTCCGCCATTTCGCCGCGGCGGCTCAGCACCAAGCGCAATTGGCCGCCGTTTGGCATCGCTTCCGCCGCGTTCAACACAAGATTCAAAACTGCCTGTTTCAAGAGGCCGCGGTCCACATAGACTTCGGGGACATCGATGGGGAGCAATCGAGCTACTTGGATTCCGGATTTTTCCAACTGCGGATGCGCAATTTCCAAAACTTCTCTTAAGAGGTCGGAGAGCTGAGTGGCTTCGAGGCGAATTTCCATGGGGCGGGTGAAATCGAGAAAGCGCTTGACGACGGCGTCGAGGCGATCGATTTCTTTGTCGAGAACTTGCACGGCTTGCTGCGAAGCGCTGTCGCGGTCCGGAGACAGAGACTCTTTCAGGTTTTCGAGCCACAGGCGCATGGAGTTCAGCGGATTTTTCACCTCGTGAGCGACGCCAGCGGTGATGCGGCCGACGGCGGCGAGCCGCTCGCTTACCTGCAGTTGCGTGTTAATAGTTTCGAGGGATTCGAGATCGCGGAGCGTCACCATCGCGCCCATGCGTTCGCCATCCTCCTGGATGGCTTGCACGCTGACGCTGACGCGCCTGGGGCCTTCGCTGGTTTCCAAATCGATTTCCGCGGCAGTTTCGCTGAGCTGGTCGCTTTCGATGTGCAGGACGTCGCGCAGCGGATCGCCCAGCGGGAAAATTTCCGAAACACGGCGGCCGAGAAATTGTCCCGCGGGAGCGCCCAGGAATTTCTCCGCGGCGGGGCTGACCATGACGGCGCGGCCGTCGCGAGTGAACAACAGCAAGCCGTCTTCGAGGCCAGCCATGACCGAGTTCATGTTTTCGCGCATGGTGCTGAAAATTTCGTGGACGCCGCGCAGTTGCTGGCCCACCTGGGAGATTTTGCGGCTGACGACGCCAAGTTCGTCGGGGTTTTCGCCGAGGCTTTTGACTTCGGGGGAAGGGGCGTCGAATTGCCCCGCTGTGAGACGATCCAACTGCGCGGAGATGTCGCGCAGCGGCGCCAGAGTTGCGCCGCTGACAAGGGCGGCCAGCAGAGTGGAAACCACCAGCGCGGCAAGGACGATAATTCCCGAGGTGATCAAACTGGACCTGATGTCATTGAGCAAAAGACCGGAGGAAAGGACCACGCGTACTTCGCCAAATGGTTCACCGCCTTTGCTGAAAGGATAGTCAGACTCAAAGAGCCGAGAAGGCCCGGAGAGGACTTTCACCTGATGCAGAAAATTACGCTGCACCAGCTGGGTAAGAGGGTTCCTGCGTGGGAGATAGGTACCCAGCAAATTCGCATCGGTTGAGGCGAGAACACTGCCGTCACGATCCGTGATGGAGACCTCATAAATCAGAAGGTCTCTTTTTGCAGCGCTGAGCTGCGTGCGGAGGCCATCGCTGATTTCGAAGGCGTGGCGCACGTAATCGTGAATTTCCTGCGGCGAATCGGAAGCGGGGCGGAATCCCTGCTCGTTTGCGTCGGCAAGGGCGCGCTGCGCCTGGCGAAAAACGTCGTCGGCCACGTCGTTGACCCGTTTATTCGTGGCCTGGAGAAGCTGGTCGAGGAGTTGGGCGGCGAAGACGCCGGACAATACCGCGACGACGAGCAGCACGAGGCTGGTCATGACAAGAGTGAATTTTGTGCGCAGCCGGAGCTGCATTTCGCGTGTCTACTCCGTTTCGGCGCGCTGGGCGCCGTATTCCAAGAAAACGTAAGACCGAAAAGATGCCGGGCTGAAGCCCGGCACTACATTTGAATCTTATCTGGCTGGACAGTTGGAATGTAGCATGGTTGCGTGGCGGGCGAGAAGAAGTGGCGAGGGAAGAAGGAAGTAAGGACGTAATGAAGTAAGGAGGTACGATCAACAGTTGTTCGATGATCCCGTTAGTCAGGCGCTGAGGAAGAGTGCCTTTCGCAGCATTTGCCACCCACAACGTCGTGGTTGAGACTCGGTCTTCTGCGGAGAATGGAAGGCGGAGGCGATATTGTTCTCGCGCCGGTTCGTCGTGCTTTGCGTGCTGCTAGGCCTGCTTGTCTTTGGCTGGGTCGTGTGGCGGCATTTCTCCTCGCGCCGACTGCCTGCGGAAGAGGCCATACCGACAATCGACAAGCAGCCCGTTGCTTTCGCGAAGCACGAGTTTGACCCATCCTCGCCGCCCGCCGACATGCCGCCCCTGTCCCCCGGAGAAAACGCGGAGTGCGATTCCAATTTCCTGTCCAATGCCAGTGTGCGCGGAGAGTCGCGACAAACGGATGCGACGCACGCGACCCTTACCATCACGCAGATTAAGATGACTCTGCAACTCAAGATCAACATTTGGGTGCCAACGGGTGCAAGCCAACATTTGATTGAACATGAGGAAGGCCACGGGCAAATCTCGGAGTATTACTACCAGACGGCCGATACACTTGCGGAACGAATCGCCGCGACGTACCTGGGCAGACAAGTCGAGATCACCGGCACAGATTTGAATGCCGAGTCAAGCAGGATGCTGAAACAGATGGCCAGCGAGATCACCAAGGAATACAACAAGGAACTAAACCCAGATCCTACGCAATTGCTCTACGACGCTATCACGGACCACAGCCGGAACGACGTCGCCGCGAAGGATGCGGTCGATCATGCCATCAAGAACGCTGCGATCGAGGCGGCAGGCGCGAAGAGCGCTGAGCGGTAACTCCCTGTCCTGCGAATGATCTGATGCCTATTCAGATTCTGGGCGGTCGCCGCCGTACTCTTTCAGCTTGTTGTGAAGCGTTTTCAAGCTGATCCCCAGAAGTTCTGCGGCGCGGGTCTTGTTGTTGCCGGTGGCGTTAAGCGTTTGCAGAATCAGCTCGCGCTCCATGGCATCCACAGTTGTGCCCACCGGAAACTTGATGGTCGAGAGGTCGCTCGGGCCCTTAGCCGCGGTCTTGCCGAATTCGCCGGGGAGGCAAGCGCGGGTGATCAGATCTTTTTCGGACATGATAGAGGCGCGCTCGAGAACGTTTCGAAGTTCGCGAATGTTTCCCGGCCAAGTGTGGCCCATGAAAATGTCCAGCACTTCCGCGCCGATGCCGCGGACGTGTTTACCGTGCTTGGCGTTGACGTCGCGCAAAATGTGCTCGACTAGGATGGGAATGTCATCTTTGTGCTCGCGCAGCGGCGGCAGATGGATGTGAAAGACGTTCAGGCGGAAATACAAATCCTGGCGCAACTGGCCAGCGCCGACGGCCTGCTCGGGATCTTTGTTGGTCGCGGCGAGCACGCGCACATCCACCGGCGTTTCGGTTTTACTGCCGAGGCGGCGGACTTTGCGGTCTTCGAGGACGCGCAAGAGTTTTGCCTGCGTAGGCGCGGGCATTTCGCCAATTTCGTCGAGGAGCAGAGTGCCGCTGTCGGCGAGCTCGAAGCATCCAATGCGGCGTTCCGCTGCGCCGGTAAAAGCGCCGCGCTCGTGGCCAAAAATTTCGCTTTCCATCAGCGTTTCCGGAATCGCGGAACAGTTGATGGCCACGAACGGGCCGCCCGCGCGCGGGGAAAGTCTGTGAATGGTGCGAGCGACGATTTCCTTGCCCGAGCCGGTTTCGCCGGTGATGAGAACTGAGGCGGAACTGGGCGCGGCCATCTCGACGATGCGCATCACTTCCTGCATGGGCTTGGACGCGCCGACGAGGTCGCCAAGTCGCCCGGATTCGCGGAGCTGGCGTTGCAGCACCGCAAGGTTTCGCGTGTCCCGCGCTTTGCTCAACGCGCGGTCCAGCAGCGCGTGAAGCACTGGGCCCTTCAGCGGTTTCTCGATATACCAGAAGGCACCGGCTTCGATGGCGGCGACGGCGCGCTCTTCGCTTCCTTTGCCGGTAATGATGATGGCAGGAACATCGTGGAGTTCCGGGCCGAGTTGCTTGAGCAGGTCGAGGCCGTTCATGCCGGGCAATTCGACGTCGGCGATCAGAGTATCGGGCTGATAGCTGGCGAATTTGGCGAGGACTTCTTCGGCGGTGGCTACTCCCAGGACATCGAAGCCCCAGCGTTGCAAAAGCTGTTCGTAGCCCTTTCGCGCATTGTCTTCATCCTCGACGATGAGGATGCGATCTTTGCGCTCCAGCGTTTCGACGGCGCGCACCGCCGCACGAGTTTCTTCCCCCATGGGTGTCTGGTTCTCCTAGGCTTTATCTTGCAAATGGCTAGGCTAATCGTTTGCTGGACACTTCGACTTTAGCAAGGCGCGCGGCGGGTTGCCAAGTTTTCCGATAGTTCGACCGTAGGTCAGAGTTCGAGCGGCCAGCGATCCCCCGCGAGTCATGGACGAGCATTTCTAACAGGATTTCCGGACCTGGGTACTAGCCGCCGCTTGTCCGTTTATGCGTCTTAGCAGGAGCTGAGCGGAGAATTCCTGTAATTGAGCGGCGCATGTAGAATGGCGACTCGTTGAGGTAGCGTCTCAACGGGGGAGACGTTCCACGAATCCAGCCTTTTGGGTAACCTTGGCCTGCTAATTGTGCACTTCTGGAGAAACGCGGATGAACGGAGAATCTCAGCAAACAACATCTTCGCGAGCGCTCGTGTGGATAGGGCTATTCGCCTCGCTGTTTGGCATGCTTATGATTCGCTGGATTATTCCGAGGCTGTTTCCGGGTCCACAGTCTCCTCAAAGCGTACTGACGCGCGAAGTCGGTCATTATTGCCTGGCGGCATCTCTGCTGTTGCTGGTACGTTTTGGCGAGAAGCGTTCCTTGAGGACGATCGGTATCGGCACGTCGGCATGGTGGAAATCTCTGCTTTGGGGCTTGGCAACTTTCGTCATTTGCATGGCTGCGGCGCTTGTCCTAGCCAAGCTCACCCATTACACCGGCGGCGAGGCGGGGAAAGCTTTTGAACAACTTCCCACATGGCTAGTCACCCTGACCGTATTGCGCGCCGGAATCGTCGAAGAAATCTGCTACCGCGGCTACGCGATGGAGCGGCTGAAAGAACTGAGCGGATCGAAGATGCTGGCGTTCGTTTTGCCGTTGGTCATTTTTGGCGTAGGGCACTGGACGGGAGGCTGGGCGAACATCGTCATCGCGCTTGTACTGGGTGGTATTCTTGCTGGCTTCTACCTTTGGCGCCGCGACTTGATCGCGAATATTCTCGGTCACTTCCTGGTAGATTTTACAGCCAACGTGCTGCCAAGGCTGTTGCGTTGAGCGACGAGAAGGTTGTTGCGGACAGGGACCAGAAAACGAGTCAATGCATAATAGAACGAACTCTAATTCAATAATGAATAAAAATAAATTAATAAATAATTAGATTCACCCTCGAATCAAATCAACCGCATACACGACCAACTCGGTAAGGAGGCTACACTGCCTCAATACCTACAGGCAGTGAAAGCCATTTGTGTAGATAAATGCGATCCGCGTAGCTTGCTAGTTCGCGGAAGAGATGGCCGAGTCTGGCGCGTTTTTCTTGCGGTGGTGCCGCCGGATAAACGCGCCGAGGTCCGGAGTGAATTCCTTCAACTGATTCCAGCCGATATTATAGAGCTGATTGACGCCCCAGCCCTGAAACAGCCCTTTCATGGAATGATCCTGCCGCGGGTAGTAGGACAACGAAATCGCCGCCTGTCCCAGCTGCCCAAAGACTTGTGGGCTGTTAAACGTGGAGGTACCTTCATCCGTGCGCGCAATGAGCACTCGCGAAGCCGCATAGTAAATCCGTGAAAGGGCCGAGCCTCGCCCGCGCCGCAGGTAGCGCGGATCTTGATGCAGCACCGTGGGGAGCACCCCGTAAATCAACATCGATCCCGTCATTTGATCGCCTTCCTCGGCCAGAAAGCGTTCGCCAAACGCGCCCCAACCCTGCCCGAAGTGCGGAATGCCGTTTGCCGCTTGGGAGATACCCGCTTGCAGGAGGTTACCGAAGTGCGCGCTGTAGTCCGAATACTGGTGCCAGGCGATGTTGAATTTTTGCGCGGGTGTCAGCGGACCTTGATTTTCCGGCTGGTCGTTGGCGGTCATGAAATTCGGGATGATGAACAGGATCCGTTTAGGCACGTTGTCCCGGGCGTCCTTGTCCTTGGCGTCCGGCTGCGTGTTGGCTTGCGGCGCACATCCGCCACCCTGCTGGCTTTGGCCTGCCAGGGCACACGGGATAGCTTCTGGTTTGGGCTTGGGTGCATCCGGCAAGTCCTGCGCCGCAGATAACGGCCGCGCCCCTGCAAATAGCAGCAAGATGGCCAACACTACATTAGAGGCTCGGCCAGAGCCGGCCCTCCGCCAAATCTCTGTTTTCATGGTCCCCAATAGTATTCCACGATTCCCCCGATTAGGTTCCTTCTTGTCTTTCGGAATTTCCGCCCTGAGGGCCCTCCCCCCATTGAACAAAAAGCTCCAGAGCGATGTGCGCCGGTTAGGCTATGAGGAGCCGACCGAGCTCTCCTTGTGCAGAACCGAAGCGGCGGGCTGCCTTGTGGACGACACGCGTGTGCCCTAGCCTTGTGCTCGAGGCGTCAGGACTTGGGCGCCGCAGCTTCGGAGATGACGGTGTATTCGTACGATTTGCCGTTTGCCTTAAATTTCATTTTGTCCTTGTCGAGCGTGAATTCGATGGAGGTGTTGATAGGGATCAAGGCTTTTTCGGAGGGTTTCATTTGCCGAATGCGGTAGTCGGTGGTGGCAGTGCGGACCACATACTCCTGGCAAAGCAACTCGACGCTCTGCTTGTTCTTTTCCAGCTTGGAGCCGCAAGCCACGGAATTTTCTGAAATGATCGTGCCCATTTCGGGTTTGTTGCCCGCCTGCGCAAAGGCCGCCCCCAAAATCACGGCGGCGGCAAGCAAGAACGGCTTCTTCATGTTCAGCTCCTTAATGGTCATTTCAGCTTCTCATTTCAGTTTAAAGCAAAGCGGCGTGCAAGATAGAGTGGAGACGTTAACTGAAAGGACAAAATATGGAACGCAATTCTTCGTACTTTCTGCTTAGTGCACCGCGAAGATTCGAACGGGGCGTGTAAAATCGCGATTCCAAGACGACGGCAATAAACTTCCACCAAGCATCGGGCGCTAGTCAGCAGTTCCACCTTGATTAGGTGCGTTCAATAGCGTGAATTTCGCTCCGAACCGGATCGAAAGTAGTAGACGATGCTGCCCACGGCTCGAAAATCGGTCTGGCCTCGCAGAGTTTGCGGGGAGGAAAAGTAGGCGGTGTGCAGATAATCGCCGCCAACTCGAAACGCCAATGCACCGGAGAACCGGTGCTCGGCCCCTAGACCAGCGCTCCACGCCAGCTTGTTTGCGTATCCGCCGCCGAATCCCCCTCCCGTAAGCGCGACGGGCCCTGTAACCCTGGCGCCGCCCAGCAGCCCTTGAACGTACGCGGCGAACCCCTTGCGCCGGGAAAGATGAAGGACAGGTCCTCCGAGATAGTTCAAAACGTCGCTGTGTTGGCCACTCCCAAAAACGTTCCAGGCGCGGGCGTAGCCTACGTCAAGTTTTAGGCCTATCCGTGTGAGAAAACCGGCCTCCGCGCTCGCATCAAGTCCGTTCAACCCAGCGCGGCTAGATGGAGTCATCCCCATGCTCACGTAGGAGGATCCGAGGCTGACGTTCATGCTCGGCCCAACGGCGGCAGGGGTCGGAGACTGAGCACGCGCCGGTTTAGGGTAAAGAAATCCAGAGTAAAGAACTACGCAAAGCGTCAAAATTCTGAGTGGCTTGATACACATAGATTTGATCCGGACCTGGACTGGGGGAGGCTTAATGTACAACTCGGCACAAGCAGAGGAAACTGGCGGGAAGTTCTAGAAACGAACAGGTGCCTCGCCCCTGCCCGCACGGGCTATTCACTATGAGAACTTATGTTGGCCGAACCACATGCCTGATTACGCGGGAGTACAGGACAACCACGTGCGACGAGCTAGCATTGCGCGGCCGGCCGCAGCCGGCCGCAGAATGATTTAGCCTTTCGTGCGATAGCCCGACACCCGCATGGGATAGATTTCCCATTGGTTCAGGCCGGCGCGCACCGAGGGGTCGTTTTCGCCGAACAGCCGCGCCTCAGCCTCGTTTGCGACTTCCAGGATTCCTAAACCGAAGGCTCCATCAGGGCCCATCACGGGACCGTAGAGAAGGAGTTTGCCGGCTTCTAAGTGCTGTTGAAAATAGACGCTGTGCTCGTCCATCAAGGCTCTCTCTTCGGCGGTTATATCCTGGGGAAAGGTTGGCCGGGGAGGAATCAGCTTGAAAAAGTAGTGCTGTTTGTTCATGGCTTGATCTGGAAATTATCCTCCATTGTTACCACCTGCCACGAGCCAGCAGATAAATGGTGACAATTGTTGCGGACGCAGGGGTTTTCATTTCCGTGATTCCCCGCGTCTCAGGATACCTCAGCCATCGCGCGAAGGTGAGTACACGGCCGAGACAGGAAACTTAAGGCTCTGTGAACGCTAGATTCGCGAGCGACGACAGCCACGACTTGGGCTGCGGCACGGGGAAAAAACTATTTTCCGCCGAAGGTCAACGAGATGCCGGCGCTCACCTGAAAATTGTCCTGGCGGTTGTTGATCCCGTTCGGGAGTCTCGTCATGAGGTACTCCGCTTGGAACGGCCGAAGCGAAAGGTGCTTCGAGAGTTTGACGTCGAGTCCTCCGCCAGTGGCCATGGCGAAATGGGTTTGCCATCCGGTGGTCTCAATTCCAGAGCTCGTCACCACGCCTCCCGCCAGCGCTTGCGCGAACGGCGTAACCCTGCGGTGCAAAAAATTTATCCTAGGCCCAAAGAGATAAGGAATCGCGGCTCCGTAACGGGTGGCGTTCGTCGCCCAAATCCCGCTGACGTCGCCAAGAACGCCGAGCCAGTTGTTGAAGTTGTAGATGAGCTGGCCGCCGCCACCGTTTCCGTTGAAGATTTGGGAAGGTGGCTGGCCTGCGACGTTGGCGTTGATGTTGAAGCGAATGTAGTCGTAGCCGCCGTAGAGTACGAGTTTCGGTTCGTCCTGCGCCCGGAGCGTTGGGGTCAGGGCGAATGCAGCAAACAGCAGCGCGATCGCGAGTGAGATTCTCATTGGTTCCTCCTTCGATGCACACGACCCTAACCCCGGCGATCTTCTCCCCAGACCCCGGGGCTGGCCTGTAGGAAGCTGGCAAGCTGAATGCGGTTGCCTCTGGAGGGTGATCCTTTCAACTGCCCTTATTCGTTGGCACTCGACGAGGACTGACTCACCATGCGCTGGCGGATGTCGGTCGGCAGGGGTCTGGCCTTGCGCGTGGTCAAGTCAATGCAAACGCCGGTCAAAACCGTGCGTGCGGCCAATTCCTGGGTCTCTTGATTGGTCATCTCATGGGAAAAAATCAGCACCTTTTCGCGAACTTCCTGTATCGATGAACGGATGGTGATCAAATCACCGGCGAACAATTCCCGCTTGTACTCGATGCGTTGTTCCACCGCGACCATGCCCATTTGTTCTTTGCGGAGACGCGCGGCAGATAGCCCCACGGACGCCAGAAACTGCCAGGTGGCTTCATCGAACTTCCCGACGTACCACATCACGTTCATGTGGCCCATGTGATCGCAATGCCAGGGGTAAACGGCGCCGCGATACGTGAGAATGGATTCCGCCATAGTCTGTTGCCCCTTTTGATTCTGACTTTGCTGCTTGTAGAGTTCAGCCAATCCACAGTAGCAAGGCACGCGACTGGTTTCCAAATTGCCGAGGTGCTCAGACGCAAGTGCAACGGAAAAAGGCGCGGGGCTAACCCGCGCTACCGGGATCTTTGGCTAGGTGGATGGGGGCTTTCCATGCGAAGGAGCAGTTTGCGGCTACGTGCTTTCATGGCAGGGGTGCCATTTCTGGCAGCTTGGCGAAGCGTTTCTTGGACCGTGGGCCGAAGGCTGGGATCTTGTTTGGCAAAGTCAGCTAGACCTTGCAGGGCGAAAGTTTTGACAATGGAGCTGCGATCTTCGAGGTACTTTGCTAGAGAAGATATCGCGCGCTGACGCTCCTTTGCATTCAAGCGCAGCCGGGGAACCATAGCCGCGAGGTGCCAGCGCAATTCCTGTTCGTTGGCTTCAGCCATCAGGCCCAGCAGTTCGTTCTTGTGAGGCTGGAGCAATTCGGGATGGTTGCGCGTGGCCTTCTCGGCGGCGTCGGCGGCGCGCATGCGAACCAGAGTATCTTCCGACCATAGACCGGCGATTAGATTTGAGAAGAGGTTAGGATTCTTGGACACAATTGCGGCTACTTGATCGGAGCGGCCGATGGAGCGGCGATCGCCTCCGGCGAGGAGAGCGAGAATGTTTGTTCGCGGCATGGTCGCTGAAGAACAGCGCCATGATATCGCGAGTCGGGGTTATTCCTTGACGAGATACAGCGCGCGTTCAAGCTCCAGCTCGAGCTTTGTGCCTTTTTGAAGATTCAATTCGTGGCCGCGGCCGGATTCCATCAAATAGGCCGTAAGAGCGGCAAGGGCTGCGGCTTCGGCGGCTTCCTTCTTGTCCTTGTCTTTAATGCCTTTCACCGCGCCCATCGCGGCGCCTGCGGCGGCTGCCTGGGCCGCGTCTTCTTGCGTGCTGCTGCGGCCCTCGATGAGTCCTTCCTGCTTTGTGCCAGACTTCACGCTGTGATCGCCGGGAACGCTTATCACCTCAGCAACAATCGGCAGATCGCCAAACCTGGTGTGGATTTCGTCGAAGGTCAGCCAGAGCTTGGCGCGTCCCGTCACGCCTGCCGGCTCGACGTGACTCACGTGCGCGCGAATCTCGGCGCCTGCGGGCAAATAAATCCCGCTGCCCGCTTCGAGCGGCTCAAGCGTTTTCACGGTGAACTTGGCATTGTCCTGCGTGCCCTTGGTCCCCAGGTCGTCTTCCAGCCGCACCAGGAATCTCGTTCCCGGAACCACGGCGTAGGTTTCGAGCGGCAGGCCGTGGCGTTCGCCATCGGCTTTGTGGCGTGGCTGGTCCTGCGACGGCGCTGTTGAATCGGTCGAAGGCTCCTGCGCACGATCCTGCGCGCGCACCGAGGTCGCGGAGAAAAGCGCGGCCAAGGTTGCCGCTCCCGCCAGGAACGTATTGCGTATCGAGTCTCTCATTTTTCCTCCCAGGGAATGGCTGAGGCAGGTAGATGCATCTGGAGCGCCATCCAAATACTAAGAGGGTTGCGCAAGCGACTGAAAAATAATGCAGTTGGAGCCACCTTGAGCCGGCATTGGCGCGAGATTGCAGGAGCTGTCGGAGACCGCCGACAGCGAGACGTCGGAGTTTGCCGACAGTCAGGGGGTGATTGCGGATCAGCTGAGATCTTCGCTTCGCTCAGGATGACACATTCCTCGCTCTTATTAAGCTTCGAGGAAACGCTGAATGCGGTGGAGGACCGAGGAATACATGGCGGGAGTGACGCGGCCCGTTTGCGTGTTTTGCTGACTGGGGTGATAGACGCCAAAAAGGCGGGGGAAGCCAGGAGCGACTTCAGCTTCGGCGCCGTGAGCAAATTTGAAAAGCGCGCGGGAAGCGATGATGCCGCGCTGTTTCAGGATTTCTAGGTAGCCGTCCCAGGCTATTTTCCCGAGGGCAAGAATTGCCTTCGGCTGCAAGATTTCCAGCTCGCGCTCAAAGTAGCTGCGGCAATTCGAGATTTCCTTCGGGAGAGGTTTGTTGTCGGGAGGAGCGCAGCGGCAGGTCGCCGTGATGTAAGCGTTTGTGAGCCGCAGGCCGTCGTCGAGGCGGACAGACGTTGGTTGGTTCGCAAACCCCGCTTTGTGCAACGCGGCATAGAGAAAATCGCCGGAGCGGTCGCCGGTGAACATGCGGCCGGTGCGATTCGCTCCATGTGCAGCGGGCGCGAGGCCGAGAATCAGCAGTTGTGCTTGCGGATCGCCGAAACCGGGAACAGGTTTGCCCCAATACTCCCAATCGCGATAGGCGCGGCGCTTGAGGCGCGCCATCTTTTCACGATGCCTAACGAGTCGCGGGCACTTCCGGCAGGCGACGATCTCTTCGTTCAAGACACGAAGTTGAGAAGAAGCTTCAGGCATTGGCCTCGTTGGCTTGACGCGTCATCATTCGCTTCAAATCGATGTAAGGCGTGGCACCGACAAACATGGTGTTGAAGGAACGCGATTCGAGAATTTCTTTGCCGACCCGCTGGACGAGTCCGATTGCGGCGCGCATGAGGCCAGAGCCCGCGCTCATCCGGGCAACACCGATTTTCTCCAGTTCGGCCACGGGGGGACATGCCGGGTTTGCCAGAATGTTGAGAGGAGCTTTCAAGGCTTCCACGAGTTTGCCAATCGTTTCGCGGTCGTAAAGCCCCGGCGCGAACAGGCAATCGGCTCCCGCGTCGCGATAGGCGCGCAAGCGCTCGACGGTGTTTTGGAAGCGCGTAGCGTCGGGACCGATAGGCATCAAATAAAAATCAGTTCGCGCGTTGAGCACAAACGGGACGCCCAGCGCGGCTGCGGTTTTGCGGATAGCGCGAATCTTTTCGACTTGCAGTGATAAGTCAACCAGCGAGCTTTCGTCATCTCCGGTCACGTCTTCGAGATTCATGCCGATAATTCCGGCAGCAATCGCGGCTTTCACGGTATCTACTACGTCCTTGACGGTTGTGCCGTAGCCTGCTTCCAGATCGGCAGTCACGGGAATGTTCACAGCTCGGGCGATGCGCCCTGCCACGGCGAGCATTTCGTCGCGCGAGATGCGCTGGCCGTCCGGGTAGCCAAGCGAATAAGCGACGCCGGCGCTTGTTGTGGCAATCGCAGGGTGGCCGCATTCTTCGAGGATGCAGGCGCTCGCTACATCCCACGCATTTGGAAGCAGCAACATTCGCGGCCCGTGGTGCATCTTGCGAAATTGTTCTGCTTTTTCGGCTTGTTTGCGAAAGTCCATGGAAGCCTCCGTGAGAAAAAGCGTTTCGTGACGATTGAGCTTAGGTGCTCTTCCTGGGCTTGTGAAACGGCCAAATTGGAGAGTGCTTTCTCGCTGAGCACTGGTGCGAGATTCGTCGAATCAAGGCATGGCTCGCTCAACTCTTCTTCAGCGCCTGCGTGATGATTACGGCCTGGTTGTGCTCTGGGTCTTTCGCGCCGAAGAGGAGCGTCAGCGTTCCATGTTCTTTTTCAAGCTTCCGCAATTCCGCAATGCACTCTTTTTTCTTCTTTAGCTCAGCCTGATACTTTTTCTCGAAGACGGGCCATTTCATCGCTTCATGATGAAAGGACTTGCGCAGTGCGTCGCCGGGGGCCACGTCCTTCATCCACAAATCGACCTTGGCTTGCTCTTTTTTCATGCCACGCGGCCACAAGCGGTCCACCAGCACGCGGAAACCGTCCGTGGAATCTGGCTTTTCGTAAACTCGTTTGATGCGCACCATAGTTGCCTCACTGAAGCAGCGCCAGCACCGCGTCGTGAATCTTGCCGTTGGTGCTGATCAGCTGGCCAGTATAAATCGTCCTCTCCCCGCGGACGTTGGTCGAGCGGCCGCCCGCTTCTTCGACCATGATGCCGAGCGGCGCAAGGTCCCAGGGCTTGGAGGTCCAATCGAGGGCCACTTCGACCGCGCCTTCCGCCACCAGCATGTGCTGCCAGAATCCTCCGAAGGAGCGGCTGTTGTGCGCGGCATCAAGTAGGCGACGAATTTTTGCCTGGTCTGAGGCATTTTTGCTGGGGCCAGTGCCCGTCGTAAACACCATGGATTTGCTCAGACTGCTGACGTTTGAAACATGGAGCTGTTTACCGTCGCGGTATGCGCCTTCGCCACGATAGGCCCACCAGCGCGAATGCAGTCCCGGGGCGCTAATCATCGCCGCAACGATTTCGCTTTGTTGCTCGATGGCCATGAGCGTGCCAAACGTGGGAATGCCACGCGAGAATTCTTCGGTGCCGTCGATGGGGTCGATGATCATGCGGGCACGCGCGGAATTGTTCGCAGACTTGGCGTTGTCTCCGCCCATCTCTTCACCAAGAACATCGAGGGCCAGTCCGCTGGCCGCCACTTTGGCGCGCGCCATTTCTTCCACGGCGCGATCGGCTTGCGTCACTGCCGTTCCGTCACCCTTTCTTTCGATGAGCAAATCTTCGGCGCGGAAATACCTCATCGCAATGACGTCTGCTTCTGCCGCGATGGCCTTTAGCAGTGCCCCATACTCTTTCCCGTAGTTCATCCGTGTACCGTTTCCACAATCCCTGGCGCAAACTTCCGCCGATTTGACTCCTATGGGCCGCACCCCTAGCATACAAAGTTATCGCCATGTCTGCTCACGCTAACACTGGAACCGTGCTGGACCGCATCTTGGAGTCGCGGCGTGCGGAGGTGGATCATCGCAAGCGCGTGCTGCCGGAAACGGCGCTGAAGTACGGCGTCAAGGCGGCTACGCCGCTGCGAAATTTCCCCGCAGCCCTCGAGCGCGACGGGCTAAACGTTATCGCGGAACTCAAGCCGGCTTCACCCTCGCGCGGCGTCCTTCGCGAGCCGTTCGAACCGGAGGGGCTTGCGCAAGGGTTCGAATCCAGCGGCGCGATCGCACTCTCTGTCCTGACCGAGGGCGAGTTTTTTCGCGGCACCTTGAAGAATCTGCGCGACGCCCGCAAATCCGTTCAGCTTCCCGTGCTGCGCAAAGATTTTATTTTCGACCCGTGGCAGGTGTGGGAAACGCGTGCCAATGACGCCGACAGCTTTCTGCTCATCGTTGCGACGCTGGAGGATGCGCAGCTGCGCGATTTGATTGCTCTCGGCCGCGAACTCGGCATGGAGCCGCTGGTCGAAGTACATACGCCCGCCGAATTGGAGCGGGCTCTCTCGGCAGGTGCAAAAATACTCGGCGTCAACAACCGCGACCTCAAGACGCTGGCCGTGCATCCGGAAACGTCGTTTGAATTGATTTGCCGTATCCCTGAGGATCGCATTGCCGTCAGCGAATCGGGCTTGCGCTCGTACGAAGATCTCGTTAAGCTGCGTGCCGCCGGCTTCGATGCATTTCTCATCGGCACACATTTGATGCTTGCTCCCGATCCTGCCGCCGCACTCACTTCTCTCCTCGCACCTTCTCCTGGGGCTGCATAAGTGTCAAAAGTTCAGGTCAAAATCTGCGGAATTACCAACGCGGCCGACGCGCTGGCCTCCGTCGAAGCCGGAGCGAATCTGCTCGGCTTTAATTTTTATCCGCAAAGCCCGCGTGAGATCAGCGAAGCGGCAGCCGCGAAAATTCGCGCCCAGCTTCCCAAGAGAGTGAAAGTGGTGGGCATTTTTGTGAATCGGCTGCCTGCGGACGTCATCACGCTTCGACAATCCGTGGCTCTCGACTTCGTCCAGCTTCATGGTGACGAACCCCCCGAAGCCGTTGCCGAACTCGCCCGCAGCGCCCACGTCATCAAAGCCTTCCGGTTGGAAACGGATTTCCCCTTAGCTACACTTGACGAATACCCGGGGGTCTTTGCGTATCTCTTTGATGGCGCAAACCGAGGCCAATATGGAGGCACGGGCCGCACCACGGATTGGGATGTGGCGAGGCGCGCGGCGCAGAGTCACCGTATTATTCTGGCTGGCGGATTGAAGGTCGAGAACGTTGCCGCGGCCGTGCGAATCGTGCGGCCCTACGGGATCGACGTAGCCAGCGGGGTCGAGGCCGAGCCCGGAAAGAAAGACCACGGGCTGTTGCGCGAATTCATTCAGGAAGTGCGGCGCGCAGAAAAAAAGTGAGGATTGCGTTTTTGGACAACGAGCGGCAATGAGCACGATACTTCAATCACCGACGACTGCTCCGGGACGCTTCGGTCCCTACGGGGGCCGGTACGTTCCAGAAACGCTGATGGTGCCGCTGTTTGAGCTGGAGCGCGAATACGAAATCGCTAAGGTCGACGCAGCCTTTCAGACCCAGTTTCATTCGTTATTGAAAAATTTTGCTGGCCGGCCCACGCCGCTGCAATTTGCCTCGCGGCTTACGGAAAAGCTCGGTGGCCAGCGCATTTACCTGAAGCGCGAAGACCTGCTGCACACCGGCGCGCACAAAATCAATAACGCCATCGGCCAGGGACTGCTCGCAGTGAAAATGGGCAAGCCTCGGATCATCGCGGAGACTGGGGCGGGGCAGCACGGCGTAGCTTCGGCGACGGTGGCCGCGCATCTCGGCCTCGAATGTGTCGTGTACATGGGCACGGAAGACATGGCGCGCCAGGCGCTGAACGTGGCTCGCATGCGCATGCTGGGCACGCAAGTGGTGGGCGTGGACTCCGGCAGCCGCACGCTGAAGGATGCCATCAACGAAGCCATGCGCGACTGGGTCACCAATGTACGCAACACGCATTATTTGCTTGGTTCCGTGCTGGGCGCGCATCCGTATCCGACGATGGTGCGCGATTTTCAGGCGGTGATTGGCCGCGAAGCTCGCGAGCAGATTCTTGCTGCCGAAAAGCGTCTGCCCACGCATCTTTTTGCCTGCGTTGGCGGCGGGTCCAATTCCATCGGCCTTTTTCATCAATTCCTGCGCGACCCGGAAGTGAAGATGATTGGCATCGAGGCCGGGGGCCGCGGCGGGCAGCTTGGGGAACATGCTGCTCGCCTCGCGGCGCATCAAGGTTTCACTGGTGCGCGTCCTGGGGTGCTGCAAGGCACGTACACATATGTTTTACAAAACGAAGATGGCCAGATCGCCACGACGCATTCCATTTCCGCGGGGCTGGACTATCCGGCCATCGGTCCCGAGCACGCTTGGCTTGCCGATCAGCGCCGTGCGGAGTATTCGGCGGTCTCTGATGTTGCCGCTCTTGACGCCGCGCGCCTGCTCTCGCGCACCGAGGGCATCATCCCCGCGCTGGAATCGGCGCACGCCATCGCTGGCTTAATCGAGCGCATCCCGAAAATGGCCAAAGCCGACCTCGTCATCCTCAACCTCTCCGGACGCGGCGATAAGGACATGGACACTTACTCCCGCCTGCTCTAATCTTTATCTTTCCCGAAATTCCATGCCTGCTGCGCCCGCCAACTCGACCCGCATCTCAAGACGCTTCGCCGCTCTGCGCAAGTCGGGCGAGCTTGGTATCGTTGCGTACATCACAGCGGGCGACCCTTCGCTTGAGGGCACGTTGAAATTTGTTCTTGCGCTCGCTGAAGCGGGCGCCGACGTGATTGAACTGGGCGTGCCGTTCAGCGATCCTCTTGCTGATGGACCGACGATTCAGCGCGCCTCCGAGCGTGCGCTGAAATCGGGCACAACGCTTGCCGGCGTGCTTGATCTCGTGCGGCGCATTCGTCGGGCGAATTCGCCCGGGAGCCAGGTTCCGCTCGTCCTGTTCAGCTACTACAACCCGATCCTTCAGATGGGCCTCGAAAAATTTGCTGCAACAGCAGCAACCGCGGGCGCCGATGGCGTGCTGGCCACTGACCTCACGCCGGAAGAATCGGACGAGTATCGCCGCTTCCTCACCGCGCAACACCTGGACACGGTTTTTCTCGGCGCCCCGACTTCCACCGACGAACGGCTCGGCAAGATCGCGGCTTGTTCCTCCGGTTTTCTCTATCTCATTTCCCGCACCGGTGTCACCGGAGCAAAAGACGCGCTCCCCGATGACCTCCCCACCCTGCTGCGCCGTGCCCGAGCGGTCACGCAACTCCCGCTCGCGGTTGGTTTCGGGATTTCGCTTCCCGGCCACGTCTCCGCGCTCGGCGGACTTGCCGACGCTGCGATCGTCGGTTCCGCGCTCGTTTCCGAAATCGAGCGCGCGACAAAATCAGGTTCAGGTCCCGCGGAAATTGCTGTGGCCTCGCGCGCCCTTGCTGCGAAAATCCGTTCTTTGAAAGAAGCTGCGCGCCATGGCCTCTCGCGCCGCGAGGTGGCGCCATGAACCTCGCGGATTGGCGTCGCCGTATCGAGGAAATCGACAAGCAACTGGTGAGACTCTTGAACGAACGTTCGCAATGCGCGCTGGAAATCGGCAAGCTTAAGCAGGCGGCGAAAATTCCGCTCTATCAGCCCGAGCGCGAAAACGAAGTGCTGGCCAATGCGGAGAGCAACAATTCTGGACCGCTAACTGACGCGGCGATTCGCCGGTTGTTCGAACGCATCATCGACGAGGCACGCGCCGCCGAGCGCGATGCCATGCATTCGGGCGACAACCAGGGCAAGGAAGGGAATGAATGAGCTCTCTCGGCAGTCTGAATGGAAAAAGGTTTTGTAGAGGCTGGGCTTCAGCCCGGATCTTTTTCCCTCCTAGGGGCGCTTAGAAAAGGAAACGGAAACTTTTATGGTCATCGTAATGCAAGAGGACGCCACCGAAGCACAAATCCAGCACGTCATCGACCGCTTGATCGCCTGCGGATTCAACGTGCACCGTTCCACGGGCGAATCGCATACCGTTCTCGGCGCGGTTGGCGTGCACCGCGACTTCGATCATCGCGATTTCGAGTTGCTCGAAGGCGTGCGCGAAGTTATGCGCATCACGCAACCGTTCAAGCTCGCCAGCCGCCATTTCAAGCCGGAAGGCACCGTCGTCGATCTTGGCCGTGGCGTCAAAATTGGCGGTCCGGAAGTGGTTGTCGCTGCCGGTCCCTGCTCGGTCGAATCCCGCGAACAGATTTTTTCCGTTGCAGATAGTGTTGCGAAGGCGGGCGCGAAAATCTTTCGGGGGGGCGCCTTCAAGCCGCGCACTTCTCCCTACGCGTTTCAGGGCTTGGGCGAGCCGGGTTTAAAGCTGATGCGCGAGGCGGCCGACAAGTTCGGCCTTTTCACCGTCAGCGAAGTGATGGATCCTTCGCAAATTTCCATGATGATGCAGTACGTCGACATGTTCCAGGTTGGCGCGCGCAACATGCAGAACTACTGTTTACTTCGCGCGCTCGGCGAAATTCGAAAACCCGTTCTTCTCAAGCGCGGCCTTTCCGCCACCATGGAAGAACTTCTTCTCAGCGCTGAGTACATCCTTGCGGGCGGAAATTACAACGTCGTGCTGTGCGAGCGCGGCATCCGCACCTTCGAAACGTACACGCGCAACACGCTCGACATCGCCGCGATTCCCGTCATCAAAAAGCTTTCGCACCTGCCTATCGTCGCCGATCCTTCTCACGGCACCGGCCGTCGCGACAAAGTTCCACCCATGGCCCGCGCCGCCGTCGCTGCTGGCGCTGACGGCCTGCTGATCGAGGTTCATAACGATCCCGACCGTGCGCTTTCCGATGGCGCACAATCGCTGGAACCAATGGCGTTTACACAATTGATGGCGGAGCTGCGCATCATCGCTCCCGCCATCGGCCGCCGCATCGCGTGAGTATGCTAATTACAGCTGACCGCGAGGTATCATTCCGAACGAAGCGAGGAATCTCTCTTCGCTCGAGGCGGTTGAACCTAGCGGTTCGCCAGTGGAAGATTTTTCACCAGTCACGAGTCACCAGTCACGAGTCACCTTTTCAATGACGCCTCACCTTATTTCTCGCGTCACCATCCTTGGCACCGGCCTCATTGGCGGCTCTTTCGCGCTCGCGCTGCGCAAATACACCACGGGCATTCACATCGCGGGATGGGACCGCCCGGAAATCGTCAAGGAGGCACAAACTCGTGGCGCAATCGACCAGGCTTTCTTCGCTGACCTCGCGCCCGCCCTTCAAAACGCCGATTTGATCTACCTCGCGCTCCCGATCGCCGCCACGATTGATCTACTGCCGGAAGTCGCAAAACGCGCACCCGCTCACGCGCTTGTTACCGATGCGTGCAGTACCAAAGTCCGCGTCACGCAAGCTGCCGAAGAAGCTTTCCCCGCTGGCAAAGGCCCCCTATTCCTCGGCGGCCATCCCATGGCTGGCCGCGAACTTTCTGGCATCGCTCACGCCGACGCCGAGCTCTTCCGCGGCCACGCCTACGCGCTGATCTCGCCCGCCGCTGTAGAGGCGGGCTTTCAGGCCCGCTCTTCATCCTCCTTGCAAATTGCCGACGCGAATGTTGACCCTCGCGTTTCGGCTTTCGTCAAAATTCTCGAGAAGATTGGCGCCCGCCCGCTCTGGCTTGGCGCGCCCCAGCATGACTACGCCGTCGGCCTCGCTTCCCATCTCCCCCAGCTCGCCGCCGTTGCCCTCGCCGGATTTCTCTACGACCGCCTCGACGAAAACGGGTTGCCCATCACGCTCGCCGGCCCCGGCCTGCGCGATTCGCTGCGTCTTGCCGGCAGCCCGTATTCCACCTGGCGCGACATCGTCCTCACCAACCAAGACGTCCTCTACGCCGCGCTCGATCTCCTTGCCCGCCGCCTGGACGACCTCCGCGAACGCCTCGCCTCCCGCGAACTCGAAGCCGATTTCGACGCCGCCAACGAACTCTACAAACTTCTCCGGAGCCTTTGATCGCCACCGCGACGCTTCGCTTGCCGGGCCCACGGGACCTGCAAACTAGATTGCTTTTGGGTTTCGGCGGCGTGCTCTGCTATGGGCTCTAATGCACTCGTCTGAGCACTTCTCCCACGGTTTCGCGCAGGATTTTCGGTTCAATAGGTTTGGCCAGGGTGGCGTCCGCGCCAAGATATTTTGCGGTTTTCAAGAACTGCCCTTCAAAGGCTCCCGACATCGCGATGATGCGCATCTTGGCGTGCTGTTTTCTCAATGCCTGAATCGTCTCAATCCCTTCCTGGTTGGGCATCACCAAGTCGGTGATGACCAGGTCCAACGGCTCCGCGCGACGGATGATTTTCAACGCTTCCGCGCCGTCGGAAGCGAGCAACACGCGATAACTGCTTCCCAGCAGGTCCTGAAACAAATTCCGAATACCCTCTTCGTCGTCAACGACCAAGATGGTCTGCCGTTCCGCGGGTCCTGCCAGGACTTCCCTTACCTTTGCCGCCAGCGTCTCCGGCGCAAACGGCTTCGTCAGGTACTCCACGCCCACCTCCAGCACTCCGCGGTGGCTGACTATGTCTTCGTTGTATCCCGACATGTAGAGCACTCTGACCTGCGGCCGCCGTTGCTTCAGTTTCTCCGCCAGGGTTTTCCCGTCCATTCCCGGCATGATCACGTCTGTCAGCAGCAGGTCGATCTGCTCACGGCGCTGTCCAGAAAGTGCCAGCGCTTCTTGGCCGTTCGCCGCTCCCAGAACCGTATAGCCATACGCCCGCAGCGTTTCCATTACCAATTGCCGGACGTTGTCTTGATCTTCCACGACCAGGATGACTTCGGTGCCTTTCAGTTGAGAAGGGTTCACAGCGATTCTTTGGCTCTCCACAACCTCCGCCTGCGTTGGCGGGAGATAGATGCTGAATGTGGCGCCATGCCCTACTGCGCTGTGTACGCGAATGAATCCACCGCTCTGCCGTACAATTCCGTACACCGTGGAAAGTCCCAGGCCTGTCCCTTTCCCTTTCGTCGTGAAAAACGGCTCGAAGAGATGCTTCAATGTTTCCTGATTCATTCCTTCGCCCGTGTCGCTCGCCATAGAGCTGGTAGGTAATCTTCCTGTCCTCCGGCTTGTTTTCACGAATATTCGCGTCCAGCAAGTAGAGTTGCAGCCGTCCCACCGTTGCTTTCCAAACTTGTGCCGCTACCGGCCGATCCGGCAGGTCGATCAGTACGATCACTTTCGGCACCAGTTCAATCGGCAGCGTATAAAAGTCGTTGTCCTCCTGCGCTTCCTGCTGCCAACCTGCTGCGTTCAGGTACTGCCGGAAATATCCCTGTTGATAAAGCAACCCCACTCCTACGAGCGGCAATCCTAGGTCGCTCGAAGCTTTCAAGTGATCGCCAGCCAGAACACCAAGCCCTCCCGCGAAGATGGAAAGGCATTCCGTAATCCCAAATTCGGCGGAAAAATACGCAACACGCAGGTTTTGTGTCTCGCCGTATTTGCGCCGGAACCATGTCCCTTCGCTCAAGAGGTAAGCATTCAGGTGTTCTTCCACCCCCTTTAAATGCGCCAGGAATGACTCGTCGCGCGCCGCTAACTCCAACACTTCCTGCTCCATTTTTCCCAGAAGCAGCAGCGGGTTGTGTCTGCACTCCTCCCAAAGGTCTCGGTCCAGCCGCCGGAAAAGTTCCAGGACCGCATGGTCCCAGCTCCACCGCAGGTTGTTTACGATGCGCAGCAGGGGCCGCAGCGGTCCCGGAAGAGACGGCCGGACCTTGAACGTGGCAATGGATTTCATTGGATTGCCTTGCTGAAATCTGTGCTTGGCTGTCGCTTAGTGCGTATGGCCGTTCTTCTCGAACAGTTCCCGCTCCGCTTGCAGCCAGTCGTCCAGGTCACGCCCGTTTTCTCCGCCTCGCGCCTCGAACAGCTCGTGCGCTCGCGCGGCAATCTCCTGCTCGCTTGGCCGTTTCTTCCCTTTACCGATCTCCGCCGCCTTCTCTTTTCTTTCTGCCACTAGAGCTTGCCTATCCATTCCTCCGCATCCTTTCCATTCTTGGTTTTCGCCTGAAAATTGAAGTCCTGTCTGCGCTCCACGGAAGATCACCACGTGTCCGTCTTTAGACACGCTCTCCCGCACACCGTCGTCAGTACATCAATCAGGATTCCGTCCCGGACAATTCTGGGACCGATGGAAGGGTGTCAGAAATCTAACGCCGTTCGGGGCGAAAATCAACTTGCTGTTTCTGGAATTGCAAGTTGGCGCAAACGGCTTCCGTTTTTACTTGTCCTTTGCTGTGCCGCTTTCTTCTTTTAGATAGGCTGCGCTCAGCGTGTTCTTTTTCTTCGCGATCTCCAGCAGCGTAGGATAAAACTGCACGAACGTCGTGTCTACCGCCGCGTGTTGCGCATGGCACGAATAGCATTCCATCTCTTTCGGCAGCAGCTTCCCCGTCACGCCATTGTCAGCGTCGAAAAACGCCCAGCCGCCTTCGAACCGGGCCGTGTCCTTGACGTGCACCTCCAGCCCCATCACTTCTCCCGTCTGAAAGTGTCCCGTTTTGTTGATCGACGCCTTGCTTCCCGCCTTCCGTACTTCCAGCACCAGCATCGTCTTGTCCGGCCACCTCCCCGTTTCCAGAAAGGCCCGGTACGCTTCCGGATTTACAAACACATTGTCGAACATCGAGTGGTCCATATCTCCCATCGGCCGGTAGCTCATATCGATTCCCGACGTCAGATAAATCCATTCCCGGTAATTTGCAGGGAATTTCAGACTTCCGTCCGCCGTATAGCTAGGTGTGTTCGCGCTGTTTCCGGCGCCCGAGCTTGCTTGCGGTTTCGCCGTTCCCAGCACCAGAACTGCGGCCACCACGAATAAAATCAACCATGCGCGTTTCATCCTCATCCCTCCTGAATCTGCACTGCGCCCTGTTCGCAGCGCCTTCGCCCCATACGGCCCACGCTAACCGACGCTCCCGCAGGTCGTCTAGAACAAAGACAACCTTCCCCGCTAGGATTGCTCGTCATGGCTAGTGCTCTCAGCAACGCGACCACCGCCAATACCTCCGGCGGCCACCACATGGGCGCGGGCAGTTTCTTCGGCGTCATCCACGGCAAGCGCGAGCAATGCGGCGCCATTTTCTCCGACGTGCGCCATTCCTCTCCCCGCAAACTACCGATGCACTCGCACGAGCTTCCTTTTTTCGGCTTGCTGCTCGACGGCCACTACGGCGAGCGCTACCTCCATCGTCAAACCCAATTTCCCCCATTCACCGTCATGTTTCGCCCAGCAGGCATCCCCCATCAGGACGAAATCGGCCCGCGGGGCGTTCGCCTCTTCGAAATCGAGCTTCGGCCCTCTTGGCAAAAACGCCTCGCGGAGTGTTCCGCCTCTCTCGAAACTCCCCGTGAGGATGTTCTCGGCGGTCCGCTTCTTTGGCTCGGCATGAAACTCTTCCGCGAAGTGCAATCCTCCGGCGCTCCCGACGAATTCACCATTGAGAGCCTCCTCGCCGAGCTTCTTTCCCTCACCGCGCGTATGCCGCGCCACCCAAGCAAGCACGCTCCCGCCTGGCTCCCGCGCATCCTCGACAAACTCCAAACCGAGCATTCCCGCCGCCTCACTCTTGACGAGCTCGCCTGCGAAGCCGGCGTCCATCCCGTCCATCTTTCCCGCGTTTTCCGCCGCTGCACTAACGAGGGCATCAGTGACTATGTCCATCGCCTCCGCGTCCGCTCCGCCTGCGAACAAATGCTTGCGCCGCAAGCCTCGCTCGCCGACATCAGCTTCTCCACCGGCTTCGCCGACCAAAGCCACTTCACCCGCTGCTTCCGCAAAATCACTGGCGTCACTCCCGCCGCCTTCCGCTCCACTCTCCTCCGCACCGCCTAGTCCAATACTCCTTCGCGCCAATCCATTTCGTCAAAATGATGAGAGGGCTCTCACAAACAGTTCCCCGTGACCCTCATCACTGCTCGCCGTGCGCTCCGAGCCTATAAAGTTAGAGGAGCGCTTTCGCTTGGACGCCGCCACTCCGCGTGTAAACCCTTGGATCGTTGCCCTTTCGGTCATGTTGGCGACCTTCATGGAGGTCCTCGACACCACCGTCGTCAACGTCTCCATCCCCCACATCGCGGGAAACCTAGCCTCCACCGTCGAAGAAGGCACTTGGGTCGTCACTTCCTACCTCGTCTCCAACGCCATCATCCTTCCCATCTCCGGCTGGCTCGCTTGCTACCTTGGCCGCAAAAAACTCCTCCTCACCTGTGTAGCCGGGTTCTCGCTCACTTCTCTGTTCTGCGGTATGGCCGGCAGCCTCCCCTGGCTGATTTTCTTCCGCGTTCTTCAAGGCCTCACCGGCGGCGGCCTCCAGCCCCTCGCCCAAGCTATCCTTCTTGAGACCTTCCCCAAGGAAAAGCACGGTCAAGCCATGGCCGTCTACGGCCTTGGCATCCTGCTCGCCCCCATCCTCGGCCCCACTCTCGGCGGCTGGATCACCGACAACTACACCTGGCGCTGGATCTTCTATCTCAATCTTCCCGTGGGCGCGTTCTCGCTCTTCATGATGAGCCGTTTCATCTTTGACCCGCCTTACATCAAGCGCACCGCCACCCGTGTCGACGCTTGGGGCATCGGCTTCCTCGCGCTGGGCATCGGCAGCCTGCAAGTTCTCCTCGACACCGGCCAGCGCAAGGATTGGTTCTCCTCGAATTACATTCGCTTCTTTGCGGTCTGCTGCGTCTCCGGGATCGTCGCGCTGGTCATCCGCGAGCTAATGGCGAAAGAACCCGTGGTCGATCTCCGCGCCCTGAAAAACCGTTCCTTCAGTGCCGGCGTCTTCCTCATCAGCATGCTCGGCTTTGTCCTTTACGCCAGCCTCGTCCTGTTGCCCATTTATCTTCAAACCCTTCTCGGCTATCCCGCCTACAACTCCGGCCTCGCGCTTTCCCCGCGCGGCATCGGCGCTCTCGCCACCACGCCGCTAGCCGGCTATCTCACTGGCAAGACCGATCCTCGCCGCCTGCTTTTCCTTGGTCTCGTGCTTGGGTCCGTCACCATGTTCAGTTTCTCGCACCTTAATCTCGTTGCCGGCTATTGGGACATTTTCTGGCCCCAAGTCATTCAGGGCACTGCCCTCAGCTTTTTGTTCATCCCCCTGATGGCGCTCAGCATGTCGGGCATCGCTAAAGAAAAAATGGGCAACGCCACCAGCATCTTCAATCTCATGCGCAATATCGGCGGCAGCTTTGGCGTTGCCATCATGACCACTTTCCTGGCTCGCCGCACCCAGGTTCATCAAAGCCAGTTGGTTTCGCACGTCACGCCCGGCAATCCCGCCACTTACCGGATGCTTCACTCCGCCCAAGCCCTGTTCCAAGCCAAGGGCTTCGACCGCTACGCCGCTTACCGCAAAGCGCTTGGCGCTCTGTACGGCATGGTCCAAGCGCAAGCCTCCATGCTTTCTTTCGTCGAAGCTTTCTGGATCATGGCCATCGTCTTCCTGCTCATGCTCCCGTTCCTGCTCCTCCTCCGCTACACCAAACCCGTCCCCGCTGAACCCCCCGCCACCGAAGAAAACATCCCTGCCCTTGCCCATCCCGCTGCGGCTCCACTCTCCGCCCCTCCCGCCGTTGCCGACAACGCTGACGAGGAGTCTGCCTTGGTCTCGCACTGATCGCGTGTCATTCCGAGCGGAGCGAGGAATCCTGGCTGCACTGAAACACTGCCATGGTCACTGAGAACATCGTGGCCAAGACCAGCTTGCCGCGGCCTTTTCCCTCGATTGTCACTTCTCTTGCTTTATCTTGAGTCAGAGAAACCAGAAGCTAGCTGCGACCGTCTTAATTGCAGAAGCGGGCACGCCCTCTCGAAAGCTTTCAACGACGGAGGCCCGCAATGCCAGGACGAAGTCGACTGACCCTCCCATCTCTTTTCTTCTTGTGCGCGATCTGCTTCGTGGTCTCCCTCACATTCGCCAATGAATTGAAGGCAGATTCGAACGCGCAAGAGCCTGTGATTCATGCAACGACCTCCCTCGTCCTTGTCGACGTTTTGGTGGAGGATAAAAGGACTGGGGAGCCTATTGTCGCGCTCCAGCATCAAGACTTCCTGTTGCGCGACGACGGCAAACCCGTTTCCGTCGCCTCCTTCAATCGCGGCATCGACCAGAATTTGCGTCCCGTGCAACTCTGGTTTGTACTTCTCTGCAATGAAGAGCGCTACACCAAGGTGTACAGGCAAACTGGGGATCAGGTCTTCGCCACCAAAGTCAAGGAATCGTTAGGATCGCGCTTTTTTGCGGGGAGGGCGGACGAATTGCGGCCGGCACTGGACCACCTCAAACCGGATGAAACCGTGGGCGTTGCGCACTGGTGCGACGATGGTCAGGCGGAAACGGATGCGGTGCCATCCGCGGACCGTGACGCGACGTTGAAAGCCATTGAAAGCATCGCACGGCAAAACACCGTGGTTGTGCAGGCTATCGGTAAACATGACGCTCAGGAACAAGCCGTTGAGATGATTAACAATCTCACCCAGGCCGTTTTCCCCGAGCCCTTTCTCGCGATTGTATTTGCCGGAGGGAATCAATCAAGAAACCCTGGCGGAAAGCCGGGGGAGACGTGGTCGGGGTTCCTGAAAGAGTCGTCTTTGGAGTTCGGTCTTCACGGGGAGATTAGCCCCAAGGGCACAACCCAGTTTGCGGTTCGCAGCAGCGACTACATAAGTCGTTTGGAAGCTTTTATCGACAGTTTGCATGGTCGATACGAATTTGGATTTGCGCCGGGAAAGCACGAGAACAAGCTCCACTACATTAGCGTCGAATTGACCGGGGACGCGAAGCAGCGTTTCCCCAACGCAATCCTCAGATATCGGCAAGCGTATGACGACTCGCCGCGGCCGGACACTAAGCAAAGGGCCGAAGGCTTGTCAGATTGGCGGCTTTTGGACAGCCGAATGCGGGTAGCGATCCACGCGCCTGCAAACCAGGAGGAATTGCCTTTTGACGTCGAGCACACACGCGATACAGCGAACCGAACGGAGCGTTTTGCTCTGCGGATTGCCCCAGACGTGTTGACCTGGCAAACGCTTCCGAACGGGAATCAGCGCAGCGTCATTGCAACGGTAGTGGCGAGCTATTCAGCGAAAGGGCAGCCCGTGGGACTGGTGGTGAAACAGTTTGAGATCGTCCAGGAGTTTGACAGGTTGCCCGAATTGCAGGGCAAGCCGTTAGTATTCTTACTTAATGCATCGATGCCGCAAGCCGCAACAAGGATCCGGCTTGCGGTCCGGGATTTGGCGACTGGGCGCATCGGTACAAAGGATTTGACTCCCCTTCCCGAGTAGTGGACGCCCCGTTCCTTCTAGTCTTGCACTTCCAATCTCTAACTTCCAGAATCCAAACGATTTATATTTATGCTTGACAAATATTACTAATTGTCTATAATGCGTCAGACGCTTGCGCACGAATTTCGCTGTGCGCCATCACTTATGTCCTCGCGCCGCGCGATCCTCATAAACCCCGCGCCCCCAGCCCGTTCTCCCCATTGGTCATACCTCCAGACCGGTCAAAATCTGCCTTTTGTTTTCAATGGCTTGCAAACTCTTCTGTTTTGCGTAGGAGTTAACTCCTTTGTTTGGCACTCTTACGAAAACTGCCGGGGTGTACCTCAATTCTTCCCATTCTGGAACTGGCTCTGTCCCCACTTCATTACCTCCTTACTTCGTTCCTTCCTTTCGTCAACCGTTGACACAGGCCCCTCATTCTTGTATCAACTCCTCTACGCGCACGGTCTACCCGTTAGTCCCGCCGTTTCCCGTGCGCGCACGTCCAATTCCGCAAGGAGAACACCATGTCCAATCCCGTCCGTGCAGTTCCCGAGGGCTATCATTCGGTCATCCCGTACCTGACCTGTAAGGATGCCGCTCAAGCCATTGAATTCTACAAATCCGCTTTTGGCGCCACCGAACTCATGCGCATGACCGGCCCCGGCACCAAGATCGGCCACGCCGAGCTCAAGATCGGCGACTCCCATGTCTTCGTCTCCGACGAATTTCCCGGCATGAACGCCGCGCCCACCCCTGGAGTCAAGGGCGGCTGCGGCATCTTTCTCTATCTCGAAAATGTCGACGATGCCTTCAATCGCGCGCTTTCCGGTGGTGCCACTGTCGATATGCCGCTCACGAATCAGTTCTGGGGCGACCGCTACGGCAAAATCACCGATCCCTTCGGCCACAACTGGGGCCTCGCGCAGCACATCGAAGACGTTGCTCCTGACGAGATAGCGCGCCGCTCCAAGGAATGGCAGGCGCAGATGGCCAAGGCCGCTGCTGCCGGTCAGAGCTGACCGCCGGCCGGGGCCCGGTCGGCTGTTTTCCGTTTTTCCAGGCGAGGCCTCGCGGTGGCTGCCACGAGGCCTCTCACTTTGTTAGCGAAATACGAATTCGGAAAGAGAAAAACAATGCCCGCCGTCAAGCCTGTCAAAAGCGTCGACGCCCTCATGTCGACCCTCAAGAAAAAGGGTAAAGAGAACACCCGCCAAATTTATTCCCGCCACGGCATTCCCATCGATCGCACCTATGGCGCCAGCACTGCCGACATCAAGGCCATCGCCAAGACCATCAAGGGTGAACAGGATCTCGCCTACCAACTCTTCGATACCGGCATCATGGAAGGCATGTACCTTGCCGGTATGGTTGCCGACGGGGCGCAAATGACGCGAAAGCAGTTGGAGCAATGGTGCGAAGCCGCCGTCGGGATGCAAATGATTTCCGAATACACGGTTCCCTGGGTGACGGTGGACCATCCAGATGCACATGATCTTGCTCTGCAATGGATGAAATCCAAAAACGAGCACGTTGCTTCCACCGGCTGGTCCGCCTACGCAGGGCTTCTCTCAACGAAACCGGATGCGGAATTGGATTTGGCGGAAATCGAAAAACTCCTCGCGAGTGTCGTAAAGGAAATTCCCAATGCGCAGAACCGCGTGCGCTACAACATGAACGGCTTTGTAATCGCTGTTGGAACCTACGTCAAGCCGCTGTTGAAGCAAGCTAAAGCCGCGGCAAAACAAATTGGCGATGTTTCTGTGGACATGGGCGACACTTCCTGCAAGGTGCCGCTCGCCACCGCCTACATTGCAAAAACCGAAGCCGCCGGTCGCATCGGCAAAAAACGCAAAACCATCCGCTGCTAGCTGTGAATGTTCTCGCTACTTGGTTATTTTTTTGTGTTCGTGCCCGCTCGACGAAATAAGCAAACGCCGGACCATGGCTGATTTCCTGCGGGCCCTTTTTTCTCGGGCAAATGACCCAGGATTCGAAGAAGGAGCGGCGGGCGTTTGAATTTGGTCGCAACTTTCAAAAGGCCTTTCACTTCCGCAGGCTCCCAACCGTGTGGCTTGAAAAAATCCGGCCCTTCCGCTGGCGCAAATTTGAACGGCGCACCAACTTCATTGAGATGCTTGCCGGTAGTCCTCTGCATCATTTTCAGAAGCCCCGGTGAGGTCAAATCCATGATCCAGCGCTGAAAATTTTCGCCTGCTCCCAAATCTCTTGCAAGAGCAGCGACTTCTTCGGCGCTTAGATAAATCAGCAAGCCCTCGGTTAGCAAGAGAATTTTCTTTGCGCGCTGGTTGAGATTAGCGAATAACCCGCGGCGTGCATTCGAGTCAGATAGGTCGAGGCGAATTCGTTCCAGCAGGCAAACCGGTTTATCACTCCCGAGGACTTCTTCCTTGTATTCGAGGATTTCGGGAAGGTCGACCTCGATCCACTGCAGCGACGCGGGCAAATTCATGCGGTAGGGGCGCGCGTCCAACCCGGCGGCAAGATTCACCACCATTTCGGCGCCTTGCTGCAATTCGCGGGCGATGAACTGGTCAAAAAGATAGGTTCGCGCGACCCACGCCCAGGCATGTTTGTTTCCTTCGGGAAGCGTATTGGCGATGTCCATGCCGTGCTGTCCGGCAAGGCGCTCGGCGTAGGGATCGCGAAACAGCGCGTCCGGCCTCGCGGTTTCTTGCGCGCGAAAATAGGCCGCCCAGCGTGCGGTATCGGAAACATTTCGAACAGTTCCGGGAGTCTTTGCCTGCTGCATTTCAGCCATGCTGAAACCCTCCGAACAAGAGAGATTCATGAGAGCTCATAGTAAAAGGATGCGCCAGTCCGGCTTTAGCATAACGGTTCTGCACGCGAAAAGTTACGCACACGAAGATGGCGGCGAAACTATTCAAGCGGCCAAAGCCAGGCGGCGCCGCGCACACCGCTCGAATCGCCGTGCTTTGCCGGCAGCATCGGCGTGTCCGCTTCTTTTCCAAAAACATATTCTTTCAAGCGCTCGGGAACATTCTTGTAAATGCGCGGAATTTGCGAAGCGCCGCCGCCCATCACGATTACGTCTGGGTCGAGCAAATTGATTACCCCTGCCAGCCCGCGCGCCAAGCGATCTTCGAAGCGATCGAGCGCGGCAAGGGCTTCCGGATCGCCCGCAGCGCTGCGCGCAAGAATTTCGGGGCCGGGAAGAGAGAGCTTTGTGGCGTGCTCAAAATCTTTTTCAAGGCCGGTGCCGGAAATCCAAGTTTCGATGCAGCCGTGCTTTCCGCAGTAGCAAGGAGGACCAGGAAATTCGTCGGCGCGCATCCACAGCAAAGTGTTGTGTCCCCATTCCCCGGCCACACCATTTGAACCGCTGTGCACGCGGCCGTCAACGGCAATTCCGCCGCCACAGCCGGTGCCCAGAATCACGGCAAACACGATGTGCTTTTCCGCCCCGGCTCCGTCGGTGGCCTCGGAAACTGCGAGGCAATTGGCATCATTGGCGCAGCGCACTTCGCAGCCAAGTGCTAAGCTCAAATCTTTGTCGAATGGCTTTCCGTTCAGCCAAGTCGAGTTGGCATTTTTGACGAGACCGGTTTTTGTGGAAACAGTTCCAGGAATTCCCACGCCGACGGTGGCGCTGCGCCCGAGCTTTTCTTCGATTTTCCTCACTCCTTCCGAGATGGCGCGCACTGTGCCCTCGTAGTCGTGGCGAGGTGTGGCAATGCGGTGGCGGTGCAGTTCCTTGCCGTCCCGTTCGAGGGCCACGAACTCGATCTTCGTGCCGCCAAGATCCACGCCAATTCGCATTGAACCGGCTTTTCGCGTCTGCATGGCGATGACCTTTCCGAACGAGCAGCATTCTATCCCGGCACGCGCTGTGAAAGAGAAGTCAAAATACCCAATGGCTAGCGGTGAAGTGAGGAAACGCGCAGTTGCTCTTGCCGACGGCAAAGGGGAAGTACGTGTGGTAGCATCGCGTGGCCTTGACGCCGCCCGCCAAGAAAAGCGTTATCTTTTTTCCCGTCCTCCTTTTATTTGCCATCAACATCCTGAATTTTTACGACCGGCTGATTCTCGCAGCGCTGGTCGAGCCGATGCGCAGGGAATTCCACCTGAACGACACACAAATCGGTTTGCTTGGAAGCGTGTTTATCTGGCTCTACGCGATCATGGGGGTCCCGCTGGGGCGCATTGCGGATTCCGGCAGCCGCAAAAAACTGCTGGCGTGGGGACTGGCGGTGTGGGCGTGCCTGACGGCAAGCGCGGCGATTGCCGCGAATTTTTCGATGCTGCTGTTTTCGCGAATCGGCGTGGGGCTAGGAGAGGCAGCCTGCGCTCCCACGGCGACAAGCTGGCTGGGAGACCTTTTCCCCCCGGAGAAGCGTTCGCGAGTCCTGGCGCTCTTCATGCTGGGCGTGCCGGTGGGGAGCGCGCTCGCTGCTTTTTTTGGCGGAATGATCGCGCAAGCCTACGGCTGGCGCGCGACCATGGCGTTAGCGGGCGCGCCGGCACTTCTGCTGGTCCCGGCGCTGCTGACGCTCGAGGAGCCACAGCGCGGCGCGAGCGAAACGAATATTGCGGCGCCGGCCGGCAAATCCGTGTGGAACGTGCTGCGGCTTCCCACCTTTTGGTGGATTATCGCTTCCGGCGTGTTTCTGAATTTCAATTTGTACGCCATCTCCACGTTTCAACAGGCGTTCTTGAGCCGTGTGCACGGCCTTTCGCTGGCGGCTTCGGGCATTGCGGCAGGCTTCGTGTACTTGATTGGTGGTGTAGGCGGAGGGTTGATCGCCGGTTATCTGGGCGATTTCATCACGCTGCGGCGCAAAGATGGGCGGATGTTGTGCGCGGCAACGGCAGCCCTGCTCGCAGTGCCGTTTTCGAGTTTTGGCATCCTCCAACACGCAGGATCTTTGTACAGCACCATTGCTTTCCTGATGCTGACGTACTGCGCGCTGACCAGTTATTACGGATTCGTGTATCCCGCGATCCAGGACATCGTGGCGCCAAATCAGCGGGGCACAGCGATGGCGATTTATTTCATGGCGATGTACCTGTGCGGCGCGTCGTTTGGCCCAGTGCTGACCGGGCATCTGAGCGACCGGCTGGCGCACCGTGCGGCAGAGCTGGCAGGGTCAACGGTGGTGACGGAAACGTTTCGCGCGGTTGGACTTCAGCAAGCCATGCTGGTGATTCCCATTCTTTCCGCGGTCTTGGCGGGGGTGCTGTTCATGGGTTCGCGGACGATTGCCTCAGACATGGCACAAGGTGAAAAGCAGGTGCTCGAATCCGCGGCGAGCGGCGACTAAGCTATGAACGTGCGGGAGTTATTCGTCACCGCGAACTTGATACCACAGGAGGCGTTCGAAAGCGGCGAGCTTGTCCGCACCGTGTTCGGCGTACCAACGATTCCACGCGGCTGCATCGGGAGGCACATTTTCATCCGTAATCTCGCTCAAGGCCATAAAGCACCAGTTGCGCATTTGCGCGGAAGTGTCCGTCCTGACAGCCAGGTCGAGGAGCTGGGGAATCATGCGGAAGCGCTGCTTACGCGTGAAGATGCCGCAATCGGAAATGTTGCATCCGGCGCGCTCGCGCACCTTCATCGAAGGATCTTCGGTGAAGGAAGTGAAGAGCTCGTCCAGAACTTCATCCTTGCCGAGGAATCGCAAACCTTCGACAGCCCACTGGCGGACGAGCGGGTCCTTATCATTGCGGGCGTAATCGAGAAGCACACCGTGAATGCGGTCGTAGCCGACGCCGCGTCCCGCGAGCATGCCCAAGAAATAGACCGCAGCTGAGCGATAACGCTGGTCGGTGCGCGCCCGCTCGATCAATAAGTCCGCGGCTTCGCTGTTTTTGTGCCAGCCTTCAAGAGCCAGGTTGACGTCCGCATTGGCAAGGCGCACGCGCAAATCGCGCGAAAACTCGGAACGCCGTTCAAGTTGCTTCATGCGATCGGTCTCACGGATGCGGCTGGTCCATTCGCCTGCGTTTTGGTCGAGCAATTGAATAGCCCGCTCGTCGTGGCCGATGGCGCGCTCGAGCAATTCTTCGGCTTGCACTTGTGCGGGCGAAGAGAGGAGACGGGCGACGTCGGCGTCGCTCAGCGGACCGGGAAAAACGCGGGGGGCAGCAGGATTGGGTCGTGAGGCGGCAGAGGTTGTGCGGGAATTGCGCGCGCGAGAAGAAGAGAAGAATGATCTGCCGGTCAAAACGAAGAAGCCAGCGAACGTAGCAAGAAAAACTGCAAGGGCAATGAGGCCAGCAACGCTGGTTTGGGAAGTGCCGAAAACTCGAGGAGCGCCGACATCAAAAGAGGTGCGCGATGGCTGTGGCTGAGAAGAAACGCCGAGAGGCAAATCAATTTCTACGTGAGTATCGAGCTTCAAGCCCGCAAGCGTTTCGAGCTGGGAAACCACCCAACGGGTTTCCTGGCGGTTGCTGATTTCGTCCGCGAGGGTGATCTTTTTTCCGGACTTGGTCAGCATGCGGATGGAATGGACGGTGTTGTCGGAATTGCCGCCTTGCTGAAGGCTGGCAATGGCGACGATGGAAGCAATTTCGGAAAAAGGAATCCGACGTTCCTGGCCGATTCCGAACAGGCTGCGGCGGGAGCAAATCTCACCGTTGCTTGCGAAAATGCGCGCACTCCCGAAAGTCACGTGGAAGAAACCGTAGATAAGGAACAGGTCGGCCAGAATGAAGAAGCCTGAAAACAGGATGGGAACGCGGGAGTGGAGCAACGCAAACACAGCGCCGCCGAAGATGAGGGCTGCAAGAAGCAGGAGGACCGCGCGCCCCGGGGTGCGTAGCGCCGGAAAATAGAATTCCGTGCCGCCTTCGCGCCTGGAGACGACGACTTTGGTGCGCGCTGGCTGAGGCACAGAGCCAGAGTCGCCGTCGATGCTTCGGGCAGTAGCGAAGCCGAAGGCAGGAGAGGTAAGAGTAGGCTCAGCGGAGAAAGCACTGGAAGGTTGTGGTGAAGAAGCAGTGCGAAACACGGGCAATTCAAAGTCGTCGGAGTAATCGACTCCCGGAACGTCCGCTCCGGCGTGGAGGAGCCAGAGAATCTGGTCGCTTGGATTGTTGTGATTGGTATTGACGGCTTCCGCGGGCAGCTCGAAATCCACGGGGATAGCGCGGCCCAGCGGGCCGGGGCCGACGGCGCCGGAAGGAACGTTCTTGTCGGCTTGCCAAAGAGTGATGTTGCTGGTACTCCGATTCTTACCGTAGCCGGTGACGACGCGGCGGACGCAACTGAGGCGGAGATCGATGCCGTGAGCGGCTTGCGTTTCGAAGCGGAGGTGAATCCTGCCCCTTAGGCGCTCGCCGGGAGAAAAGGGAAGCGAGTCAAATTCGAAGTAGGAATTGCCGTAGCGATCGTGGCGAATGGTGGCGCGAACGGCTCGAACAAGCAGGAAAACACCGAGGGAACAGAAGAGCAGGACAAAAATGACGACCGGATTGCGTTGCCGCGCAAGCATCGGAACCATGCCGAACATAAAGGGAAACAGGAAGAGATTCCCAAGAGCTGCGAGAATCCACGCCCCAATGTAGCTTTTCTGGCTCTGGCTTTCGGCGCGGCGAGCGGCCCAATCGGTGCGCCAGAGCCAAGGCGAGGACGGATTGGCGTCCTCAAGGGCAGCTTTCTGCTTGAGGAGGCCGTAGCCCTTGAAGGAAGCAAAGATCAGTCCGCCGCCGATAAAAACAAAAAAAGTGGCGATGGCCACGCCGAAGATGGGGTTGTTGGAAGGGGATTTTCCCCAGGAAGTGAATATGGCGAAAAGAAAGAAGAGACCCGCTCCGAGAAAAGGAAGCGCGAAGAGGGTGAGGAAGATCGTGCCGGCCTTAGACGGCTGGGCCATGAGTTGATTCTAGGGCGAAAGAGGAATGGAGCGGCCGGGCTTTTGAGAAGAAGCAACGGGAGTCATACCTGACCGATGGGTCAGGGTTGGGCTTGGGCAAATGGGGCTTTCTATCCCCTTGTTTCGTGGCTATAATAGCCATGAAGGGAGCTGATGATGCGCAGCGTGAACGTGGCCAAGCTGAAGAACCAGCTCAGCAAATACATTTCCTATGCGAAAAATGGGGAAGAGGTTGTGATACGCGACCGGAATCTACCGGTGGCAAAGCTGGTGCCTTTTTCCGCTGAAAATGCCAGCGAAGAGGAACTGCTGCTGGCGGCGCAAGGGAAGTTGCGCTTACCCAAGGAGCGGCTTGATCTAAGGAAGTTTTGGAAGATGCCGATGCCGCGTGTTTCCGGTGACAAAGCGACCCGAGCGCTTCTTGCTGAAAGAGAGGAAGGATTGTGAGTGAGGCGACCGGATTCTGGGATGCGAGCGCCCTCGTTCCTCTGTGCATCCACGAAACGAAGACTTCCCAGGCTCGCGCGTGTCTCAGAAGATTCCGGCCGGTGATATGGTGGGGAAGCTTCCTTGAAGTCTATAGCGCCATTTGTCGCGTTCACCGTGAGGGCGAAATATCGGACCTTGGTAAGACGAGTGCCATGCTACGGTTTCGGCAGATCAGTGGCACATGGCGCGAGATCGCGCCCGATGACCGGGTTCGCGATTTGGCGATGCAATCTTTGGACAAATATTCTTTGCGTGCTGCGGATAGTCTGCAGTTGGCGGCAGCGCTGGTGTGGTGCGGGGAGCGGCCAGCAAGGCGGACTTTCATTTGTGGGGATCAGCGCCTCGCTCAGACAGCCAAATCAGCGGGTTTTTCCGTTATTGAGCTTTTTCCTGCTGCTCCATAGTTAAAGGGCAGTTGTAGCTCACATCCCCTTCCAAATCGGATTCCGCCAAACACCCTAAAGATTAGAAAGCCCGCGGGGGTATTTTCCTCACTGGTCTAATGAGCGAAGGAGAGGCGATTCGAGTCAAGAAGCGCCGTCAGGCCTGCGGCAATTTGCCTGGATATTTTGTTCAGTTCTTCGTCGGAGGGCTCGCGAGAAAGCTCGAAGCGAATGGCCGGCGCGTAGGAAGTCACGGTGATGACAGGACCGTGGCGGGGATCGGGGTAAGGCGGGTCGGCGAGTTGGTAGAGAGGTTGCTCCGGGCGCGAGAGATCGTTGACGCCAACAAAGAGGAGCATTTTGGCGGTAACCGGGTCGCCGCCGATGAGCAGGCGGCGAGCGCGATTGCGCTCGTCGGCTTCGGCAAAGACGCCGCGCAGACGCAAGCCCACTTTGGGAAGCGCGGAACCAGCGGAGAGACGTTGTGCGCGGTAACCGACTTCCCGGAGAGCGCGGATGAGGCTTTCGGAAACAACATTAATCAGTGCGTTGGCTTGGTCGGCGGGAGTCATTTCCGCTGATGCATCAGAGGGAGTGGCGGAAGCGGAGGTTTTCGAGAATGAAGAGGATGTGGTTTTCGAGGAAGAAGCAGGGGCATTTGCGGTGCTGCCCGGAGCGGAGGGCGAAGTGTTGCGGCGCACGGGGCGTTGCTGCGGCTTGTGCTGGAGGACCTCCAGATCGAAATCACTGACATAAACGATAAGCGACCCGGCAGGAGAAGGGCTGGTCATTTGCGGCGGATGAGGAGAATTGGAAGCGGGAAGCGAAGATTCGAATAGCAGGCCCACTAAAGAAACAAATAAGAGCACTGTGGGAACTCGGTGGAGGATTCGCATGTACGGCCTCGCGATAAAAGAATAGCAACGCCTTCACAGCACAGGAATGAAGTTTTGCGCACAAGAATTCGATGATGGAACCGGGCTTCCGGTTGACAACAAATTGAACCAGAACCAAGACTACCCCATTTCGCTGGTCATGATGAAGAGGGGCTTCATTTCGAAGCTGGCATACTGCGGGCGGAGACGCTCGGTGCTGTAGTACTCCTTAACATTGACCACTTTTTTCGTGGAGATGACGGTGTCGATCGGCATGTTGTCGTAGCGACCGTTTTTCAAGACGACGAGACGGCCGTGGATTCTGTTGAGAAGCAGGTCGAGGGCGAGATTGCCGTAGGCCATGGGCACGATGGAGTCGATGGCGTCCGGGTCGCCGCAGCGCACGAGATAACCGAGCTTCTGATTGATGACGTCGATTTTCTTGCCGTTGTTGTACTTGGGAGAGAGGTGGGTCAGTTCCTCGGAGACGAGATCGCCGATGCCGCCAAGTTTTTTGTGGCCAAACGCATCGGCAGCGGAATTTTGAAAAATCATTTCACCGCCTTCGAACATGGCGCCTTCGGAAACAAGCACCGTGGAATAGTGACTGGGATTGTGCGTGCGATCCGCGCTGAGCAATTCCGTGAGCTGCTCGATATTGAATTTGTGTTCGGGGATGACGCAGCGGTTGGCGGCGCCGGCCATGGTCGGGAGCATCGCGGTGAAACCGGCGTAGCGGCCGAAGACTTCGAGGACCATGAAGCGTTCATGCGAACCGGCGGAAGTTCGCAGGCTGTTCGTGAGCTGAATGGTGCGCGTGACGCAAGTGCTGAAACCGATGCAGTAGTCGGTGCCGGGGACGTCGTTGTCCATGGTCTTGGGAATACCGACGACCTTGAAGCCTTCTTGATAGAGGCGCACGGCGTAACTGAGCGTGTCATCGCCCCCGATGGGGATGAGGTATTCGATCCCAAGCCAGGCGAGGTTTTTCAGGACTTCGGCTGTCAGGTCATTTTTGTCCGCGTTGTAGGTGTCCTTGAGATGTTCCGGGACGCTGGATTTGCTGACCTTGCTGGGATTAGTGCGCGAAGAGTGGAGAAAGGTGCCGCCGGTGCGGCCGGCGCGGTTGACAACTTCTTCGGTGAGGACCTGGAAGTTATCGGAATTATCGTAGTTCTTGTCGCGAACCATGTCGACAATGCCGGCCCATCCGCGGCGCAGACCAATGACGTCGTAGCCTTCACGTAGCGCGCGAAACGTGACCGCGCGGATAGCCGGATTGAGACCGGGAACGTCCCCGCCTCCGGTGAGGATGCCGATGACGCCTTTTTTGGTGCTGACGTTTGCCATGAATCGAATGCGTGCCCTTTCGTTGAATGTTGAACTAAAGATTATCCCCTTTGAACGGGGATTTAGAAAGGGAAGTAGGAGTACTTTTAGGAAATTCGTGACAAGCCGAGAAAATCATGGAATGAATAAGGAAATTCCATCGGACTAACGAAGGGCCGTCAATCTTTCCTCAGAGCTCGATACGCGTTCCGAGGACGGCGAGGAATTTTGCCAGCCATGCAGGGTGTGCGGGCCATGCCGGAGCCGTCACCAGATTGCCGTCGGCAATCGCCTCGGTCATGCCAAGGTTCACAAACGCACCTCCCGCGCGGGTCACATCCGGTCCGACCGCGGGATAGGCGCTGCACTTTTTCCCTCCGAGCACACCAGCCGCGGCGAGGATCTGTGCGGCGTGGCAAATTGCCGCAATGGGTTTGTTGGACTTCGCGAAGTGATGGACGATTTCGATGACGCGAGGATTGAGGCGGATGTATTCGGGCGCGCGTCCGCCGGGCAACACCAGCGCGTCGTATTTCTCCGGCTGAATCTCATCGAACGTGGCGTTGAGCGTGAAATTGTGCCCGCGCTTTTCGGAGTAGGTTTGATCGCCCTCGAAATCATGGATGGCGGTGCGGACGAGCTCGCCGGATTTCTTTCCGGGACACACAGCGTGGACCGTGTGGCCAACCATGAGCAGCGCCTGGAACGGCACCATCACTTCATAATCTTCGACGTAGTCGCCAACGAGCATGAGAATGGATTTCTTGGACATGCCGGCCTCCCAGCAAGACAGAAGATTAACAAAGAACAGATGAATCGGTGAAAGCCGAGCCATGCCGGGCCGGATAGGGCCAAACAAGAGACTCTATGTTTGATGAAAGCGCTTGCAATGCACTGGCCCGAGGCCGAAAATTTCTCCGTCTCTGGGGAAGGCAAGAAATGAGATCTCCGCGCGTCCATCACCCCGTGAGCTACTTCCGCGCATTTTTGCGAGCGATTGTGTTTTGCCTTGGACCAGTGTTGCTGATCTATTCCCAGGAGCCGTCGCCAGCACCGGTTCAGCAAACCGAACCCGAAGTGATCCGGAAGCAAAGTAATCTGGTTATGTTGCGAGTAATCGTACGCGATGTGCAGGGGCGTTCCATAGAAGGTCTCACAAAGGCTGACTTTCAGGTATTCGATAATAAGATGCCGCAGGTGATTTCAAAGTTTTCAGTGGACACGCCTTTGCCCGAAGACAAGGCGAACAAGACCAGCACAGGGGAGAAGCCGGCGGAAGCAGGAAACGCCCGGCCCGCAACGGCGTTGCGATTCACAGTTCTGTTCTTTGACGACTACCACTTGCAGTTTGCCGATTTGGTTCAGCTTCGTGAAGCCGCAAAGCGCTTCTTGCAGACCAGGCTGGAAGCCGGCGAACGCGTGGCCATTGTTACTGCCTCCGGACAGGGAACTTGCGACTTTTCCGTTGAACGAGACAAGTTCGACCAGGCACTATCGCGACTCCAGTTTAATTCCCGTTTCCAGAAATTCGCGCCCTGCCCTAACCTCACAACGTATCAAGCCCAGCTCATCGACGACGGCCTGGATCGGGATGCGCTGGAAGTTGGGGTTCAATTGACCATTCTGTGTCTCTGCCACGGTGGAACATTACCCTGCCCCGATCCGGAGCTGTACACGAAAAATCAGGCAAGGCAGATCGTAATAGCTCAGGAGGTTGGCGCCGAGAACACGCTTACCGTGTTAGAGAACGTCGTGAAGCGTCTGGAGGCAATGCCTGGGGAACGCCGCATCGCCATGATTTCTGACGGATTTCTCAGCAAGAACCGGCAGTACCGGCTGGACACCGTTGTGGATCGCGCCTTGCGTGCCAACGTGATCATCAACACCCTGGACGCGCGCGGTCTGTACGTGGTCAATCCGGGCGGCGACGCCAGCACGCCAGGTATGCAGCTTCGGTCCGATCTCCGGACGATCTACTTCAACATCGAGGCGACCGGCAAGCAGGTGGACGCCGACGTGTTGAACTACGCGGCCGAGGGCACCGGCGGCATATTCGTTCAGAACACGAACGATTTTGAGGGCGGCCTGGCTCGAATTACTTCGCTGCACGAAACCTGTTATGTCCTTGGATTTGTTCCGGCGAATCTGAAATACGACGGGCGATTCCATACTTTGACCGTGAAGCTGGCAAGCGGCGGGCATTACACGCTGCAAGCAAGGCGCGGTTACTTCGCGCCCCGGCAGGCCGAAGACGCGGCCGCTACCCTGAAGGAAGAAATGGAGCAAGCAGTCTTCAGCCGGGAGAACCTTACGGAGTTGCCAATTGAAGTTCAGACGCAGTTTTTCAAGGCAGATCCCGAGACGGCCAAGCTCAGCGTCGTTGTCCGTTCGGATATTCGTGGGCTGCGATTTCGCAAGGAGAACGGCCGCAATCTGGACGATCTTACGTTGCTTGTCGCCGTTTTCGACCAAGACGGGAACTACATAACGTCCGAACAGCAAACTGCCAACCTGCATTTCAGCGAACCCGTCCTTGAACAGGTGATGAATGCCGGCTTGCCTCTCACAGTGAAGTTCGATCTGAAGCCCGGCAACTACCTGGTGCGGGCCGTAGTGCGAGACAGCAACTCACAAAAGCTCGGGGCGACCAGCCGGAACCTGGGGATCCCTTAGGAAGCGGAACCGCCTAGGGAAGCTCGGGCGCAGCTGAAAAAGTGAAGACGTTTTTGCCAGTCGCTGTTTTCTCCGGCCTCCGGAACTATAACGGGTTGAGTTGCGTTGCGGGCAGGGCGGCCATCGCCTCGCCGCGGTCCTGAATCGTCAGCATGTCGGTGCGTACCTTTTCCCACTCGAGCAAAGTGAGCCCTTGCGAGGCGAAGAAGCGCCGGATTTTAGCGGAATCCCAACCCATCACTTTCTCGAGCACTGGCACGAGCACGCTCATGGCGTTATCGCTGAGCACGGTGCGCTTGGCGACGCGCGCGATGAATTTGGCTTCGCTCACGGCAATGGTGAGGCCGTCGTATTGGTTCACGTGCATCATCACCGGCAAATCCGAACTACCGTCGCCCATGTAGATGATTTGATCGTGGCTGATGCCCAGATTGGCGCGCAGCTCTTCAAGCACGGTAATTTTGCCCCAGCCCGCGGAAGCGCGAATGATCGAATCCACTTCGCCGGTGGCTTCGTTGTAACGGAAACGCGTGCCGAAGATGTGATCCGGCGTCACAATGCCTTCCAGCGCGGACTGAATAATCTCCTGCGGGGCAGCGGAGATCACGTTGAAGTGAAATTTGTAACCATCGGCAAGATTGTCGAGCACGCGCGCGAAGAGCCCGACGTCGTGCTTCAGTCGAATGCGCTTGCCGGTTTCCACCAAGTGTTCGCGGCGCACCCGGCGAAAATCCGGGTCATGGAGAATGAGATAGCTCAGCTCCGCGCCCTGTTGGACGAGGTTCATCTGCGCAAGGCCCTTCACCTTGTCGTGGAACCCATGAAACCCGATGAGCTCGCTCAGTACGACCCCGGAATCGTTGAAGCTGAGCGTCTGGTCAAAGTCACTGGCCAGGATGAAGTGTTTAGTCATGTACTGGTACTCCTATTTCTCCTTTTCGCGGTGCGTTTGCCCTGGGAAGCCTGCCGCACCCTTCTGGTTACACCTTAACCTTGCCACGCTCAGACAGCCCCACGAATTATTTTGATGGGTGCTATGCGTTAAAGATGTGAACGATCCATTATACCTCAGTTAGATGCGCCCAAAGGGTAAGAGACACAAAGGAAAGGAGATCGCTGCTTGAAAAGGCTACATAATAGAGCAAATCCAGCCCTTGGAAGGAGATGGAGCTAGCGAAAAGAAAGTGAAAGACGGCCCTCAGCCCTGATTTGGAGTTGACGAAGCGCTTACTTGTCTGCCGGTCGCGAAACCAATCGAAGCAGCACCTGCCACCATCCTTGGGTAGACGATGCGCCAGGATCGCCGTTCGCAGGCGGCTCGGCAGCTGAGTCGGTCACAGTGTAAAGCTGTCCGTCTCGCAGGTACAGGCTTTGAGCTTCTGCGCGATTCAGTGGACGGGCGCCGCGGCGGCCGAAAACCGCGAGCTGGTTGCCGGATTCGTCGATGGCGCGGTCGCGGTCAATCCCCTTGGAAATTGCCAGCGCTGGGCCGCGTGTGCGTGCGGTGGCAATGAGTTTTGGCGTGGGTCGCGGACTAAATCCCGAAAAGTGCGCGGGGTCATCCCACGGTGAGATGATTTGCAGCACGCGGAGGCCGTTGTAGCCGTCAGCGACAAACGCGAACACACTCCCCGCCACCATTCCGATTTTGACGTCGTTTACTTCGTGCATGGCTTGGTTCGCATTGAATACCTGGTCCAGCCTGGGCGCTTCCGGATTCTCCACATCGAAGATGGCCAGGCCATTTTTTCCCGCCGCGACATAAGCATAGGTCCGCGCTACATAGACGTTGCGTGCGTCATCCATCGCTGCACGGCCGGTCTTGACGATCTTTGGGTGCGCAAAGTCCGTGACGTCGAACGACTTCAAGCCGTATCGATCGACAACAAACGCATAGCGAAACTGCACGGCGATTCCGCGCGGGTCGTCCAGCTCGGGCGCCCCGATCGTAGCCGTGACCTTTGGCGACAAGGGATTATCCAAATCCACGACCACCAGCGCTTTATCGGTCAAGATGTACGCGAATGTTCCGGCAATGGTAATGTGCCGCGCGCCGGTCAGCACGCCATTTGGATTGAACGCCAGTGCGCGCTTCAGAAAATTGTTTGTGGGGTTGCCGTCGAGCAGCGTCCCTACGCCGGGACTCTTTGACTTCAAATTTGGGTCGCCAATGATCACCAACCCTTCATCCTTGTCGGCCACGTATAGAAAGCCGTAGAGAAGATGGATGGGCTGCTCCTCGTTTTCGGGCAATTGCTGGCGCAGCGGGTCGACCCCGAGCGTCGTCGGCGAAGTAATGGCAACAGCGTTCTTCGTCGGAACGAAAAAGCGCTGGCCAAGGGGCGAAACTGGCGCAGTGGTGATCTTTTCGGAAAAGCCCTTGTTGTCGATGTTCGCGATATCGTAGATGCGTAGCCCGCCGCGGCCTTGCGCAGCGTACGCATACTCGCCGCGGGCTTGAATGTCGAGCACATTGCCTTCGTGCTCCGCGGCGGCTTGTAGTTCGCTGCCATGCGCGACAAATTTCTTGTAGTTGTCCGGATACGCAATGCGCTGCAAGTCGCTTCCGTAAATCGCTTCCGGCTCGTCGTGCTCCGCAACGGCAATCGCCTCAAATCCCTTGTTCCCTGTGGCCACGTAGACGTAGCGGCCCATAAAATTCATAAAATTCGTGCCTTGCAATAAAAGCTGCGCCATCCAGGCGTTGTTGTCGTTTTGCGCCGAGATGTGGCAGTCGCTGCACTGTTTTGTTTCTCTTGCGCGCACCGTGTGCGGCACGAAAGTCGAAAATGCCTGGCCTGAGAGTCCAGGTGCCGAAATTGTCTGCTGCGTGTAATACAGCCATTCCCGGCTGGCATTTTGAGAACTTACCAGCACCGCGCACGACGAGCGCGCCGGCGCGATGCGGTGTCCTGTGACGGTGCCGTCCACGCCCAACATATAAGTGTCGTCGCGCAGTACCTGAAAGTTGTAGCTCGTGTAATTTTTGGTGAGCAGCCCTTCGTTGTGGAGCATTGGCCGCCGCACGTTTGCGGTCATCTGCAAGTGACAGCCGAAGCAGGTCGGGGTCCACGAGGTGTGGCACGAGTAACAGGTCATTCGGCTATTGGCGTGCGCAAGGGATGAATCATCGCCCGGCATTTGCGCTGACACGACGCCGTCTTTGTTCAGCAACTTCGCTCGCAGCGATTTTTCACTGAAGTGCGGATTGCCCGGAGTGATCGTGTCTATCGTCTGTACGATCTCCCATTCTTTGTCTTCCTCGGACATCGAGCGCTGAAACAATTTGTCGTCGCGCCATTCGAACCGCCGCAAGCCCCACGGCGTGCGCAGCGCGTCCAGCCTGCGCCCGCGGGGCTCGCCGGGACGCAGTGGCTCCGGCGCGGCGGGTCCCGACGTAATCAGTGTGGCTTTCTGTCGAATTGTGCCGTGACAATCGATGCAATCAATCTCCACAGCCGCGCGCGGCTCGCCATAGATATTTCCGTTGCCGTGATTGTCCTGTGCGAAGTGGCAATCGTTGCACTGCATTCCTTTTTCCAGGTGAATGTCGGCGAGGTGTACGGCTTTGCTGAAGCGGTTCGGATCATCGAACGCAATAACTTTCCCATCCTTGTCCAGCCAATTTCCTTTGCGGTCGTGATTGAAGACTTCGCGGAACACCCATCCGTGCCCGTGAAAGTCCGCAAACTGCGTAGTTTTCAACTGCTTGTTGAATTCCGCGCTTCCGGTCTGCTCCAGAAATGTTTCCTCGCCCCAAAGTCCGCGCGCCGCCGCCGCTTCCGGATTGCGCAGATAGGATTGATAGCGGTCCTCTTCGCTAGGGTCGCGCTGCTCTTTCGGATACATCTTGTCGCCGTCGATTTCGTTGTCCCACCATGTCAGCCCGAAATACGTCGCGACCATGTTCGTGCCGGGATGAATGTGGCAGATCATGCATTGGCTCGACGGAATCGACCGCGTGAAGATGTGTTTAATGGGATGACTGGATTCGTTTTTTGGGATCGTCGGATCAGAGGACGCGCTGAGGCCCGAGTGCCCGAATTGCGCGTAGGCGCCGGAATGCGCGGGGTCGCGGTCATTTGCATAAATCACGTGACACGCGCTGCAGCCGCTTCCGCGATAGTCGCCGGGATGATCGTTCGTTCCCGGCAGCGACAGAATCGGATCGAGCAACCGTGTTTTCTGCAAGCCGAGAAAAACGGGATCGGTTCGCAGCTCCGTGCCGAACCCGCGGTCGCTGAGCTTGTCGTCCGGCTTGCCTGGATCTTCTTCGCGATTGGGATTGCCAATCTCCGCTTTCTTGTGTCCCCCGCGTTCGAACACGCGCAGCACGTTGCCCGGCTGTGAAACTTCCCACCGATAAAGCGGATCAAGCTCAGGAATCACGCCTTTGCTGCGCGTCTGTTCAGCAGTCGGCGTGGGCGCGGTCTTGATCGACTCCGGCAGTCCATCGCGATTGTAGCTTTCGCCGAACCGCGTGTTTTTCGTGGGATAGCCGCCGTTGTTGTAAAGCGCGGTGCCCCAAAGAAATCCCGCATGGCTCATCATGCTGGTGGAGACGGCACGGGTTTCGCTGGCATGGCAACCAAGCGTGCCGCAGGTCTCCGGCGCCACACGCAGGTCGCCGGGATTTACGAACTTGATGTATTCGGCCGATTCCTTCAGCCACAGCGTGTAAGCGCGTTCGGGCAGATTCGCTCGATTCTTGAACGCCGCGTTGCGCGGCTGCACGTGCGCTTTTTCCTTTGCCGCATTGTATTCAGGCAAATTCGGCGCCGTTCCGGCAGCCACCGAAATCGAAGAATTGCCTCCATGGCAATCCGTGCAGCCGAGGTGCACCGTCTTTGTCGGATGCATCGTCGGTTCGTCGGTGGAAGTGTGACAGGAAACGCATCCTGCGGATTTTCGGTCGGCCTCTTCCTGCGACTGCCCGCGAAACGGAACGCTCTCTTGTGGAGCGCGCGCCAAGCCCTTCGTGCTCCCTAGGAATGCAAAGAAAACCGATAACGCGGAGACGCAGAGCACGCTGAGATTCCGCAGAGAAGCCCCGCCGGATTTTCGGAACGAAAGCATTGCCTGTGCGCCTCAGAACGTAAACTTCACCGCGCCGAATAGCGAGAACTGCGTGCGGCTGGTGTAAATATCTTTGAATCCCTGCCCCGGCTGAAGCGCAGAAGCACCGCCGGTAATCACGATATTTTCCGTCAGCGGCGGCCGGTACTCGACGCCAACTCCCGCGTCTTCGCCGATGGTGTGCCGGATCGGCGATTGAAACAGCAGAAATTCCAGCGGCTCGGTGCGCTCGAATCGCAGAAAATTGAAATTCGCAAAGCCCTTCAGCTTCGGTGTGATCTCAAAATCCGCGCCCGCATGGGCAATGAAAATCCCCGGATTCACGAAATTCGCCTGACCTTCTTCTTTGCTTGACCGCAGCGACGGAATTAAGCTTTCTCCCGTCGTGAGCAGAAGCCCGGAACCCAGCAAATGGATCGCTTCGCGGTTCCAGAAGCTGAAAGCCCCCCCTGCAAAATTCGTCAGGTCCACAATCGAATCGAAGCCGCGCGCGCGTCCATCCCGCGGATTCGCGTCGCCTGACGTATAAAAAGCGGAGATGCGGTAGCGCATCCAATCCTTGTCGTACGAAATTTCCGCAGCCGCCATCTGTGCGTTGACGGTGACGCGTCTCCCCGCAAGCGGATTGAAGGTGTCTTCACCGAGCGCCTGATAAAAAGCGTGCGTCAGATTGAATCGGTGAATGTGCCCGCTACCGAGCCAGCCAAAATAACCGACGCGAATACCGTGGAGAATCGGGCCGACGCCCTGATTGATCACATTTCCGGCTGGTGCGGGTCGCACCAGAAATCCGTTGTCGTCGTAATGCAGACTGGGGTCGTCTTTATTCCACGCGCCAACAAATTCCGCTGTGTAACCTGGAAAAAAGAAATCCTGGAGATATACATTTCCGAGAACGACTTGCTGGTGGCGCCGGTCGAAAGTATTAAGCCCGCTGTTCGTGTTTTTTTCGAGCAGTTGGAAATACGCAGCGTTGTATTCGATGCGGTCGCTGTGCAAATTGCCAAACACGCGCACTGCGGGCTGCTCGTCCACAAACAAAAATCCGCGAAAGTCAGCGTTAAATTGCTGAATTCCTGCGCGCACCGAAACAAAATCGTAATTCGGTCCAAGATCATGCAGTTTCACTTCGGCAAAAGCTTCCTGGATGCCCACGTGATCGCCAAAACGGTTAGTCCCCTTGCGCACATCCGGGCTAACGATGCCAAGCTCCCGCACGTTGAGATCGCTCAGACTCAGCTCCGGCGTAACGCGGATCCGCCAGTCCACCGGTTTGAACGAAGTGTCCCCATGAAAGAGATCGAAGCTGAACCGCAGCGTTTGATCGACAAACTCCTGCTCGCCTTTGCCAAAGAATCCGGAACTGCCCGGACGCGCGCTGCTCACATCACTCGGCGAAGGCACACGCCGTTCGTCGAAAAAAGTGTTCGAGCTGGCTGTGAAAGTCAGAAAAACTTGCTGGCCAAGAAGCTCCGGCCAGATGGGTTCGTCTCCCTTAAAACGGTTGTGATTGAAGGGATCGTACCAATGCGGCTTGACGTAAATGTACTCGCCTTGTTGCGCGTACCGCCGATAACCGGGCTGCTGCAACGCCCAACGATCGGGAACAGTGTTGTAAACATCCGCTGCAGACGGTAGCGTCTCGGGCGTGAGGTTCTCGATGTAGTTGGGATCCGAATCGAGCCGGTGGCGGAACTCGCGGTAAGTTCCGAAAGATGGCACTGCGCCTGCTGTGAGCGCCGGACCAAGCTCGGGAAGACGCGGTAAGCGCGAGCGCGTTTCCACCGCCGCGGAAGTCATCAGCAAAATCTCCAGCGTCACAATCTCGTTTGGCGAAAGCAAGAGATCCGCAAGCACAAATGGTGCATAATTCTGCGCCTTCACGCGAAATTCATAGTGCCCTGGAGGCAG
>Ga0187778_10000004_pt1 | contig 115305 bp, 102 predicted proteins | sample 1015_Q2_SP5_20_M_FD_132418 | JGI IMG/M metagenome (GOLD analysis project Ga0187778, IMG submission 132418) | Tropical peat soil microbial communities from peatlands in Department of Meta, Colombia - 1015_Q2_SP5_20_MG | ecosystem: Environmental > Terrestrial > Soil > Wetlands > Peat | place...
ATTACCGTCACGATGGGAACGGCGGCGTTGTGCAGCGCGTGGCGCATCAGCACGATGCGATTCGGCAGCCCCTTGGCACGCGCAGTGCGGATGTAATCCTCGGAGAGCACTTCGAGGACGCTGGTGCGGGTGATGCGCGCGATCAGCGCGATGTAGATCACCGAGAGCGTAAGACTTGGCAGGACGAGCCGCTGCAGAAAACCCCAGAAACCCTCCGTGATCGGCTGGTAGCCCTGCACCGGCAGCCAGGACAGTTCGATCGCGAACACGTAGATGAGCACGTAGCCGATTACGAACACCGGGACGGAAAAGCCGAGCACCGAGAAGCCCATCACGATGCGGTCGATCCAGGTACCCTGCTTCCACGCGGCGACCACGCCGAGGGGCACGGCGACCAGCACCGACCAGAGGATCGTCGAAGTCGCGAGCGCGGTGGTCGGTCCCACGCGATCGAGCACCAGTTCGGCGACCTGCTTCTTGAAAAAGAACGATTCGCCCAGGTCGCCGGTGAGCAGATGCCCGAGCCAGATGAAGAACTGCGTGACGATGGGCCGGTCGAGGCCGAGGCGGGTGCGAATCTCCGCGACGTCCTGCGATGTCGCCGCGGCGCCGGCGATGATCGACGCGGGATCGCCTGGGGTGAGCCGCAGCATGGAGAACACCAGCACGGCGACGATCGCCATGACGGGGATCGTCGCCAGCAGGCGGCGGGCGATGTAGGCGAGCATCAGCTCAACAGGGCGGGAACGGATCGTAGCGGCATAAGACTGTCATTCCCGCGAAGGCGGAAATCCAGCGTCTTGTTGCATGCAAACGTCCGAGCTTCCCCGGCTTCGCGGGGACGACAAACTACTTCCCGGTCTTGGTGATGTTCCAGAACACCGTCACCGGCGCGACGACGAAGCCATCGATGTTCTTGCGCACCGCGGCGGGCTGGTACCACTGGCCGAGGATGACGTGCGTCGGATCCTTGGTCCACGCCACCTGCACCGCCTCGGCGATCGCCTTCTGCTTCACCGGATCGGTCTCGCGCGCGAACTGGTCGCGCAACTTCTCGATCTCGGCATCGCAGGGCCAGCCGAACAGCGCCTTGTCGCAACTCGAATTGAGGAACGCTGTCGACACCGGATTGAGCACGTCCGCGGAAACCCACGAGGTGAGGAACGCGCTCCATCCGCCCTGCGACGGCGGCTCCCTCTTGGCGCGACGCGCGACCAGTGTCTGCCAGTCCATGTCCTGCATGTCGACCTTGAAGCCTGCGCGCTCCATCAGCGACTTCGCCACCGGCGCGAGATTGGTCAGCACCTGCAGATCGGTCGAATGCATCAGCACGATCGGCGTGCCGTCGTATCCCGCTTCCTGCAGGAGCTGCTTGGCTTTGGCGAAGTTCGACGTGAGCAGCCCGTCCATGCCCTTGGTCGAGCCGAGCGGCGTGCCGCAGACGAACATCTCCAGGCACACCTTGTAATACTCCGGGTCGCCGATGGTCGCCTTGAGGAAGTCCTCCTGGTTGAAGGCGTAGAGCAGCGCCTGCTTCACCTTGGGATTGTCGAAGGGCTTGACCGTCGAGTTGAAGCGGAACGCGTACTGGTTGCCGAGGGGGTTGATGTCGGCAAGCTTGATGTTGCGATCCTTCAAGAGCACCGGCAGCAGGTCGTGCGCGGGCTGCTCAATGTAGTCGATCTCGCCGGCGATGAGCGCGTTGATTGCAGTCTGCTGGTCGGCCACGACTCGCCATTCGATGCGGTCGACCTTGGCCACCTTGCCGCCTGCCATTCCCGATGGCGGCTCCGCCCTCGGCTTGTACTTGTCGAACTTGACGTACACCGCCTTGTCGCCGGGCTTCCATTCGTCCTTCTTGAACACGAAGGGACCGCTGCCGGTGAAGTCGCTGATCTGCTCGTTGGGGCTCGTCTCCGCGACACGCTTGGGCATCATGAACGGCGCCGCCGAGGAAGGCTTGCCCAGACCGCCCAGCACGAGACCTGTCGGCGACATCAGGTTGATGCGGAAGGTCTTGGCATCGACGACGGTGAAGTCCTTGACGAAGGACATCATCTTCTGCCCCATCGCGTCCTTGGCGCCCCAGCGCTTGATCGACGCGACGCAATCCTCCGAGGTCACCGGTGTGCCGTCGTGCCACAGCAGGCCCTCGCGCAGCGTCAGCGTATACGTAAGCCCGTCCGCGCTGACGGTGTATTTGTCGACCATCTGCGGCTGGACCTTGCCGTTGGCATCGGTCGCGAACAGCGTGTCGTAGATCATGTAGCCGTGGTTGCGGGTGATGTACGCGGTGGTCCAGATCGGGTCGACGATCTTCAAGTCCGAGTGCATGACCACGCGCAGGGTGGTCTGCGCCTGAGCAGCCGCGGGCGGCAGCGACGCGACGAGCGCGACCGCCGCGGCGAGCGCCGCGATTTTGATTGGGCGAAGGCAAATCATGGAATCTCCTTGGCGGACGCCCGGGCGGGGGCCTCGTCGCTGGGCGTCAAGAGGCTTCAGCGAGCGAGCACGATAGCGAAGCCAGGGCGACAAGGCAATGGGCCCCGCCAGCGTCGGATCGGTCTCCTGCCGAGAGGCGAAGGAAAACGGAACGCCTCTCCCCCGGGGAGAGGGGCAGGGGTGAGGGGGTATGAAGCGCAGCATTCCCTCACCCGCTGCGCGCATTTGTCACGTGAGGCGTGGCGGCCCCTCCCACAGGAAGAGGCAACACCTTGTCACCACTTCGGATCGATCGGCGTAATCAGCCCGGCCCGCGCCTCGATCGCCTCGGCGGCCGCCAGGCACAGATCCTCGCGGAAGCGTGGACCGACGATCTGCACACCCATCGGAACGCCGCCGGCCACGCCCGTCGGTACCGCCATGCCCGGAAGGCCCAAGACCGGGACCGCCATCATGGTCGAGCACTCTCGCCACAGTGCCGCGGTGCGCGCCGCGCTCTCGATGTCGAAGCCCTGCTCGTATACGGGTTCGGAGCATATCGGCGCCAGAACCAGGGGCACGCGGTCGAGGAACTGCGCCCAGTCACGCACGAGCCTTGCGCGTTCGGCGAGCGCGCTCATGTAGGCGGCGGCATCCTTCGGCGGGTTGTTCTCCAGCTTGAAACGCACCGCGGTGCGGATCCCTTGGTCGCCTTCCTTCTCGATCAGCGGCAGCGAGAAGTGCCGGAATTCCGGCATCTGCATCTCGAACCACAGCTCCTTGGCGCGGCTGAACCCCGGCGTCGAATCGTCGACGATCTCGTAGCCAGCGTCGGCAAGCCATCGCGCCGCCTGCTCGATGGCTGCAGCAACGTGTGGGTGCAGTTTCGCACCGGCGAGATCGGCGGTGTCGGTGACCACCGCCACGCGCTTGGGAAGCGGCGGCCCGTCGAGCGGCACGGGCGTCCACCAGGGATCGCGGTTGTCGCGCACGGCCATGGCCGAAAGGCCGAGCCTCACGTCGGCGACCGTGCGCGCCAGTGCTCCCTGCACCGACATGATCTGCGATGACAGCGAGCGCTCTGCGGCCTGCGTCGGATTGTAGGCGGGAACGCGCCCGACCGAAGGTCGAAGGCCCGCGATCCCGCACGCGTAAGCCGGGAAGCGCACCGATCCCGCGATGTCGTTGCCGTGGGCGAGCGGCGTAATGCCCGCGGCGACGGACGAGGCCGCTCCGCCCGACGAGCCTCCGGGCGTTCGCGTCTTCGACCACGGGTTGAGCGTGCGCCCCCGCAGATCGTTGACGGTGTCGAGCCGATAACTGAACGCAGGCGTGTTGGTGCGGCCGATGATGATCGCGCCAGCGCGCCTCCAGTTGGCGACGATAGGCGCGTCGGCGCGAGCGATCACGTTCTGGAAGCCGACCACGCCGTTGGTGGTGGCGCAGCCTTCCTGGTCGACGTTCTCCTTGATGGTGACCGGTACGCCGTGCAACGCTCCGAGCGCTTCCCCCTTCGCGACCGCGCGATCCGCCCGGTCTGCCGCGTCGCGCGCGGTCCCGGAGAGATCGACGGTGACGGCGTTGAGCGTCGGATTGACCGCGGCCATCCGCGCGAGGCACGCCTCGACCGCTTCACGGGCGGAGATTTCGCGGCTGCGGATCGCGGCCGTGATGCGAGTCGCGCTCCAGCGCCAGAGGTCGGTTGTCATTGTCGATGATTCAGCAGTTGCACGACGGATCTTCCCTCACCCGGCCCCTCTCCCGCGGGGAGAGGGTTCCCTATGGTTTGCGCGGCTCGCTGATTCCGGCTAATCTCGCGCGGCGCCAGCGTACCATGCATGCGACGCGGCGCGGAGAGAACGATGGCCCTGATCGCGGTCGGCGGCTTCCAGCACGAAACCAACACCTTCGCACCCTCCAAGGCCGACTACCGGGCGTTCGAAGACGGCGGCGGCTGGCCGCCGATCACTTTCGGCGCGGAGATCGCCCCACGGCTCGCAGGCGCCAACATTCCGGCAGCTGGCGCGATCGCCGCCTTGCACGCGATGGGGCATCGCACCGCAGGCCTCGCCTGGGGCGCAGCGTCACCCTCGGCACACGTCACCCGCGATGCCTACGAGCGCATCGCTGGAGAGATGCTCTCGCGTCTCTCCGAGCTCGGTCCCGTCGACGGCGTCTACCTCGACCTGCACGGCGCGATGGTGACCGAGCATCTGGACGATGGCGAAGGCGAGCTGCTCGGGCGCCTGCGAAGCCTCGTCGGACCGCGAGTGCCCGTCGTCGCCAGCCTTGATCTGCACGCCAACGTCACCCGCGCCATGGTCGAGCGTTGCGACGGCTTGGTCGCGTATCGCACGTATCCTCACGTTGACATGGCAGCGACCGGTGAGCGCGCCGCGAAATTGCTCGACGCCACGCTGAGGGCGGGCCGGGCGCAATCGAAATCGCATCGAGCGATTGACTTTCTGACTGGGTTGCCATCCCAGTGCACGCTCATCGATCCGGCGAAGAGCCTCTACCTACTGCTCGAAAGGCTGGAGCGGGAGCACCGCTGCGTGCTCTCTTTCACCCCGGGCTTTCCGATGGCCGATTTTCCGGAGTGCGGCATGTCGGTCATGGGCTATGGCGAGGACGAGGCCCGGGTGCAGACGGCGACCGCAGCGCTCGCCCACGCCATCGCCGACGCCGAGGGCGACTTCTCGATGGAGCTCTTCGAGCCCGACGCCGCGGTCGTGCGTGCCATGCAGCGCGGCGAACCGGGCGCGCCGGTCGTGCTCGCCGACACGCAGGACAATCCCGGGGCCGGCGGCAACGGCGACACCACCGGATTGCTCAAGGCGCTGCTCTCGCGGCGGGCTCCCGACGCGGTACTGGGATTGCTGATCGACCCGCCGTCGGCAGCCAAGGCGCACGCCATCGGCAGCGGACGCAAGGCCGCATTCGCGCTCGGGGAGATCTCGGGCGTGCCCGGCCATGTCCCGCTCGAAGGCGAGTTCCGCATCGGGCAGTTGGGCGACGGGCACTTCACCTGCACCGGCCCGATGTTCCACGGATTTCGCATGGACTTGGGAAGCATGGCAGTGCTGGAAAAGGACGGCGTTCGCGTCGTGCTGGCGTCGAAGAAGTGCCAGGCCGCCGATCAGGAAATGTTCCGCCACGTCGGCATCGAGCCCGAGCAGCAGCGCATCCTCGCACTCAAGAGCTCGGTGCACTTCCGCGCCGACTTCGAGCCGATCGCGCGCGAGGTGCTGGTCGTCACCGCACCCGGGCCGGCCAAGGCCGATCCGACGCAGTTTTCGTGGTCGCGCCTCAGGCCCGGGTTGCGTCTGAAGCCGTTCGGGCCGGCGTTTGCGCCCTGACTGAACGCGACAAGAGCAACGTTGCACCGTGGCTTCCGATTTCGAATGCATCAGCTAACGAACGCTTCGCTGTCAGGTGCCCTAACCATGCGCCGGCGGAAGTTCCTCCTTGCGACGAGCGCCGTGCTCCTTGGCACATCGTGGCGCGCTGACGCCCAGCGTGCACGCGCGATGCCGCGCGTCGGCTTTCTGGCGCCGGGACCCGTCCCGTTTCTGGAAGCGCCCTTCTGGCGAGGCATGCGCGATCTCGGCTACATCGAAGGCAAGACCCTCGTAGTCGACAGGCGGTCTGCGGAGGGCGATTTCGCGCGGCTTCCCGCGCTTGCGACGGAGCTGGTCAAGCTCCGGCCGGACGTCATCGTCGCGCCCCTTACGGCAGCCGCGATTGCGGCGCAGGAGGCTACTGCGACGATACCGATCGTGATGGTCGGAGTGTCCGATCCGATTGTATCCGGCCTGGTCAGCAACCTCGCTCGTCCCGGCGGCAACGTGACCGGGAATGCCAGCCAGAGCAATGCCGTGGTCGGCAAGGAGGTCGAACTCATTCGTCAGTTGTTTCCTAAGGCAACGCGCGTCGCAGCCTTGTGGAATCCCGCCAACGCAATCCATCAGCAACAGATGCTGAGCGAAGCGCTTGGTGCCGGCGCTCGGCTGCGGTTGCTGGTTCGCATTGGCGAAGTACGAACGGCAGACGAGCTTGATCGCACTTTCTCCGCGCTTGGATCGGACCGGCCGGATGCGGTGCTGATCCTGGCGGATGTCTTGTTTACTACGAACGCCACACGTGTTGCCGAACTGGCGATTGCGCACCGGCTTCCCGTCGTCGGCGGCTCGCGGAACATGGCTGAGGCAGGCATCGTGGCCAGCTACGGACCCGACTACGCCGTCATCGCCCAGCGCTCGGCCGTCTACGTGCAGAAGATCCTCAAAGGTGCCAAACCGGGCGACCTTGCGGTCGAGCTGCCCACCAAGTTCGACCTGGTCATCAATGTCAACACGGCCAAGGCGCTCGGCATCAACGTTCCACCGGCCGTCCTCGCGCGTGCTGACGAGGTGATCCGGTGACGCGCCGACGGAACTTGGTTGTCTCTGTAGTTGCGTGATCCGCGTCACTCCCATGCCGCGCCGCTACGTCATCGCGCTGATCAAGCACGAGACCAACACGTTCTCACCGATTCCGACGCCGCTGTCCGCGTTCGGGCACGGCAACGGACCCGCGTTCGGCGATGCGGCAAGAGAGCGCTTCGCGGGCACGAACACGCCGATGGCTGCCTACCTCGACATCGGGCAGCGCGAAGGCGCGGAGGTGGTCACGCCGGTCGCGGCCGAAGCGTGGCCGTCGAGTAAGGCCTCCCGCGCGACCTTCGAGCAGCTCGTTCGCCCTCTGGAAGATGCCGTGCGCGCGGGCTGCGATGCGGTGTTCCTGGACCTGCACGGCGCGATGGTGATCGAGGATTGCGACGACGCTCAGGGCGAGATTGCGCGCAGGCTCAGACGCATCGCGCCGGGGCTGCCGATTGCGGTGACGCTCGACTATCACACCAATCTCTCGTCCGAGTTGGTCGACAACTCGACAGTCATCACCGGCTACAAGACCTATCCGCACGTCGACATGTACGACGTGGGCAAGCTCTCGGGCGACATCCTGGTGCGCGCGCTCGACGGCGAGATCAAGCCGGTGATGGCGTGGGGCTCAAGGCCGCTGCTCGCGTCGATCATGCGCCATGCGCCGGATGATGGGCCGTCTGGCGACATCGTGCGCTACGCGCGCGAGGCGGAGCGCAGCGCCAAGGTTCTCGCCGCGACCTTCCTCGGATCCTTTCCCCACGCTGACACGCCCAACACCGGCGTCTCCGCCATCGTCGTCGGAGATGCCAAGCGCGGTGGCGCACAGGCAGCAACGGAGGTCTGCGACCGGATGCTCGCCATCGCCTGGGAGCGCCGCGCCGAATATGCCTTTGTCGCACCGCCGCTGGCAGAATCGGTGGCGCGCGCGAAAACGCTCGGCGCGACCGCGTCGAACGGTCCGGTATTGCTGATCGACCATTGCGACAACTGCGGATCGGGAGGGGCGCAGGACGTGATGGCGGTGGTCGCCGAAATTCTGCGCCAAGACCTGGACGAGGTGGCCATCGCGCCGATCCGCGACGCTGCAAGCGTCGCGCAAATGATCGCCGCCGGTGTCGGCAACGAAGTGGCGCTGCAACTTGGTGGCAAGACTGACATGCCGTCGATCGGGTTGAAAGGCGAGCCGCTGCAGGTTCGCGGACGTGTAACCGCGATCACCGACGGAGAGTTCACGGTCACCGGCCCCATGTACACCGGCCTGCTGATGCACCTCGGCCGGACGGCGGTCCTCGACACCGGCAAGGCTGAGATCGTCGTCACCGAGCGGGCGCACGAGCCAATGGATCTCGGCGTGTTCACGCATTGCGGCATCGACCCGCGGCGCAAGCGGTTCGTAATGCTCAAGTCGCGCATCCACTACCGCGCCGGCTTCAAGCCCATAGCAGCGCACATCGTCGAATGCGCCGGCGCCGGCGTCACCAACGCCGATCTATCGGTGTATCGTTACCGGAAACTGCGGCGGCCGATCTGGCCGCTCGATCCGCTCTGACTTTCGGGAGAGCGATGACCTCGACCGCCATGCCCGCGTACAACCTGCTGATCGACATCGGCAACACCTTCCTCAAGTGGGGGATCTTCCGTGCAGGATCCACGGGCTGCGCGCGCGACAACCGGTTGGAATTCGGGCACGTGCTGCTCGAGGAAATCCCTTCGCTGGCGGCGCAGTTCTCCAAGATGCCGACTCCGGCGCAAGTGGTGATTTCCAACGTCGCAGGCACGCGCGTGAGGGCGACCATGATCCGCGTGCTCGAAGTGTGGCCCGATGCGCCGCAGCCGCACTGGGTGATTCCCCAGGAGCGAGCGTGCGGGGTGACCAACCGCTATCGCAATCCGGCGCAGCTTGGGAGCGACCGCTGGGCAGCGCTGATCGGAGCGCGCGCACTGCTCGACACCAAGCCCGGGCTGGTGGTCGTGTGCGGGACCGCGACGACCATCGACTTCCTGACCGCCGACGGCGAATTCCTGGGCGGCGTGATTCTGCCGGGCGTCGGGCTGATGCTGCGCTCTCTGCACCAGCATACCGCCGCCCTTCCCGACGCCGACGGAGTGTACGTGGAGACGCCGACGCAGACCGTCGACGCCATCGCCAGCGGCTGCCAGCACGCCCAGGCGGGCGCCATCGAGCGCGTCTACCACATGCATGCGGCCAGGGAGCCCAAGCTCGTGTGCCTGCTCTCCGGCGGCGCGTCGCGCGCGCTGGCGCCCCGCCTCACCATTCCATTCGAGCTCCACGACAACCTCGCCCTCGAGGGGCTGTATCGCATCAGCCAGACGCTCGAGAGCTAAGCGGCTCCGTCGGCGAGCCGCGTCGTCACGTTGACCTCGCCATGCAGCGTCCGGTGCACTGGGCAGCGGTTGGCGATGTCGAGCAGCTTCGCGCGAGCCGCCTCGTCTAGCTCGCCCTCCAGGGTGATCACGCGCTCGATACGGTCGATCTTTGCCTCCCGAGTTTCGCACTCGGCGCAGTCGGAGGCGTGGATCTTGGCGTGACGCAGTGCGACCTGCACGCGCTCGAGCGGAATCCGCTTCAGATCCGCATATGTGCGCAACGTCATCGCCGTGCAAGCCCCTAGCGCCGAGGCCAGCAGATCGTACGGGGAGGGACCGCTATCCTCACCGCCGGCGGAGACGGGCTCGTCGACGATCAATCGGTGCGGCCCGATCACGATCGACTGCTGGAACTTGCTCGCGTGCGTCTCCTGCACGATGACCGTGTCGCGCGGCGAGAGCGGAGCGCCGCTCTCGATAGCCGGCAAGTACCGGCTTGCCCATGCTGCCAGCACGGCGCCGACGTAATGGGAATCGGCACGCCGCGTCAGCAGATGGTCGGCGTCGTCGAGCGAGATGAAGCTCTTCGGGTGCTTCGCCGCCTGGAAGATGGCCGATGCGTTGTCGATGCCGACGGTCGAGTCGCGGGGGGCGTGGAACACCAGTAGGGAGCGGCGCAGGCCCGCGATCGCGGCCGTGAGCTTCTGGGCCGCGACATCCTCCAGGAATTCGCGGCGGATGGTGAAGGTGCGCCCGGCGAGCTGCACTTCGGCCTTGCCGCGTGCGTCGATTTCGGCGCGTTGGGCGGCAAAGAGCCGTGTGACATGCGCCGGATCGGCCGGCGCGTTGATCGTCGCCACCGCGACCGCCTCGGGAATGCGCGCCGCCGCGGCGAGCGCCGCCGCCCCGCCAAGGCTGTGGCCGACGAGGATCGCCGGTGCCCGATGGTCGCGGCGCAGCCAGTCGGCAGCGGCGACGAGATCGCCGATGTTCGACGAGAAGCTCGTGTTGGCGAAGTCGCCTTCCGATCCGCCAAGCCCCGTGAAGTCGAAGCGCAGCACGGCGATGCCGGTATCGGCCAGCGCTTCGGCGATGAACGTTGCCGCCTTGGATTCCTTGGAGCAGGTGAAGCAATGCGCGAACAGCGCGTAGGCGTGCGGCTCGGCGGCCGAGGGCAGGTCGAGCCGCGCGGCCAGCTTGTCGCCGCCGGCGCCCGGAAAACAAACGGCTGTGCTGGTACGGCTCATGAGGCCCCCTCGTCGGTTCACGCGCTGACGGCGCAAGGATAATACCCACACTTCCGCCAAGGGCCTATGGACCAGGCTCCGACCCTGTTCTCGTCGGATGCAACGACCGCGACAGGGCCTCACACTTTGATCTTGCGCAAGCATTGACGTGGCACGAGCTCGCGAATCGCGAGATAATTGATACCCTTCCCGAGGACTCCCCTGGAGAGCAGCGATGAATCAGCAACGAGAGGTCGTGATCCTGAGCGGCGTGCGTACGGCGATCGGAGATTACGGCGGCAGCCTGAAGGACTTCCCGCCGACCGAGCTGGCGGCGAAGGTCGTGCGCGAGGCGGTCAAGCGCGCCAAGGTCGATCCCAAGGAGATCGGCCAATGCGTGTTCGGCAACGTCATCCACACCGAGCCGAAGGACATGTACCTGTCGCGGGTGGCGTGCATCAACGGTGGCCTTCCCGCCGACACCGGCGCACTGACGCTCAACCGCCTGTGCGGAAGCGGCATGCAGGCCATCGTCTCGGCGTCGCAGTACATCCTCCTAGGCGACGTCGACGCCGCGGTTGCCGGCGGCGCCGAGAGCATGAGCCGTGGCGCATACGCCAACATGAGCCAGCGGTGGGGCGCACGCATGGGCGACGCCAAGGAAGCCGACATGATGGTCGGGGCGCTCACGGACCCCTTCGACACCGTGCACATGGGCATCACCGCGGAGAACGTCGCGGCCAAGTGCTCGATTACCCGCGCCGATCAGGACGCGTTCGCGGTGGAGAGCCACAAGCGGGCGGCGAACGCGATCGCCAAGGGATACTTCAAGGAGCAGATCCTGCCCATCGAGCTCAAGAGCAAGAAGGGTCCGATCCAGTTCGACACCGACGAGCACGTCCGCGGCGACGCTTCGGTCGAGGGCATGGGCAAGCTCAAGGCGGTCTTCGCCAAGGAGAACGGCACGGTCACCGCCGGCAACGCGTCGGGGATCAACGATGCGGCGGCCGCAGTCGTGCTCATGGAAAAGTCGGTGGCTGCCAAGAAGGGGCTCAAGCCGATGGCGCGGCTCGTCTCCTACGGCCACGCCGGCATCGATCCGAAGATCATGGGGCTGGGCCCGGTCACCGCGGTCAAGAACGCGCTCGCCAAGGCGGGGCTCAAGCTCGAGCAGATGGACGTGATCGAGTCCAACGAAGCTTTCGCGGCGCAGGCTCTCGGCGTGTCGAAGGAGCTGGGCATGAACGCGGCCAAGGTCAATCCCAACGGCGGGGCGGTGGCGCTCGGCCATCCGATCGGCGCAACCGGCGCCATCCTGACCGTCAAGGCCATGTACGAGCTCGCCCGCACCGGCGGGCGCTACGGCCTGATTACCATGTGCATCGGCGGCGGGCAGGGCATCGCCGCAGTGATCGAGCGCATGTAGTCGGGCACCGGTACGATTACCGTCTGGCCTCGAACCCCGCGGCTTGCCGCGGGGTTTTGTTTTTTGCGTGTGCGTTGCCCCTCGCGTGCCCGGGGCCTATCATAGCTGCAAGGGTTGTTCACTCGCGGATATCGATCGATGCGGCGAAGACGCTTCCGCGCCCGGTTGTCGCTGTTCCTGCTGCTGTTCCCGGTTTTGTCGTTGCATGCTGCTTGCGCGGAGAGCGATTACTCAACGCAGCGCCAGCGGATGATCGAGGAGATCGCCGCCGTCGCGCGAATCGCCGGCGCCGAGTCGGGCAAGCCGACGATCTCCTCAGGCGTGATCGCCACGATGGCCAAGGTGCCGCGGCATGGCTTCGTGCCGGCCGACCAGGAGCGCTTCGCGTACGAGAATCGGCCGTTGCCCATCGGCTACGGCCAGACCATTTCCCAACCGTACATCGTCGCGCTGATGACCGACTTGATGCATGTCGAGCCCAGCCACACCGTGCTCGAGATCGGAACCGGTTCCGGCTACCAGGCCGCGATACTGGCCGAGCTGGCACGCTCGGTGTGCACCATCGAGATCGTCGAGCCGTTGGCAGCCGAGGCGCAGCGCCGCCTGCTTGAGCGGGGCTACGGGCGAGTGCGAGTGAAGGTCGGCGACGGCTATTACGGGTGGGAAGACTGCGGTCCGTTCGACTCGATCATCGTCACCGCCGCAGTGAGTCACGTGCCTCCGCCGCTCATTCGCCAGCTCAAGGCCGGGGGCAGGATCGTGGTTCCGGTCGGCGCGGCCTTTCTCACCCAGCACCTCTTGCTCGTCGAGAAGAAGACCGACGGATCGATCGTCACCCGACAGATCCTGCCGGTGCGCTTCGTTCCGCTGACCGGCGGACATTGAACCCCGCGTCTGCGCCGCTCGCAGCCATTGCCGTCCTCTCCGCGGCCGCGCTCGGCTACGAGATCCTGCTGATGCGGCTGCTGTCGATCGATCTCTGGCATCACTTCGCCTACATGATCATCAGCGGGGCCATGCTGGGCTACGGCGCGGCCGGAACCTTCGTGGCGCTCCTGCAGCGCTCGCTGCTCCCGCGGTTCGAGGCAGTATTCGTCGGCGCCGCCACCGCTTTCGGCGTCACCGCCGTCGCCGCTTTCCTGCTGGCTCAACGCGTGGATTTCAATCCGCTGGAAATGCTCTGGGATTGGCGACAGCCTTTGCGTCTGATCGCGGTCTACGCGTTGCTGTCGATTCCCTTCTTCTGCGTGGCGACCTGCACTTGCTTGAGCTTCACCCGCTTCGCGGAAGAGCCAGACCGAATCTACAGCTCCGACATCATCGGCGCCGGCGCGGGATGTCTGGCGATTCTTGGCGCGCTGTTCGTGACAAGCCCTGCGGGCGCGCTGCAATGGATAAGCGCGATGGGTCTCGTCGCCGCCGCGCTGGCGAGCGGCACCCTCGGCGTGCAAGTCCGCTGGCTCCCGGCGGCGCTGTTCGGCAGCGCCGCCGTGCTGTTCATCGGGGTGCCTTCGCAATGGATCGCGATGCATCCCTCGCAGTACAAGGATCTGAGCCAGACGCTCGCCGTCAGAGGCACCCGCGTCGTGGCCGCAAGCTCGAGCCCGATGGGCCTCATCAGCGTCGTCGAAAGTCCGCTGGTTCCCTTTCGCTATGCGCCGGGGATGAGCCTCAACGCGACCGAGGAGCCGCCTCCGCAGCTCGGCGTTTTCACCGACGGCGACGGCCCGGCGGCGCTCACGCGCTACGACGGGCGGCGCGAGTCGCTGGCGTATCTCGACGCCCTCACGTCGGCGCTGCCCTATCACCTGCTCGAGCGGCCGCGCGTGCTGGTGCTGGGCGCGGGAGCCGGCGGCGACGTGCTGCAGGCGATCTACCACGGCTCGCGCGAGATCGACGCCGTCGAGCTCAACCCGCAGATCGTCGATCTGGTCGAGCAGCGCTTCGCGGAATACTCCGGCAGGCCGTACGGCATGCACGGCGTGCGCGTCCACATTGGCGAGGCGCGCCGCTTCGTCGCTGCGCACGCCGAGCGCTTCGACCTGATCCAGGTGGCTCTGCTCGATGCCTTCGGCGCCTCCTCGGCCGGGCTCTACGCTCTGTCGGAGAGCTACCTCTACACCGTCGAGGCGCTGCGCGAGTACATCGATCATCTTGAGCCGGGTGGAATGCTGGCGATCACGCGCTGGGTCAACCTCCCGCCACGCGACGTGCTGAAGATGTTCGCCACCGCCGTCACCGCGCTCGAAGGACAGCCGACGGCGCAACCCGCGCAGCAGCTCGCGCTGATCCGCGGATGGAAAACCGCGACGCTGCTCGTGAAGAACGGAGCGTTCAGCGCTCCGCAGATCGCTGCCTTGAAGGAATTCTGCCGCTCGCGTTCGTTCGATGTCGAGTACTACCCGGGCATGGCGGCTGGCGAAGCCAATCGCTATAACGTGCTCGATCGGCCCGAGTTCCACGACGCTGCGCGCGCGCTGCTCGGTTCCGAACGCGAAGCCTTTGTCGCAAGCTACAAATTCAACATCGCTCCGGCAACCGACGACCGCCCTTACTTCTTCCAGTTCTTCAAGTGGCGCAGCTTGCCGGAACTGCTCGCGCTCAAGGAGCAAGGAGGGCTGCCGCTGCTGGAATGGGGATATCCGGTGCTGGTCGCGACGCTGATCCAGGCGGCGCTCGCGGGGGTCGTGTTGATCGTTCTGCCGCTGATGTTCGGCGGCGCGGGCCCCGGCGCGGGCGCGTGGTCCCGCGTACGCGTCACCGTCTACTTCGCCGCCATCGGCTTTGCCTTCATGTTCGTCGAGATCGCGTTCATTCAGAAGTTCGTGCTGTTTCTGGCGCACCCTCTTTACGCGGTGGCCGTCGTCCTCTGCGCCTTCCTCGTGTTCGCCGGACTGGGCAGCCGCTACTCGCGGCGCGCAGCCGCGATCTCACGGGGTTCGCCGATCGGGCCGGTCGGGTGGGCTGTCGTTGCCGTCGGATTGATTGCCGTGGCTTACCTGGTTCTGCTGCCCTCCGTGTTCCGGGCTTTGTTGCCGCTGGCCGACATCGCCAGAATCCTGCTGTCGGTCGCGCTCATCGCCCCGCTCGCGTTCGCCATGGGGATGCCGTTTCCGCTCGGCCTGGCAAGCCTGGCGGGCGGAGCGGGTCGACTCGTCGCCTGGGCCTGGGGAGTCAATGCCTGCACGTCGGTGGTCGCGGCCGTTCTGGCGACCCTTCTGGCGATTCACTTCGGCTTCAACGCGGTGATCCTGCTCGCGCTGTTGCTTTACGTCCTCGCAGCTGTAGCGTACCGCGAGTATCGCTAGCCCGAGCCAACCTTCAAACGACTCTTCGCAGTGTTGTATCCTGATGCCGTGAAGCAGCGAAGAACCGCATGACCTGGTCGATCGTCGCCCGATCGCGTAGCGGCGCATTCGGAGTCGCCGTGGCGAGCCGTTTTTTCGCCGTCGGCGCGCTGTGCTCGCACGCGCACAGCGGCATCGGGGCGCTGGCCACGCAGGCGCTGGTCAATCCGCTGTACGGCCCGCGAGGGCTGTCGATGCTCTCGCAGGGCTTGTCTTCGACAGACGTCGTCGAGGCTCTCATCGAGCCCGACGGCGGGCGCGACCACCGTCAGCTGCACGTGGTGGATGCCGAAGGCAACGTCGCCGCGCACACCGGCGTGCAGTGCATCGAATGGTGCGGCCACGTGGCAGGTGACGGCTTCTCAGTCGCCGGTAACATGCTGACGGGCCCGCAGGTCATCGAGGACACGGTCCAGGCTTTCGACGCGGGGAGTGACTTGCCGTTCGCGGAGCGCCTGATCGCCGCCATGCAGGCAGGCGAGGCTGCGGGTGGCGACAAGCGAGGCAAGCAGGCCGCGGCGCTGCTGATCTGCTCGGCGGAGGCTTATCCATTCCTCGACCTGCGGGTGGACGATCATCCGGAGCCGCTCTCTGAGCTGTTGCGACTCTACATAAAGAGCCTCGAGCGTTATCAGCCCTTCGTCGCCTGCCTGCCGTCGCGCGCGCGGCCGGCGGGAATCACCGATCGCGCGCAAATCGAGGCGGAAATCGAGCGCTTCCACGCTGGGACTGCAGCGCCGACGAATCGATGAGCGCGCTGCTCGAGATCCGCGACCTCCGGACGAGTTTCGCGATCGAAGGAGGCGGCGAGCTTACCGCCGTCGACGGCGTGAGCCTTTGTGTTTCCTCCGGCCGCACGCTCGGCCTGGTGGGTGAATCCGGCTGCGGCAAGAGCGTTACCGCGCTGTCGATCATGGGCCTGTTGCCTCGAGCAGGTCGGATCGCCGGAGGCGAGATCCGCTTCGAAGGCATCGATCTCACCGCGCTGCCTCCCAGCGCGATGCGCGAGCTTCGTGGCGACCGCATTGCGATGATCTTCCAGGAGCCGATGACTTCGCTCAACCCGGCCTTCACAGTGGGCGAGCAGATCGTCGAGGGAATCGTGCGCCACCGCGATCTATCCCGCGAAGCCGCCAAGACGCTGACGCTGGACATGCTGCGCCTGGTGCACATCCCGTCGCCGGAGCGGCGCTTCGACGACTACCCGCACCGGCTCTCCGGTGGCATGCGCCAGCGGGTGATGATCGCCATGGCGCTCGCCTGCAAGCCGAAGCTGTTGATCGCCGACGAGCCGACAACCGCGCTCGACGTCACCATCCAGGCGCAGATCCTGGATCTCATGCGCATGCTGCGCGAGGAGACCGGTGCGGCGATCATCCTGATCACGCACGACCTCGGCGTGGTCGCAGAGCTCGCGGACGACGTCGCGGTCATGTACGCCGGACGCATCGTCGAGCGCGCGAGCGCCGCAACGCTCTTCGCCGAGCCCCAGCATCCGTACACCATAGGGCTGCTGGGCTCGATCCCGCGACTCGATCTGGAACAGGATCGGCTCGCCGCGATCGAAGGGCAGGTGCCCAACCCGCTGGCGCCGGTTGCAGGCTGCCGCTTCCATCCGCGCTGCCCCTTCGTCAAGCCGCGATGCGAGCGCGACGATCAGCCGCTCCTAGACTTGGGGGGAGGCCGCTCGGCGGCGTGCTGGCGAGCGCCATTGCCGGTCGAAGCAGCCGCGACGACATGACAAGCTCTTCCGCACCGCTGTTGCGCGCCGCGAATCTGGTGAAGCGCTTTCCCGTCAATCGCCGGCTGTTCGGCCGTGCAACAGGGGCAGTGCATGCCGTCGACGACGTGAGCTTCGAGCTCGATGTCGGAGAGACCCTGGGGCTGGTCGGAGAATCCGGCTGCGGCAAGTCGACCACCGGACGGCTGATCCTTCGGCTCACCGAGCCCACCGCGGGCGAGGTGTGGTTCGAAGGCCGCAACGTGTTTGCGCTGGGACGGGCCGAGCTGTGCGCGCAGCGGCGGTCCATGCAGATCATCTTCCAGGACCCCTACGCTTCGCTCAATCCGCGAATGACGGTAGGCCAGACGCTGGGCGAGCCGCTGGCCCTATATGATCTCGCCGAGGGAAGGCGCCAGGAGCGCGTGGCCGAGCTGCTCGGCCTTGTGGGACTCGCGCCGCAGCACGCGGCACGCTATCCGCACGAGTTCTCGGGGGGCCAGCGGCAGCGCATCGGCATCGCGCGGGCGCTCGCCGTCGAGCCGCGTCTGATCGTCTGCGACGAGCCTGTGTCTGCGCTCGACGTGTCGATCCAGGCGCAGGTGATCAACCTGCTGCGCGATCTGCAGCGGCGTCTCGGGCTCGCCTACGTGTTCATCGCCCACGATCTCGCGGTGGTCAAGCACATCGCCACGCGCGTGGCCGTCATGTATCTGGGCCGGATCGTCGAGTGCGCCGATAAGCGCATGCTGTTCTCTTCACCGAAGCACCCGTACACCCAGGCGTTGCTCTCGGCGATCCCCGTTCCCAATCCTGCCACCCGCCGCAAGCGGATCATCCTCGACGGCGACGTTCCCAGCGCGCTCGATCCGCCTTCCGGTTGCCGTTTTCGCACGCGCTGCCCGTACGCGCAGGCGCGCTGCGCCGCCGAGGATCCTCCACTGGAGGAGGTGGACGGCGGCCACGCGGTGGCGTGCCACTTCTGGCGCGATATTCCGGCCGTCGCGGCTGCGGCCAGAGTCGCGTCGAAACCGGCGGAACGTCTGACACGGCTGCAGGCTGCGTTCCGCAAAACTGCGCCGGCACTCTGACGTCGACCGCCGGACCGAATAGCGCTAACATCGCCCGACGCCGACCGGGCGCTGCGCCGCAGAGGAGGAAAAAACATGAGACTGAAGCCGTGGACGTCGAGCGTCGCCCTGGCTCTGCTTGTCCTCGCCAGCGCCGCAGCGGGCCAGACGCTCCGTTTCGGGCTTGCGGAGGATCCCGACATTCTCGACCCGACGCTGGCGCGCACCTTTGTCGGGCGCATCGTGTTCGCCGCGCTGTGCGACAAGCTCTTCGACATCGACGAGAAGCTCAACATCGTGCCGCAGCTCGCGACCGCATACGAGTGGTCCGCCGATAGCAAATCGCTCACCATCAAGGTGCGCCCGGGAGTTACCTTCCACGACGGAGAGAAGCTCGATGCGGCCGCGGTCAAGTTCAATCTCGAGCGCCACAAGACCATGGCGGGCTCGAACCGCCGCGGCGAGCTCGCGCTGCTCGCGAGCGTCGAGGTGGTCGACCCGATGACCGTGCGGCTCAACTTGTCGGCGCCGTTCTCGCCGCTCTTGGCCCAGCTCGCCGACCGCGCCGGCATGATGGTCTCGCCCAAGGCCGCGCAGGAAGCGGGCGACAGGTTCGGGGCGAAGCCCGTGTGCTCGGGCCCGTTCCGCTTCGTCGAGCGCGTCGCGCAGGACCGCATCGTTCTGGAGCGTTACCCGAACTATTGGAACAAGGGCGAGATCCACCTCGACAAGATCGTCTACCTGCCTATCGTCGATGCTACAGTGCGGCTCGCCAACCTGAAATCCGGCCAGCTCGACTTCATCGAGCGGATGGCCGCTTCGGATGTTCCTGCGCTCAAGTCGGACAGCCGCTTCAAGATCGCCAAGATCACCGAGCTCGGCTACCAGGGCATCACCATCAACGAGGGCAAGAGCGATATCGCGCAGAAGAATCCACTTGGCAAGGACTCGCGCGTGCGCGAGGCCTTCGAACTGGCGCTCGATCGCGACGGCATCGTTCAGGTCGCGATGGACGGCGAGGCGACGATCGGCAACCAGTGGGTGCCGCCGGACAACGCGTTCTACGCCAAGAACATGCCGACGCCGAAGCGCGACGTCGCGCGGGCCAAGGCGCTGCTCGCCGAGGCCGGAGTGCCCAATCCTTCTTTCACGCTGATGACGCCGACCAACACCGATCAGCAGCGGCTCGCGCAGGTTGTGCAGGCGATGGCCAAGGAGGCAGGGTTCGACGTGAAGATCCAGTCGACCGAGTTCTCCACCTCGCTCGACATGGCCGACAAAGGACAGTTCGAGGCCTATGTGCTCGCCTGGAGCGGGCGCGCCGATCCCGACGGCAACATCTTCAGCGACGTCGGCTGCAAGCAGCCGCTCAACTACTCCGGATACTGCAAGGCCGAGGTCGACGAGATTCTCAACAAGTCGCGCACCGCGCGCGACCCCGCCGAGCGTCGCAAGGCCTACGAGCAGCTCGCCGCCATCGTGCTCAAGGACCGACCCCTCGTGTATCTCTACCACCGCCACTGGCTGTGGGCCTATACGACCAGGCTTTCGGGATTCCGGCCGATTCCTGACGGACTGGTGCGGGTACAGGGCTTGAAACTGAATTGATGTGAATCAGTCATTCCCGCGGCCTTTAGTCCCCGCGAAAGCGGGGAGGGAATCCAGTGACGTATGCTGATAGTCACTGGGTCCCCGCGGGGGCCTGCCCCCGAGTGCTTGAATCGGGGGCGGGGACGACACGCGAGCGATGTCCAACTATCTCATCCAGCGCCTGGCGACGATCGTTCCGACACTGTTCTTCGTGTCGATCCTGATCTTCGGGCTGCAGCAATTGCTGCCCGGCGACCCGGCGATGATCCTTGCCGGAGAAGAGCGTGATCCGACCGTGGTTGCGCACCTTCGCGAGAAGTTGCACCTGGATCAACCTCTGCCGATGCGTTATCTCTATTGGGCCGGCGGCGTGCTCAAGGGCGATCTCGGAGAATCGCAGCGGATCCAGAAGCCGGTGCTCGAGCTGATCCTCGAGAAGCTGCCGGTGACGCTGGAGCTCGCCTGCCTCGCCATCCTCATCGCGGTGGCCATCGGTGTCACCGCCGGCGTGGTGTCGGCGGTCTTCAGAGATTCGGTGTGGGATTACGCGGCAAACGTCTTTGCGCTGTGGGGACTGTCGACGCCGAACTTCTGGCTGGGGATCATGCTGATCCTGCTGTTCTCGGTGACGCTGGGCTGGCTGCCGGCGTCCGGCTACGTGAGCCCGTTCGAGGACCTCAAGGCGAACCTCGCGGCGATGATCATGCCGGCGTTCGTGCTTGGCAACGCCATCGCCGCGGTGCTCATGCGGCATACCCGAAGCGCGATGTTGCAGGTCCTCGACTCCGACTACGTGCGCACCGCCCGCGCCAAGGGCCTCGATGAACGCGTCGTCGTGCTCAAGCACGCGCTGCGCAATGCGCTCACGCCGGTCATCACCCTGGGCGCGCTCGAGTTCGGCACGCTGCTCTCCGGCGCGGTGCTGACCGAGCAGGTGTTCACCATTCCCGGTTTCGGCAAGCTGATCGTCGACGCCGTGTTCAACCGCGACTACGCGGTCGTGCAGGGAGTCGTGCTGTTTACAGCGACGGCGTACATCACGCTGAACCTGCTTGCCGACATCGCGTACTTCCTGGTCAATCCCCGCCTGCGCGACTGATGGCCACCCTTGCCTTCGATCTGCCCGTCTATCGCGAGCTCTCGCCGGGGCAACGCATGCTGCGGCGGCTCGCCCGCCGCCGCGGTGCGATGCTCGGCCTGGCGGTGGTCGTCCTGTTCGTGGCGATGGCGATCTTCGCGCCGTGGCTCTCGCCTTACGACCCGCTGCAGACTTCCTGGAGCGCAGTGCGCAAGGCGCCCACCGCGGCGCACTGGTTCGGCACCGACGAGATCGGCCGCGACGTGCTCTCGCGAGTGATTTGGGGAGCACGCGCTTCGCTTCTGGCAGGACTGGTCTCGGTGTGCATCTCGCTCTCGCTGGGCGTGCCCATCGGGCTCGCCGCCGGCTACATCGGCCGCGGTGTCGACGCGCTGATCTCGCGCATCACCGACGCCATGCTCGCCTGCCCTTTCCTCATCCTGGCGATCGCGCTCGCCGCGTTCCTCGGCCCCAGCCTCACCAACGCCATGATCGCCATCGGCATCTCCGCGACCCCGATATTCATCCGCCTGACTCGCGCACAGGTGCTCGCGGTCAAGGTCGAGGACTACGTCGAGGCGGCGCGGGCGGTCGGCAACCCGCATCTGCGGATCGCGCTCCGGCACATCCTGCCCAACGTGGTTGCGCCGCTCATCGTGCAGGCGACGCTGGCGATCGCCGCTGCAGTGATCGCCGAGGCGAGCCTTTCGTTCCTGGGCTTAGGCCAGCAGCCGCCAGCCCCCTCCTGGGGCAGCATGCTCAACACCGCCAAGAACTACATCGACAATGCGCCGTGGATGGCGGTCTGGCCGGGGTTGTCGATCTTCCTCCTGGTGCTTTCTTTCAATCTGCTGGGCGACGGGTTGCGCGACGCGCTCGATCCGCGCCAGCGATAAAATCAGATGGTCCGTCCCTCACCCCTGACCCCTCTCCCGCTGGGAGAGGGGAATGTTCTGCGCGCCTTCGGCGCGATTCTCGGATGGAGTTCGCCATGAAGCTCCAAGGTTCGTGCCACTGCGGCGCAGTGAAATTCAGCGTCGAATCGCATACTCCACAGCCCTACATGCGCTGCTACTGCTCGATCTGCCGCAAGACGGCGGGCGGCGGCGGCTACGCCATCAACATCATGGGCGACGCGGCGACGCTCAAGGTGCGCGGCGCAGCCAATGTCACGGTCTACCGCGCGCGGTTGAAGGAGGCGGGATCGAAGCGGGCCACAAGATCCCAGGGCAGGCGGCACTTCTGCGCCAAGTGCGGCAGCGCGCTCTGGGCGTGGGATCCGCGATGGAAGGCTTGGGTCTATCCCTTCGCGTCGGCGATCGACACGCCGTTGCCGAAGCCGCCCGAGAAAGTCGAGATCATGCTCGATTACGCCGCGCCATGGGTCGACGTTCCTTCCGGGCCGCAGCACAAGCACTTCCGCGAGTACCCCGACGAATCGATCGCCGACTGGCACAAGAAGCGCGGACTGGAAGTCGCGTAGCCGGGGCGAAGCGCTCGGCATCGATGGTTCGCGGGTGGCAACTCTCTCGTTTGAGCGTTGAATCCCCGATGGTTCCGCGTCCCGCGCCGGGGCTTCGACCCCTGTCACAGCGCGGGCTCCCTAGCGGTTTTCCAGCCGGCTCGGCCGAATCGACTCGGTAACGGGAGGCTGGGATCGGCGCTTCAGGACGGGACGTTCCGGGGTTGCCGCGATCGGCGTTGACCTGAATCAATCAACCTTATGACGCCAGTACTACACTGCAAACATGAGCGCTTGTCGGCCCGACGCGAAGCGAGTGCCGAAAGGAAAGGTGTCGATATGGTAATCGGAGATGTCTGCAACCGGAATGTCATTTGCGCCGCTCGCGAAACGACGGTCGCTGCGGCGGCGAAGCTGATGCGTCTGCACCACGTTGGTGACGTCATCGTCGTCGATCGAGAAGATGCAGAGCGAATGCCGATCGGCATCGTGACCGACCGCGACATCGTCGTTGAGGTCGTGGCGCTCGGCGTCGACCCTAACGCGGTCACGATCGGCGATCTCATGTCCTGGGGCCAGCTGGCGACAGTCCAGGAAAGCGACGGTTATGTAGACGTTCTGCGACTGATGCACGACCGCGGCGTGCGCCGCATTCCAGTGATCAACGCGGCAGGCGTGCTCGTCGGAATCATCAGCATCGACGACATACTGCCGAGATTCGCGGCCGAGCTTTCGGAACTGGCGGAGCTCACGGCACGTAGCAGGCAGCGCGAGCGGCAAACTCGAGCCTCGTCGATGGGCGCCTCGTCGTGAATCCGTGAAGCCGACATGCGTCCGACGAGACTTGTCTATAGTTTCGAAGACGGAGATCCCCGGGACAAGATGAACCTGGGAGGGAAGGGGGCGAACCTGTGCGCCATGACGCAGATCGGCCTCAACGTCCCGCCTGGATTCGTCATCTCCGCGGCGGCTTGCCTCGCGTACCTCGAGGGCAACCGGCTTCCCGAAGGGCTGATGGCCGAGGTGCGCTCACACGTCGCGCAGCTCGAGCGCAAGGCCGGCAAGGGCTTCGGCGACAAGGCGAATCCGCTGCTCGTGTCGGTGCGCTCGGGCTCGGCAATGTCGATGCCCGGGATGATGGACACGATCCTCAACCTGGGGCTCAACCCGGCGACGTTGCAGGGCCTGATCCGAGCCAGCGGTAACGAGCGCTTTGCTTACGACGCGTGGCGGCGCTTCATCCAGCTGTACAGCAAGATCGCACTGGGCCTCGGCGAGGACGCGTTCGACAGCGCGATGGCCGACGTCAAACGCAAGCACGGAGCAGTGCAGGACGTGGAGCTCGACGCGCCTGCGCTGCAGGAGCTCTGCGAGCGTTTTCTCGCGATATGCCAGGAGCAGACCGGCCAGCCGTTCCCCGAGTCTCCGTTCGAGCAGCTCGAGCACGCGATTGGCGCGGTGTTCCGCTCATGGAACGGCAAGCGGGCGGTGGACTACCGCAGGCAGTTCCGGATCACCAAGGCGATGGCGAACGGGACCGCTGTCAACGTCGTGGCCATGGTGTTCGGAAACCTGGGAGAGGATTCGGCCACGGGTGTGGGCTTCACCCGCAACCCGGCCACGGGCGAGAACGCGATCTACGGCGAATACCTGACCAACGCCCAAGGCGAGGACGTCGTCGCCGGCATCCGCACGCCCAAGCCGATCGGAGAGCTCGCGCGGGAGATGCCCGAGATGTACCGCCAGCTCGTCGAGCTTCGCGACCGGCTGGAGGCGCACTACAAGGAAGTGCAGGATTTCGAATTCACTATCGAAAAGGGGCGGCTGTACTGCCTGCAGACGCGCAACGGCAAGATGAATGCGCGCGCCATGGTCGTCACGTCGGTTGAAATGGTGGCTCAAGGCGTCATCTCCAAGCCGCGGGCTTTGGCCCGGATCCCTCCTTCTCTTCTCGACCAGCTGCTGGTTCCCACGCTCCACCCGACGCATCGGGTCGAACCGCTGGCGCGCGGCCTGGCCGCTTCCCCCGGCGCCGCATCAGGCCGCGTCGTATTCGATGCCGACAGCGCCGAGCAGCAAGGGCGGACCGGCGAGAAGGTGATTCTGGTGCGCGAGGAGACCAAGCCCGAGGATATCCATGGGTTCTTCGCCGCTCAGGGAATCCTCACGGCGCGCGGCGGCAAGACTTCGCACGCAGCGGTGGTCGCTCGCGGCATGGGCAAGCCGTGTGTCTCCGGTTGCGACGCCATCCGCATCGACGTGCGCGAGCGCCGAGCGCAGGTGGGAGGCTCGATTCTCCACGAGGGCGACTTCATCACCATCGACGGCACGACTGGAAACGTCTACCCCGGGCAGATCCCCACGGTCGAGGCCGAATTCTTCGCCGAGCTCGCCACATTGCTCGCCTGGGCCGACGAAGCAGCGAGGCTTCGCGTACTGGCGAACGCCGACACGCCGCGTGACGCCGCTCGCGCCCGCCAGTACGGGGCCATGGGCATCGGGCTTTGCCGGACCGAGCGCATGTTCAACGACCCGCAGCGACTGCCCATCGTGCAGGAGATGATCCTTGCTGATGGCGTCGAAGCACGCCGTGCGGCGCTGGACAAGCTGCTGCCGATCCAGCGCGCGGACTTCAAGGCGTTGTTCAAGGCGATGGACGGCCTGCCGGTCACGGTGCGCCTGCTCGACCCGCCGATGCACGAATTCCTGCCCACGACCTCGCAGCTCGAGTTCGAAATCAGCCATCTGCATCACTTGAAGCGGATGACGCGTGCGGTCACCGAGCTTCCCGATACGCTGCGGCTGCTCGACCAGGAATTGCCGCGCGAGTACGTCGAGAGCCTGGGCAAATTGCAGGCGAGCCTGGTTCGGGCCCAGGAAACGCACCGCGGCGACGCGCTCCTTGCTCGCCGCGAGGCGATGCTCAAGAAGGTTCACCTGCTATCAGAAGTGAACCCGATGCTCGGGCATCGCGGCGTCCGGCTGGGAATCACCTATCCGGAAATCTACGAGATGCAGATCCGGGCAATCCTCGAAGCCGCCGCGGAGTGCAGGATCGAAGGAATCGAAACGCACCCGGAGATCATGGTGCCGCAGGTCTGCGACGCCGAGGAGCTCAGTCGCGTGAAGACGCTCGTAGATTCCATCCGGGCGGAGATTGAAACGCGCTTCGGTGTGGAGCTGCACTTCAAGTTCGGGAGCATGATCGAAGTGGTTCGCGCATGCTTGAGCGCAGCGAACCTGGCCGGGGTCGCCGAGTTCTTTTCCTTCGGAACCAACGATCTCACGCAGGCGACCTTCTCGTTCTCGCGAGAGGACGCCGAGAACAAGTTCCTGCCGCAATACGTCAGCAGCGGAATACTGCAGGACAATCCCTTCGAAGCGTTGGACACCAAGGGCGTCGGGCGCCTGATGCGGATCGCCGTCGAAGAAGGGCGCGACGTGCGCCCCGACCTGGTGATCGGTATCTGCGGCGAGCATGGGGGACACCCCGAGTCGATCGCCTTCTGCCACGAAGCGGGGCTCGACTACGTTTCCTGCTCGGCGCCGCGCGTGCCAATCGCGCGGCTCGCTGCGGCGCAAGCGAAGCTGCGTTACGAAGACCGCGTCCCGACATCGGCAGCTAGTTCGACACGCGTGAAGGCCGAAGTCGGCGGCGCCTGAACGGTCCGTGCACGAAAGCAACGAAGGCATCCGAAGCGGCGTCAAGGATATCCGGCGCGCGGCGCAGGCGCTCGCTCGCGAGGTTCCGGCGCGCCTCGCCCCGCTGGCGCGAGTCGCCTACAACTTCCACTGGGTGTGGCATGCGGACGGAGAGCGCGTGTTTCGCGCGGTCGACAGCTACCGTTGGCGTTTGTGCCGCCAGAACCCGGTGCGCTTCCTCGAAGAGGCTTCGCAAGAATCTCTGGAAAAGGCGGCTTCCGACCTGCCGCTGGTGAGGCGCGTCGAGGCGCTACGCAACTCGCTCGAGGAAGAGCTCGCGCGTCCGGCACGCGGAGACGGCGTCGCCTCGCCGGAACACCCGATCGCGTTCTTCTGCGCCGAGTTCGGCGTGCATCGCTCGCTGCCGGTCTATTCGGGAGGCCTTGGCGTCTTGGCGGGGGATATTCTCAAGGAAGCGTCGGATCGCGCACTACCCATGGTCGGTGTCGGGCTCATGTACCGGCAGGGTTACTTCCACCAGCGTGTCGACGCCGCAGGCTGGCAGCACGAATACTGGTACGAGACCGATCCCGAGCGCCGTCCGTGCGCCCTCATTACCCGCGAGGATGGTGCTCCGCTCAGCGTCGAGGTGCCGATCTGGGGCGAGACGGTGTCGGTCAACGTGTGGCGCGTCGAGATCGGGAGAGTGCCGCTGTTCCTGCTCGACGCCGAAGTGCCCGGGAACAAGCCGCGACAGCGCTTCGTCAGCGCCAGGCTCTACGAAGGCAATCGCGAGATCCGGCTGGCGCAGTATGCGCTGATCGGCATCGGCGGAATGCGCGTGCTGAATGCCTTGGGAATCGAGCCGTCAGTGATCCATATGAACGAGGGTCACTCGGCCGTCGCCACCATGGAGCTGCTCAGCCAGGAGCTCGAGCGTGGCGCGAGTTTCGCCGAAGCCCGCGAAAAGGTGCGTAGCCGATTCGTGTTCACGACCCACACCCCGGTGCCGGCGGGCAACGAAACCTACGCGACCGGCGAGATAACGACGGTGCTCCCCGAGACATTCCGGCGGCTGGGCCGCGAAGTCGAGGACTTTTTCTCGCTGGGTCGGTTCAGCCCCGACGACCGCAATGAGCCTGTCGGCGTGACGGCGCTGGCGATGCGCATGAGTCGTTCGACCAACGCCGTCAGCAAGCTCCACGCCGGCGTTGCGCGACGGATGTGGCAGGGGCTCTTCCCGCGTCGTCCCGCGGAGGAAGTTCCCATCACCCACGTCACCAACGGAATTCACGTGCCGACCTGGATTTCGCCGCTGATGAGGCGCCTGTTCGACGAATACCTCGGGCCAGGCTGGCACAAGCACGGGCGGATCACCGATCCCAAGACGTGGGCAGCCGTCGAGAGGATTCCGGACGCGGAGCTCTGGGCCGTCCGTCAGGACTATGCGGGTCGGCTCGCGCATTGGGTGCAGTCCAGGACTGTGACCGACCGGCTCGCGCGAGGCGATGCGATGGAGTACGCCATGAAGGCCGCTGCCACCTTCAGCGCCGATGTGCTCACTCTCGGGTTCGCGCGCCGGCTGGCGACCTACAAGCGCCTCCACCTGCTCATCCACGATCCGGAAAGAATGTTGCGCCTGCTCGACGGTCCTCGGCCGGTGCAGTTGCTGTTCGCGGGAAAGGCTCACCCGCGCGACGACGATGCCAAGCGCGTGCTCGCCGGCATGTTCCATCTGAAGTCCGACCCGCGCCTCGGCGGACGCGTCGCCTTCCTCGAGGATTACGACATCGGGCTCGCAACCATCCTGACCAACGGCTGCGGTGTCTGGATCAACCTGCCGCGGCCACACTTGGAGGCAAGCGGCACCAGCGGCATGAAGGCCGCGTGCAACGGCGTGCTCAACTTGAGCGTGCTCGACGGCTGGTGGGCTGAAGCCTACGACGGCAGCAACGGCTGGGCGATCGACGGAGGCGAGGATGCCGACGCCGCAGCGAAGGATGCACGCGATGCGGTGGCGCTGTTCGATCTGCTGGAAAAAGAAGTGATACCGATGTACTACGACCGCGATTCGGCGGGGATTCCGCACGCGTGGGTTGCACGCATCAAGGCGTCGCTGCGCACCATCGTGCCGCGGTTCTGCGCAACGCGAATGCTGGACGAGTACGTAGCCAAGGTGTATTCGCGCTCGCCACCCTGACGGGACATTGCGTGCGCCGCGCTCAGCGCTCGCCGAATCCGATCTCGCGGAGGAACGCGCCGCGATCCTGCGTGCCGAGGTGTCCGGCGACCAGCTCGACGAACTCCTCGCGGCTGGCCGCCTTCTGCGCGGCCCTCGAGGCGACCACCTTGGCGATGGGGCCCAAGTACACGGCGAGGCGCTGTGTCGTCTCGTCGACGAACGATCGCTCGAGGGGCGCCGGCTTCGCCGCCGCCTGCCCGCCGGTCATGTGCACGCGGGGAGAGCTCCCCGTGTTCACCCCCGAGGCTTCGGCTTCCTCGAAGAATTTTCGCCTTTGCTCGGGATCCTGGATGTTGTCCGAGAGCAGTGAATACAGCTCGCCCAGGTCGCTGGTCTGCGATGCGGCCTTGCGGATCATCACCCGGGCCATCGGACCGACATAATGCGCGAGCCGCCGCTCGACGGTCCGCAGCACGGTGTCGTCGAAGATGGGCAACACCACCGTCGATTCGAGCTTGATCGCGGCGACATTGAGCTCGGTCGCGCCCGCCGCGTCGTCGGCAATCAGCGCATCGCAGGCGGTGCGCAGCGCCCGGCCGAAGGCACGCGCGTTCTGAAAGCGGCCATCGGGCTTCTTTTCCAGCGCCGTGGCCACCACCGCGTCGACCGTGGGCGAGAGCTGGAGGCGCGACACCGATGACGGCGGCCGCGGGTCCTCGTGGCAGATCTTGTGGCCTATGGTTTCCATCGGGCCGCCGAACGGCTTCTCCCCGGTGAGCAGCTCGTAGAACACGACCCCGGCGCTGAACAGGTCGGAACGGCGATCCACCGCCTGCCCCTGGCACTGCTCGGGCGACATGTACGAAGGAGTGCCCATCACCATGCCGAGCGTGGTCAGGTTCGAGGTGTCGATGCGGGCGATGCCGAAGTCGGCGACCTTGAGCGATCCGTTCGTCGTCAGGATAAGATTGGACGGCTTGATGTCGCGGTGGACGACCCCGCGCTCGTGCGCGAAATCGAGCGCCAGCAAGAGCTGCGTCATGATCGCGGTGATCTGGCCCAGATCGAACGCTGCCTTGCGGTTCAGGTACTCGCGCAACCCCGTGCCCTCGACGTACTCCATGACGATGAAGGCGTTCGCCTCGTCCTCGCCATACTCATAGACGCTGACGATGTTGGGATGCAGCAGCCGCCCCGCGGCCTTGGCCTCGTTCTTGAAGCGCGCCATCGACTGCTCGACCAGGTCCGGGTCGACCAGGTCCTTGCGCACCGTCTTGATGGCCACCGGGCGTTCGATCGTCGGATCGAATGCTTTGTAGACGACGCCCATGGCGCCCTTGCCCAGTATGCCCTGGATGTCGTACTTCCCGATTCTTTGCGGATCCGGCATTAGTGCCCGCCTTCAAGCATCTTGAGCGCCTGCACCATGCTCGTCTTCATCCGTCCGAGCGCGTCGGTGAGCACGCCGATTTCGTCCTTGGTCCGGCTGTGGAATTCCCCTGCGTCCAGATTGCCGAGGCTCACTTCGTCGGCGGTCCTGGCCAAGCGCTTCACCCGACGTATGACGAGCCCGTAGAGCATAAGGTTCAATGCCGCGATGGCGAGCAGAAAGATCAGGCCCAGGGAAACCAGAAAGACCCTGAAGGTGTAGTTGGCACGCTGCACGGGCACCGCCATCGGCAGCGAGACGATCTGCGCACCGATGATTTCGTTCATCTGCCAGCCGAACCCGTTGGCGGCTCCGTAGGCCTCGATGAACGTTTTCGGTGCAGCGTCGGGCGTGCTATGGCAGTCGAGGCACGCCGGATCCTTGATCTGAATCGGCCGAGCAAGGTAAAGCGCTCGACCGTTGGGGGTGTCGCGCTCGCCGGTAGATTCCGTGCGGGACGGAAACTGGCGAAACTGGTTGACGACGTCGACCTCCCAGTCGGTAGCGTGGTCGCGTGGATTGGTAGGATTGAGCGTGGCCTCCTTGTAGAAGTACTCCGGGTACTTCTTGCGCAGATCGTTGAACTGCTCGGTGGCGGAGAATGCCGGCACCGACTGCGGGAGGAACCTGTACTTGAGCTGCGTCTCGAGCAGCGGCTTGATCTGCGTGTTGGTGTACGTGCGAATCGAGGACGCCGCCTCCATCATGATGCGCGCATTCTGCAAGGCCTCCTCGCGGGCGTTGGATTGCAGCACCCTATACGACACGACAGCGGCCAGCACGAAGCCGGCCACGAAAATGCCGATCAACGCCAGGTTGAATTTCCAGATGAGTTTCACGGTCGTCCCGGTTGCTCGCCCTACTTTTCCCAGGGCCAGCGCCACTTGCGTTCGGGTTCGGCGGGCTTGGGGGCTTCCTTCGCCGCCTCTGCCTTCGGTGGCGCGGCCGGCTGCGCCGCAGGAGTCCATTCGGGATAGGCCTTGGCGTTGCCCGCGACCGCCGCCTGGAACGCTGGGTCGGCGAGCCTTGGCTCGAAGCGTTTCAAGAAAGCCGCACGATAAGGGCCGTTCAGCCAGACCTGGACTTCGGCGAAAGTCGCTTCGCGATCGACCGCAGGCTCCACGGTCGACTTCCTGAACCTGGCGGCACGCGTTGGCAGCGGATCCATGAATTGCCGCGGCAGCGCGTTGACGAACGCCGACGGCGCTCGGCCGCTGGTGGCGAAGGACTTGCCCGCGCCGCGGCTGCAGAATTCCCCTCCCTTGGTCTCTGCCGCCGCACCCTCGGCCTTGCCAGGGTCCAGGCACTTGGCGCTGCCGGTTTCGACAAAGACTTCCATTGCGTCGGGCACGACGTGCGCTACAGCCACGGCGTTGGCAGCGGCGACGGCGCCCAGGGGCGTGCGAAGGCGCAGACGGGTTTCGCTCGTCTTGGTGGCGAACTTGGTCCAGCCGCGCGTCAAAAAGAGCTCCGCCGAGGCTGCCTGCTTGGTGTCTCGAGGAGCGAAGGCCGCCACGTAGAGCGCCCCGGGCCCGAAGATCGAGACCGCGCCGCCATCGGCGAGCTCCAGCTGCAACTCGGCGCCTTCTTGCGCGTCCAGCACGTCGCTATCGCGTATCACTGCGCCTTCGGTGAGCTTGTACCAGGACGTGCCGCGCAGCAGCTTTGCCTTGCCGTCGACGATGGTCACCGTGCCGACGTCTGCGCCTAGACACGCGGTCGCCGCAACGAGACAGAAGCATCCAAACCAGAGCGCTGCGATCTTCATCCGGGAACCCGCCGCGCGCAAGGCTGCTCAGGCGGGACGCGGGCCATACTAGGCTCCAGGCCCCGGCCAAGTCAACGTGAATACTCCGGCACCGCAAGCGTCAGCGTCGCTATTGCCGTCATGAATTATACTGCGCGAACCCCGGCCGAATCGCCAGCGCATGGACCAACCCGCCAACAACCTTGCCGTCCTTTTCGCGGACGTTGCGTCCAGCACGAAAATGTACGATCTGCTCGGCAACGCCGACGCCCAGGCGACGATAGAGCGCTGCCTGACGATCGCCAAGCGCGCCTGCGAGGAATGGGGAGGGCGCGTCATCAAGACCATCGGTGACGAGATCATGGCGGCGTTCCCGGCACCCGACGCGGCAGCGCACGCCGCCATGCAGATCCAGGTGCGCGTGTCCGTGCAGCGCACGAGCCGTGGCGCGCCGATCTCCATGCATGTCGGATTCCATTTCGGACCCGCGATCCAGAACGCCGGCGACGTCTTCGGCGATTCGGTCAACGTTGCGTCCCGGCTCGCCGAGCTGGCCGGAGGGGGACAGATCTTCACCTCCGAGCAGACCGCCGCCGAGCTCTCACCGGCACTGAAAAAGCGCACTCGCGACCAGGATGCGCAATCGCTGCGAGGCAAGGAACAGGAGGTCCGCGTCTTCGAGCTCATTTGGCAGGACTCCGAGGACGAGCTCACCATGATGACGGCGCGACCTTCGCCGGTTTCCGCTCCGGCCAGGATCAAGCTGCGTCACGGCACGCACGATATCGAGCTCGGCAGCGGCAAGTCGGTTGTGACGATGGGGCGGGACCAGCAGAACGACGTGGTCGTCGCCGACCGCAAGGCATCGCGGCTGCACGCCAAGATCGAGCGCCGTCGCGACAAGTTCGTGCTCATCGACCACAGCTCCAACGGTACTTACGTCACCGTCGAAGGCGAGCGGGAGATGGTCCTCCGGCGCGAGGAGCTTATCCTGCGAGCCAGCGGCAGGATGAGCTTCGGCCACGCCTACGCCGACGATCCCACCGAATTCCTGGCGTTCTCCTGCACCGATTGACGCGCCTTGAACCCGGGCGTGATGATTGGCGCCCCCGGGTTTCGCGCTTCGCGCTCTACCCGGGCTACAGGGCCACGCGACGCGCGAGCACCGGCGCCAGGAAGGGTTTCGGCTTGGAGATCGCGTAGCCCTGCGCGTAGTCGACGCCGATCCGGCGCAGGCTCGCCAGCACGTCGTCGCTTTCGACGAATTCGGCGATGGTTCGCTTGCCCATTACGTGGCCGATGCGGTTGATCGCCTCGACCATGGCGCTGTCGATCGGATCGACCAGCATGTCGGCGACGAAGCTGCCGTCTATCTTGAGAAAGTCGACCGGCAGGTGCTTGAGATAGCCGAACGAAGACATGCCTGCGCCGAAATCGTCGAGCGAGAAGCGGCAACCCAGGGCGCGCAGCTCGCCGATGAAGTGGGCCGCCTTGCCGAGGTTGGCGATCGCGGTCGTCTCGGTGATCTCGAAGCATATGCGCTCGCCGGCGATCCGCGCGCGGGCGAGCTCTTCGCGGATGAAGCCGAGGAAGTCGTCCGCACCGATGGACACGCCCGAGAGATTGATCATGTAGGTCGCGGCAGGCTCGCCCATGGCCTGCATGCTCGCCAAGGTGGCGAAAGCCGTGCGGATCACCCACCGGTCTACCGCGGGCATCAGGCTGTAGCGCTCGGCAGCGGGGATGAACGCCATCGGCGGCACGAGCTGGCCATGCTCGTCGACCATGCGCACGAGTAGCTCGAACAGCGACGCCGGACGATGCGGCGCCTCGACGGCGGCGATTTCCTGGGCGAACAGGCAGAAGCGATCCGCGTCGAGCGCGCCGTGGATGCGCGCGACCCATTCCATCTCGCCGTGGCGCACGGCGAGCTCGCTGTCCTTGGGGTGATAGACCTGCACCCGGTTGCGGCCCTTCTCCTTGGCCATGTAACAGGCGGCATCGCCGGCACTGAGCACGTCGGCCAGCGTCATCGCGCGGTCGGCGACGTTGACCAGCCCGATGCTCACCCCGATGGTGAAGGTGCGCGTGTGCCATACGAAGTGGAAGTCGGCGACGGTCTGGCGCAGCTCCTCGGCAATCCGCGCCGCGTGCTCGGCCGGGCAGTTCTCCAGCAGCACGCCGAACTCGTCGCCGCCGAGCCGTGCCAGCGTGTCGCCCTCGCGCAAGCGCTGCTGCAACAGCAAGCTGATCTGTCGCATCAGCTCGTCGCCGGCGGCATGCCCGCATGTGTCGTTGACCAGCTTGAATTGATCGAGATCGAGATACATCATCGCGTGATGGCGGCCGAGCTCGCGTGCACTCGTCAGCGCGAGGCCCAGCCGATGCTCGAATTCGCGGCGGTTGATGAGGCCGGTGAGCGCGTCATGGCTGGCCTGATACGAGAGTTGAGTCGCATATTCGCGCTCGCGCCGGACGTCACGCAGCACGAGAACGACTCCGGCGACGGCGCCCACACGATCGCGGATCGGTGCCGTCGTCTCGTTGATCGCGATTTGAGTCCCGTCACGCCGCAGCAGGAGCACATTGGACGCCATCTTGACGGTCGCTCCGTCGCGCAGCACGGTGTCGATCGGATCGGGCAGCGCGCCGCCCGTGGACTCGTAGACCATCTGGCAGACGGCCTGAAGCGGCAGCCCGCGCGCCTCGCCGGCGGGCCATCCCGTGAGCGCCTCGGCAATCGGATTGACGTAGTCGATGAGTCCATTCATGTCTGTGGTGATGACGGCGTCGCCGATCGACGCGAGCGTCACCTGCGCACGCTCCTTTTCGGCGAACAGCTGCGCCTCGGCGAGCTTGCGGTCGTTGATGTCGCTCACCGAGCCCGCCATTCTCACTGCCCACCCCTGCGCGTTGCGCACCGAGCGTCCGCGTGCCCGGTACCAGCGGTACTCGCCGCTCTTGGTGCGGCAGCGGAACTCCATGTCGTAGGGACGATCCTCGCGCAGATGGGCGCGCAGCGCCGCCTCGGCGGGCGCCCGATCGTCGGGATGCAGCAAGGCGAGGAACGCGGCGGGCGTGTTCTTGATCTCATGCGGCGCGTAGCCGGCCAGCTCCTTGGTGCGCGGAGAAAAATACATCTCGCCGGTCTGCAGGTTCCAGTCGAAGAGACCGTCGTTGCTGCCGATCAGCGCCAGCTGGAAGCGCTGTTCGCTGAATTTGAGCGCAGTCTCGAACGCTTCGTTCTCGCGTAGCGTGCGCCGCGACAATCCGATCGCCAGGATGGCCAGGCTCACCGCCGCGATCACCAGCCCCGACGACAGGATGTCGAATCTGCCCAGGCTCAGTGCTGCGAGCAGCAGGGCTACGGTCAGAACCGGACAAACGATCAGCGGCAGTCGTTTGCCGGTCGGAAGTAGTGCGGAAAGTTTTTGCAGGTTCATTGTGCGGGGATGCGCTTCAACCCGCGAATCAGCACGCCCTGCCTCGTATTATGCACGCCGCGACGCTGCACCGCGTGTGCATGCGCACGTCGTGCATCTCAAGTTGCAATCTACGATCGCGGTGCAGGATGAATGTTGTCGACCCAGTGCACTTCCTCTGGGTTGGGTTCGACGTTGGGCAGATCGAGATTGACGACCACGGGTTCCTGCCCGCTGCGCACCAGCACACACGACAGGGGCTCGTCATCGCTGGCGTTGATCTCCTGGTGCGGCACGAACGGAGGAACGTAGATGAAGTCGCCAGGGCCCGCCTCAGCAGTGAACTCCAGGCGATCGCCCCATTTCATGCGCGCCCTGCCGCTTACCACGTAGATCACGCTCTCCACCGGGCCGTGGTGGTGCGCGCCGGTCTTCGCTTTAGGGTGAATCACCACCGTGCCTGCCCACAACTTCTCCGCGCCGGCGCGAGCGGCCGTGATCGCCGCCGCGCGGTTCATCCCGGGTGTCTGCGGCGTGTTGATGTCAAGCTCACCGGCGCGCACGACGCGCACGCCGTGAAGCCGCCATCTGGATCCTTGGGTCTGCGCCATCGTGACCCTCCGGCTTTGAGCCCAGACAGGAGGCCCATTTCACACCGGACACCCGCTCGTTGCAAGCAGGCCCTTGAGGGGTAGTCCTTGACGCTTCGAGATGTCTCCTGACATCACGTTGTCAGTACCGCCCGCGCAGGATTCGATCCGTGCAATCGTGCACACCTTTAGGAGACCAGCATGAACGACGCGCTCACGTGGTTCGAAATTCCAGCGACCGACCTCGGCCGCGCCACCCGGTTCTACGAGGCGGTACTCGGTCGAACGCTCAAGGCCGAGACGATGGGCGGCTCCACCATGTCGATCTTCCCGTATCAGGAACCTGGCGTCGGCGGCTGCGTGATCGCCGGCAACGGCCACGCTCCGTCGGAAAAAGGTACCCTGATCTATCTCGACGCTGCGCCCAAGCTCGACGATGCCTTGGCCCGAGTCTCCAAGGCAGGAGGCCGGGTCGTTCTGCCCAAGACCGCGCTGCCTGCGGACTTGGGCTATTTCGCGCACGTGATCGACACCGAAGGCAACCGCGTCGGATTGCATGCGTTAGACTGACCGCTTGATGAGGCGCGCCGACCGGCTGTTCGCCATCGTTCACTATCTGCGCGGCCGGCGCTTGACGACTGCCGCGCAGCTTTCGCGATGGCTCGAAGTCTCCGAGCGCACGATTTACCGCGACGTCGCCGACCTGGCGGCGTCAGGTGTTCCCATCGACGGCGAGGCAGGCATCGGCTACCGGATTCGCGCCGGGCTCGACCTGCCGCCTCTCATGTTCACTTTCGACGAGATCGACGCGCTGGTCATCGGCGCCCGTTTCGTCGAGTCGTGGGGAGGGCCGGGACTGGCAAGTGGCGCGCGATCGGCGCTGGCGAAGATCGCGTCCGCACTGCCGTCCGACAAGCGCATCGCGCTGGAGCGCTCACGGCTTTTCGCCCCGGGGTTCTTCATCGACCCGCAACCGGGCGAGCACCTCGAAGCGCTACGCCGCGCGAGCGCCGAAGCTCGCTTCGCGGATCTCGACTATAAGGATGCCGAGGGGCGGGCGACGCAGAGGCGCGTGCGCCCGCTTGGACTGTACTTCTGGGGCGACTCCTGGACACTTGCCGCATGGTGCGAGCTGCGCCAGGACTTTCGCAACTTCCGGCTCGATCGGATCCTGACCGTTCGCGCCGCGAACGAGCGCTACCCCGACGAGCGAGGCAAGCGACTGGAAGACTTTCTGCGCAGGATGCAGGAAGACTGAGCCCCTCAGGGGGTCAGCGTCCACGTCGCATTGATCGGCGCGCTGTTGCTCCACGCGCCGGTTGCAGTGATCTTGTTGTCGGCGAAGCTTCCGGTCATGTCTCCCGTCAACGCGCGGCCGTTTGCCAGCCAACCGTCGAGAGCGATCTTGACGGTGCCATCGGGGGCAATCGTTCCCTTGGCGTGCGCGGGCTGGTTGTTGAAGCGGCTCGGCCAGGTGGCGGAGAGCGCTCCGTGCGACACGGTGACCTGCACGGGCCAGCAACGTGGGGATCCATCGGGATTCACCGAGCACATGCGCCCGAGATACGCGCCGTCGAAGCGATCGACGCCGGTGGCTGCCGCCGAACCGCCGGCACCTTCATGTGAACCCGCGGCAGTACGGGCGGCTACCCTGGGGTTGCCGCCGCCCATCGATGCGCTCCCCACCGCGGCGCGCTCCGCATCTGCCTTCTTGGCCGCAGCCTCGGCAGCTTTCATTGCCGCCTGGCGCTCTTCTTCGGCCTTCTTCTCGTTCTCTGCCGCCTTTTGCAGCGCGTCTTTGGTCGCGTTGAGCTCGCCCTGCAGCCGCGTCTCGCGCTGGGCGGCTTCCGCCATGGCGCGATCCTGCTCGGCCTTGCGTTTGCTCGCCTCGGCTTGGGTCAGCGCGTCCTTCGCCGATTGCAGCTCGGCGAGAAGCCTGGCCTCGCGTTGCTCGACCGCCTGGGACGCTTTCGCTTGCTCGGCCTTGAGCTGCGCGTCCGCCGCTCGCTTGGCTTCCTCAGCCCGCAGCGTTTCCTCGGCGACGCGCACGCCGTAGTCGCGGTACATCCAGTAGCCCGCCGCCGCGATCCCGATCAGGACCAGAACGGCCATCGCAGTCACCACGATCGGCCCTTTGCGCGCAGCACGCCAGCGCATTCCGATAGGCCGCGGTGCGGCACCGTCGTCGCTGATCGAGAAGGTCCTCACCGGCTGCGCGATGTTCTTGAACGATTTCTCGCCAAGCTGCTTGATCTGCAGCGTTAGCTTGTTCTGGATCTGATCGTAGACGCTGCCCGAGATGCAAATGCCGCCCGGATCGGCGATCGCCTGGATACGCGCCGCCACGTTCACACCGTCTCCCAGCAGGTCGCCGCCCTGCACGATCACGTCGCCCAGGTTGATCCCGACGCGAAACCACATCCGCTGATCTTCCGGGAGGTGCTCGTTGCGCGTGCGCAACGCCGTCTGGATCTCGGTCGCGCAGCGCACCGCCTCTACCGCGCTCGGGAACTCGGCGAGGATGGCGTCGCCCGCGGTGTTGAACACGCGTCCCTTGTGCGCCTTGAGCAGCTCGTCGAACACCTCGCGATGCCCGCGTAGCGTCTGCACCGTGCGCTCCTCGTCCTGACCCATCATGCGGCTGTATCCGAACACGTCGGCCATCAGGATCGTTGCCAGACGGCGCTCGACCGATGAAGAACGGCCACCCGAAGAACCCGCGTCGCTCTGCATTTGAACCTCCCTCGGTCGCCACGGCAAAGCGGCGGCGCCTAGGCCACGACGGTAGCGTGCGCCTCATTTGCGTCGCTGGCGACCGCCGCCAAGTGTATGCCAAATGTCGTGAGGGCTGGAATAGCGCCGGGTGGTGCCGGCGCGCTTGGTACAATGCCGCTCCCGAAACGGAGGACCCATGACAATTTCGATGTATCAGGCGTCGGTGCCGGTTTTCGTGAGGATGCTCACCAACCTCAAGGCGATCCTGCAAAAGGCGGCGGCGCACGCCCAGGCGAAGAAGATCGACGAATCGGCGCTTCTCCAGGCGCGCCTCTATCCGGACATGTTCGCGCTGGTGAGGCAGGTGCAGCTCGCCTCGGATTTCGCGCGCGGCACCGCAGCGCGGCTGGCCGGCAAGGAGCCGCCTTCCTACGAGGACACCGAGAAGAGCTTCGCCGAGCTGCTCGCGCGCGTCGATCGCACGCTCGACTACCTGCGAACGCTCAAGGCAGGCGAGATCGACGGGTCGGAAGGACGCGAGATCGTGCGGCCGATCCGCGGCGAGCCGAAGAAGTTCTCCGGGATCAACTACCTGCTGCAGTTCGCGCTGCCAAACTTCTTCTTCCATGCGACGACGGCGTACGCGATCCTGCGCCACAACGGCATCGAAATCGGGAAGACCGACTTCATCGGCGCGCTCGACTAGCGCCCTCACCCCCGCCCCTCTCCCGCAAGCGGGCGAGGGGAGGCCAGCGTGCGCCCCAGTTCATGCACCGCGGCGGGCGCTTCCAAGACGGCCTGCCCGCCGGCGGCAAGCGCGTCGATCAGGCGCGCGACGCTGCCCTCCTGCGGCAGCGACACGCCGTAGAAGAGCAGGGTATCGCCTCGCCACACGGCTAGCGTAGGAAAGTTCTCGACGTCGACGTCTCCGCAGATTTCGGCGTCGTCCTCGATGTCGAGCCACAGGAATCGCATTTGGGGCCGTGTCGCGGCGATGCGCTCGAACGCCAGCCGGAATTCGTTGCAGGTATCGCACCAGGCGGCGCACAGACAGACGACGAGCGGCGCGCCGCGTTCGTCTTCGCCGGCGCGGGGCAAGCCTTTCCATGACGTCGCGGTCAGGACAGGCATGATCGACCCGCGTCGAGGCATCGCTGCAGCGCGCCGCAGTGCCTGCAACCGCTCATTGCCAGCGCGATTCCCTCGCCCACGCGGGCAGACTGTCCGCCGGTAGCGGTTCGCCCACGTAATAACCCTGGCAGGCGTCGCAGCCCAACGCCGCGAGGCGCTGCCACAGCTCCTCGCTTTCGACTCCCTCCGCGATCGCCTGCAGCTCCAGGCTGTGCGTGAGCTCGATGGTCGAGCGAACGATCTTGGCGGAATCCTCGTCGGTGATCACGCGCCGGACGAACGCCTGATCGATCTTCACGCTGCCGACCGGCATGCGCTGCAGGTAGGACAGGCTCGAGTATCCGGTGCCGAAATCATCGACCAGCAGCTTTACACCCAGGCCCTTGAGCTTGCGCAGCGTCTCGATCACCCCGTCGGGATCGTCCATCAGCGCGCTTTCGGTGATCTCGAATTGCATCCAGTCGGGATGGGTGCCCCACGTCGAGAACAGCCCGCGCACGCGATCGAGAAGCTTGGGGTCGCGCAGATCGCGCACCGACAGGTTGACCGCCAGCGGTTGCTCGAAGCCCCGATCGTGCCAGGCGTGACGCTCCCTGAACGCGGCTTCGAGCACCCACGAAGTCAGCGGCGTGATGAGCCCCGTCTGCTCGGCGAGCGCGACAAACTCGCTGGGAGAGATCATGCCCTGCTCGTCGTGACGCCAACGCACCAACGCCTCGGCGCCGCAGAGCCGCCGCGATGCCATCTCCACCTTGGGCTGACTGTAGAGCTGCACGCGCGATGTCCCGCGCGCAGCGTGCGCAGCACGCGGTTGATGCACTGCAGCTCGTCGGGGGTTTCGGTGGCGCGCCCCGTGCCGTCTCGCGGAGGCGTTTCCGGGTCTTGTTCGGCCATGAGGCGTCAGGGAAGGTTCTTACCCTACGCCGTTTGCATTGACCGCGCAAACCAACGCTCGCGCTCGCGTGTGCCCGTTTCGATCAGGTCGCCGTCGGCTGCAGGCTCGCGACAAAGCTCCGCTTGGCTTCGGAATCGACGCGACCGCTGCGGCGTGCAAAATCCTCGATCTGATCCTCGGCTATCTTTCCGACTGCGAAATAGGTCGCCTCAGGGTGCGCGAGGTAGAAGCCCGAAACGGAGGCGGCGGGAAGCATCGCGTAGCTTTCGGTGAGCGACATGCCGATCCCGGAAGCTTCCAGCAAGGCGAAGAGATCGGCCTTGGCCGCGTGGTCGGGACACGCCGGATAGCCGGGTGCGGGCCGGATGCCGTGGTACTCCTCGCGGATGAGCGCGGCATTATCGAGATTCTCTTCCTTGGCGTAGCCCCAGAGCTCGCGCCGCACCTTCATGTGCATCCATTCGGCGAAGGCTTCCGCCAAGCGGTCGGCCAGCGCCTTGAGCATGATCGCGCTGTAGTCGTCTTTCTTCGATTCGAACTCGGCGAGCTTGCGTCCGATCCCGAGTCCGGCGGTCACGGCGAATGCACCCGCATAATCGGCCACACCCGAGGCCTTCGGCGCGACGAAGTCCGCAAGGCAATAGTTCGGCCTGCCCGCCGGCCGCTGGTTCTGCTGGCGCAGGTTGCGCCATGTCAGGGCAACCCGGCTTCGCGCTTGATCCGCGTAGAGCTCGATGTCGTCTCCGACCGAGTTCGCAGGCAGCAGTGCGATGACTCCGTTGGCCGTCAGCCACCGCCCGTCGATGATGCGCTTGAGCATGGCCTGGCCCTCGGCGTACACCGTGCGCGCCGCCTCGCCCACCGTTGCATCGTCGAGGATCGCGGGGAAGGCGCCGGCAAGCTCCCAGGTCTGGAAGAACGGTCCCCAGTCGATGAACCTCGCGAGCTCGGCGAGATCGGCGTTGCGGAACTCGCGGCGGCCGATCAGTTGCGGCCTCGGCGGCGCGTAATGCTTCCAATCGGCGCTCCAGGCGTTGGCGCGCGCCGCCTCGAGCGTGATCAGCGTCGGTCCTTTTTTCTGCGCATGCTGCGCGCGGATGCGGTCGTAATCGGCGGCGACTTCGGCGACGTACGCGCTTCTCGCCTCTTCCGAAAGCAGCTGGGTGGCCACGCCCACCGCACGCGACGCATCCGGAACGTATACCGTCACGCCTGAGTAATTGGGCGCGATCTTCACCGCAGTGTGCACCCGCGAGGTCGTGGCGCCGCCGATCAGCAGCGGCTGCGTCATGCCGCGTCGCTCCATCTCGCCGGCGACTCGCGCCATCTCCTCGAGCGAGGGGGTGATGAGCCCCGAGAGCCCGACCATGTCGGCGCTCGCCTCAAGCGCGGTGTCGAGGATCTTCTGAGCCGGCACCATCACCCCGAGATCGATCACCTCGAAGTTGTTGCACTGGAGCACGACGCCGACAATGTTCTTGCCGATGTCGTGCACGTCGCCTTTCACCGTTGCCGTGACGATGGTGCCGCGCGGCTTGCCGCTGTTGCCGGAGCGCGCCTTTTCCGCCTCGATGTACGGCACGAGGTGTGCCACCGCCTGCTTCATCACCCGCGCGCTCTTCACCACCTGCGGCAGGAACATCCGGCCCGTGCCGAAGAGGTCGCCCACCACGTTCATGCCGGCCATCAGCGGCCCCTCGATCACCTCGATGGGCCGCGCGTACTTGCGCCGCGCCTCCTCGGTATCCTCGATGATGAAGGTGGCGATGCCCTTCACTAGCGCGTGCGACAGCCGCTCCTCGACGCTGCCGCCGCGCCAGGCGAGATCTTCGGTCACCACCTTGCCCTTGGCCTTGTAGGTCTCGGCGAAGGACACCAGCCGTTCGGTGGCGTCGGGACGGCGGTTGAGCACCACGTCCTCGACCCGTTCGCGCAGCTCGGGATCGAGCTCGTCGTAGACGCCGAGCTGCCCGGGATTGACGATGCCCATGCTCATCCCGGCCCTGATCGCGTGATACAGGAACACGGTATGGATCGCCTCGCGGACCGGGTCGTTGCCGCGGAAGCTGAAGCTCACGTTGGACACGCCGCCCGACACTTTGGCGTGCGGCAGGTGCGTCCGGATCCATCGCGTCGCGGCGATGAAGTCGAGCGCGTAGTTGTTGTGCTCCTCGATGCCGGTTGCGATGGCGAAGATGTTGGGGTCGAGGATGATGTCTTCCGGCGGGAAGCCGATCTTGTCGCTCAGAAGGCGGTAAGCGCGCTCGCAGATCTCGACCTTGCGCTCGAAGGTGTCCGCCTGGCCCTTCTCGTCGAAGGCCATGACGATCGTCGCGGCGCCATAGCGCCTGACGAGCCTCGCCTGGCGCAAGAACTCGGCCTCGCCTTCCTTGAGCGAGATCGAATTCACGACCCCCTTGCCCTGCACGCATTTGAGGCCCGCCTCGATCACCTCCCACTTCGAGGAGTCGATCATCACCGGCACGCGGGCGATGTCGGGCTCTCCGGCGATGAGCTGCAAGAACTTCACCATCGCCGCCTTCGAGTCGAGCATCGCCTCGTCCATGTTGACGTCGATCATCTGCGCGCCGTTCTGAATCTGCTGCCGCGCGATCTCGACGGCGCCGGCGTAGTCGCCGGAGAGGATCAGTTTGGCAAACGCGCGCGAGCCGGTGACGTTGGCGCGCTCGCCGACGTTGACGAACAGCGCATCGTCACCGATGGTCAGCGGCTCGAGGCCGGAAAGGCGCGTGGGGCGGGGCATGATGCGTCGTTGCTCGTCGGGATTCAGCAATGGCGTGACGCGTCTTCCCTCACCCCTGCCCCTCTCCCGACGGGAGAGGGGCTAGGTTGTGTCGCCTCTCCCGCTGGGAGAGGCCGCCGCGCGAAAGCGCGCCGGGTGAGGGATAACATGTCGGAAACCTTCTTATGAAGCCTGCAAGTGAGCTTAGACGGTGGCGCATCAGGCGGCGAGCGCCTCCACGCCTGCCTGGGCCGGCAGCTTCCTCGGCGGCACGCCCTTCACCGCGCGCGCGATGGCGCGGATGTGCTCTGGCGTAGTGCCGCAGCAGCCGCCGACGATGTTGACAAAGCCGCTCCTCGCGAAGTCCCCGATCAGCCGCGCGGTCGTTTCGGGCACCTCGTCGTAACCGGTGTCGCTCATCGGGTTGGGAAGCCCGGCGTTGGGATAGCAGGAGACGAAAGCATCTGCCACGCGCGCGAGCTCCTCGATGTACGGCCGCATCAGCGCAGCGCCCAGCGCGCAATTGAGTCCCACCGCCAGCGGGCGCGCGTGGCGCACCGAGTTCCAGAACGCCTCGGTCGTCTGTCCGGACAGCGTGCGCCCGGAAGCATCGGTGATCGTCCCGGAGACGATGATCGGCAGCTTGAGCGCGCGCTCCTCGAAATACGCGTCGATCGCGAAAAGCGCCGCCTTGGCGTTGAGGGTGTCGAAGACCGTCTCCACCAGCAGCAGGTCGACGCCGCCTTCGACCAGCCCGTCGACCGCCTCGCCATACGCTTCCTTGAGCTCGTCGAAGCTCACGTTTCGAAATCCCGGATCGTTGACGTCGGGGGAGATCGTCGCCGTGCGATTGGTCGGGCCGAGCGCGCCGGCGACGAAACGCGGCTTGTCCGGCGTCCTGGCGGTCCAGGCGTCGGCGCATTCGCGGGCGAGCTTCGCCGCGGCGAAGTTGATCTCCCGTACGCGGCTTTGCAGCCCGTAATCCGCCTGCGCGATGCGCGTCGCGTTGAAGGTGTTGGTTTCGATCAAGTCCGCGCCGGCTTCGAGAAACGCGTTGTGAATGTCGCGGACCACGTCGGGCCGGGTGAGCACCAGCAGGTCGTTGTCCCCCTTGAGATCGCGGGAGTGATCGTGCAGGCCGCACGCGACGCCTCCGCGATAGTCCGCTTCCTCCAGCTTGCGGGCCTGGATCATCGTCCCCATCGCGCCGTCCAGAATCAGAATGCGTTGCTCGAGCAGTCGGGTGAGAACCGAGGTCTTGTCGTCTACCATGTTGCCGTCCAAATAAAAAACCCGTTCAGCTTGCCGCCGAGCGGGTCCTTGAGCCGAAGCCGCTTTAGCTGCATTTGTAAAGCGCCCGCAAGCTGCGGGGATTTCCCCCGGATCAAATCGGCGCTATGGGCACAAACTTAAGCGCTTGATCGGTTGTTGTCAACCCGTCCGCGCGCGACGCGGTGGCCGACACGCCGAGCCCAACTCCGGCCGAACGGCTTTGAGTCGCGGCCGACGCGGTGCTAGATTGCCGCCGTATGGAGCCTCGGTCGCTCACTCCGCTCGGCAGAGCCGGCGCCTCGTTGCTTGCGGACGCGCCGCACAGCTTCGCGTCCCGGGGCGCCCGCGGAACTCTCGCGGCGAAATTCCACGACGCGCTCGCGCCGCGCGCGAGCCCGAGCGAGATCGCGTGGTATCGCGAACATCTTCCGGGCGACGCCGGCACGCTGCTCGCGGCGATGTGCGGCTCGGGACGTTTGCTCCTGCCGCTGCTGCAAGCGGGATTGAGCATTCATGGCGTCGACACCTCCGAAGCGATGCTCTCGAGCTGTGCGGCGCGCTGCGGGAGCGTTGGCTTCGACGCGCAACTGTTTCGCCAGGACGTGGCGACGCTCAACCTTCCGTTTCGTTACGGCGCGGCGTTCGTTGCAGCGGGCGCTTTCCAACTGCTTGAGCGATCAGCCGCCCGCGATGCGCTGGCGAGCCTGCGCGCGCATCTGATCGAGCCTGCGGTCCTGCTGCTCGATCTTTTCGTTCCGGAGTCCGCCCTGCATCCGCCTGGCGCGCCCGTGGTCGAGGTGGGTCGCGCGGTGCTCGAGGACGCATCGTTCATCGTACGTCGCTCCGAGATGCAGACCGATCCGAAGCGCAGGCAGGTCCTCACCAGCTCCCGCTACGAGCAAAGGGTTGCAGGGCGCATCGTCGCCCGCGAGGACGAAGCGCAAGCGCTAAGCTGGTACGGCGAGGAGGAGATGGCGGCGATGCTGCGCGCCAGCGGTTATCGCGACATCAGGATCGAAGCGGCGGCCTGCCCCGATCTCTCAGGGCGGCGCTTCGCGATGAGCTCGCGAGGGTAGCCCAATATTCTGCCCAACGCCCGATCCGACCGACAACGCAAGATAGCGCCGAACGCGGCCAGGCCTGCGTGCTTGCAAATCTTCGCGGCCTTTATGAGTTTGAAAGCAGACGTTGGTGAACTTCCGCAGTCGGGCCAGTTCCAGCCGGTCGCCCTTACGTTCCCCACTTGCCGGGAAGCAGCCGTTGACGGAGCGGACCAAGCGCGCCAATCTACCTCGCGTAAGCGCCGCATCGCCGGGTGCGCGGGCGTGCAGGTGCACGAAGTGAACAAGCTGCTCGCCCAGTTCAAAGAAATGCAGAAGATGACGAAGATGATGATGCACGCTGGGAGTCACGCCAAGATAATGCGCAACATGGTCGGAATGCTCCCAGGGATGCGCTGAAATCCACGGGCCCGCAAAGGTGTATGCGATGGATCGCTCGACATTTCTGCTTCCTCTCTTTGTTTTCGCAGGCATGGGTTCTGCCGCGGAACTGACCGCGCATCAGCGGCTTACTTTCGACATCTACAAGGAGCTTGTCGAGATCCGCACGGTTCATCCTGACGGCGACAATACGGCGGCGGCGCGGGCCATGGAGTCGAGACTGCTAGCCGCGGGGTTCGACCCGAAGGATGTGCAGGTGTTCGAGCCCGCCCCGCGCAAGGGCAATCTGGTGGCGCGCTACCGTGGCACGGGCGAATTGAAGCCGCTGCTGCTTCTCGCCCATATCGACGTGGTTGAAGCAAGAAGGGAAGACTGGTCTAATGGCCTCGACCCCTTCAAGCTGACCGAGCGGGATGGTTACTACTATGGGCGCGGCGTCATCGACGACAAGGCCATGGCGGCGAACTTCGTCGCCAACCTGATCCGTTACAGGCGAGAGGGCTTTAAGCCGCGGCGCGACATCATCGTCGCGCTCACTGCCGACGAGGAAGGCGGAACGCACAATGGCGTGGCTTGGCTGCTCAACACCTATCCAGCCGCCCTCGACGCGGAGTTGGCCCTGAACGAAGGTGGCGTTGGCCAATGGCGAGGCGGCAAGCCTTACCTGGTCGGCGTGCAGGTGAGCGAGAAGGTCCCGCGCAATTACGAGCTGGAAGCCGTCAATCCTGGTGGCCACAGCTCGCTCCCGCGTAGCGACAACGCCATTTACGAGCTGGCCGCCGCGCTGGACCGACTCAGCCGCTTTGAATTTCCGATTCGCCTGAACTACGTTTCGCGCGGGCTCGCGGCGAAGATGGTGGATGTTGAAACCGGGGAGAAGTCGCAGGCGCTGGCGGCGATCGCTGCCGGAAACCCGACGCCCGAGCAGATCCGCGTCGTTTCGTCCGTGCCGCAATACAACGCGCAGCTGCGCACCACCTGCGTCGCCACCATGCTCTCTGGAGGACACGCGCCCAATGCGTTGCCGCAGTCGGCGAAAGCAACCGTCAACTGCCGGATCATTCCCGGTGAAACCGCTGAATTCGTGGAACAGGAGTTAGCCAAGGTCGCTGGCGAGAAGGTGGCCGTGAAGATGAGATCCCCAACGTTCGGTCCAAGCGATCCCAGCGATTCGCAATCGCAGGCCATGAAGACTATCCAACGGGTTTCCGAGGAGATGTGGCCCGGCGTTCAGGTCAGCCCAGTGATGAGCACCGGTGCCACGGACGGCTCCAGGTTGCGCAATATCGGCATGACGGTCTACGGGGCATCCGGGGTTTTCGTTGAGTTCGGTGAGAACCGCGTTCATGGGCGCGACGAGCGCATCGCGGTGCGCTCTTTCTTCGACAGCAACGAGTTTCTCTATCGGCTGGCCAAAGCGCTCGCCGCCGGCGACTGAGGAGCTCGGGCCTTGGCTACACGCGCCTGCGGTCAGTAGGGGCGACGGGCTTCGCGGTCATTGCCTCTAAACGCAGCGTGCCAAAGGAGGCAGCACATGAAATATCGAGGCAGCTGTCATTGCGGGCAGATCGCTTTCGAGGCAGAGGGCGAAATTGGCGAGGTCTTGTCCTGCAATTGCTCCATGTGTCAGCGCAAGGGATCTTTGCTCTGGTTCATTCCGCGCCAAAAGCTGAACCTTCTAACTAAGCCAGAGGCCATGAGCACGTATACTTTCAACAAACACGTGATCAAGCATCACTTCTGTCCTGATTGCGGCATTCACCCCTTCGGGGAGGGCGTAGGTCCTAATGGCCAGGAGATGGCCGCTGTTAACGTCCGCTGCCTTGAAGGCATTGAACTGGAGTCATTCCGGGTTAAGCACTTCAACGGGCGCGCTATTTAGCAGAGTGCCGCCCAACACGTTGTTCAAGGTCGACCCGTGGCTGCGTCAGTTGCTATTCGCCAGTTGGCTGAGGGGGATGCGCTGGAAACTTTGACGGCCCTCCTGCACCGTGCCTACGCATCACTGGGTGCGCGCGGGTTAAATTACACTGCCGTCGATCAGTCGGTTGAGGAAACTGCGCGTCGGATTGCGCAAGGCGTGTGCGCAGTTGCGACACTCGACAGCGTGCTCGTTGGCACGGTACTCGCACGTGGCGGGCCGAATCTGCGCTCGACCTCACGTTGGTACCAGCAGCCCAATGTTGCAAGCGCAGGCCAGCTCGCGGTTGATCCCGCATACCAAGGTCGCGGCATCGGGTCTTCTCTGGTGGCTTGGGCGGAACAGTGGGCGAAGTCCAGGGGCTATGCCGAAATCGCCGTCGATACCGCTGAGCCTGCGGACCACTTGAAACGGTTCTACACGGCGCGAGGCTATCGCTTCGTCGAAATTGTCCAATGGCAGGGCAAGCGCTATCGTAGCGTCGTGCTGAGCAAATCGCTCATGGAGGCGCCCTGACCTGTCGCCCAACCCGGACGCGCCTCGGCGGCACCGCGCCGTCCTTCGTCGCGCCGGTGCCTTGGCGAACGACGGCTCATTGAACGAACGAAGTACCGCTCCGGGTCGAAAAGGCTCACCCAACGACCGCTACCAGCTCCCCGAGCTCCCTCCGCCGCCCGAGCTGCCGCCGCCCCCGGAAAACCCGCCACCACCGCTCGAGGAGGATCCCCCCGAGGAGCCGCCGGCGCTCATGACGAAGCCCCCGATGCTGGCGCTGCCCTTGGTCTTGAGATCCTGCGCTGCTTTCTGATACCACGGCTGCCGCGCGAGGATCAGCTTGGTGATCGGGTAGCCGATGACGTAGGTTCCGAGCAGCACCATCGCCCCGCGCACGCCCAACACCACTATCGGGAACATCGCCCAGAACGGAATCAGGAACACATACAGGAACCATCCGACGCCGGGCGTCATCACGCCGACGAAGGTGAAGACGCTCAAGATTCCGAAAATGAAGGCGCCGAGCAGGATGCGTTCCGGCCAGGCGAGATTGGGCTCGTTGAAATGCATCGCTGTGCTGCTGCCCGATGTCGACGATGATGCGTCAGCGGCAGCAACCTCTCCCTTGCCTTCGAGCTGACCGACGATTGCGTTGACTCCGTCGGTCACGCCCTTGTCGTAGTCGCCCGCCTTGAACGCCGGTGTCATCACGTTGCGGATGATGCGGCTCGCCGCGACGTCGGGAAGCGTTCCTTCGAGGCCGTAGCCGACCTCGATGCGCATCTTGCGATCCTGCGGGACGACGATGACCAGCACGCCATTGTCCTTGCCCTTCTGGCCGAGCTTCCAGTTGTCGAAGACCCTGGTTGCGTATTCCTCGATCGGCTCGCCGCCGATGGTGGGCACGGTGAGAATCGCGATCTGGTTGCCGGTCGCCTGCTCGTGCGCCTTGAGCACACCGGTCAGCTGCTCGCGTGTCGCGGGCTTCAGGATCTCGGCATCGTCGACGACCCTCCCGGTGAGAAACGGCACTTCGGCGGCGCACGCCGGCAAGGCGACGAGCGCCACCAGCACCAGCGACACGAACGTTGACCGCATCGCGCTCACGTTGCGCCTCGCTCTTCGATCGGCCGGTCCGGAAGCTCGTTCGCCTCACCCACCGCCACGTGCAGGCCCTTGGCAAGGAGCAGCTCATCGAGCCGGGCGAGCCCCTGCTGCAGTGCCGCCGCGGCGCGTCCCGCGGCGAGCTCCGGCGTCATGCTCGCAATCACCGTTCGCCACTCGGCCTCCTTGACCCAGCCGTGGAGCCCGGTGTCGGGCAGGATTTCGACCTTGCGCTCAAACATCGCAACCAGCACCAGAATGCCCCTGCGCAGCTGCGTCTTGAACAGCTCGCGGCGAAGAAACAGCGATTGCGCATAGTGGCGGACCTCGGCGTCGCGGCGAGCGGGGCGAAGGAACAGCCGCGCATACGCCGGGAAGAAGATCGCTGCGAGCGCGCTCGCCGCGCCTGCGCCGAGGATCGCCATTGCATGCCACAAGGCCGCGTACGCGCTCGACCAGTCGGGGCGCAGAGCGTCGGCGGCGACCGCCGCCACGGCCGCGAGCGATGCGCCCAGCGCGAATGCCTTCCACGGCAACTCGATGTAGTGATCGGCCTTGCCGATGACCGCGGTGACGATCTGAACGCCGCAGCGCGCCTCGATCGCGGCGATTTGCGCCCCGATGGCGTCGCTTTCGTTCTTGGTGGGGGACATGAGCCGCTTTCAGCGGGCGGCGGAAGCCGCGCCACCGGCGGACAGATCCAGAGACATGTAAACGACGTCGGGCAGCGGGTTGTCGTAGTACGCTGGGCATTCGCGGAACCCGAGCTTCGCGTACAGCGCGCGGGCCTCCTCCATCCGGCCGAGCGTGTCGAGCTTGAGCTGCCGATAGCCGATCGCGATCGCGTGGGCGATCAGCGTCGAAGCGAGACGATGTCCCCACCGCTCGCCGCGATGCCCAGGCTGCACGTAGAGGCGCTTCACCTCGCCGATGCGCGGATCGGCTTTGCCAGCATCCCTCGGGGCGCACCCGCAGCCCGGCTCCAGCGGGCGCAGCGCGATGCAGCCGAAGGCCGCCCGCGGCGGCCCCACGACCAGCAAGCGCCCGCGCGGCGGTGCATAGGCGCCCGGCAAGCCATTGAGCTCGGCATCGAAACCCTGAAAGCACAGGTCGACGTTGAGCCACTGCGCATATTCCACGAACAGAGCGCGGGCAAGCGCGATGTCGGCCGGAGCCAGGGCCTGCCGGATCGTCGCCCCATCAGGCGTCACACGCGGGTCGGATGCGGGGCTCAGCTTGTTTGCTCGCACGATCCGATCTTGAGCTCGCTGCCGGGAAAATCCGTCTGCAGCTCTTTGAGCTTCAAGATGACCGGCGCCGGTGGATCGCGCACCACAAGCGCGATCTGCGGCACCGCCTGCGCCCGCTGGCCCACCTTGGCGCCCTTGACACCCTGCGCCTGCAGCGACGCGAGGCGCGCCTGCGCCCCATCCTCGCTCCGGAAAACTCCAAGCGACACGGCGAAGCGCTGCGGCCCGCTGTCCACCGTGAAGACGTCCCTGATGCCCTGCGCCTTGAGCTCTTCGACACGCTTGTCTGCGGCAGGCTTGTTGGGAAAGGGCGGCAGGAACACCCAGTAGTTGCCGATGGCCTCGACCTTTCTCTGGGTCAGCAGGCGGCCCAGCTCGAGCGACGCAAGCCCTGCTTCGGCGCGGGTACGGTCGGTCTCGGAGAGCGGCCCCCATTCGACGCAGACATCGGCAAGCGCCGCGACCTTCGCGGGCCCCAGTGCGGCGACCTGCTGCGGGGTCAGGAGCTTGATCTTGTCGGGTTGCACCTGCTGAGAAAGGCGTGCGCCTTCCCCGCCACCGACTCTGTCGAGCTCGATGTAGAGGAAAAGGGTGACGTTGGCGAGCAGCAGCAGGAAGACCAGGATTCTCATCGTTCTTTGGCTAGAGCGAGCACTCCGTCCAGCACCAGATTATCCACGACCTCAACCGGGGCGGTAAGGTGCGGCGCGATATCGGCCGCGGCTCCACCGGACACGAAGCACTTCGGCGCCCCTGCGTCGCCGGCAATCCGCTGGCGCATCTGTTCGATCGCGCCGCAGATCGCCTGGATCGCGCCCGACAAGATCGCATCGGCGTTGCTGAGCGCAAAGTCGTGATAGCGGCCCGGCGGAATCTTCAGCGGCGTGTTGGCAGCGAGCGCCTGGAGCATCAGATTCATGCCGGGCAGGATCACTCCTCCTCGAAATTCGCCGGACGCATCCAGTGCATCGACCGTGATTGCGGTTCGCGCGTTGACGACCACGCACGGCTGCGCAAACAGCTCCTCAACGACGCGCTCGCGCGCCGCGACCAGCGCGGCCCAACGGTCAGCGCCGAGCTGCGACGGCAGGGGATAGCGGTTTCTGACGCCGCACGCTTCCTCGGTCGCGATCAGCCACTGCGGCATGGTGCGCCAGCGCGTGAGCTGCGCTTCGACGCGCACCCGGGTCGCCTCCCCGGCCGCGTTGACGCCGACCACACGCGTCGGGCGAGCTATGTTCTGCCAGTCCCGAAGCGCAAGTGTGCCGATCTCCTGGTTCGCAACGCTGCCCAGGGCAGCCCATCCATGTTCGTCCGCCAGCCCCCAGGCGAGCCGGCTGTAGCCGCAATCGAGCGCCAGGATCGTCACCAGGGCCTGCTAACGCTATGGGCTCGCCTCACCGACACCTCGCCGTTGACGAAGCGCAGGCGTCGGCCGCCGCGCTCGATAAGCAGCGCACCATCGGCGTCGACTCCCACGGCGACACCGAGGACCGTGCTGCCATCCGGCAACAGCACTTGCACCGACTGGTCGCGCAGCGCGTCACGCCTGCGCCACTGAGATCGAAACGCCGCGAAGCCATCGGTCGAATAGGTTTGCAGCGACATTGCGAGTTCGATCGCCAAACGCGCGAGGAGGTCGTTGCGATCGATCGCTTCAGTCTCGGTGATCGATGCGAGATCAGTGATCGGCGCAGCGACTTCGCGGCGAATCTCCGCCGGAATGCGCACGTTGATTCCGACGCCGACCACCGCGCGAGTCGGCCCCGGCGCACTTCCGGAGGACTCGGTCAGGATGCCTCCCAGCTTGCGTCCCCTGTGCAGGAGATCGTTGGGCCACTTGAGCTCGATGTCGTGATAGCCGCTTGCGTCGAGGGCGCGCGCAAGCGCGACTCCGGCCGCCAGCGACAATCCGCCGAGACGCTCGGCGCCCTGCTCAAAACGCCAGCCCAGCGAAAAGGTGAGGCTGCCGCCGGCGACCGCCGACCAGCCGCGACCGCGCCTGCCGCGCCCGGCCGTCTGCCGCTCGGCGACCAGCAGGTGACGGTGGATGTCGGTGCCCGCAGCGCGCCGGAGCAGCTCGCTGTTGGTCGAGTCGACGCTGTCAGCGACCTCGATCGTAAGTCCCGCGCTATTCATAGCGCGTGCGCTCGCCTTTTGATCCAGAGGGGCCACCGCGCCGCCCGCGCGACGCGATTTCAAAGCGACCGGGCGATCCAAGCCGGCCACGAACGGCTCTTCAGACGATCTTCACGCCGGCGAGCTTCTCCTGCGCCTCGATGAGCGACGCGACGTACTTGTCGCCGAAGCCCAGGAGATTGGCGGTCACCAGGCTCTGATGCACGGCCTCGCCGACGATCGCCGGCACCGGCAGCGACTCCGCGAAGTGCGTGTAGTAACGCAGGTCCTTCATGGCGTTGACCAGCGTGAATTTGAGTCCGGAGAGATCACCGCTCTCGAGCATCTTGCCCACCATCATCTGGAAGATCCCGGAGTTGACCGCTCCGGCGGAGATGATCTCGTGCAGCTTCCTGATCGACACGCCCGACTTCGCGCACGCCGCGCATGCTTCGGCCGTCGCCGTCGCGATCGCCTGCGCGATGAAATTGTTGATGAGCTTGAGCGTGTGGCCGTGGCCGGGCGGGCCGACGTGGATGACGTTCTCGCAATACGCGGAGAGCACGGGCTTGAGCCGCGCAAAGGCCGCGTCGTCGGCGCCGACCATGGTGTTGAGGCGGCCCTCCTCGGCCTCTCGCGGCGTGCGCGCCAGCGGGGCGTCCACGTACTTGGTTCCCTTGCGCGAGAAGTCGCCGCGGATCCTGGCGGTTGACGCCGGTTCGGCGGTCGAAGTGTCCACGACGAGGAGTCCGTCACGCGCCGCGCTAAGGAGTCCGCCTTCGCGATAGACGATATCCTCGATCTGCGGCGAGCCGGTGACGCACAGGATGACGACGTCGCACCCGCGCGCAAGCTCGGCCGCGCTCTTCGCTTCCTTCGCGCCGGCCGCGAGGATGTCCTCCGCCGGCCTGCGGTTCTTGTGCAGCAAGATCGTCAACGGGAAGCCCTTGGTCACGAGATTCTTGGCCATGCCATGACCCATCAGCCCGAGGCCGATGAAGCCGATGCGAGGCTTGTCACCGTTCATTTGCCACCTCTCGAATGAGCGAGTGTCCGGTTGCAGACAAGGCCGGACGTTCTTCAATTTTACCTCCGCAGCCTGCTTGAGCAGCCACGTGCGACATTCCCCATGGCGTCGGCCGCTGCGTGCTGGAATACTAATCCACCGCCGCCGGCTCGGACTGCGGCAGGCTCGCTCGCCAGCGCTCGTACCAGGTGAGCACGACGCCGCTTCCGGCGATCACGACGATGCCGCAGAACGCCCAGGCGTCCGGAAGCGAACCGAAGACCAGCCAGCCGGCCAGCGTCGACCACACGAGCTGCATGTACGTGAATGGCGCCAGCGCCGAGGCCGACGCGAGCTGGAATGCGCGGATGAAGAGCAGGTGCCCCAGGAAGCCCATGATGCCCATGCCGAGGAACATGATGATGTCGCGGATGGGATACCACGTGGTGTCGTGCATGAAAGGAACCGGTGCAGAGAGCACGACGGCGCCGACCAGCGCCGGATACATCAGCAGCACCATCAGGTCCTCGCCCGCGAGCTTGCGGGTGAGTATCTGGAACGTCGCGTAGAGCAACGCTGCCCCCAGCGAGAACAACGCCGCAGGAGTCAATACGTCGCTGCCCGGCCGCACGATCAGGAGCATGCCCACCAAGCCAGCGACGACGAACGCCCAGCGTGGCTGAGTCAGCCGCTCGCTCAGGAACCACCCGGCCATCAGGGTGACCAGGATCGGCGACATGTAGTTGAGTGCGGTCGCTTCGGCGAGTGGAAGGTACTTCAGCCCGAAGAAGAAGCACACCGACGACGCGATCAGCAGCACGCCGCGGGTGAGTTGCAGCGCCGGCCGGCTGGTGCGGATGAGCTTCCAGCGCAGCTTCGGCCCTAGGAGCGCCAGCATCAGCAATGCCTGCACGCTCCAGCGGGCCCACACCAGCAGCGGTACGGGGTAACGCTGGCTGAGATGCTTGACGCTTACGTCGATGACGGTGAAGCAGGCGCTGGCGATGACGATCAGCAGGACCGCAGTGAGCGGTACGTGCGCGGGGCGGGTCATGCCGTCGAATGGGACAAGGGTGAAGCGAACAAGAGAGTGCCCGGGCGGGTGACGCGCGATTCTACGCCATAGGCCACCCGACGCCCTCGCGGGAGCGATCGTCTTTCGCAATTCGACTCGCCAAGGCCAGGCGGTGATAATGCCCGTCTTCCTGGACCCAGGAGAATTCCATGTTTCCAGCCCGCATCGGCACCATGTCCATCGCGATCTGCTTGCTCGCGATGGCTGCCGCCTCGGGTCTGTCGCCAGCTCAGGCGCAGAGCACCGCAGGGCAGCGCAACCGCGTCATCATCCAGGTGAGCGACGGCGATCCAGCCAGGTGGAACCTCGCGCTCAACAACGCGAAAAACCTTCAGGCCGACCTGGGAGCGCCCAACGTCGACGTCGAGATCGTCGCCTACGGGCCGGGCATCGGCATGCTCAAGCTCGATTCCCCCGTCGGGCCGCGTGTCGACGAGGCAACCAAGTCCGGCGTGAAGATCGTCGCCTGCGAAAACACGATGCAGGGCCAGAAGCTCACCCGCGCCGACATGCTTGACGGCATCGGCTACGTCAGCGCGGGCGTGGTCGAGCTGATGTCGCGCCAGCAGCAGGGTTGGGCGTATTTGCGGCCGTAGGCCTGCCTCCAGCGCCCTCGCCCAAGTCCCAGAACAGCCCCGTCATGATCTGCAATCCCTCGCGCGCGACCGTCGCGAGCATGTGCTCGTCTGGCGCGTGCTGCGAGCACGCAGGGTAGGAGTGCGGGACCCAGATCGTCGGGAGGCTTAATACCTCCGCGAAGCAGTCGTTCGGCAGCGAGCCGCCGAGGTTGGGAAGAATCGCAGGCGGCGATCCGGTGGTCGCCGCAATCGATGCGCTCGCCCAGCGTACCCAGGGATGATCCGGGTCGAGCCGAGTGGCAGCCATCGTCTCCATCCCGCTCTTGCGCACCGCGACCATCTTGAGCCCGCGCGCATCGAGATGCGAGCGAATGGCCGGCAAAAAGGTGCGCGGGTCGCAGCCGGCAACGAAGCGAAGCTGCAGCAGCGCGCTCGCACGCGCCGGAATCGCGTTCGCCGGCCGATCCGGATTCCCCGTGCGGAACGCGAGCACTTCCAGCGCATTCCAGCCGAAGACGCGCTCAGCGGGAGTTAAGTCTGGCTCCCCCCAGTCGCGGTCGATAGCCGGGCCGCCGGGCTCGCCCGGCTCGATGTCGGAAAGCGCGCGTCGAACCGATGGCGGAATCGGGGCGGGACGCAGCGCGTCGATGAGGATGCGGCCGTGCGCATCGAGCAGCGATGAGATCGCGTTGGCGAGAATTGTCCCCGGATTGGCCAGCAGGCCGCCCCAGTTGCCGGAGTGATGCGCGCCTTCGCGCAAGCTCAGGTCGAGCTCGAAATTGAACGCGCCGCGGGAGCCGAGAAACAGCGTCGGGCGGTCGGATCGCAGCCGCGGACCGTCGGAGGCGATGAGCACATCGGCGCTCAGCTCGTTCGCATGGCGCTCGCATGCCGCGCGCAGCCCGGGCGAGCCGATCTCCTCGCCCATCTCGAGCAGGAGCTTCACGTTGAATCCCAGCCGGCCGCGCGCCTCGAGCACTCGACCCAGCGCCGCGAGATTGATGCTGTGCTGTCCCTTGTTGTCGGCGGTCCCTCGGCCGTACCAGCGACCGTTGGCGACCGACACTTCCCATGGAGAGCGTCCCTCGCGCCACTGATCGTCGTAGCCCGGGATGACGTCGCCGTGGCCGTAGGTCAGCACGGTCGGCGGCGCTGCACTCTCGATGCGCTCGGCGAAGAGCATCGGGGGCGCGTTCGCGATCGCGTTCTCCCAAAGCGTCCAGCGAAAGCCCAGACGCTCGACCGACGGTCCGATCTCGTCGGTCAGGTAGCGCTCCAGCGCGTCTCCTCGTTCGGGAACCTGACTCTCGGTGCGAATCGCGACGCGGCGCCGGAGATCGTCGAGCAGCGAGCCGGCGTCGAACCACGCCGCGGCGGATGCTAGGGCTTCGGCGCGAGTCGGGATCCGCGGCATGCCTTAGACTTGGTGACCGAGATCGCCCGACGCGGCGCGGTCAATGACTCGCGTCGGCGGCTTCGCGCACAGGCTTCTCGGCAACGAGGTCGACCAGCGCCGACATCCCGTTGTGCGCATCGCCCTCGCGAATGACCGCGTCGTAGCTTTCGAGCAGCAGGATCTTCCAGTCAGAGAATTCGCGCTCCAGCCAGTCGCGAGTGTACATGTGCTCGCGCCGTGGCGGGCCGCCGGTGCGGTAGTCCACCTGCTCGGGCCGATAGCCTTCGAGCAGCAGCAGACCTCCAGGGTTCACGGCTTGCCTCATGCCGTCGAAAGCTGCTCCGCGGCGCTCCGGGGGGAGGAATTGGATGAAGATCGCAGCGACGGCGTCGTACTGCGCCGCCGACCACGGCCATGCGTAGATGTCGCACACCCGGTGATCGACAGCGACGTTGCGGCGACTCGCCAGGCGCCGCGCCTTGTCGACCGCGTTCGGCGCGAATTCGAAAGCGGTGACTTTGAACCCCTGCTCGGCGAGCCACACGCTGTTGCGGCCTTCGCCGTCGGCGACGCACAGCACCGAGCCGCCCTTGGGAAGCCGATGCGCCTCCCTGCGCAGGAACGCGTTCGGCTCTTCGCCGAACAGGAAATCGTCGCGAGCAAAACGCGCGATCCAGGTCTGGAGAGGGTTGTCGAAGTCGGGCATCGAGCCTTCCTCGCTACAGCGTTCAGTTGATCGTTATGCCGCGCTCGCGTATCAACTTGCTCCACTTCTCGCGCTCGCTGCGGATGTGGTCGGCGAACTGCTGGGGCGGGCCGCCGACGGGCTCGGCGCCCGCCTGCGCGAACTTCTCGCGAATGTCGGGCTGGGCGAGGATCGCCGCGATCTCCCGGTTCAGGCGCGCAACGACGTCCTTGGGCGTGCCTGCCGGAACCGCAATGCCGCTCCACGACAGCGATTCATAACCCGCGACGCCCGCCTCGGCGATGGTGGGCAAGCCGGGGAGCGCCGGCGAGCGCTTGCTGCCGGTCACTCCGAGCGCACGCACCCGGCCTTCCTTGATGAACCCGATCGCGCCGGGCATGTTGTCGATGATCATCGAAATGCGGCCCGCCATCAGATCGGTCAGCGCCTGGCTGCTTCCCTTGTACGGAATGTGCAGGATGTCGATCCCCGCCATGCTCTTGAAGAGCTCCGACGAGAGATGGGTCGAGCTGCCCGCGCCCGACGAGCCGAAGGACAGCGCACCCGGCTTCGCTTTGGCGAGCGCGATGAGCTCGCGCACGCTGGTCGCGGGGAGGTCGGGCGCCACGACCAGCACGTTAGTGATCGAAGCGACAAAGATCACCGGCTCGAAATCCTTCGCCGCATCATAGGTCATGTTCGCATAGAGCGCGTTGTTGATCGACATCACGCCCGTGGTAGCCATCAGCAGCGTGTAGCCGTCGGGCGCGGAACGCGCGACCGCCTCCGCGCCGATGTTGCCGCCAGCTCCGGCGCGATTCTCGACAACCACGGGTTGAGCGAGCGCCGGCGCGAGCTTGTCCGCAATGTAGCGCGCGAAAATGTCGGTCGAGCCGCCGGGTGCGAACGGCACGACGATGCGCAGCGTCCTGCTCGGATAGTCCTGCTCGGCCGCAACCGGGAACGCGAGCACGAGGAAAAACAACGCGGCAACGAGGCGATTCACCGTTGCCGCCGCTGACAACGAGGCATCGGGGCGAGTCGAATGGTCCTCAGCCATCTTGCGCGCGAGCTGCTTGGAGACTGCCCGTCATGGTGCGGGACGCAGGCTTTCCTGCTCCGGCCACCGGGTCACTGAGGCTGTACGGTCTGACAGGTCGCGCTCTGGTCACCGATGCCGATATTGGGCACCGGAGCCTGCGGATTGCCCGGATCAGGGGAATTGGTCACGACGTGAACGTAAAACGGCGGTCCATCGTTGGCGGCATCGATGTTCTGTGTCGGCCGTCCGTCCTTGCGCGCCTCGGCCGCTGCGAGGTTGGAGCTCCTGCTCTCGTAGGTCACGATGACATCGGCTTCCTGCCCGGGTGCGAGAACGCCCCCTGGCAGGCTTCCGTCCTGCGGGAACTCTGCTCCGCTCGTCGAGGTGCCTTCGTAAGCCCAGCCCGAGTTAACGAAGTACGTCTTCGTCACATTGGCTTCCGATCCCTTGGTCGACGTCACGTCGAACTGAATCCAGAATGGCCCGGCGTTACCGCTGATGGTTCCGAATATGAAGAAGCGGCTGCCGGTGCGACCGAAGTTCTTGACGCGAACCCACACCTGCAGCTTGGTGTCGTTCGGCTCCTGCTTGCAAACGATGTTGGGCCCCGACCGTCCGCTAACCACTCGACTTCGATGTCGGGCCCCGCCACCAGCGACGGGATCTTCTGGCAGTAGCTTCCCCACCCGAGCCGCTCGCACAAGGCCGATTTCAGGCGCTGAATTTGACTCGGGGGCGCGCTCGAGGGCGCGCACCCCGGCAAGGCAAGGCTCAGTACGAGCAGGGCCGCGATAGTACTGGGGGCGAGCCGGGCAACGCTGGGCGCCTGCGACCATGTCAACCATGCGTGGAGCGGGTGAAGGGAATCGAACCCTCGTCGTAAGCTTGGGAAGCTTCTGCTCTACCATTGAGCTACACCCGCTTCGCTGCCGCTTTGGTGTCCGCGCTGCCGAACGATTCTACGCGGTCGCCGCGCCCCTTCGCAAACACCAAAGGCGTGAGGAAACCGACCCTTGCGGTAACATGCAGGGCCCGCCTCGCGTCCGCGAGCCAGCGTGGCTGGCGCAGGCCGAAGACCGCGATGAAGCCATTGATTCGATCCCGCCGCTGGGCGTTAGCCCCAGGGCGGATCCGTAACCAAAAGTTGCAATGCTGCAACGCGGCAGGCCGTTTGGGCGACAATGGTGGGTTGGAAGCCGCCGCCGCGGAACCAAGCTCGCGGCGGGCAATCAATGCTTTACCTCGGGCCTAGATGCTGACCAAGCGCAAATTCATCACGTTCGCTGGCGCGCTGCTCGTGCTGCTCGCCGTGGTGGGTGCCGTCACTTACTACAAGAAGGATTCGCAGGCCTCTTCCCAGAAGGGGCCCCCCGCGGTTCCGGTGACGGCGGCTGCGGTGATCACCAAGACGGTGCCGGTGCGCCTCTACGCGATCGGCAACGTGGAGCCGTTCACTTCGGTCGCAGTCAAGGCGCGAGTCGATGGCGAGATCGTGTCGGTGCACTTCAAGGAGGGCGACGAGGTCAAGCAGGGGACGGTGCTGTTCGAGATCGATTCGCGGCCTTTCGCCGCGATGCTCAAGCAGGCCCAGGCGAACCTCGGCAGGGACAAGGCGCTGCTCGATCGCGCCGTCGAGCAGGAAAAGCGCTACAAGGACTTGCTCGCCAAGAACTTCATCTCCCCGGACGCCTACGAGCAGGTGCGAACCAACATGGAAACCGCGGCGGCCACGGTCCGCGCCGACGAAGCGGCGCTCGAGAACGCCAGGCTTTCGCTCGAGTACTGCACGATCCGCTCGCCTGTGACCGGCTTCGCCGGTCGCATCCAGATCCAGCAGGGCAATCTGGTCAAGGCCAACGATGCCAACCCGCTGGTCACGATCAACCAGGTCGTGCCCATCTATGTCACGTTCTCGGTGCCCGAACAGAGCCTCGCCGACATCCGCCAGTACCAAGCCGCGGGCGAGCTCAAGGTTCAGACGGCTTTCGCCAACTCGACGCGCGCCCCGCTCGCGGGCAAGCTGTCCTTCATCGACAACACGGCGGACGTGACCACCGGAACGATCAAGCTCAAGGCCGAGTTCCCCAACACCGACAAGGGCCTGTGGCCGGGGCAATTCGTGAACGTGGTGCTCACGCTCTACGAGCAGAAGGACGCCATCGTGACGCCGTCGACCTCGGTGCAGAATGGCCCCAACGGCCAATACGTGTTCGTGGTCAAGCCGGACATGACGGTCGAGCTCCGGAACATCAAGATCGACCGCGCCGAGGGCGATGACACGGTGGTCGCCAGCGGCCTTGCTCCCGGCGAGCAGGTCGTGACGATCGGGCAGTTGCGGCTGGCGCCCGGCACCAAGATCGTTCTCCCCAAGGCGGCGCAGGCATCTTCGTGAACATCTGCGAGCTCTTCGTGCGGCGTCCGGTGATGACCGTTCTGGTCATGACCGGCATCTTTATCTTCGGCTTGATCGGCTATCGCCTGCTGCCGGTGAACGCGCTGCCCAACATCGACTTCCCAACCATTCAGGTGACGGCCTCGCTCCCCGGTGCGAACCCGGACACCATGGCTTCCGCCGTCGCCACCCCGCTGGAAAAACAGTTCTCGACCATCGCCGGCATCGACAACATGACCTCGGTGTCGACGTCCGGGCAGACCACCGTGACGCTGCAGTTCGCGCTTGACCGCAACATCGACGCCGCCGCGCAGGACGTGCAATCGGCGATTGCCGCCGCGTCGCGTTCGCTGCCGTCGACGCTGCCCACGCCGCCGACCCAGCGCAAGGTCAACCCGGCTGACCTGCCGATAATGAACCTTGCGCTCACTTCGGAGACGCAGCCCATCGCGGTGGTCGACGATTACGCCGAGAACCAGCTTGCGCAGCGCATTTCCACCATTAGCGGGGTGGCGCAGGTGCAGGTGTTCGGCTCGCAGAAGTACGCCGTGCGCGTGACGCTCGACCCCAACCAGCTCTCCTCGAAGGGCATCGCACTGACCGACGTCGAGCAGGCGATCGGCAACGCCAACGTGAACCTGCCCACCGGCATCCTGTACGGCCGCGAAAAGGCGACCTACGTGCAGGCCACCGGCCAGCTCACCGACGCCCAGGCCTATGGACCCTTGATCGTCACTTACCGCAATGGCGCACCGGTGCGCCTCAGCGAGCTGGGACGCGTGTACGACGGCGTGCAGAACGAAAAGGTCGCCGCCTGGTACAACGGCACCCGCGGCATCGTGCTCGCGGTCCAGCGCCAGCCGGGTACCAACACCATCGAGATCGTCGACGCCGTGCGCAAAATCCTGCCGACCTTCGAGGCGCAGCTGCCGCCGTCGATCAAGCTCTCGATCCTCTACGACCGCTCGCTGTCGATCCGCGAGTCCGTTCGCGATGTCCAGATCACTTTGCTGCTCGCCTTCGTGCTCGTCGTGGGCGTGATCTTCGTGTTCCTGCGCAGCGCCTCGGCGACGGTCATCCCGAGCCTCGCGCTGCCGCTGTCGATCGTCGGCACCTTCGCGCTGATGTACGTGTTCGGCTACAGCCTGGACAACCTTTCGCTGATGGCGCTCACGCTGTGCGTCGGCTTCGTCGTCGACGACGCGATCGTGATGCTGGAGAACATCACGCGGCACATGGAAATGGGTAAGTCGCGGCTGCAGGCCACGCTCGACGGCTCCAAGGAGATCGGATTCACCATCGTGTCGATGACGCTCTCGCTCGCCGCGGTGTTCATCCCGGTGCTGTTCATGGGCGGCATTCTCGGCCGGCTGCTCAAGGAATTCTCGGTCACCATCGTCGTCGCCGTGCTCATCTCTGGCGTGGTTTCGCTCACGCTCACCCCGATGCTGTGCAGCCGCATGCTCAAGGTCGAGCGCGAGCAACAGCACGGCCGCATTTACGCCTTGTCCGAGCGCATGTTCAACGCGCTGCTCGCGGTGTATCGCGGCAGCCTCGCCTGGGCGCTCGAACACCGGCGCGTGACGATAGGCGCGTTCGCGGCGATCGTCATCGGCACCGGGCTGCTCTTCTATTTCATGCCGAAGGGCTTCCTGCCCGGCGACGACGTCGGACAGGTCTTCGTCATCACCGAGGCCAACCAGGACGTCTCCTTCGATGCGATGTCAGACATGCAGCGCCAGGTCGCAAACGTCGTGCGTCAGAACCCGCACGTCCAGGATGCGATGGCATTCGTCGGCGCAGGCGGCGGTCCGACGCAATCACTCAACGCCGGGCGCGTATTCGTCACGCTGAAGCCGCGCGAGGATCGCCCCACCGCCGAAGCCATCGTTCGCGAGCTGCGCCCGACGCTGCTGCGTGTGCCAGGCATCCGCGCGTTCGTTCAGAACATTCCCACGATCCGCATTGGCCAGCTCACCAAGAGCGCCTACCAGTACACGCTCCAGGGATCGGACACCGACGAGCTGTATCGCTGGGCTCCCCTGGTCGAACAGAAGCTCAGGACGGTGCCCGGGCTCGTCGACGTCACCAGCGACCTGCAAATCGCACTGCCGCAGGTGACGGTCGATATCGATCGCAACAAGGCTTCCGCGCTGGGCGTCTCGGCGCAGACGATCGAGAACACGCTCTACGACGCGTACGGGCAGCGCCAGGTGTCGACCATCTATGCGCCCACCGACCAGTACTGGGTGGTGATGGAGCTCGAGCCGCGCTATCAGACGGATCCGTCGGTGCTGGGCCTGCTCTACGTGCGCTCGAACACCGGTGCGCTGGTGCCGCTCAACGCGGTCGCCACCCTCAAGCCCACGGTGGGCCCGCTAGCGATCAATCATTTGGGGCAACTCGCGTCGGTGACCATTTCGTTCGACCTGGCCCCGGGCGTATCGCTTTCTGAGGCGCTCGCGCATATCCAGCAGGCGACTGCGCAAATGCGCCTGCCGGCAACCATCGTCACCACCTTCCAGGGCACGGCGCAGGCTTTTCAGAGCTCGCTGCAAGGCATGGGCGTGCTGCTGGTGCTGGCGATCTTCGTGATCTACCTGGTGCTGGGCATACTCTACGAGAGCTTCATCCATCCGCTGACGATCCTGTCGGGACTTCCTACAGCGGGCTTCGGCGCGCTGGTGACTCTGTGGCTGTTCGACATCGACCTCAACATGTACGCCTTCGTCGGCATCATCATGCTGGTCGGCATCGTCAAGAAGAACGCGATCATGATGATCGACTTCGCCATCGAGGCGCAGCGCAAGGAGAGCAAGGCGCCCAACGAGGCGATCTTCCAGGCTTGCCTCACGCGCTTCCGCCCGATCATGATGACGACCATGGCGGCGCTGATGGGGAGCCTGCCGATCGCTCTGGGCCTCGGCGCGGGCGGCGAGGCGAGGCGCCCGCTGGGGCTCGCTGTCGTCGGTGGTCTGGTCGTATCGCAGTTGCTCACCCTCTTCATCACGCCGGTAATCTACCTGTACTTCGAGCGCCTGCAGGGCTGGCGCGCGAGGCGTGCGGCGCGCGCGCCCGTGCCCTCCCCCGCGGCCGCGGCCGATTGAACCGACGCTCCGGGGAAGTAGTCGTGATGCTGTGAAGATCGTGCTTGATCACACACCTCGGCGTTGCCATTTCGAAGCCGCCCGCGCCGCGTCGACGCGGCCAAAGGTGGCGAAGCACTAACCCTTGGCTGCCACGCCACCGACGCGCAGCGTCGCCATCTTCGATCTGGGCGGCGTGCTGCTCGACTGGAACCCGAGATTTCTTTATCGGAAGCTGTTCGACCGCGATCAGGCGGCGATGGAACATTTCCTGGCGACCGTCTGCACGACGGAGTGGAACGAGCGCCAGGACGCCGGCCGGACCTTCGCGGAGGCGACGCAGGAGCTTCTGCCACATCACGCCGACAAGATCGAGCTGATCGAGGCCTTCGGCAAGCGCTTCGGCGAGATGATCCGCGGGCCGATCGCCGGCGCGGTCGACGTGCTGGCGGAGCTTAAGGATCGCGACGTACCGCTCTACGCGCTCAGCAACTGGTCGGCCGAGACCTTTCCTTCGCAGCGAGAGCGCTTCGAGTTCCTGTCGTGGTTCGACGGCATCGTCATCTCGGGGCTAGAGGGCGTGATCAAGCCCGACCCGCGCATTTTCCGCGTCCTGCTCGAGCGCTACGGTGTCGCCGCGGAATCGGCGGTGTTCATCGACGACGTCCCTCGCAATGCCGCCGCCGCTTCCGCGCTCGGAATCCACGGCATCCACTACCGGTCTCCCGAGCAACTGCGCCGCGAGCTGGTGACGCTCGGCATGCTTCCGCAAGCCGACTGAGTATCGCCGCCGACAGCAAAACCCGGGGGATGTTCGATGCCAGTCGGAATCCGGAAATCGGATCCGGGGCGGTTACTGGCACAGCGTTCCGGCGGGCGCCGCGAACAGTTCGCGCGTGATCTGCTTCGCCTGGCTCACGCCGTTGACCGTGTAGGCAAACGTCGCCGTGTTGCCGTCGGCGAACGTGAACGTTGCCGTCCCCACCACGGTGCGCATCACGAGGGTCGGATCGAACGGCGTTGCGCTGAACGGCGGACCCGAAGTCTGGACCAGTTGCCCGCTGTAGACGCCCGGACCGGTCTGCGCCGCGGTAACCGAAAGCCACAAAGGCGACCCGTCCAAGTCGTAGGTGAACCAGGTCGCGAAGATGTTGTCGCCTTGATCCGTGAGGGTGATACCCCAGCCCGACTCGGTGCCCCCCGTCGCCCACCACAGGTCCTGGTAGTTTGTCGCGGCGGCGAAATTCGGCTGCGCTCCGTAGGTGCAAGTTGGCAACGGACCGAATACCTGCCGGGTGAGGCTCTTGGTCTGCTGCGTAGCCTGCACGGTATAGGCGAAGCCGGCCCTGTTGAGGTCGCTGAAGGTCAACGTCGCCGTGCCCACAACCGAGCGCGTCACCTGGGTCGGATCGAACGGCATCGCGCTGAATGGCGGGCCGCGGCTTGCGATGAGTTGCCCGGTGTAGGTGTCGGGATTGCTTCCGCTCTTGTTGGCCGTCATCGACAGCCACCAGCCCTTGCCGGTCACATCGTAGGTGAACCAGCTTGCGAAGATCACGCTGCCCTGGTGCGCAAAGTTGATTCCCCACCCCAATTCCGAGCCCCCCGGCGCGTTCCACCAGAGCCCTTGCGCGTTCACGGTCGCGCTGGGCACGCCGGTGCTTGCGGCAGTCACGGCAGCACCCGCATCGACCATGCCCGCTCCGCAGGTGTCGATGGTGCAATAGCACTGCAGTTGGTCGATGGGATTCCCGAAGGCGTCGTATTGCGGCGCCGTGCACTGGAGAACCAGGGTGCCGTCGCCGTTGTCGCCGCCGGTCGTGGGGAACGGTCGCGCCGTGGCTTCGAGCAGCAGCTTGACCTGCAGCGGCGTCATCGCCGGCTGCAGCGAAAGCACCAGCGCCGCGGTGCCGGAAACCAGCGGCGCCGAGAAGCTGGTGCCGAGCGATGCGTTGTAGCTGTCGGTGTAGATCGACGAGACGGGAACCGTGGTGCCCGAATTGGACGTGGTGAGGATCGGGTACAGGCAAGGAGAGCCAACCACCGTGTTGACGCAGTTGCCGGCGGGGGCGCTCAAGGCGATCTCGGTGCCGAGATCGGAGAAGCCGACCTTGGTGCCGACATGGCGCAGTCCACCGACGGCGATCACCCCCGCGCAGTTGGCCGGTGCGCCGACGGCGTGGCCCGTTGAATTTCCGGCAGCCGCAACGATCACCGCCCCGGTAGCGCTGATTTCCGTGATCGCGTCGTCATAGCTGGCAGGGCACGCCCCTTCCGCGCCGAGGCTCAGGTTGATCACGCGCGCCGGGTTGGGATTGGCCGGCACGCCCGGCACCGAGAGGCCGGCTGCCCAAAGCATGCCGGCGATGATGTCGGAGTCGTAGCCGCCGCACTTGCCCAGCACCCGCACGGGCAGCACGCGAAGGTTCGGGCCCACGCTCGCCATGCCGATGCCGTTGTTGGTGAGCGCTGCGACGATCCCGGAGACCTGCGTGCCGTGCCACGAGCTATTCTCGGCGACGTACTTGCCCGTGCTCGGATCGAGCGGCGTGCACTGATAGAACGGACCGTTGGGATTGTTGGCCTCGGCGGCGGTGATCCAGTCGCCGGGGTCGGAAGCATCGGGGTCGCGACCGTCGCCGTCGTTGGCCACCACCGGATCGCTGATCATGTCGTACCCCGGCAGCAAGTGTCCGCTCGCCGCCACGGCGAGCAGATCCGGGTGCTCGAAGCGCACGCCGGTATCGACCACGGCAACCACGACGCTCGGGTTGCCGGTGGTGACCGCCCACGCCGTCTCGATGTTCAGCGACGACTGCACCGCGCCCTGCGGCGCCCGCAGATACCACTGTCCCACCGCCGGGCCGTTGCCCGGCACTCCGCTCGCGTACAGCGGATCGTTGGGGGCCGTAACGATGCGCCGGCGCTGGTCGGGCACGGCGTATTCGACGTCGCTCTGGGTCGAAAGCCGCCGCGCGAGCTCGGCCGAGCTAACGCCGCTCGCGAACACAACTTGCGCGCGCTCCGACACCACCGCGCCTGCGCTCATCGCCAGGCCCAGCCGCTGGGACAGGGCCTGTGCGCGGCTGACGGATGCTTCGGTCGCCGACAGCGGCTGTGCGCGCAGCAGCGGCGAGTCGGACTTGAACTTCACGATCACCCGCGCAGGAAGATCGGCGCCTCCGTTGATCGGCTGCGCCCGAATCTGTGGCGGGATGGCCGCCAGCAGCGTCGCTGCACACAGTACGCCGATCAGCGAGCAACCGCGGCGCATCCGTGATCGGATCATTGAACGCTCGCGCATGGCAGGGTATCGAGCAGGCTCACGATCTCTTGAATGCGAGCGCTCGGGGCTGACGTGCCCGGGCGTGAGAATACCTGATCGCAGCGTAGTTAGTGATATGAAGATTCCAAGATTACGAACGGTTACATTTCGCAGCAAGCAGTGAACGCAGGGTCAGCTGACTGCGTGCGTGCGTACGTGACCGCGTGCATGCGCACGTTACGGCGGGCTCGCGGCGCAGCCTGCGGCAAAGCATTTGCGAAGCTCGCGCCATCTCTCGAGCCATCACCGATCAAGAGCGGGCCGTCAATCGACTCTCGCAAGCAAAGTGCAAGACACCCTTCAGCATCCAGACAGCAACTCCCCGTAGTCTTGCCTTGCCAAGGCCCGTCGGAAGCACCGACTTCGGCTCGATCAACGATTGCGAGGCGTTTCATGTCTTTGACGGAGAGCTCGATTCGAAGCGCGCGCGCGCTTGCCGTGGCGCTCGCGATCTGCACTGGTCCGGTCTGGGGCGCGCAGCCGGCGATGACGATTTCGGTGGGTCCTGACGAAGGCCTCAACTACCCTGCCAATCTCCCGAGCCTTCCCGACGAGCACACGACGATCTTCCCGCCCGCGCCGGGGTCGAGCGCGTATCGCTTTTTCGCGTCGAGCAGCTTGACCGGAGGATTTTCCGGAGCCGTCGTGCTGGAGACGACGGACCTGCAGAACTTCGCGTTCGCATCCGGATTTCCCCAGCAGGTGATGACGGCGCCAGTTCGCTTCACGACTTGCAATGCGTCGTTCGACTCGGAATTCGACGAGAACTACGCAGGACCTGGATCGGTCGTTCAGGACCCGACGCTTCCTCCGGGCAACCTGATCATGATCTACGAGGCGGAGAATCACTGCCCGGGCGGCGTCTGGCAGCAACCGTTCTACGCGACGGTCGGATTTGCGAGATCTGCGGACAACGGGATGACATGGCCAGCTTCAGTCGACGCGGAATTCGGCGGCCCCGCTCGCTATCCGGTGTTGAAACTCGCGACTCCTGAGCCCGCCTCGGAGCCCTCGCCCGCGGCCATGGGCAACGCGATCCCCAGCGCCATCGTCGACGGCAATTACCTGTACGTCGTCTACGTGGCTCCTCCGGGCCCGGGGCTCGTCGCGGACGGCAAGCTGCGCATCGCCCGAGCGCCGCTCGGCGGGGCGGGGCAGGTGGTCTTCTCCAAGTGGAACAACGGAGCATTCAGCACGCCTGGGATCGGGGGAGCCGACAGCGGATTCCTTCCCTCCGGCGGTTGTGTCGGAGGACAAGGGATGGGGTCGATCTATTCCTTCGATCCTCTCGACATCTTCCTGCTGGTCTTCGTGTGCCGCTCGACGCAGTCGGCGCAGGCCTCGTGGTATTTCTCGACGGCAACCAGCCTCGAACTCCAGGACTGGTCGGTTCCGCAGCTCATCGCCAATTCAACGTTTCCTCTGATCGACCCGTGCCCCGGTCAAGCACCCGGGCAGACTGACGGGATGTCCTTCGACGGGTGGTATCCGTCCCTCGTGTCGCCCGGCGCGGCGTCGGGCCACCTCACGCAAGCGGGATACGCCTTCTTCCTCAACGGCTGCGACACGGGCACGAGAACGTTCGCGCGGCGAAGCTTCGCGATAAGCGTCGGGCCGAACGCGCCCAACATCGGCCAGCACGGCCTGACGGGCTCGTGGTACCAGTCCGTCACAAGCGGCCAAGGGCAGGAGATCGAAGTCTTCCCGGATCTCGTCGCTCCCGGCACCGGGTTTCTTCAGGGTGGCTGGTTCACTTTCGACTACGCGGCGAGCGGCGGCGCCGACCACAACCGCTGGTACACGTTCAGCGGCAACGTGCGTGCAGGCGATTCGGCCGCCGTTCTTGCCCTGTACCAGAACTTGGGCGGCAACTTCGACACCGCGCCGGTGACGGCTGCCGTGCAAGTGGGCCACGTAGGCATGAGCTTCACCGACTGCATGACCGCACAACTGAGCTACACGTTCACCGACGGCTCCGGTCGAAACGGGACGATTGCGCTCACGCGTCTGACACCCAACGTTGAATGCACGCAGGCCGGCGGTCCGAGCGCCGGCAGCGACTTCGGGTTGTCCGGGAACTGGTTCAACTCGATCACTTCGGGTCAGGGATTCATCACCGAACTCAATCCGCTCGCGAAGGTGCTGTTCTTCGCCTGGTACACCTACGCGGTCAATGGACAGGCGCTGGGGGCAACCGGCCAGCGCTGGTACACCGGGCAGGCCAATTACGTCCCCGGCGGACGCTCGATTCCTCTGACGCTGTACGAAACGACGGGCGGGTTGTTCAACAGCATCGCGCCTGCGCCGACGACCGCGCCCGTCGGAACGGGAAAGTTGACTTTCGCGAGTTGCAGCGCGGCGACGCTGACGTTCTCCTTCGCCGGCGGATCCATCGCCGGCCAGTCGGGGAGCATTGCGCTTTCGCGCGTGGGACCCACGCCTGCGAGTTGCGCTTTCTGACTTGGTTCATTGGAGTGCGGGAAGCGGTCGCTTTCAGAACCAAGCGCTCGCTTCCATCTTGCGTTTTCATTGCGAGTTGCTGACACAAAGGTTGCGTCGATTGAAAATCTTACCAAGCGCTCTGCATCATCCAAAAAATTTTCTTCTTTTGGCGCCGATTGCGATTGCTGCGGGTGCAGTCATGCCATAAAGTATCCACGGACCTTACGCGCGCAGCGCGCTGGTCCGATGCAGCGGGACGACTGCCAACTCAATAGGAGGGAAAAATGAACATGTTGCGCATTCTCGGTGTGATGCTGATCGCGGCGATGACGCTGGGAGGCAGTTGCAACAGTGGGACTTCGAGCAACAACAGCGGCGTCCGGGTCGTGGCGCTCATCGCGGTGCCGAACATCACGCCGACCAGCAACTTCTCTTTCGACATCAGCGGCGTGGACTCGGTCAATGGCCGTTACTACTTCACCGACAGAAACAATGCGTCCGTCGACGTCATCGACATCAAGACCAACACGTTCCTCAAGATGATCCAGGGCGGCTTCGCCGGCTGCAACACAGGCCCGTCGTGCGCGGGCGCCAACAACGACATGTCCGGCCCGGATGGGCTGAACATCATCCCGGGGACGAACTTCATCTATGTCGGCGACGTCAATTCCGTGAAGATCATCGATGCGACGGCATTGGCGGTGGTCAACACGATCCACATCGGAGGCAATTCAGGACTCCGCGCCGACGAGGGTTGCTACGATCCCGACCACAAGATTTACATGATCAGCAGCCCGGCGGAGAACCCTCCGTTCGCCACGTTCATCGATACGACCACCCAGAAGATCATCGCGACCGTGTTGTTCACTGATCCGGGCACGGGCCCGGGCGGCCCCGCGTCAGCCGGACTCGAGGCGTGCGCGTACGATTCCGGAACCAAGAGCTTCCTGGTCAACAACGACGGCTCGACGGCCAATCCTCACGGCGAGGTCGACGTGATTCCGGCTTCCTTCGTGCTGCAGGGCACGCCGGCCAACCCCGTGACGCTGACGCTTCCGGTACCGACCCCTGCCAACGGATTCCAGATCTTTCCCGAGGGCAACTGCGACCCCACCGGCATCGCTCTCGGACCCGGCACCGACATGATCGTGTCGTGCCGCCAGGGAACCACCAATGCGCCGCTGACCGTGCTCATCATGAATCGGGTCACGGGCGCGATCCTGGCGACGCTCAACGCAGGCGGGGGTGACCAGGTCTGGTACGACGCAGCGACGAACCGCTACTACAACGCGGCGAGTCGGTGGACCGCGAATGGACTTGCGGCAACCGGCGGGGCGTGCAGTGCTGCATCACAGTGTACTCCGGTGTTAACGGTCATCGACGCAGCGACCAGGAGCGTCGTGGTGCAGACCACATCGGGCAACAACGCGCACTCCGTGGCGGTTGACGCGACGACGCACCAAGCCTACATGCCCTATTCATCGGCCGCCGCGCCTGCGGGCTGCGCGACCTGCTCGACCTATCCGAACGGCGGGGTCCTCGTGTTCGCGACGCAATAACCCGTTCTACTCGAAGCCTCTAAAGACGATCTGCAGGGTGCGCGCCCTTTCCCTCCCCGGGCGCGCACTTCTTTTTCTTGGGTGCCGGCTGGCACCGGTTCGGCACGGCTTCGCGCCGGCGCCGATGATCGTGCAGCCGGAACGGGAAAGTTGACTTTCACGAGCCGCAACGCGGCGACGCTGAGCTTCTCCTTCACAGGGGATCCGTCGCCCGCCCGTCGGGGCGCATTGATCACGAGCGGGTGGGCCCGACTCCAGCAGATTGCACCTCCTAGTGCAATAAAAAGAAGCGGCTAACCCGCGCTTTTCGAGATCCCACAGAAGTGACCGACGTCGGGCGTGAGCGATCGACGTCTGCACTGCCTTTACCTTGCGACTGGTTTGCAATAACCTTGCGATATGCCTGCGGCCGGCGAAGTCCTCCCTGTGCTGAAGCGACCGGCATTGCTCCCGTCAGCGTCATGCCATACAGTGCTCGTTCGTTTCCGCCCGAAGCAGATGGGTCCAATGCAGCGGGACGACTGCGAACCTGGAGGAGCAGAACCGCTTTCTGCAGGGTGCGCGCTTCATCCCTCCCGAGGCGCGCACTTCTTTTCCGTCCTGGACAGCCCGCTTTCATGACCAATCGACGAGTCCTTAGGGGACTCTTTCTCATTGCAATCGCGCTGTTCTTCGGGATTCAGGCGCTTGCCTATCCGCTGGGAAGCTTCAGCCGCGCCGGGCCGGGGCTGTTTCCGCTCCTAATCAGCTCCATCCTCGGCTTGATCGGCGTGTTCATGCTCGTTCGATCCCGCTTCGAGCAAGCCGACCCGATGATGTTCAACTACAGGAATATCTCGATCGTCCTGGCCAGCTTGATCGGCTTTGCGTTGATTGCCGAGCACTTGAAGATGATTCCGGCGATTGTCTATCTTGTCTTTGTCGCGACGTTGGCCGGGTCGTCGTTTTCCCTGGTTCGAAACCTGAAGATCTGCGCGGTTCTCATCGCCATCGCGTTCGCCTTGCGCCAGTTCCTCGGCCTTCAGCTCCCGCTGCTCTAATGGACGTTCTGCACAATCTTGCGTTTGGTTTTGAGCATGCGTTGACGCTTCAAAACCTGCTCTATTGCGCTACCGGCTGCGTGGTGGGCACTTTGGTTGGCCTTCTTCCCGGCCTCGGGCCCCTGGCGACGATCACCATGCTGTTGCCGCTGACGTACGCGATCCCGCTCAGCGGGTCGCTCATCATGCTGGCGGGAATCTACTACGGGGCACAGTACGGCGACAGCGTAAGTGCCATCACCATGAAGATACCTCATGCGAGCAGCATCGTGGCTTGCATCGATGGTTACCAGATGACGCTGAAAGGGAAGACGGGGCTTGCCATATTCACCGCCGGTATTTCCAGCTTCATCGGCGGAAGCGTTGCCATCGTGGTGCTTTCGACGCTGGCTCCGAGCCTGGGAGAGGTCGCGCTGTTGTTTGGGCCTGCCGACTACTGTGCGCTCATGCTGGTCGGTTTCGTGTGCGTGAGCTTTGTGACGACGGGGAGCCTGCTCAACGGCCTTGCCATGGCCCTGGTCGGCGTTCTCCTGGGGCAGATAGGCACCGATGTCAACAGTGGAGCCCTCCGCTTCACCATGGGACTGCCCTTCCTCGCCGACGGAATCGGACTCATCAGCATTGCGCTGGGTTGCTTCGGCATCGCGGAGATAGTCAGGAATCTGGATAGCCGCAGTCAGTTCTCGCCGTTCACGGGAAAGATCCACCTCATTCCGACGTGGCCCGAATTCAAGCGGATCATCCCCAGCGCTCTGCGAGGAAGCGCGATTGGCTCGTTTCTCGGCCTGCTGCCCGGAGGCGGTCCCACCATCGCCCAGTTCGGTGCGTATGCCATAGAAAAGCGATTCAGCAAGCACAAGAACGAAGTCGGCTCAGGGGCTATCGAAGGCGTTGCAGGCCAGGCCGCCGCCGACGAGGCCGCTGCCCGAACCAGCTTCATTCCGCTGATGAGCTTCGGCATTCCCGAGAACGCCGTGATGGCGTTGATGCTTGCGGCGTTCATCCTCAAGGGAGTCCAGCCCGGCCCCAACATGATGGGCCAGCACCCGGATCTCTTCTGGGGCCTGGTCGCAAGCATGTGGGTTGGAAATTGCTTCCTGGTCGTCCTGAACGTGCCGATGGTCCGCTATTGGCTCTCGGTCTTCAGGATTCCCTACGCAGCATTGTTTCCGTCGATTCTGTTTTTCTGCTGTGTAGGAACGTTCAGCGTCAACAACAGCCTCGAGGACATCTACATTACCGCCGTGTTCGGGCTCACTGGCTATCTCTTTGTCCGGCTGGACCTCGAGGCTGCGCCATTGATACTTGGCTTCATCTTGGGCCCTATGCTCGAGGAGAACTTCCGGCGCGCGCTGCTGCTCAGCAGAGGAAGCTTCGCCACCTTCGTCACAAGGCCGATAAGCGGAACCCTCGTCAGTCTGGTTGTCCTGTTCTTCGCATGGCAGACGTACGCGTTCTTCCGGCAGGGGCGAAATGTCCGTGCCGCCTCCGGCCAGGCCGTCGTTTGACCGACGCAAGACCTCAGAAAGACGTCTTGAGGCCCACCATGATGCCGTGCGGCATGATGCTCAGGATGAGCGGCGTCTCGCGCGTGTGCGCCCAGTAACCCATGCCCGTCCCCAGCGCCCAGGACGCGAGCACGTCGGTCTGCCAATGCCCCCACTCTTTCACGCGGGCGATGCCTGAATATACTGGCAGCAGCGCCAGCGCGTAGACGGCCGGATACTCGCGGCCGTACTCGAACATGTAAGGCGTGACGATCGCCGTGACATTGGTCACCTCGCCGCTCGGGAAGCTGTAGTGGCCCTTGCCCTGGAACCAGAGGTTGGGGTTGTCGCTCTCGCCCGGGCGCGAGCGCGTGAAGATGTACTTGCCGGCCTGTGCAACGACCGCGCCGAAGGCCGACGAGTCTATCGCCTGCCAGCTGGTCTTTCCGATGCGCGACTCGCCTCCCTCCCAAAGGCCGAGCGCGACTTCTCCGCCGATGAGCGCGTAGTTGACCGCGAGCTCGGTGTTGTGGCTCCAGAAGCCGCTGTTGTCGTAGGTCACGCGGTGATCGATCGGCCATGCGCGAGCGAATCCCGCCACTGCAATCAAGCCCAGAATGACCGCGGAGCGGATGCCTGGCACGTTTTTCATTCCTTGCCTCTTGCCGATTTGATGCAGTCGCTTATTGACAGTTCTCACGCCGGCTGCGCCGCAGCGGCATAGGATCGCGGAAACGACACGCGGATGCGGGTGCCACTGCCGCTTCCGTCTCGCGAATCGATTTCGAGCACGCCGGCATGCCGGTCGACCACCTCCTGCGCGATGGCCAGGCCGAGGCCGGAGCCTTCGCCGGGCGTGCCCGCGACACGATAAAAGCGCTCGCGTACCCTGGTCCTCTCGTCAGCGGGAATGCCGGGCCCCGTGTCCTCGACGCTGAGGTATGAACTCTGCGCTTCGGAGCCGGTGTTCACGGTCACTGCACCGCCCGCTGGCGTATAGCGCAGGGCATTGTCGATCAAGTTGTCGATCAGCTCGGGAAGCAGCAGAGGATCGCCTTGAATCGGCGCGTGCCCGAGCGAAAAGCCGAGGTCGATCTTCCGCGCCAATGCGCGGGGAGCCCAGTCCCGGGCCGCGGCGTCGGCCAGTGACTTCAGATCGAGGATCCTGAGATCTCGGCGGTAATCCGGCGGAGTCTCGGCCTTGGCAAGCGCCAGCAGCTGATTCGCCAGGCGGGTCGAGCGTACGGTGGCAGTGTGCATGCGTTCGATCTGGGCGCGAATGTCGCTGGGCAACTCGCGCCGCAACAGCAGCTCGAGATGCATCTGCAAGCCGGCTAAGGGCGTGCGCAGCTGGTGCGCGGCGTTGGCAAGGAAGCGTTGCTGCATCGTGTTCGCGGCGCGAAGCCGCGCCAGCAGACCGTTGAATGCGCGCACCAACGGTGCGATCTCGACAGGCGCCGACGTCTCCGACAACGGACGCAGATCGCGGGGCGCGCGGCCAAGCAGCTCGGTCCTCAGATATTCGAGCGGCTTCAAGCCGTGAGCGACACCGACCAAAGCCAAAGCAATCGCCGCCAGGGCGATCAGCAAAGTCGGAACCAGCTCGGCAATGAGAATCTCTGCGACGAGGCGATTGCGCTTGTGCAGCGTCTCGCCTACCTGGATGACGAAGCCGTTCGCCGTGCGCAGGGCAGCGACGCGGATCCTCTCGCCGCCGTACGTGCCGTCGAAGAAGACGTGCTGGCCCGACGCCATCGGTGGCGGAGGCGGCAGATCGACCGCGCCGTCGATGATCTCGTTCTCCGGCGAACGGATCTGGAACATGACGTTGTCCGTCTTGTCGTAGATAAGGGCTTCCAGAGCCTTGCGCGGCAGGTCGACATGGGCTCCGCCGGAGTCGATCCTCACGTTGTCGGCGATGTCGAACACGGGATCGAGCAGCGAACGGTCGTAGGCATCGGTTACCGTGTATTTCGCCACCCAATACGTAACGACGGCTGCGCCCGACACCATGAGCAGGAGCGAGCTGATCAGGAACACCAGCAGTCGCCTTCGTATGCTGGTGCTCCGGCCAGGCTGGTCACTCATCGGCGCCTTCCCACAAATAACCGAAGCCGCGTACAGTGCGGATGTGCACCCCCGCAGGCTCGATCTTGGTACGCAAGCGCGAGACGTGAACCTCGACCGCGTTCGGCGTGAGCTGATCTTCCAGGCCGGCCAGTCCGTCGGCGATCTGCTCCTTGCTCAGCACGCGACCGGGATGGCTCAGGAGCATATCCAAGAGGGCCCACTCGCGAGGCGTGAGGTCGATGGGCTTGTCGTTTGCCCGGACGCGTTTGCCGGCGAAATCGATGCTCAAGCCCCCGACCCGCCGTTTTGCAGCCGCCGGCACGATGCGTCGCTGCAGGGCACGGACCCTCGCCTCGAACTCGCTGACCGAGAACGGTTTGGTGAGGTAATCCTCGGCGCCGAGGTCGAGCCCGTGAACGCGGTCCTCGATCGAATCGCGGGCGGTCAGCACCAAAACCAGCGTGGACGAGTGGCGGGCGCGCAATCGCCGCAAGACTTCGAAACCATCGATATCCGGAAGGCCGATGTCGAGCACTACGAGGTCGAACATCCCGTCCCGCAGCAGTTGATCGGCGTACTTGCCGGTGGTCGCGTGGTCGACGGCGTGGCCTGAGCGGCTCAGCACTTTGACCAAACCTTCAGCGAGAAGCGCGTCGTCTTCGACCACTAGTATGCGCATGCGGAACTACCCCCATAGATAACTATCATCCGGCGAATCGCCTGCCTGTCCGAACCGCCGTCTCGGGGTCCATAGGCAAATGCTACGCCTTTAACCTGTCAGAATCCTGTCACGCCAACGTCAGGACTCGCGGCTGCCGAGGATGTTCATTGGCCAAGCGTACCATTGCACTGATGGCGACAACACGTTCGCGGTTCGCTGGCTCAATGGCATATCGGGCACACGCGGCCGCCGTGGGCATCATCGGCCTCGCCTTGCTCGTCGCGACCGCGCCCACTGCTAGGGCTCAGCTCGTGCACTCCGCGGCGTTCGTCTCGCAGAGCGTGCCGTCCTTCATCCCGATCGGTGCGGTAACGAGCGTCTCCGTGACGATGCAGAACACTGGCACCGCGACGTGGTACCAGGCGCAAGGCGACGTCTTCCTCGCCACGCAGGAGCCGCAGGACAACTATTACTGGTGCATCCAGGACAACGTCTACGGCAGCCACAGCGGCAATCGCGTGCTGCTGCCGTACGACGTGGCCCCGGGCGCACAGGTGACCTTCAGCTTCCAGGTCAACCCGCTTGGCTGTCGGTTCGCTGCGCCGGCTCCGTTCCGGTTCCGCATGCTGTCGCAGATCTACGGCACCTTCGGCGACGAGACTCCGGACCCGCACGTCGTCGTGAACAGCGCCGCAAAATACTTGGCACAGCAGGTGCCGGCGATTGTGCCCGCTGCCGCCACCTTTCAAGTGACCGAGACGTTCGAGAACACGACGACCGTGACCTGGTCGCCAACGGATGGCTACACGCTCGCTTCCGCTGGCCCCGCCGGCAACGCCGTCTGGGCGACGAGCAGCGTGCCCTTGCCTTCGGCGGTCCCGCCTGCGCAATCGGTGACCTTCAGCTTTTTCGTGGTGGCGCCGACCGCGCTGGGGAGCTATAACATGCAGTGGCAGATGAGCTCGCCCCAGGGCGCTCCCTTCGGCGACATCTCGCCCGCGACGTCGGTGACGGTCGTTGCCGCCGGACCGCCAAACTACGGCGGCCTTTGGTGGGCGAGACCCGCAGGAGTCGAGTCCGGCTGGGGCATGAACATCGCTCACCAGGACGACACGCTGTTCGTGACCTGGTTCACCTACGACGCGAACGGCAACGGCTGGTGGCTGTCGATGACGGCGCCGCTGATCAGCACCGGCGTCTACTCGGGCACGCTGCAAGAAGCAACCGGACCGCCATTCAACGCTGTGCCCTTCGCTCCGAATCTGGTGCGCCAGACTTCCGTCGGCACGGGTCAGCTCACGTTCACCGATGTGAACAACGCGACGTTCAACTACACGGTCAACGGCATTACCCAGACCAAGACCATCACCCGGCAGGTCTTCGGGCAGCTGCCGACGTGCACATTCAACCTGCTGACCGATCTCTCGGCGGCGTACAACTACCAGGACCTGTGGTGGGCCGCACCGGCGGGGAGCGAAGCGGGTTGGGGGCTCAACGTCACGCAGCAGGGCGACGTCATCTTCATCACATGGTTCACCTACGACCTCGACGGCACGTCGATGTGGCTGTTCGCCACGACGCCGAAGACGGGTCCGGGAACGTACGCCGGGACGCTCTACCGCACGACGGGCCCCCCGTTCGACGCCGTGCCGTTCAGTCCCGCCAAGGTCGTGGCCACGCAAGTGGGAACGGCAGCCTTGAGCTTCTCCGACGGCCAGACGGGAAGCTTCACCTACACCGTCAATGGCGTCACCCAGACCAAGTCGATCACGCGGCAAATCTTTGTGCCTCCGGGAACGGTTTGCCAGTAACTGGCTCGAGGCGCGGTCGTTGAAGGCTCCGCCGTATTCCTGCGCGGGGCATCGATGAGCGGGCGCCTCATCGCATCCGTCTCGCGTACAGCAACGGAAACTCGGTGCGGCGAACAAAGCCCAGGGCAAGATAGACGTCTATTGCCCGTGAATTGACGCTCTCCACGTGCAGGTAAGGTGTCTCGCCTGCGCGCAGCATGCGGTTGACGACGCGGCCGATGAGCGCTCGCGCATAGCCGCGTCCCTGGGCCTCCGGGTGCGTGCAGATCGCGCTCACCTCGCGATGCTCGCCGATCCAGGTGCGCTCGCCGGCCATTGCGACCAGCCGGCCGCGCTCACGAATGCCGATGTAGGTTCCCAATTCGATGGTGCGCCTGCGGAAGGGGCCGGGCTTGGTCAGCTCGACCAGCGCCAGCATTTCATCGACGTCGACAGGACCGAGCTTGGCGACTTCGGCGTCGCCCTCCGGCAGCGGCGAACGATCCGCGCGCAGCATCTGGGTGATGTTCGATGTGTAGAGCGTTTCCCAGTCGTCCGGCAGAACCGGCTTATGGGGGCCGACCAGCGCGACATCGTCACCGACGTCGACCAGCTTGGTCAGGGCCGCGACATTAGCTGCTCTTGCGGCGGGCAGCCCCGCGAGCGGCGATATGTCGGAGGGATAGCGAAGCGCCAGGGCGTTGCCGCGGGCGAGATGCGCATGCCGGGTCGCGAGGCACAACCACATGGGGTTATCCAGAGCGCGCAAGTCAGAATTCAATGGAAGGCCCTCGCCAGGATTCGTCCCGCGGCACGGCGCGAGCGAGCGCGTCTGCGGCCGAGCACCAGCCCATGCACGCGTTGCGGCCGGGGCGGCGCCGCAAGACGTTCAGCAGACCCTTGCACTTCGCATAGAAGTGGAAGAATGCAAGTACCATTCGCCGCTGCGACGCGCTTGGCGGCCGATCGCTGCAGATCAGCTTGTCATCGGTCATGCCGCGATCGGTCAGGATCACGGCTCCCCACGCCTTGACCCGGATCTCCGCTCCGACTGCGAGGCGCGGTCCGAGCACGACGGCGTCCAATAGATCGCCTTCGCGTCCCAGATAGATCGGCACCGAGCCATAGTTGAATGGACACGGCAGTGGCGAGACAAAGTCCACGTGTCCCGTCGACCCGCGCTTGAGAAAGGTTCCTCGCGGAATTTCGATCACCACGCTGAGTTCGGGCGTATCGGTCATTGCGATCTCACAATAGCACTTGTTGCCGCTTGCGCGGGTGCGAGAGAGTTGCCCCGCCCTCCGGATTGGCGTAACTTAGTCATCGACGCTAGGGGTCCTGGCGGTGCGAAGCGCCGTCGGGTGAGAACAGACCCTTGGTACCTGTGCGGATAATGCCGGCGCAGGGAAGCGTGTTCCGCCCGAATCGCTCCCCTAGCCGCAGTCTCCGCCACGTGAGGAGCGCCATGAACGCTAACGACAGATTCTTCGCCCGCGACGCGCGGGTCGACGCCGCGGCGGTGCAACCGCTGCCCAGTTCACGTAAGACCTACGTCACGGGCTCGCGGCCCGACGTTCGCGTGCCCATGCGCGAGATCGCGCAGGCCGACACGCCAGCGTCGTTCGGAGTGGAAAAGAATCCTCCAATCGTGGTCTACGACACCTCCGGTCCCTACACCGACCCGGAAGCAAGGATCGACATCCGCTCGGGGCTGCCGCCGCTGCGGGCTCGGTGGATCGACGAGCGGAGCGACACCGAGGAGCTGGCGGCGCCTTCATCGGCTTACGGGCGCAGGCGGCTCGACGACCCGGCGCTCGCCGGGATGCGCTTCCATCTCAAGCGCAAGCCGCGTCGCGCCAAGGCTGGCCACAACGTCTCGCAGATGCATTACGCGCGCAAGGGAATCGTCACTCCCGAAATGGAGTTCGTCGCCATCCGCGAGAACTTAAGGCGCGAGGCGATGCTCGAGACTCTGCCTGAACTGGTGACGCGCCAACACCCGGGTCAGAGCTTCGGGGCGGCGATCCCTCGATTCGTCACGCCGGAGTTCGTCCGCAGCGAGGTCGCGCGCGGCCGCGCGATCCTTCCTGCGAACATCAACCACCCCGAGACCGAGCCGATGGCGATCGGCCGCAACTTTTTCGTGAAGATCAACGCCAACATCGGCAACTCGGCAGTCTCCTCGTCGATCGGCGAGGAGGTCGAGAAGATGACGTGGGCGACGCGGTGGGGCGCCGATACGGTCATGGATCTCTCCACCGGCAGGAACATCCACGAGACTCGCGAGTGGATCATTCGCAATTCGCCGGTGCCCATCGGCACGGTGCCCATCTATCAGGCGCTGGAAAAGGTCGACGGCAAGGCGGAGGAGCTCACCTGGGAAATCTATCGCGACACGCTCATCGAGCAGGCCGAGCAAGGTGTCGACTACTTCACCATCCACGCCGGCGTGCTGCTGCGATACATCCCGCTCACCGCCAGGCGCATGACCGGCATCGTCTCGCGCGGCGGCTCGATCATGGCCAAATGGTGCCTCGCGCACCACGAGGAGTCGTTCCTATACGCGCGGTTCGAGGACATCTGCGAGATCATGAAGGCGTACGACGTCGCGTTCAGCCTGGGCGACGGCCTGCGACCCGGCTCGGGCTACGACGCCAACGACGAGGCGCAGATGGCCGAGCTCGCCACGTTGGGTGAGCTCACCAAGATCGCCTGGAAGCACGACGTGCAGACCATGATCGAAGGCCCCGGTCACATCCCGATGCACCTGATCAAGCACAACATGGACGAGCAGCTACGACTCTGCGGCGAAGCTCCCTTCTACACGCTGGGGCCGCTCACGACCGACATCGCTCCGGGTTACGATCACATCACCTCGGCGATCGGCGCGGCGATGATCGGCTGGTACGGCACCGCGATGCTGTGCTACGTCACGCCCAAGGAGCACCTGGGCCTGCCCAACAAGACCGACGTCAAGGACGGCATCATGGCGTACAAGGTCGCAGCTCACGCCGCCGATCTCGCCAAGGGCCATCCGGGCGCGCAGATCCGCGACAACGCTCTGTCCAAGGCGCGCTTCGAGTTCCGATGGGAGGATCAGTTCAACTTGGGGCTCGACCCCGACAAGGCGCGCGAGTTCCACGACGAGACGCTGCCGCAGGAAGGTGCCAAGCTCGCGCACTTCTGCTCGATGTGCGGACCGCACTTCTGCTCGATGAAGATCACCCAGGACGTGCGCGACTACGCCGCGAAGCTGGGCGTCGACGAGGCAGCCGCGCTGCAGAAGGGGATGGAGGCCAAGGCGGTGGAGTTCGTGAAGCAGGGCGCGGAGATCTACAGCAAGGCCTGACCAACGGCGAGGCGAGCCGGCGGTTCATCGCACGGCTCGCGGTTCGCGCCCGGCATCGTATCGAGCCAGTTTGTGCGGCCGGCGCCTCGGCCCGCGTGGGTGTTAGTGTCGACGCTTCCCCGCGCGCGGCGCCTCGGCCCGCTTCTTGAGCCAGGCCAATCCGCCGTCGTCCTTTGCGATCTCGCTCTTGAGCCATGCCCGGAAGCGCGCGAGCTTGGGCGAATCGGCCAGGCGCGGCGGGTAGACGAGAAAATAGCGGTGCGGCGACGGGACCGTAATATCGAACAGCCGAACCAGTACGCCGTTCGCGAGGTCGTTGCCTATCAGTGAGGTACGCGCGAGGCCGATGCCCTGGCCCTCGATCGCGGCCTGCATCATGAGCGAGGTGTCGTTGAACATCGGGCCGCGTGTGGGCTCGGGCCAGTCGAGTCCCGCCGCCGCGAACCATGGCTGCCAGAACTCTCTTTCCGCGCGCAGCAACAGGTAGCGGCTGAGGTCAGCTGGCCGCTTCGGCAAGCGGCCACCCGCGATCTTCGGGCTGCACACGGCAAAGAAGATGTCATCCATCAGATGCTCTGTGTTCAGCCCTGGATAGTCGCCGCTGCCATAGCGGATGGCCATATCCACGTCTTCGCGTGCCAAGTCAACCAGCACATCGGTCGAACGGACGTCGAGATCGATGTCCGGATGTGCGGCGAGGAAACCGCCGATGCGCGGCAACAGCCACCTCGCCGCGAATGAGGGCATCACACTTACCCGCAATTGCCTCGGATTCGCGCGATCGCTCACTTCGCGCATGGCGGCGCTGAGTTCCGCCAGCGAGGCGCGCACGCGGCTGGCGAACCGCTCGCCTTCGTCGGTCAGGCGGATACCGCGCCCTGCGCGCTCGACCAGCCGCACGCCGAGCTCCGCCTCCAGCGCCTTGATCTGGTGGCTGACCGCACCATGGGTGACGTGCAGCGACTCGGCAGCACGCGTGAGGCTGCGCTCCCGCGCCGCGGCTTCGAACGCTCGCAGGGCCTGCATCGGCGGAAGGCGGTCCGGCATCGCTGGGCAAGCCCAAAATGTGAGAACAATTCACATGTTATCACAATATAAATCGATTGTCCCCGGGCACCGTTGCCCTCAGAATTTGCTCGCGACGGAACACTTTCAAACGCGAGGTTAAAATGACAACGAAACTATCATTTGGCAAGCTCCTGCTCGAGGCGGGAAGGACCCACGCGGTGCCCACCGGGGCCGGGGCGAGAATCCGCGTCCACGACGGCGTAGTGTGGGCGACCACCAGCGGCGAACTGGACGACGTGTGGCTTCGGTCCGGTCAGGAGCACGTAGTTCAGAAGGCAGGCCTGACGGTGATCGAATCGGCTGCCCGCTCGACGGTCGAGGTGCTGCCTCCAGCGGCAAACGATCCCTGGCAGCCTGGCCCATCGCTCGCGTGGTTCCGGCTTACTGGCTGGCTCGACGACATGGGCACGATGGCCTTTCTCGCTGCGGCGGCTGGATTCGTGGTCCTCGTCGCGATGGCGTTTCGATGAGCGGCGCGGCTAGGGTCCGCGCCCGACGGGTTCGCGCGGGATCTTCGCCGGCGCCCTCTCGTGAGCGCGTTGCCGCAGCATCGCGGCATAGATCGCAACGTTTATCGCCACGACTGCGACGCCGAGCAGCGCCTGCATCGGCGGTGTGAGCCCCTCCGGATACAGCAGTGATCCGACGTAGTTGCCGATGAAGTCACCGCGATAGGCCGTCTCACCAGCCTCGCGTCGCAGCGCGTTCTCAAGCGGGGTGAGCGGACAGACGCGCCCAGTAAATTCGACGAATGCGGCCCACGCGACCGCTGGCAGGTGCAGCCACGCAACCCAGCGCCAGCGCCATGCGAGCAGCCCGCCAAAGACCGCGAATAGAACGAAGGCGGCGTGGAGCAGCAGGACGGCGGCGGCGGCGACGCGGAACATCGACGCCCGCCCCGGGCTTACGCTGCCGTTGCCAGGCGCATCCCGACGCGGCGGCGACCCCAGGGCCGGTCGAACTGACCGTAGCGACCCGCGAGCGCAGCGTCGCAATGCGGGCAGCGTCCTTCCGGCGTTACCGTGTAGCTCAGGATGTCGTACCAGTCGCGGACGATCAGACCCTCGCCGCAACCCGGACAGAAGGTGGTTCCGCCGTTGGAGTCGTGGACGTTGCCGGTGTAGACGTAGTGCAGCCCTTCGGCGAGCGCGATCTTGCGCGCGCGAGCGAGCGTGGCCGCCGGCGTGTGCGTGATGTCGGTCAGCTTGTAGTCGGGATGGAACGCCGTGAAATGCAGCGGTACGTCGGGCCCCAGCTCGCGCATGATCCATTTCGATTCCGCCTCGATCTCCGCGTCGGAATCGTTCCTGCCTGGGATCAGCAGTGTGGTGATTTCGGTCCACACGCTGGTCTCGTGGCGCAGGTAGACCAGCGTGTCGAGCACCGGCTGCAGACGTGCGCCGCAGAGCTTCACGTAGAACTCGTCGGTGAAACCTTTGAGGTCGACGTTCGCAGCATCCATCTTGGCGTAGAAATCGCGCCGGGCCTCGGTGCCGATGTAGCCGGCGGTCACGGCGACGGCCTGGACTCCGAGTTCGTGGCAGGCATCGGCGGTGTCCATCGCGTACTCGGCGAAGATCACCGGGTCGTTGTAGGTGAACGCGACGCTCTTGCTGCCGGCGCGCTTCGCCGCCTCGGCGATCGCCCGCGGGGAGGCCTGATCCATGAGCGTATCCATCTCGCGCGACTTGGAAATGTCCCAGTTCTGGCAGAACTTGCAGGCGAGGTTGCAGCCGGCCGTGCCGAAGGACAACACGCTGGAACCAGGATAGAACTGGTTGAGCGGCTTCTTCTCGATGGGGTCGATGCAGAAGCCCGACGAGCGCCCGTAGGTCGTGAGCACCATGGCGTCGCCCGTGCGCTGACGAACGAAGCACGCGCCGCGCTGACCTTCGTGCAGGCGGCAGTCGCGCGGGCACAGATCGCACTGGATGCGACCGTCGTCCAGCCGATGCCAGTAGCGCCCAGGGTAATCACTCATGCGGTGTCTCGACTGGCGGGAATTCGCGTTCTTTCCACTTGGTGACGTCATAGCGGAAAACGTTCACCGCCGCGCTCCAGAAGTCGTCGCGCATCCCCGCCTTGCGCTTCAATTCGATCATGAAGTCGCGCGGCTCCGGCAGGCTCGCCCACACCTGCGGCAGGAAGGTCGCGCGCTGGCCGGCGTAGTCGAGGATGACGCCGTCCACGCCTGGCTTCAAGCGCGCGAGCAGATTTGCCTCGTCGATGGCGTTGAGCCTCTCGGGCGGTGACAGCAACGATACTTCCACCGACAGGTCGTCGAACTCCGATTGGCTCAGCGCCGGGAAGCGCGGATCATGGAACGCAGCGGCGAGCGCGTTGGCCCGGACATCGACGCCGAGCGGGCGGTGCGCCTTGAGCGTGCCGATGCAGCCACGCAGCTCGCCGAGACGGAACAGCGTAACGAAAGTGGCGCCGTGCGCGCTCAACGCTTCGTGCTCGGGCCAGCCGCCGACGGAGCGCCCCAGCTCTGCGCCGATCGCCCAACGCGCCGTCGTCAGCAACGCCCTGCCGAGTGCTTCGTCATGCATGTGAGGTATATGAGAACGCAAACGCCGCGTAGCCGACCACGCGCGACTTGTCGCCGGCCGTGTCTCCCGAATTGCGCAGGTCGAGCAACTTCGGCTTGAGCGCGTGCCGCCGCGCGCAGAGCGTGAAGCCGTTGATGGGGGTGGCTCCGCACGCCTGCTCGTGATCCAGCGTCGAGGCGAGCGCCTCGATGTCGTCGACCGTCGCGCGATCGATACGGCGGGCGTCGGCGTAGGAGTGGTAATGCGAGAGGTCGGAGCTCACCACGATGACGGTTTCGCGGCCGCCCCATAGCAGATCGATGACGGCAGCGACTTCTTCCGCCGAGGCATCGCCCACCGCAAAGGGGACGATGCTGAAGGCGGCAAGCACACGCTGCAGGAACGGAAGCTGCACCTCCAGGGAATGCTCGTGGGCGTGCGCCGCGGCGCTGACCACGACCTGAGGCAACGATCGCGCAAGCGCGCTCGCTTCGCGATCCACTGCGACGCTGCCGAGCGGAGTCACGAAGGCACCGGCCTCCGGCAGAGCGAGGCCACGGACCGGCACCCTGTGCACGGGCCCGAGCAGGACCACACGGCGGATCGCCTCTCGCCCCGGCGCGAGCTGTGCGTAGGCGCTGGCCGCGATCGGGCCCGAGTAGACGTAGCCCGCGTGGGGAGCGATCAGCGCCTTGGGCCAGGTCGGCTCGTCGGTGGTTGCCGCCTCCGCCAGGTAGGCGCGCACGTCGGCATCCAGTCGCCTGGGAGCATCAGGGTAGAACATGCCGGCCACTGCGGCCGGCCGAACGTCTGGCACTGGGCACCTCATCCTTCACCGGCTTCAGATGGGGGCGGCGGCGCCCCACGCAAGCCTGCGCCTGAAGGATTGTCTCGCTGCGGCGGCTACTTCGCCACCAGGCCCGAGACCTTCCGGTCGGCCATGTGCCGCAGGTAGGCGAGCAGGTCGTTCAAGTCCCGGTCGGAGAGCACACTGGCGCCAAAACCTGGCATTTTCGCACCCGGCCATCGGCGAAGCGACTGCGGATCGCGGATCAGATGGCGCAAGGAGTCGACACGCATGTATTCGGTGGGGTTGTATGGCACATTGAGGTCCGGCCCGATGTTGGCGTCGCCCGCCATATTCAAGGTGTGACAGGTAGCGCAATACCTCTCGTACACCGCGAACCCATGCCGTGCCGGATCTCGTGCCGACAAGCCCGGCGCAGGCGCGAGCGCCGGATAACGCCGGGCCAGCGGAGCCACCGATTCGATGCGGGCGATGCGGTAGGGCCATTGCGCAGGAACGATGCCGCCTCGCTCAGGATGCAGCCAGACCAGATAGAACGGTCCCGCGCTCGTCGCTTTGCCGGCCTTGAGTGCCGGCCACGGCGCATCGCTAGACTCCACCGCCAGGTAGGCAACGGCGCCGTCGCGCGCGAGCAGGGGCGCTACCGGCAGCGTTGCGACAAAGCCGTCCTGGGCGACAAAACGAATGGACTCGTCGGCAGCGGCACCCGTCAAGAGCCCCGCCATCGGCACCGCGCGGTAGGTCATCTCGCGCTTGTATGCGACGTCGTTGGGGATCGTGAGCGTCGTCGCGCTCGGCAGACCCAGCAGCGCGGCGGGCGCGTAAGTCGCCATTCGTCCGCTCACCGTCACGGTGAGCTCCGGCTCCGCCGCCGCGACACCGAGCGCCAGCGCCGCTCCGACGAGACCGGTGAGCCGGCGCGGCAGCGCACGTACCGGTGCGACCCGCTTCAACCCACGCCGGAAGCGTCCGTCCGCTTTCATCGCTATGCCTCGTGATTCGCGAGGCGAACGATGTAGCCGCCGGACTTCTCATGCCGCTCGAGCTCGAGCGCCCCCCGCCGCTGGGCTTCCTCGAGCAGACCGTTGAAGGAGCGGAAGCCGAAGTACGACTCATTGAAGCCGGGCATTCGCCGCTTGAGCGCCTGCTTCACCATCGAGCCCCAGATTTTTTCCTCTTCGCCCCGTTCGGCGACGAGCGCCTCAACCGTCTCCGTGATGAGCTCGAGCGCATGTCCCGCGCGACTCTCGTCGTCCTTCTTCACCGGCGCGGATTCTTCGCGCGCATGGGTCCGCTGCGGCTGCTTGCGCGCGGAGGGCTTTTTCTTCTCGCGCACCAGATCGTCGTAGTAGATGAACTCGTCGCAGTTGGCTATGAGAAGGTCCGAGCTCGAGTTCTTCACGCCCACTCCGATGACCCGCTTGTCGTTCTCGCGCAGCTTGGAGACCAGCGGAGAGAAGTCGGAATCTCCGCTGACGATGACGAAGGTGTCGACATGGGCCTTGGTGTAGCACAGGTCGAGCGCGTCGACGACCATGCGGATGTCCGCCGAGTTCTTGCCCGATTGCCTGACGTGCGGAATCTCGATCAGCTCGAAGGACGCTTCGTGCATCGGCGCCTTGAACGCCTTGTAGCGCTCCCAGTCGCAATAGGCCTTCTTGACCACGATGTTGCCCTTGAGCAGGAGCCGCTGCAGAACCTTGGCGATGTCGAAACGCTCGTACTTGGCGTCCTGCACGCCCAGCGCGACGTTCTCGAAATCGCAGAACACCGCCATGTTGGTGACTTCGGGCTGGTTGGCCATGAGATTGGGGAAAGGTCAGGCGGGGCGCCGCAGAGCCCGTCGCTGGAGATAGAATCGCTGCCGTGCCCTGCACGATACCAGCAACCGCCCCTCGCGAAAATGAGCCCCGAGGCGCGCCGGGTGACCGGCTCTCGTCTCACTGCGCGAGCCGGGACACCCGCGCCCGCCGGGCGACCCAACAGGAGACTTTCATGAACCGCCTTGCACTTCTTTGCCTGATCGCAGCCCCCGCCGCAGCCTTCGGCGCAGGAACGTTCACCGTCGAAAGCGCCGAGATCAAGCCCAATGCAACGATCGCGGCGGCGCAGGTGTTCAAGGGCTTTGGCTGCGAGGGTGGCAACGTATCGCCTTCACTTGCGTGGAAGAACGCACCGCCCGGGACCAAGAGCTTCGCCGTCACCGTCTACGATCCCGACGCGCCCACCGGCAGCGGCTGGTGGCACTGGCTCATGTTCAACATTCCCGCCGATGTGACGTCGCTGCCTGCGGGAGCGGGCAACCCTGCGGGCGGGCAGGTTCCCAAGGGAGCCGTTCAGTCCAAGACCGACTTCGGAACGCAAGGCTATGGCGGCCCTTGTCCGCCCCAGGGCGACAAGCCGCACCGCTACGTCTTCACCGTTTACGCGCTGAACGTAGACAAGATCGACGTGGACCAGAATGCGAGCGGCGCCATGGTCGGATTCATGTTGAATACCAGCAAGCTGGCCAAGGCGAGCTTCACGGCGACGTATGGGAGGAAGTAAGCGCTGACGGCGTGTGTTGGCTCGAGCTTCCCGCGAGACGATCTCTGGATCTTCCCGCAACCAGTCGGGTGCCTGAAGCGGCGCAGCGCACCGTATAATTGTCGGTGCGAATTTCGACTCCGGAGGCGTCATGGGTCTGCTCGATGGTTTGCTTGAAGGCTTGATGGGCGGGGGCTCGCAACAAGGACAGAGCCCGTTGGCGCAGATGGCGCTGCAGCTCATCCAGCAGAACGGCGGCTTGCCGGGGATCATCTCCAAGTTCCAGCAGGCGGGGATGGCTCAGCACGCGGACTCGTGGGTGGGCACCGGACCGAACATGCCCATCACTGCCGACCAGCTTTCGCGAGTGCTAGGCGGCGGATCGCTTGGACAGCTCGCGCAGCAGTTCGGGATGTCGCAAGGCGCGGCGAACTCCGGCCTGGCGCAAATGCTGCCGCAGATCATCGACAAGATGACGCCCAGCGGCCAGATTCCGGCGGATCACAGCGACATGCTGGCGCAGGCGTTGTCCGCGCTGACCAAGCGCATTGGCTAACGCACGCGGTAGAATAGCGGGGCCGGGCGGCGCGAGTCGCCCGGCCTTTTTTGTCGCACGGAGTCGATAAATCGAATCCAACCTCCTCATCGCGGCGATCCTCGGCATCGTCGAAGGCCTGACCGAATTCCTGCCCGTGTCCAGCACCGGGCACCTGATCGTCGCCGGATCGCTCCTCGGCTACACCGGCGAGCGCGCGAAGATCTTCGAGATCGTCATTCAGGCCGGCGCGATCCTCGCGGTGTGCTGGGAATACCGCGTCAAGCTCATCTCGGTCGCTCGTGGCGTGTTCACCGAGGCTTCAGCGCAGCGCTTCGTGGTGAACCTGTTCGTTGCCTTCCTTCCGGCCGCGATCCTGGGCCTCGCCTTTGCCTCCGCCATCAAGTCGCACCTGTTCGCTGCCGTACCCGTCGCTTCGGCGTTCGTTGTCGGAGCCTTCATCATCCTGTGGGTGGAGCGGCGCTGGAAGCGCAATCCTGCGCCGGCGCGCATCCAGAGCGTGGACGACGTTCGCTGGCCCGACGCGCTCAAGATTGGCTTCGCTCAGGCCCTGGCGCTCATCCCCGGGACCTCGCGTTCGGGCGCGACCATCATCGGCGGCATGCTGTTCGGTTTGTCGCGCGTGGCGGCCACCGAATTTTCCTTCTTTCTCGCCATCCCGACGCTGTTCGCTGCCACCGGTTACGAGTTCGTCAAGAACCGTGACCTGCTCGCCACCGGCGACCTTTCGATGATTGGCGTCGGCTTCGTGGTCTCGTTTGTGAGCGCTTTCCTAGTGGTGCGCTGGTTGATCCGCTATGTCGCGCATCACGACTTCGTGCCGTTCGCGTGGTACCGCATCGCATTCGGGCTTTTGATCCTCGGCACGGCCTGGTCGGGCGCCGTAAGCTGGGATTGAACCATCGCGCGCCTACCCTTGCAGCGGACCAGGCCGCCTGGAGCGGTCCCGCGCTCGCGGTCGTGGGCGTGCTCGGATTCTCGTTCAAGGCGATCCTGATCAAGCTGGCGTACGCATGGTCTCCGATCGATGCGCTGACGCTGCTCACTCTGCGAATGGTCTACTCGGCGCCGTTCTTCGCGCTCATGGCCTGGTGGGCGACGCGACGCCCTCAAGCAGCAACAATTGGCCAACGAGACTGGATGCTTCTGGGCTGGCTGGGCTTCATCGGCTACTACATTGCCAGCCTGCTCGACTTCATCGGGCTCGAATACATCACCGCCTCGCTCGAGCGATTGATCTTGTTTCTCTACCCCACCCTTGTGGTCGTGCTGTCGGCCGTGCTGTTCCGGCAGCGGATCAGCGGGCGCATCGCTGGAGCGCTCGCGCTCTCCTACGCCGGGATCGCGCTGGTCGTCATGCTCGACAGCGGCTTCACCGGTACGCCTCGGGCGCTGTGGCTGGGAAGCAGCCTGGTTTTCGCCAGCGCGCTCTGCTACGCGTTCTACCTGGTCGGCTGCGGGCCCATCATCGCTCGCCTGGGAAGCTTGCGCTTCATCGCCTGGGCGATGCTGATCTCATCGGCCTTCGTCTTCGCGCAGTTCCTGGCGACACGTCCGCTCGCCGCGCTCGCGGCGCCGATGTCGATCCACTTGCTGTCGCTGGCGATGGCGCTGTTCTCCACGGTGCTGCCCACATTGTTCATTGCCGAAGCAATCAAGCGCATCGGGGCCGATCGCACGTCGATGATCGGCTCGCTGGGGCCCGTGTTCACGATCGGGCTTGGCTACGTGATTCTCGGCGAGCCCGTGCACGGCGTTCAACTTTTCGGCGTCGCACTGGTGCTCGCGGGCGTGACAATGGTGACTTTGCGAGCGAAGCGCGCGTAGTCGCCTCGCGCATGCTGTTGCTCCATCCGCTTCGCCACAATAGCAAGCGTTAGCGCAGACAACGATTACTCAACCGCTTCCTCCGCGCGCAGCGATATCGATTGCGTGCCTGCTGGGTATCTAACCCTTGACTGCGCCCATCGTCAGGCCTTTCACCACATACTTCTGAAAGATCATTGTCAAGATGATTGCTGGAGCCATGATCGCACACGCCGCGGCCATAACACCGCCCCAGTCGACTTCCGCATACGAAAGGAAGTTGTAAACGGCGATGGGAAGTGTCTTCGTCTTCTCCATGCTGAGCACCTGCGAGAACAGAAAGTTGTTCCAGGAGAAAATGAAGGCCAACGTTGTCGCGGTGATCACGCCAGGCCCCGACAACGGAAGGATGATCTTCCAGAACGCGTATTGACGGGTCGCGCCATCGACCATTGCCGACTCCTCCATCTCGCGCGGTATGGTGCCGAAGTAGCTGGACATGATCCAGATCACGATGGGCAACGCGATAAGCATGTGGCTCAATATCAACGCGGTGTAACTGTCCATTAGTTCCAATCGCGAGAACACGATATACCACGGCATCAAGAACGAGATTCCCGGCATCAGCCGCGCCAGCAGGATGAACACTGCGAGTTTTTTCTGGTTGAACCGCGCGATCGAGTACGCTGCCGGAAGTCCGAGAACGAGTGAAAGGCCCACGGCTGCGACGCCGACAATTGTCGAGTTCATGAAGTATTTGAGAAAGTCTTGTTCCCCAAAGACCTTCTGATAGTTCTGTATGGTCGGCGCAAAAAGGATCTTTGGCGGCCACGCGATGATATCGACCTGCGTCTTGAACGACGACGAAAGCATCCACAGAAACGGAAACAGCACGACGAGCGCAATCCCTACGACAGCGAGATAGAAGATCGTGGTCGATAAGAACTTGCGGTTCATCGGAGTGCTTCGCTTTCAGGCTTCAGGCAAGCGGGCTGCGGCTTGCCTAGATCTCGGACGCGGTGCGCAACTTCATGATGCCCAGGCTGCAGGTGAACACGACAAGAAATAGGACGACGAGGATGACCGCGGACTGTCCCATCCGAAAATACTCGAAGCTGTACTTGTATCCCATGATATTGAGCGTTTCCGATGCATAGCCGGGTCCTCCTCCGGTCATCGCGAAAATGATGTCGAACGTCTTCAGCGCATCAATCAGACGCAGGATCAGGGCAGTCAAAATGACCGGCATGACCATCGGAATCGTAACCCACCGGATTATCTGCGCCTCGCTTGCGCCATCGATACGCGCAGCCTCGATCGGTTCGTCCGACAGGCCCGCGAGGCCTGCCAGGACAATGAGCGTGATCATCGGCGTCCATTGCCATACATCGACCAAAATCAGCGAAGGGATAACCGACTTGTCATTGGAAATCCACAAGCCAGGAGGCAACCCCAGGGACGTCAGCACGAAGTTGGCTAATCCGATGGTTGGATCGTAGAAGAGATTGAACACGATGCCGATGGCGACAGGCGTAGCCACAAGCGGCAGCAGGAGAAGAAGCTTGGCGAGGCTCTTTCCGACGAACGCGCGGTGCAGAACGAGAGCGGCCGCGACACCGCAAATACCCTCGATCGCGACCGCGAAAAACGTGAAGATGAAGGTCCGCACGAGGGCATTCACAAACCTGGGCTCCGTCAGCACTCGCGCATAGCTTCTCCAGCCGACGAACGTGGCGGGCATCCCCGAAGTGAGATTCCAGTTCGTGAAGCTCAAATACGATGTGTATAGAACCGGGAACACCATCAGCATGGCGACGAAGATGACTGCTGGGAGCGGAAACAATCGCTGCAGATTCCGCTCCGCAAAGCCTGATTGCATCATCTTCGATCCCTGCTAGTTAGAGTAAGCCGCCGACGGCTGCTCCCCTACTTTCCGTATTCACCGGTGTCCTGAAGAAGCTCGTTGACCTTTTCTACCCTTTCCTTAGCCATCTTCTCGAGGTTGGGGGATGCGCCTTTCGTGTTGATCGAATCGATGATCAGCTCACCGATCAGATCCCGGGCTTCGCCGACCGCACTCATGTACGGACGGTCCAGCGGATAGCCGTTCTTTGCGGCGAAGGCCCGCGTTTCAACAAGGCCCGGGTTTACTTTGGCCAAAACAGCTTTGTCTTCCCAGACAGAGGATCGCGCCATGGTGATGTTGGCGAGCATCCCCTTTGCAGCGAGCTCCTTGCTTGTCGCCCATTCGATGAATTTCATCGCCAGATCCTTCTTCTTCGATTGCTTGGCGACCGCCATGCCCCAAGAAGTCACAATGAACGGCGAATCAGTCTTCGGGCCCGCGGGGAAGTTCGCGATTCCAACCTTGTCTGCGCCCAACTGCGTCTTCGCGGGATCGATGATCTGACCGTAGAACACAGAGGCGTCTGTCCACATGGCTATCTTCCCGGCCTGAAACAGCGGCATGATGTTTTCCCAAGACATCGAGGTAACGCCCTTCGGACCGTAGGTGCCGAGGAGCTTCCCGTAGAACCGAATCGCATCCACGGCGGGTTTGGAATCGAATACTGCGACTCCCTTATCGAGATACTGCCCTCCGTAGTTATAGACATAGCTCGACAGCTGGGTCACGGCCGCCGCGCCCTTTCCGCGCGAAGCCATACCCGCAATGTTCTCGGAATTGAGCTTCTTTGCCGCAGCCTCGAGGTCATCGAATGTCGCTGGTACCTTGATGCCCGCGCCGGCGAGCAGATCCTTGCGGTAATAGAGCACCTGCCATTCGGTCACGAGCGGAACGATATAGGCTTTCGTTCCGAACGTCGCGACGCTCATCACGTTCTTCGGGTAGTCCGAGAAGTCGTACGCGCCGAGAGGCTCGTACCAGCCATTCTTGTAGAACATCTTCCCTTCCTGAAGTGGACGGGTCATGAACACATCCACAGACGAAGAGCTGGTTGCGAATTCCGTCGTCAGCTTGGTCGTCAGTTGACTTTCCTGGAGGCTCTCCGCGTTAACTTTGATTCCCGTCGCGCTTTCGAATTCCGGAATGGCCGACTTGAGGAGTTCGCCGTAGGGATGATTTGCAAGCAGCACGCGAATTTCCTTCTGCTGCGCCCGAACCGTTGCACTCACACAAAGGCAGAGCGAACAGGACAACACCACAATATTTCTGACAAGCTTTTTCATATACCCTCCATGGACAGCAAGACCCGAGACCAATGGATCGTAAGGGGCCGAAGCGAAACCTGTGAAGCGCACCGCGAGCTGGCGATTTTCAGAGACTCAGATCGCCGTCAAATCTCATCCACGACTGTCGAGGGCCTAAACGATCGTCTCGGACGTTTCCGAGTCGAAGACGTGCGTTTTGGCCATTCGCACGTTCACCCTAAGCGTCTCACCCACCCGAAGCGGGCGGTCCGGCACGGGCATCCGGGCCACTATGGAATGGATCCCGCACGAGAGGTGAGCAAATATTTCCGAGCCCAGCGTTTCCACGACTTCCGCACGCGCCGTCATCATGCTTCCGTTGCCTGGTGCCGAGGCGTGGTGTGCCGCGAGATCCTCGGGCCGTACGCCGAACACTATTTGCCGTCCGGCGTACGGTGCCAGACGTTGGCGAAACGATTCGGGCACCTCGACTCGGAAGGCGCCGGCGTCGATGAAAAGCCCGCCGTTCATACCAAGCACTCTTGCGTCGATGAAATTCATTGCCGGCGAACCGATGAAACCCGCGACAAAGCGGTTGGCGGGCTTCGCGTAGACCTCCATCGGTGCGCCGCTCTGCTGAAGCACGCCCTTGCTCATGATGAAGATCCGATCGGCCATCGTCATGGCTTCGACCTGATCGTGGGTTACGTAAATGATGGTGGCGCCGAGGCGCCGATGGAGTTTGCTGATCTCGGCGCGCATCGCGACGCGCAGCTTCGCATCGAGGTTGGACAACGGTTCATCGAACAAGAACAACTTCGGCTTGCGCACGATCGCTCGTCCAACTGCCACGCGCTGGCGCTGGCCGCCCGAGAGCTCCTTCGGTTTTCTGTCCAGCAGGTCATTGAGACCCAGGATGTCGGCCGCCTCGTGTACGCGCGCCTCGATTTCCTTCGTGGGAATCTGGCGTATCTTCAGCCCGAAGCCCATGTTGTCTCGAATGTTCATGTGCGGGTACAGCGCGTAGTTCTGGAACACCATGGCGATGTCCCGGTCCTTCGGCGCCATGTTGTTCACGAGCATGTCCCCGATGTAAATCTCGCCTGAACTGACGGTTTCGAGGCCAGCTATCATGCGCAGCGCGGTCGTCTTACCGCAGCCCGAGGGGCCCACCAGAACAGCGAACTCCTTGTCTTGAACCACAATGGACAAGTTATCAACCACTTTGGCCGTGCCGAACTGCTTCACGACATTCTTAAGGGTCACAGTGGACATGGGATGATCTGACTATCGAAATCGGAAGGAAGTAGCGCTCGTGCGCCTACGCTTTCACCGGAGGATGACAAGCGTGAAGCAACTCTCTCGGCGCTCACTCTTAACGCATCTCCTCTTGTGTGCGGGCTCGGACTGCCTGGGATCGGATCAACTCCTTAAGTCGATCATAACCCTGTAGCCGCTGTGCGGCCTCCGCGCCGCTAATATTACCTCAGGTCGATTACGACTCGGCTGGTGTGCATTGCTTCGATTCCACCGACACGACCGATGCGACAGCAGGCAACGATGACTCAAGCCATGTTCGACGGGGCCACAGATGAGGCGCGCCGTCCGCAGGTGGCGCCGCAACCGGGCGCTGAAAGTGCCGCATGTATGCGCGCCATCGGCGTCATGCTAGAGTAGGATTGCACGAGATGCCGGCGAGAAAGTCACCCAGCAGAAGGCCTGAGGCGTGCGCGAGCGGTGCGTCGAGCGGGCGGCAGCGAGTGCTTCAACCTCTTTGGAGATAAACGCAGATGAAAACGCTAAGCACGACGATCGCCATGTCGTTGGTCGCGGCTGTTCTGGGGAGTCTTGCAGGTTCCGCGGCAGCCCAAGGAGCGAGCGAGGGCTTTGTCAATCCAAAGGACATCAAATGGGGCGCTGCGCCCCCTTCGATTCCCAAGGGCGCCAAGATCGCCGTCTTGCAAGGCGATCCGAGCAAATCGGGGCCATTCGTCATGCGCCTCATGGTCCCACCAGGGTACAAGATCCCGCCACACTGGCATACCCAGGATGAGAGCCTTACGGTGATCTCGGGCACGTTCTATTTCGGGACGGGTGACAAAGTCGAAACGAGCAAGGCACACACGCTCACGGCCGGCGCCTTCCATTTCCTTTCCGGGAAAGACCACCATTACCTGGTCGCCAAGACCGAAGCGGTGATCCAGGTCAATGGCAACGGGCCTTTCGACGTGACTTACATCAACCCCGACGAGGATCCTCAGAAAGCCAAGAAGTAGAAGTCACGGGTCGCTCGGGTCGCCATTGGCGACCCGGGTCTCCGCAATTGGCGACAACGGCGCGCGACCCCGGCGGATCACAGCGTCGCATCCAGCGTCCGGAAGGTTCGCTCGAGGGCCCGCGTCACGCGGGCAAGCCGCTCGTAATCGACCTTGTCCGGCGTGTCCTGCGGCGTGTGGTAGTAGGGATACCGATACAGCGCGGTGTCCGTCACCATGAGCGCCCTATAGCCTTGCTCCCAGAATGACCGCTGGTCCGACCAGTCGACGCCGGGGATGAACGCGGGCGCCGAGACACCTTCGGACGGAAACTCTGCCTGGGCACGGAACACGGCGATGGTCTTGTGCAGCAGCGCACGCGAACCGAGATTCGCAACGAACGCGAGGAAATCGCCGCGATCCGGATAGAAGAGGCTGAACGGGAATGGGTAGTGCTGGCTGCCGGGCTTGTCCGAGTAGCAGCCTATCGTCTCGAGCGAGAACATGGCGACGATGCGCTCGTTTCGCTCGCGGGCGTGCCGGGCGTGAACCTGGCTGCCCATCTCGCCGCTGTAGAAGAACGGAGGCTCCTCGTTGACGAACAGCACGAGGCGCCACGTGCGCGCAGGCTTCCAGCCACGAAGCGCGCGCGCAAGCTCGAGCACCGCCGCCACACCGGAGCCGTTGTCGTTCGCTCCCGGCGCGCCGCGCACCGAGTCGTAGTGTGCGCCGACGACGACGATCTCATTGCCGCGCGTGGTCCCTTTCAGCTCGACCAGCACATTGCGCACCGCTGCACCGCCGCTGAGGTATTCCTCGCGTTGAACGTCGTAACCCATCTCATCGAGGCTCCTCTCGATGTGGAGCGCGGCAGCCTCCAAGCGGTCGCGCGTCCAGATGTTGTGCTCGCTCGAGGCGATCGTGCCGACGTGGATCCGCAGTCGCTCGCGCAGGGCACGGTCTTCATCCGTCAGCGGCGAGAGCGCCGACGACCAGGAGCGCCCTGGCACCGCCACCATGTACCAGAGCAGCGCCACAGCGGCGACTCCGACGGCCGCGATCGTCAACCAGTGAATCACGCGCATGCTTTCGTTCCGGCCGGAAGGTATGTCGACCGCAGTGTCATTGTAGCGGCCGCCAGCGCAGCGGCGCCGACCGCATCGAAAACCGACTCGCTCCGGCGGTTGCTCACCCCCGAGTCGGGCAGTCGCCAGCCTGCTGGGCTATACTGTGGAACTCGCGGAACCGCAGCGTTACGCGCTTGTCGACTGCAGTAGGAGATCCCCATGACACCCGACACCCTCACTCTAGAACGGCGAGCGCCGATCGCGCTCAAGGACAACGCGCTGCTGCGCCAGCAGTGTCTCATCGACGGCAAATGGAGCGATGCCGATTCCGCGGCGACCTTCGATGTGATCAACCCCGCGACCGGAATCCGTATAGGCACGGCGCCGAGAATGGGTGCCGGCGAAACGCGCCGCGCGATCGAAGCCGCGGACAGAGCCTGGACCGGATGGCGCAGCAAGACGCCAAAGGAGCGTGCGGCGGTCCTGCGCAAGTGGTCGGAGCTGCAGCTCGCGCACGCCGACGATCTCGCGCTGATCCTTACCAGCGAGCAGGGCAAGCCGCTGGCCGAATCCAAAGGCGAGATCACGATCGGCGCTGCCTATACAGAATGGTTCGCCGAGGAAGCAAGGCGAGTCTACGGCGACGTGATCCCAACCGTGGGCAACGATCGGCGCCTGATCGTGATCAAGCAGCCGGTGGGTGTTTGCGCGGCGATCACTCCGTGGAACTTTCCGTCTTCGATGATCACGCGCAAGGTATCGCCAGCGCTGGCCGCGGGCTGCACCGTGGTGATCAAGCCGGCCGAGGCCACGCCGTATTCGGCGCTCGCATTGGCCGAGCTTGCCGTGAGAGCCGGCTTTCCGCCGGGTGTCCTCAACGTCCTTACCGGCAAGGCTTCCGAGATCGGGGGCGAAATGACGTCGAACCCGACGGTGCGCAAGCTCTCGTTCACCGGCTCGACCGAGATCGGCAGGCTGTTGATGAAGCAAGTTTCCTCGACGGTGAAGAAGCTCTCGCTCGAGCTCGGAGGCAACGCTCCATTCATCGTATTCGACGATGCCGACCTCGACGCCGCCGCCGACGGCGCGATCGTGTCCAAGTACCGCAACACGGGCCAGACCTGCGTGTGCGCGAACCGGCTTTTCGTGCAGGACAGCGTCTACGACGCCTTCGCGGCGAAGCTCGCGGAGCGGGTGCGCGGGCTCAAGGTCGGCGAAGGAACTCAGCCCGGCGTCGCGCAGGGGCCCTTGATCAACAAAGAGGCGCTGGCCAAAGTGGAAGAACACGTTGCCGACGCGACGTCGCGCGGCGCGAAAGTTTCCGTCGGTGGCAAGCGGCACGCTCTCGGAGGAACCTTTTACGAGCCGACCGTGCTCACCGACGTCACCGTCGACATGAAAATCTTCCGCGAGGAGACCTTTGGGCCGGTCGCGCCGCTGATCCGCTTCCGCACCGACGCCGAAGTGATCGAGCTGGCCAACCGCACCGAGTTCGGACTCGCTTCCTACTTCTATTCGCGCGACATCGGCCGCGTCTGGCGCGTTGCCGAAGCGCTCGAGTACGGTATGGTAGGCGCGAATACGGGGTTCATCACGACCGAGGTCGCGCCCTTCGGTGGCGTCAAGCAATCGGGGCTCGGGCGCGAAGGCTCGAAGTATGGCATCGACGAGTACGTCGAAGTGAAGTACATCTGCCTCGGCGGAATCTAGACTCCGCCTCTCCGCTGGGAGAGGGATTTACCAGCCCGCCGGCGGCTTCTTGAGGACGGTGATCGTCCTGCTCTCGACCTTGAAGTAGCCGCCGGCCACAAGGTCCTTGAGCAGCTTGCTGATCATGTCGCGTGAGGCGCCCACGCGCTCCGCGATGTCCTGCTGGGTGAGCTTCTCGGGCACCATCAGCACGCCGTTGCGCTCGACGGCGAGTGTCGTGATCAGGCGCACCAAGCGTCCGTAAACGTCCGACAGGGCGAGACTCTTGACGTTCTCGGTCGCCATTCGCACGCGCTGGATCAACTTGCCGATGAGGTGCATCGCGAACTCGGGATACTCGAGCAGGAACTCGCGGAAGCTCGCCCTGTTGATGATGGCGCAGGTCGTCGGCTCCACCGTCATGACCGATGCCGAGCGAGGGCTGCCGTCGAGCGACATTTCCCCCACGTATTCGCCGGGGCCGAAAAAGCTCAAAACGATCTCGCGCCCCGCTGCGTTGCTGGCGAAGACTTTCACCCGGCCGCTGAGCACGATGTAGAGCGAATCCCCCGTGTCGCCTTCGTTGATAAAGATGCTGCCTTTGGGGAAGCTCCGCACAACGCCACTCGCGGCGATGGCGCGCCGCGTTTCCTCGCTCAGCGGCGCCAGCTCTTCGCTAACGACGACAGCAGTGTTTTCCATGGATGAGGAACGGCAGCTTTGCAAGGCAATGCTAGCACGCGCGGGGCGGTTCGCGGGGACCCACGGGAACGCCTCGACCGGCGGCCGGCCTCAGGATTTCGAGCGGACCATTCAGTCGTACTCGCGCGCGTCCTCGATCACCTTGCCGTCGTTGGCCAGCTCGCCCGGCGCATGGAACGCGATTTCGCCACGCAGCTTGGTGATTTCGCGGATCGAAGCGACGATAGCCTCGGCATACGACGAAGCGTTGCCCGGGATTTCCACGTGCAGGGTCATGCGGTCGACGCGCTCCGGATTGTCGACGACGAGTCGCGCACGCACGATCTCGGGATGGCGCTTGACGATCTGCGCAACCTGCGACGGGTGCACGAACATTCCCTTGACCTTGGTCGTCTGGTCGGCGCGACCCAGCCAGCCCTTGAGACGCATGTTGGTGCGGCCGCAGGCGGACACGCCCGGAATCACCGCGGAGAGATCGCCGGTCCCGAAGCGGATCAGCGGATAGTCGGCGTTGCCGAGCACGCTGACGACGACTTCGCCGACCTCGCCCGGCGCCACGGGATCGCCCGTTCCCGGGCGCACGATCTCGACCAGCACGCCTTCGTCGACGATGAGGCCCCCGCGCGCTTCCGATTCGTAGGCAATCGTGCCGACATCGGCGGTCGCGTATGCCTCGTAGGCAGCGATCCCGCGCGCGAGCAGTGCGTCACGCAACGACGGCGGAAACGCTTCAGCTGAGACCAGCGCCTTCCTGAGCCTCGGGAGCGCGACACCCTGTTCGTCCGCCTTGTCCAGAAGGATCTTCAGAAAAGATGGAGTACCAACGTACGCGTCGGGTCCTAGCTCAGCCATCACCTGCAACTGCTGTTCGGTCTGACCGGTGCCGCCTCGGAAAACGGTGCAGCCCAGCGCGCGCGCTCCGCTCTCGAGCATCGCCCCGCCGGGAGTGAAGTGGTAAGAAAAACAGTTGTGCACGAGATCCCCGGCACGGAACCCCGCCGCGAACAGCGATCGAGCGAGCCTCCAGTAGTCCGGATCGCTTCCCTCGGGCTCGTAGAGCGGGCCCGGTGACGCGAACACCAACGGTGCTCGCCGCGAGTGCTTGCCCCATCCGCTGGCGGCGAAGCCTCCGAAGGGGCGGTTCGCCTTTTGCATCTCCAGCAGTTCGGACTTGCGCACGACCGGCAGCTTCGCCAGCACCGAGCGCGACGTGACTTCGCCAAGATCGGCATCGGCCAACAGACGCGCGTACGCAGCGGTGTGCGCCTTGGCGTAGGCGAGCTGCAAGCGCAAGGCGGCGAGCTGCGCGCGCTCGCGCGTCTCAGGATCGCGGGTCTCGAGAGTGTCGAAGTGCTCGGTCATGGCGTTGCCCAATTACCGCTCGCGTAACCTCAGCGACGGAAAATTCGTCATTCCCGCGGCCTTTAGTCCCCGCGGAAGCGGGGAGGGAATCCATGATGGTTGCTGAAAATGGGTCCCCGCTTCCGCGGGGACGACAATCCCTAAGCCAGCCAGCGTTTGCGCCGGCGATAATGCTTGACGTCGCGGAATGATTTGCGCCCAGCGGTGGAAAGCCCGAGGTAGAACTCCTTGACGTCTTCGTTCTGCGCCAGATCCGAAGCAAGGCCGTCCATCACGACGCGGCCGTTCTCCAGGATATAGCCGTAGTCGGCGAAGCGCAGCGCCACGTTGGTGTTCTGCTCCGCCAGCAGGAAGCTCACCTTCTCCTTCTGGTTGAGATCGCGGACGATCTCGAAGATCTCCTCGACGATCTGTGGCGCAAGGCCCATCGACGGCTCGTCGAGCAGGATCATCGACGGCCGCGCCATCAACGCACGTCCGACCGCGGTCATCTGCTGCTCGCCGCCAGAGGTGTAGCCGGCGAGGCTTCCCCGCCGCTGCTTCAAGCGTGGAAAGTAGTGATAGACCTTCTCCAGGTCGGCCTTGATATCCGCGCGCGAAGCGCTGCGCGTGAACGCCCCCGTCAGCAGGTTCTCCTCGACCGTCAGATGCTGAAAGCAGTGCCGGCCCTCCATCACCTGGCAGATGCCGAGCTTGACCAGCGCGCTCGGCGTGAGCCGGTCGACGCGCTGCCCCTTGAACTCGATCGTGCCTTTGGTGACGTCGCCGCGCTCGGCGCGCAGCAGGTTGGAGATCGCCTTCAGCGTCGTCGTCTTTCCGGCGCCGTTGGCACCGAGCAAAGCGACGATCTTGCCCTGAGGAACTTCCAGCGACACCCCTTTGAGCACGAGGATGACGTGGTCGTAGATGACCTCGATGTTGTTTACCGAGAGATACGCTTGCGCCTTCGGCGCTGCGGCGGGTGCGCTCATGTGGCGATTGGGAGAGGACGGAGCTAGAGCCCGCGCTTCCCCCTCCCGCGGAAGGGGGAAGCACACATCTGTTTCAGCGGCTCTAGGCTTCTTTGGCGCAGTCGCGCGGCGTGATGTTCTTTTCCTTGGCGTACGCCGCCGCGGACTGCTCGACCATCGAGCGCACGAGTTCCCTGTCCGGCTGGATCCAGTCGGTGATGATGACCCACTTGTTGCCGTCCCATTGCTGGAACTTAACCGCGCCGCCGCCCTCGTGATCCAAGCAAGACAGCTTGACCGGCTGCATGAAGCCGACCGCGCCGAGCTCCTTCAAACGCGCTTCGGTGATGTTCAGGTTCTCCAGACCCCAGCGCATCTGGTCGGGGGTGATGGTCTTGCCCTTGCCGAACTTGGCCTGCGCGGTGCGGATCGCCTCGACCGTGACGATGCCGTGCACGACTCCGCGGTTGTAATAGATCGAGCCTATCCTCGTCTCGTCGGTCATCTCCCCCTTGCCCTTGGAATAAACGTACTTCTTGATGTCCTGGACTACCGCAAAGTTCGCGCCCGCGACGTTGAAACCCGCCGCGATGTAGCCCTTGGCCGCGTCGCCCGCGGGAATCGTGTCCTCCTCGGCACCCGACCACCACACGCCGATGATGTGGTCGCGCGGGAAGCCCACTTTCGCCGCTGCCTTGAGCGCCACCGGGTTCATCACCCCCCAGCCACGCAGGATCACCCAGTCGGGCTTGATCTGCCGAATCTGCAGCCACTGCGCTCCCTGCTCGTTACCCGGGTGCGCCACCGGGATGTGGGTCACGGTGAAGCCGTATTTCTTCGCCTGCGCATCGAGAATCGGGATCGTTTCCTTGCCGTAGGCGGAGTCGTGATACAGATTCACGATCTTCTTGCCCTTGAGCTTGTCCATCCCGCCTTCCTTCGAGCCGATGAACTTGATCTTGGCCGTGTTCTGCGACCAGTAGTTGGTGATCAGCGGGAAGACGTAAGCGAAGACGCGACCGTCGGATGCGTCGGTGCGCCCGTAGCCGAGCGACACCATCGGGATCTTGTCCGCAGTCACCTTGTCGATCAACGAATAGGTGATCCCCGTCGACAAGGGATTGATCACCGTGGCGCCGGTAGGCCCCTTGTTCTTCTCGCGCTCGTAACACTCGACCCCGCGGGCATTGTTGTACTCGGTCTCGCACTTTTCGTAGGTCAGCTTGACGCCGTTCACCCCGCCGTCGCGAGCGTTGACCATGTTGAGGTAGTCGATGAAGCCGCCGAATATGCCGGAGCCGCCTGGGGCGTATGGTCCGACCCAATAGCCGATCATCGGAATGAACTGCTCCTGTTGCGCATGACTGACCGCCGCGACGCCGAGCAATGCGGCGCCGATCAGTGCCGATTTGAGGTGCTTCATGGGTTCCTCCGAGAAAGACGTTCGCTAATGCAACTCAGAACTGAGCAAGCATTGCCGAGACGCCCTGCCGTGTCAATTGACGAGCCTCAACAAAACATCATGTTCCCGCACGCCAGAACGCCTATTGCGCTGCAACATCAGTGCGGGAACGGCCACAGACGCAGCTTTTCCTTGGCGATCTGCCATAGCCGCGCGAGGCCCAGTGGCTCGACCACCAGGAAGAAGATGATCAGGCTGCCGAAGACGATCAGCTCCAGGTTCGACATCAGTCCGGGCGGCAGCGTCAAGCCAAGCGAGAGCTCCAGCGGGTGGGCGATGGTGTTCAGGAATATCGGCAGCAGGACGATGAAGCCGGCCCCTAAGAACGACCCGAGTATGCTTCCCGCGCCGCCGATGATCACCATGAACAGGACCCGAAACGACAGATCGAGGTTGAAGCCCTCGGGCTCCACCGTGCCAAGGTAGGCAAACGCGTACAGTGCCCCGGCGATTCCGCAGTAGAACGAGCTGATCGCGAAGGCCAGCAATTTGGTGTGGAGCATCCGGATGCCGATCACTTCGGCGGCGACGTCCATGTCGCGCACCGCCATCCAGGCGCGTCCCACCGAGCTCCGCACCATGTTCTTCGCCGCCAGCGCCATCAGCGAAACGATGGAAAGGACCAGCAGGTACTTGGCGGCTGGCGAGTCGAAGGAGTAGCCCAGGATTTCCATCTTCTGCGCGTTGATCACGCCGGAACTGCTGTAATTCGAGAACCATCCGAACTTGGTCAGCGCCCACACCACGAAGAACTGCGCGGCGAGCGTGGCCACCGCCAGGTAGAAGCCCTTGATCCGCAGGCTCGGCAGGCCGAACACGATGCCGACCGCCGCCGCGCACAGCCCGGCCAGGACGAACGCGACCAGCAGGGGAATCCCCGGCACGCGCAGCATGACGTTGTATGCTCCAAACGCGCCGACCGCCATGAAGGCTGCGGTACCGAGCGAAAGCTGCCCCGCGTATCCGGTCAGGAGGTTCAAGCCGAGCGTGGCGAGAGCGAAGATCAGCAGCGGCGTCAGGATCGCGGACAGCCAGTACTCGTTGGCGATCAGCGGAACCACGACGAACGCAAAGGCGAGCAGCACCGCGACCGCGATCCGGTCCTGGCGGATCGGGAAGATCTGCTGATCTTCGACGTAGGTGGCCTTGAACTGGCCGGCTTCGCGATAGAGCATGAACGCTTCGCACGTCGGGCATGCGCTGCCCGACCTCTGCGTTGCAAAGGGAGCCCCCGGGTCGCGTTCAAGGATACGTGAGTTCGGCGGTGCCAACCAGAGGCGAACAGGCGCACGGGTTGGCGTTGGATCTCTGGTGGCGGGGCTCGGCTCGGGGCGCACGCACGTTCGGACCCACCGGAGCCGATGACCACAGCCTGGGGTCGCTTGGTGGGCGACCGATTCCTCAGGCTTGCTCAGGACCTCGCCTTATTGTTCCGAGATACTCGGCAAGCATTTCGCGCACCGACGGATCGTCCTCGACGATGAGGATGCGGCCATTGCTTGGCATGAGCGTTGGTGCGCGAAAACGCGTGCCCGGGCAAACATAGCGCCGCGGCGCAACTCGCGTCCTGCACCACGAGCCGGCCGATTGCCCCGCTCGAGCGTCGATACATACGAAACAAAACTGTCTCCCGCAAGACATCTGGCGATTACGTGCATTGCCCAGACTTGGCAGCGTGTATCCGGCGTCACGCAGCCGAACTCGCCGGCCGACACCTCGATAACCGCAATTTGGAAAGGAACGATCTCGATGAGGACGCCGGATTCCGTGACCACTGCCGCTGAGCCTGCGCTCGATGCCTGGCTCCGGCGCGCTGCGTCCAGCAGCGGGTTCGGCGAAGCAGTCGTTCCCCCCGCCGTTCACCCGCAACCAAGGAGAGAAGCCATGCAGACTGCCCTCCTCGCCACCGAAGCGAAGCGCTACGCGAAATGCGTCGAAGTGTCCAAGCGCATCCGCTGGGACATCGACCGCGACGTCATCAAGGGACGCGAATTCGACTTCAGCAAGAAGTTCCTCCCCGACGGGTTGTCGAAAGTCACCTCGCTCCCATTCTTGTCCGCGTCCGAGCAGCGGCTCGTGTCGCAGATACAGGGCCGCACCTACGCCAACATGTTCGGCTTGGTCGAACGCTACATCGGCGTCAAGATCCTGGAAGTGAGCCGTGACCACTGGCTCGGCGACCAGGTCGCGCTCGAGGCGCTCGTACGCTTCACCGACGAGGAGCTGAAGCACCAGGAGCTCTTCCGCCGCATCGAGGCAATGCTCGCTTCGGGCATGCCGGCGGGATACCAATTTCCGGCGCAGCAGAACGACGTCGCGTCGGTCGTGCTCAGCAAGTCGACTTGGTCCGTGCTCGCGCTCACCTGCATGATCGAGCTGTTCACGCAGGCGCACTACCGGTCGAGCATCGAGCCGGATGCGGAACTCTCGCCGCTGTGGAAGGACGTGTTCCTGCATCACTGGAAGGAAGAGTCGCAGCACGCGATCCTCGACGAGCTGGAATGGAAGCGCGAGGACGCGAAGCTCTCGCCCGAGGCGCGCGACGCAGCGGTGGACGATCTGATCGCGCTCGCAGGGGCGGTGGACGGGATACTGCAGGGACAGGCCGCTGCCGACACGCACTATTTCGTCGAGATCTGCGGCCGGCCGGTCGCTGCGGGCGAAGTCGAAAAAATCCGCAACGGCATTCTTGCGGCCTATCGCTGGCAGTACATCGTCTCCGGCGTGCAGGACTCCCGGTTCGCCGAAATCATGGGCGGTCTCATCACGGCCGAGCAGGGAGCGCGGATCGGCGAGGCGCTGGCGCCGATTCTCGCCTGACTTTTTCCCGCCACGACGCAGAGGGATCAAACACATGGCCATCACCTGCCCCGCCGGCTTCGACGTCGAGCGGTTGCGAGCCCAGGTGCTCGCGACGTACGAGCAAGTCGCACGTAATCCCGGCGGCGAGTTCCACTTTCACCGCGGCGCCCGGTATGCGGCGGAGTACCTGCACTACGACCCCGCCGAGCTTGCGCTGCTTCCGGAGGAATGTACCGCGCGCTTCGCCGGCGTGGGTAATCCGTTGCGGATCGGTCCCCTTCGCCGCGGCGAGACCGTCCTCGACCATGCTTGCGGGGGCGGCATGGACGTGCTGCTTGCCGCGCGCCGGGTCGGACCGGAAGGACACGTCATCGGCATCGACATGACGCCCGCGATGCGCGAGGCCGCGGCCAAGTCTGCCGAACGGGCCGGCCTTGCTGCGGTCGTCGAGATCCGCGCGGGCTTCTTCGAGGAGCTGCCCGTCGATGATGAAAGCGTCGACGTCATCCTGTCCAATGGCGTAGTCAATCTCTCGCCGGACAAATCGCATGTGTTTCGCGAGATCCATCGCGTGCTGCGCCCCGGAGGTCGCCTGTATCTCGCCGACGTGGTCGTCCAGCGCGAGCTCAAGCACGAAGTGCGCAACAACCCGGACCTTTGGGCCGCCTGCATCGGCGGTGCGCTTCCCGAGCCCGAGCTGAGCGAGCTCGCGCTCGAAACGGGATTCGCCGATCCGCGAATCGTGCAGCGCTTCGACTGCTTCCGCGGCACCACGGCAGAAGCCAAGGTCTCACGCGACCTGCGCGTCCACTCCGTGAATTTCCAGGCAAACAAACCTATCCAGGAGTAACCCATGAACCTGCGGATCTGCATCCTGCTCGGAGCCTGGATCGCCATGTGGTTCGCATTCCACTTCGCGCATCCGCTCGGCTACGCGATCGCCGTTCTGGGACTCGCGGCTTCCGTTGCCATCGCGGCGGAAGAGCTTAGTGACGAGCCTCGGGCACCTCGCCAGGCCAAGACGACGCTGGATCAAGCGAGAAGGCACCTAGACCAATCGAAGGAGTGACATGACCTCGACTGTCGAAAGAGCGCCGCGCGAGCCAGCGCCTGCCGCGGCTGCGACGATGACTGGGCGCGTTTCCAGCGAAGACAGGGTGCCGGGAACCCTGCGCAAGCCCGTCCATCTCGATCGCGGAAGCATGCTGCGCATTGTCGACGGCCAGGGCACGCAACTCGTTCCTGCTTCCGGCGTGATCTGGATCACCGAGGAGCAAAGCGCCAACGATACCGTGTTGCTTTCCGGCGAAACCCATCGGCTGGAAAAGAAGGGGCTCACGCTCGTGCTTGCGCATCGTGCCGCTCGGTTGCTGCTCAAAGTGCCGGCCGGTACGCTGCCGCCGCGCCGCGTCGACTTGGTGCAGGTCGAAGGCGAGCCCGGCCGCCGTATCCCGTTTGGCATGAGCAGGCGGTTCTCGCTTCGCGCGCTCATGACGAGAATCCGGGTCGTCATTCGCAGGACAGCCGCCGCCGGACGCAAACTCTGGACTCAGCGTGAGGCGCTGCTTCCTGCCGGTGGCTGGCTCGAGCACGACACCGTGTACTCGAGCTGGCGCGTTAGCCACGCGCGCGGTGGTCGCGGCATGCGTGCCACGGGTGATCCGCTGTGGAGCGCGCGCGACGCCATTTCCCGCGACTACCCCATTCACTACTACTGAGGATAAGACGCTACACGCGGTCTATGTGCTTCTCGCCGAATAAACCCTCGGGTCGCACCAGCAGGAACAGCAGCGCCAGCACGTACGGGAACCAACCCTCGATCCCGCCACCGACGTAGGGACCGATGTAGACCTCCGCCAGCTTCTCGCTCGCCCCGATGATCAAGCCCCCGAGGATGGCGCCGGGGATGGACTCGAAGCCGCCCAGGATCAACACGGGCAGCGCCTTGAGAGCGAGGAAGGTGAGCGCATACTGCACACCGTTGCGAGCACCCCACAGCATGCCGGCGACCAGGGCCACAAACCCGGCTACCGCCCAGACGATGCCCCAGATCTGCTGCAGTGGAATGCCGACCGCCAGCGACGCCTGGTGATCGTCGGCGACCGCGCGCAGCGCCCGGCCGATGCGCGTGCGGCTGAAAAAGAGCCCCAGGGCTACGACCAGCGCCGCCGCGATGCCGGCAGCCGACAGATCGAACTTGGACACGTTCATCCCGGTCGCGTCGGTGATCCATTGCCAGGGCTCGTCCTGGATGCCAATGTCGAGCCCGTGCGGCTGGGCTCCCCACAGCAGCTGCGCCAGCCCCTCGATAAAAAAGGTGAGCCCGATCGTTGCCATGAACAGCGTGATCGGCGGCTGATTCACCAGCGGGCGCAGGACGATGCGCTCGGTGAGCAGCCCCAGCACCACCATCGCGGCCAGCGTCGCGGGGAGCGCCAGCCAGAAGTGCAGCCCGTGCTCCACGAGGCTCACGCAGGTCAGCGCCGCGAAGAACACCATCGCGCCCTGCGCGAAGTTGAACACCCCCGATGCCTTGAAGATCAGCACGAAGCCGATCGCGACCAGCGAGTACATGATTCCCGAGAGCAGACCGCCGATCAGGACCTCGAAGAAGAATTGCATCGCGCCGCCCCGCGCCTCTCTCAACCCGCGCCCAGATACGCCCGGATCACGACCGGGTCGGCACGAACATCGTCCGGCGTGCCCTCGGCGATCTTCTCGCCGTGGTCCAGCACGACCACGTGGTTGGAGATGTCCATTACCACGCCCATGTCGTGCTCGATCAGCAGAATGGTCGTGCCCAACTGTTCGTTGACGTCGAGGATGAAGCGCGACATGTCCTGCTTCTCTTCCACGTTCATCCCGGCCATCGGCTCGTCGAGCAGCAGCAGGATCGGCTCGGCCGCCAGCGCCCGACCCAGCTCGACCCGCTTCTGTAGCCCATAGGGCAGCCGGCCGACGCGCACCTTGCGCACGTGCTGTATTTCCAGAAAGTCGATGATCTCCTCCACCTTGGCGCGGTTGTGCAATTCCTCGCGTCGCGCCGGCCCCAGGTGCACGCTCTGCAGCAGGAAATTGGACGTCATCTTCAGATTGCGCCCGGTCATGATGTTGTCGAGCACGGTCATGCCCTTGAACAGCGCGATGTTCTGAAAGGTGCGGGCGATGCCCAGTTCGGCCGCCTGCCGCGGATGCATGTGGCGGTGAGACTTTCCGAGGAAAGTGATAGTGCCGGTCTGCGGTCGATAGACGCCGTTGATGATGTTGAGCATCGAGCTCTTGCCCGCGCCGTTGGGCCCGATGATCGACGATATCTCCCCGCGCTCGACGTTAAAGCCCACGCCGGTAATCGCTCGCACACCGCCGAACCTGAGATGGATGTCGTCAACGCTCAGGAACGCTCCGTCGGCTGCCGCTCCCGACTCCGTCCTTCGCTTGCGCATTTCGCCGAGCGCGATCATCGCCTGGTCGCGCGTATCGAACATGTTGGCGCGGAACATTTCCTGCCCGGCTCGCTGCCGGATCGCTTCGCGAGTCTCTCGGCTGGCGCCGATGCGCACGGTGCCGAGACTGTGCTCGATATTGGTCCGCTTGCCCCGCTCCGCCCAGCGGTCCCAGGCTTCGGGCGCAATCGCGCAGCGCTCGTAGACGACGAGAAAATACCAGCGCCGGCCGGTCGCGGCGAGGCGGCGGTCCGCCTCGTCGTAGGCGGCGTCGACTTCCGCCGCGCTCGTGAATGTCATGTCCGTGAAATCGATCTCCGCCATCTCGATCGTTTCGTGGAAGACGATCCGGTCTTGCAGCGCGCGCTCAGCCATGGGTCATGCGCGTTCGATCAGTGGGGCGGACGGTCGCGAGAGTGCCGCCGTCAGGCCGCCTTGGCCAGCGGCGCACGTGCATCCACGTCCTCGATTCTCAAGTCGGCCTTGACCATGCCGGTGCGGCCGTCTTCGAACTTGACCTGAGTCTCGATGAACTGGGAGCTCTTCCCCGAGTACAGCGCGTCGATCAGCACCTTGTACTTCTCGGCGATAAACCCTCGGCGCACCTTGCGCGTGCGGGTGAGCTCGTCGTCGTCCGGGTCGAGCTCCTTGTGCAGGATCAGGAAGCGGCGCACCTGCGAATCGGCGAGCGCCCCCTCGTGCGCAAGCTCTGCGTTGACCTGCTCGACGCACTCGCGGATCAACTGGTAGACCTCGGCCTTGGTGGCGAGGTCGGTGTAGCCCGAGTACGGTATGCCCCGACGCTCCGCCCAGTTGCCCACCGAGCCCATGTCGATGTTGATGAACGCGCACACCTTGTCGCGGCCGTGGCCGAAGGCGACCGCCTCCTTGATGTGCGGGAAGAACTTGAGCTTGTTCTCGATATAGTTGGGCGCGAACATCGCGCCGGTGGCGAGCTTGCCCACGTCCTTCGCGCGGTCGATGATCTTGAGCTGTCCGCCCTCGACGAACAGTCCCGCGTCCCCGGTGTGGAAGAAGCCCTCAGCGTCGATCGATTCTGCCGTCGCGTCCGGACGCTTGTAGTATTCCCTGAGCAGCATCTGGCCGCGCACCAGCACCTCCCCGTTGTCGGCGATCCTGATCTCGACACCTGGCGCCGCCTGCCCAACGGCGTCGAGCTTCACCGCACCGTCGGGCTGCAGGCAGACGTAGGCGCAGGTCTCGGTCGAGCCGTAGAGCTGCTTCAAGTTCACCCCGATCGACCGGTAGAAGCGGAACAGGTCCGGCCCGATCGCCGCGCCCGCGGTATAGGCGACACGGATGCGACTCATGCCAAGAACGTTGCGCAGCGGACCGTACACCAGGGTATTCCCGATCGCGTAGAGCAAACGGTCGACGAACGATACCGCTCGGCGGTCGAGGATGTCCGGCCCCACTCTGCGTGCGACCGCCGTGAAATGGCGAAACAGCCAGCGCTTGATCGCGCCCGCGTCCTCCATGCGGATCATCACCTGGGTGAGCATCCTCTCGAAAATCGCCGGCGGCGCGAAATAGTAGGTGGGCCCGATCTCGCGCAGGTCGGTCATCACCGTGTCGGACGACTCCGGGCAGTTGATGGTGAAGCCCGCGACCAGCCATTGAGCGTAGGAGAACAAGTGATCGCCCACCCACGCCATCGGCAGGTAGGAGAGCACGCTGTCGTCGGGTCCCAGCTTGTCGAACCCGCAGCCGCCCTCGGCGGCCACGACGAAGGCACGGTGCGTCTGACACACGCCCTTGGGCTTGCCCGTCGTGCCCGAGGTGTAGAGGATGATCGAGATGTCGTCGGGGCTGCCCTTGGCCACCTCCGCCTCGAAGAATCCCGGATTCGCCCGGTCGAACTCGCGCCCGATCTCGAGCAGACGCTCGATGCCGGTCACGCCTTCGTAGTTGCGCAGCCCCCGCGGATCATCGTAGTAGATGTGCTTCAGGCTCGGTACCTTGGCGGTGGCCTCGAGCATCTTGTCGACCTGCTCCTGATCCTCGACCACCGCGTAGGCGATCTCGGCGTTGTCCAGCACGAACACGAACTCGCCGGCCGGCGCGTCCTGGTACATCGGCACCGGAACACCGCCCAGCGCCTGAGCGGCCGCCATCGACCAATACAGGCGCGGCCGGTTGTCGCCGATGACGGCGAGGTGCATGCCGCGGCGGAAGCCCTGGGCTGCGAGCCCGCAGGCCAGTGCGCGGACCTCGGCTGCGACCTGGGACCACGTCCAGGTCTGCCAGATGCCGAGATCCTTTTCCCGGGTCGCCGGGTGATCAGCGCGAACCTTGGCATGGTGCAGCAGCAGGCGCGGAAACGTTCGCTCCTCCTGCGATGACGCGGCTGACAAGGATTGACCCTCCTTCCCGGACTGTGGCTCGCCGCTGCGCTCTTTTGGCCGGCGGTTTCGCGGCACGACCGATTCTATCGGATGACCAGCCCTTGTCGATACCGCCGTGGCGCCCCGGGAGCTGCACAGGCGGCCGCGCATACGGCCCTTGACAGCATGCCGGCGGGCGTAGTAAAAACAAACGATTGTTTGGTTTATCCTGCAATGCCGACCCGTCCTCTGCGCGGTCCCCGCTCCGACAACCGTCTCCCGCAACTGCTCGACGAAGCGGCGCGGGTGTTCGGAGCACAGGGCTTCCACAGCGCGTCGATCCGCGACATCGTCCGCGCAGTCGACATGCTGCCCGGCTCGCTGTACTACCACTTCGCCGGCAAGGAGGAGCTGCTCGCCGCGGTCTACGCGGAGGGCGTGCACCGGATCTCAGGTCGGGTGAAGGCTGCGGTGACGGTCAGGACCGAGCCATGGGCGCGCCTCGAAGCGGCGTGCGTGGCGCACCTCGAGGCGCTGCTCGACGAGAGTGATTACGCGCAGGTCGTGGTCCGCGTGCGGCCCTCGGATGCGCCCGCAGTCGCCACGAAACTCGTCGCGTTGCGCGACGGCTACGAGAGGCTGTTCGTCGAGCTGATCGCGGCGCTGCCGCTGCCGCGCCGCGTGGACCGGAAGAGCCTGCGCCTGATGCTGCTCGGCGCGCTCAACTGGTCGCAGAACTGGTACCGGCAGGGCGGCGACGACCCCGCCACCATCGCCCGCCGTTTCGTCGCGCTGCTGCGCGCGCCGCTCGCGAAGGAGTAGTCATGGACATCCGCCCCAAGGTCCTCATCACCAAGATCGGCCTCGACGGCCACGACCGCGGCAGCCGCCTGGTGGCTGCGCATTTGCGCGACACGGGGATGGAGGTGATCTACACGCCGCCGTGGCAGGAGATCCCGACGGTGGTGAAACTCGCCATCGAAGAGGACGTCGACGTGGTCGGAGTGTCCTCGCTCGCGACCGACCACCTGATCGTGCCCAAGCTCGTCGCGGCGCTGCGGGAGGCCGGGCTCAACGAGGTCGCGGTGATCGTCGGCGGCATCGTGCCCGACGCCGACGAGGACATTCTCCTCGAAGCGGGGGTCGCGCGCGTTTTCCATCCGGGCACGCCGCTCGACGAGATCTCCGCGTACATCCGCGAAGTGACGGAAAAGATCCGCACAGCGCGCGTTTCCGCCTGAGGCCCGCCATGAACAAGCCCATCGATGACGCACCACCTCTACTCGCCACCGCCGGCGAGGAGCCCTGGCGCGAGGACTACGCGCGGGAAATCCGCGCCGAGAAAGCGGTGCGCAACCGCTCGGGCGTGGCGATCAAGCCGCTGTACACGCCGCGCGACTGGAACGGCGAGCGCTTCGCCGAAGACATCGGCTACCCGGGGCAGCCGCCGTATACGCGCGGCATCTACGCGACCATGCATCGCGGCCGCACCTGGACGCAGCGGCAGCTGATCGGGCTCTCCACGCCGGCAGATTACAACGCCCGACTCCTCGCCATCATCGCGCAGGGGGCGACCGCGGTGTCGCTGATCCCGTGCAATTCGGTTTACCGCGGCTACGACATGGACGAAGTGGACTTCGAGGTGCTCGGGACCTGCGGGGTCGTGCTCAACACCGTCGACCATTTCGACACCTGCCTCGACGGCGTGGATCTCGCGCGGATGTCCTGCTCGCTCAACGACCCATCGCCCTTCACGCTGCTCGCGTTCCTGCTCGCCACCGCGAAGCGGCGCGGCGTGCCTTGGAACTCGATCCGTGGCACGTCGAACCAGAGCGACTACCTGAGCCACTATGTCGCGAACCACATGTTCTTCCGCCTCGCGCTCCCCGCGGCGCGGCGCATCCTCGTCGACCACATCGCGTTCTGCCAGCGGCACGTCCCGCAGTGGAACCCGATGTCGGTGGTCGGCCAGCACATGCAGCAGGCGGGCGCGACGCCGGCCGAGGCCATGGGCTTCGCGTTCGCAAGCGCCCTGCAATACGCCGACGATTGCGTGGCGCAGGGCATGGCGCCCGATGCCTTCCTGCCGCGCTTCACCTTCTTCTTCGACATCTCGCTTTCCTTCTTCGAGGAGATCGCACGCTTCCGCGCCGGACGCCGCATCTGGGCGCGGGTTGTGCGCGATCGCTATGGCGCAAAGGACCCGAGGAGCTGGCGCATGAAGTTCCACGCGCAGACCTCGGGGGTCGATCTCACCCGCGCGCAGCCGTACAACAACATTGCCCGCGTCACCGTGCAGGCGATGGCGGGCGTCCTCGGGGGGCTGCAGTCGCTGCACACCGATGCCTACGACGAAGCGCTGTCGTGCCCGACCGAATTCGGCGCGCGGATCGCGGTGGCGACACAGAACATCCTGCGCGAGGAGGCGCACCTGACCGACGTCATCGACCCGCTCGGCGGCAGCTTCTACGTCGAGACGCTCACCGACGAGATGGAAACCAGAATCCTGAGCGCGATGCAGCTCGTCGCCGACGCGGGCGGAATGTGCGAGGCGGTCGCCGCCAATCTGGTTCAGCGGCGGATCGGCGAATCGGCGCGCCGATTCCAGCAGGCGATCGAGTCGGGCGAGCAGACCGTCGTCGGCGTCAACGCGTACCAGACCGAGGAGGACCGCAGCGCGCGGCCGGCGCTGGCGCGACCCGACCCGCAGCGCATGCGCTCGCATCTCGCCGCGTTCGCCGTGCACAAGGCCTCGCGCTCCGCCGCGACGGTCACCGCGGCGCGCGATGCCCTCGCTCGCGCCGCCAACGACGCACGAACAAACGTGTTCGAGGCGGTGATCGCGGCGGCCGAGGCCGGCTGCACGCATGGCGAGATCTGCACGACCCTGCGCCGCGAGATGGGCTTCGGCCACGTGCAGGCGCTGGTCTGACAGGGGGACCCGCCGTGAACGCGATCAGTGAGCACGCGCTCGATGCGCTTCGCGCCGGTGACCGGCGCGCGATCGCGCGCGCGATCAGCGCGGTGGAAAACGACGATCCGCGCGCGGCGGGAATTGCCCGCGCGATCGCGCCGCACCTCGGTCGCGCCCACGTGATCGGCATCACGGGTGCGCCGGGCGCGGGCAAGTCCACACTGATCAACGCGCTCTTGGGCGAGCTGATCGCTCGCGGCCAGCGGGTCTCGGTCGTCGCGGTCGACCCTTCGAGTCCGATCAGCGGCGGCGCGGTGCTCGGCGACCGCATCCGCATGGGCGAATACGGCGCGCACGACAACGTGTTCATCCGTTCGGTTTCCTCGCGCGGGCACCCGGGCGGATTGTCGCGGACGACCGGCCGCATCGTCGACGTTCTCGACGCCGCAGGCTTCGACGCCGTGATCGTCGAGACGGTGGGCGCAGGGCAGTCGGACGTGGAGATCACCGATCTCGCCGACACGCGGATCGTCGTCTGCCCGCCCGGCCTCGGTGACGAGGTGCAGGCGATCAAGGCCGGCATTCTGGAAATTGCCGACGTGTTCGTCGTCAACAAGGCCGAACTCGCAGGCGCGGATGCGACAGTGCGCGACCTCTCCGAGATGCTGCGGCTCAGGCCTCGAACGGCGAAAG
>Ga0187778_10000006_pt1 | contig 110281 bp, 102 predicted proteins | sample 1015_Q2_SP5_20_M_FD_132418 | JGI IMG/M metagenome (GOLD analysis project Ga0187778, IMG submission 132418) | Tropical peat soil microbial communities from peatlands in Department of Meta, Colombia - 1015_Q2_SP5_20_MG | ecosystem: Environmental > Terrestrial > Soil > Wetlands > Peat | place...
CCCCCAAGATCCGGGTACGTCAAAAGCGGACAGTAAACCCACCCGAGATATCGAACTCGTTCAGGAAATGGTCGTTCCCGATCACCCAACATCCACCCCAGATCGGATCGCACCAAACGCCACCATCGCTCGTGGTGATGTAGGTTGGAGACCATTTTGCTTGAGCACGCAGACCAAAGTGGGGGCTCAGGTTGTATTTCGCTCCACCGCCGAGGGCAAAGGCGAAGCGTGTGACTCCGTTCACGCTGCTTACGTCCGGCGAAAGGCTGGTGGCTCCCAGGCCAAACATGACAAATGGCCTGAGCCTGTGCTCGCGGTCCGCAAAATGAAAAACGAAATGGCCCATGTATTGATTTGTGGTGAGTGTGAAGAGCTTGACGTTGGGGCCTCCTCCCACGGGTTCAGCCACGGTGTCTGCCTGGTTGCGATTCCATTGAAACTCGACCCCGGAACGCTCGCCCAGCAGGTAGCCCGCGGTCACTCCATAGTTGACACCATTTCCGACGTCGATGCGGTGAAAGAGCGGTGTCGAAAGGTCGATGCCGCCGTTGATCTGGCCACCCACCTGTCCGGTAACTTCAAAATTCTGCGCCCGTGTGAACGGTACCCAGAGCGTCACCCATGCCAAGGCCGAGGTGACCATCCTCTTCAACCTCATAGTTTCTATGACTCCTCTTCATTTTGAGAAAGACTCCTACCTCCGGCAGGGTACCGGAGCTGCACTGGCAAAGGAACTGTCAGAGTTACCAGCTGGGATTGACCATCCGGCCCGGGGAATGGCTTTAGAAGAGAATCATGCCAAGGAGGCTAACGTAGAGCCCTAGACTCCCCGTGCCCCTCGACGCAGGCTAGGCCCTGTCGACTCGACCACTGTGCGTTCCGAAGCGAGAACTGCGGTCGAGCGCGCCGCCTTTTCGGAAGAATCGGTGGCAAGATACATGGTCTGCGAGGGAAACGCGATTGCGGCCCCCGACTGTTGAACCATCTCCATGATGCGCAAGAGCAGGTCTTCCTGGATCTCCAGGAAGTGGTTCCAATCGCGAGCCCGCACGTAAGCAAAAATGTCCACGTCAAGCGAAGAGGCGCCGAAACGCAGAAATCGCACACGCACCGAAGTCGGGTCCACGCTTGAGTGTTCTGCGAGCAGATTGTGAATGCCGGTAACGATTGCGCGTATCTGCCCTGGAGTGGTTTCATAGCGCAGACCTACCAGCGGATGGAACCAGAACTTGTCGCGTGCCGACAAAGTGTCAAGGCTCATATTCGCGATCTGTCCGTTGGGGATGCTGACCAGGGTCCGATCCAGAGTCCGGACGCGCGTGGAACGCAGGCCAATATCCTCAACCGTGCCCACGATTTCCCCCAGTTTCAGAGTATCTCCCACGCGGACAGCTTGGTCGAGGATGAGCGAAATGCCGCCTACAACATTCTCCAGCGTCTTCTGGGCAGCGAGGGCAACTGCAATGCCGCCGACGCCGAGCCCCGCCAATGCAGCGGTGGGGTTTATACCAAAGTGGTGAAGCGTGAACAGCAAACCCCCGAAAAGCACCAGCCCATCCGCTAACCTGCGAGTGAGGCGCACTACGGAAGCGGATCCGCTCAGCGCACGGTTCCGCAGTCGTGCGAGAACATAACGCTCGCCCAGACCGTTCGCAAGTAAGAGCAGCCAGACGCAGGCCACGATAGCAATAACCACGGCCAGGGTGGACCAGAATTGCCGCGCCAGGAGCGACAGACCAACTCTCGACAGCAGCCAGCGAATGACCAGGGCGAGAAGCAGCAGGCGCATCGGCGGCGGCAAGAGTCGGGGATTGTCGAGACCGGCATCTCGCCGCAGGTGACGCCGCAACGCACCGGTACCCGAACCCACAAGGCGGCTCAGCCATCCCGTCAGCAGGTAGAGCACCGGCATACCCACAAGAACTGCCAGCCACTCGAAGAGTGGAATGGTTGCCAGTCGCGTGTTCACCAAGAATTCCGGGAGAATCTTCTCCACCGGCGGTGTGCTCAGTTCCTGGAAAACACCGGGAATCGAGTCGAGGGTTCTTCGGGAAAAGAGCCAGACTCGTCCGGCCTTTCCACGATCGACGCGTTCGAGCACGATGTCGAGATCACCGTTAGCCGTGCTAATTGTCCCCACTAAGTCTTCATCGGGGCTGAACTGGTCCGGGAGGGAACCTTCGGGCTTGTCGCTGAGCTCATTGAGCCGAGCAGGAAGGCGGCGGTCCAGCACAACCGCGAGTTGGCGCGCCAGAGCCTCCGCATCGGCTCCACGGAGAGGAGTATTCAAATACAGCGCAGCGATCTGCGCGTTGCCTTTTCGTGCTGCGCTGAGAAAGCCGAGAACCGTGCCCCGTGGAGTACCACGGCCCAGAGTATCGGTAGGAATCTCGGCTTTGGTCTCAGTGGAAGGAGCTTTGGGACCACTAAGCTGAGACCATAGCGCAGAGGAAAAAAACAACGCCAGCGAAAATACAAACACGGCGCAACGTAAACGCTTTCGGCCCGTATCTACCACCTTTGTCTGATTGTGCTCCGTACCTGTGGCACGGGCAGCGGTGCCAAACACCCCCAGAATACATCATCCAGACCGCGCCGCCGTTGGCGCGGAAGGAACCTAAGCCACATGGTCCCAGGAGGCGTAAACTCTGACAACTGACAAAACTGCCAGTTGCCCGCTGGAGAACCCCTGTTTGCGCTGTAAGGGCTTGTCCTCTCAGATCATTGCGGGGCTTCTCTTGTGCGGTTGAGGCGATGAGTACAAAAACGGTGACGACTTCCGACAATCGAAGGTGAGATTCTGGATCGTGCGAGCGTGCAGCCCTCCCTCCCAAGCAACTAGGCCTTGCCACGGAAGAACCCCGCGTCCGGCGCGGCGGTCGGCTTCAACAGACAGGAATAAGCGATTCCAGCCAAGCAGGAGCATGAACCCCCACTAACCAGAGACTGTTTCTCAGCAGTCTCAAGGCGGAGGCGACCCCATCGAAAATTGGGCCAATCCGGTTTTGCCAGTTCCAGGCCTCTAATGATAGCGAGCGATCGCGAAGTCTTTACCCGTCCCTCCTTGCGCGCTGGCAGTCGTTCCTACCACCACAATTGACCCGTCCGCCTGCAGCGCGATCGCCGCACCCATGTCATCGTTGCCGGAAAAATCAGTGACCACCACTCCCCCGTCGAGCCCTAAGTTGGGGCCAAAACTGTTGTCAAACCCGAGGCTGCTACTGAATCGGGTCAGGGCAAAGTCTTGGCCTCCAGTGAGCAGCGTTCCATTTTCGTTGACCGAAATAGTGCCGGCCGTCACGATATCGCCGTCGGGTTGAATGGCGACCCCAGCAGCTCCGACTTCCTCGCTTTGACCAACATTAATGCCGTTTAGGAACAGGAAAGGGCTCGTGGCCACCGCCACGATTCCGCCCTCCTGGTTAACGCGCGCCAGCGTGATTTCGCGTCTAACCCGTCCGCTGAGCGAGATATAGCTATCGCCCGCCACCACGATGTCGCCACTCGGCAGCATGGCAATCGCATGGGCTTGGCCATACGCAATGATGCCCGTCATGCCGGCGCTGCCAAAGCTGGTATCGGGGCTGCCATCGGGGTTGAAGCGAGCTACGGCGAGGTTTTGTCCCGTCGTTGTGGGCCCAAGAGAGGGGTTCCCCGGTGGAGTCATGACAGTTCCTGCGACTACGATCTTCCCATCCAGTTGGACGGCAACCGCGTTGGCACCTCCTGCACTCGTGCCGGCTGGATAATTGCTGGCGATGACAAAACCGCTGGCACCGAAGCTGCCGTCCAATTTGCCGTTGCTGTTATAACGGGCCAGAAGAAAGTTGCCCCCTCCGTCGTTTCCCACCACGATGATCTTGCCGTCGCTCTGGATCGCGATCCCGTTCGCAACGTCGCTTCCGCCCATGAAGGTGTTGGCTGCCTTGCCATTGTTACCAAACTGAGCGTCCAGAGTCCCATTTTTGCTGTAGCGGGCGAGAGCAAACTCAGTCCCTGTGCCCTGCTGCGGATTTGTCGTCGTCCCCACCACTACGATCATTCCATCGGGCTGAACAGCAACCCCGGTCGCGGCGTCATTGGAGCCGAAAAAGTCGGTCGCTACCTTGCCATTTCGATTAACACCGAAGCCGGTGTCCAGACTACCGTCCGGGCGATAACGTGCGAGGGCGAAGTCTGTACCGACCTGACCCTTCGGGTTGGACGTGCTTCCCACCGCGATAATCTTGCCGTCGCTCTGAATGGCGACCCCAGCAGCGGAGTCGTCGCCGCCGAAGAAGTCTGTGGTCACTTTACCGCCAGAGCCGAAGGTAGGATCGAGATCGCCTTGTGGCACATTCACTAAAGTTGTGCGGAATCCGGGCGCCAGGTCTGGGGCCAGATCCCAGGTCGTGGCATTGTCCCCAAACAGGCGTATACCAAGACTGTAGCTGCTGCCCGAAAGCCCCAAGTACTGCTCGGCCACCGCAAGTTCGAGTTGTGTACCTGATACACCGACGCTTAACGGTGTCACCCTACTCCAGCTCCAGTCTTTGCCGGCGCCCGTGTAGCGGTAGAGGGTGCTGCCCTGAATGAGGTACTCTGCACCTATACCGCCAGGCAATCCGACGAATCCGGTGTTGGGATTGTTATCGGTATCGATGAGCAGGTTGTAGCGCGATCCGTTGTTGGTCAAATCAATGGGCCCTACCGTCGTATAGCTTATGTAAAGTGTCCCGTTCTGTCGCAAGGCCTGTACTTCGACCCAGTCGACCGTATCCCCGGATGCATCACCGGCGGGGTCGGTGCCGAGGGGCGTCACGCCGGACCAGCCCGTGAGGTCGCCGTTCAGGACGATCCGGTCCCGGGGATAAGCGAATCCTGCGAGGTCGTTGCGGGCAAAATCGCTGATCGTATCGTTGTTGCCCACCAGCATGATCTTGATCCGGCTTGAGGCCGTCATGCCTATGGTTGCGCCGGGAATCTGCATCTCGAGACGATTGCCGCTGATTGCGTAAGTTGCACTGCCCAGGGAACTCCAGGCCCAGGTCGTGCCGTTACCCGTGTAGCGATAAATCGTCCCTCCCTCAACCAGGTATTCCGCTCCAAACTTATACTCGGATTTCGACCCGCGATAGCCAGTAGTTGGATTCGAATCGATATCCAGGAACACGCCATAACGCCACGCATTGTTGTTGAAATCGATGTTTTTCTGCGTTTGATAGCTGATCATCAGATTGCCGTTTTCAAACCTCGCCCACAGAGTCAGCCAATCAACTACATCGTTTGGGCCCACGTCGCCTGCAGCATCGGTGCCCACGATGTCAAACGTACTCCAGTCAGAAAAGTTGCCATCGATGGTGATGGGCGTTTGGGCATTCGCAATCCCTGGAAGCAAAAGTCCGACCACGACCGCCCAAAACATCCATCGGAGGAGACCGATCTGCTTTCGGACGGCCGAGCGGTCGGTAGGGCGGGCTATTGTAGTTGTCAATGCAAGCTTGGAGACATTTTGAAGACCGTCCGGGTGCATGCTATTGCCCTCCAAAATACGTGCGAATGCGGACTGATTAATTTGCAGGGGAGGGACTTAGAACCCAGTACTTAGAACCGATGCCGAGCTGTCCTGCAAGGAGATGGGGAGGGCCGCAGTTGGCTGTCGTCTGACCTTCGATCTTTATCGAAAGCGCGCCTGACGAGCAGAGCGGGAGAGGAATGGAGCGTACGAATTATCCATAGCCGCGTAGGAGTTGTCAAGGCGCAGCGCCTTGATCCGCCTTGATGCCTGGTCAGAGGTTATCCCTTTTATCGTTCTCGATGTTCCAACGGAGCTCCAAGGTCCGATCGTCGCCCACCGGCCAGGCAGTTGCTGCCTGGGCGTCTGGGAGAAATCCGCATGGTCCACCATAGGCTCAACACTTCGCAATCACCCGCCAGCTGGGTGCCCAAACATGAGGCCGTCGTTTTGACGCGCGATGGGAACAGCAGGAGGGTAAAATCAAGCAGGGTCGGTTGAGCCTGTCGGCGTGCCTGAACTCGGGTGAGCTATCAATAATGCATGACAGGATCACTCCTAGCTTCTGCGCCGGCTGAAAGAAAGGTTTCCAAGGAGTGTTAATCGCCGCCGATTTACCCAGATCGTGGTCGATGTGTCTGACCACTCCCTGGTGGGTTCCCATCAACCGTCGTTCGGACAAGGAGATGGTGAACCGCAGCATTTAACTCTTTCTTCTTTCCGGAGCGCCTGGGGCGGCTGCTCTGACCAGAGGAGGAAATGGAACTCGAGGTGGATGGCTATTCGGGTTGGAAGGCGGACGAAAGACCGATCCGTTTTCGACTTTGGGGGCACCAGTACCTGGTCGAGAAGGTGCTGGACCAGTGGTACGGCCCCGGCGATGACTACTACAAGGTTCGCGCCGATGACGGCAATCTCTATATTCTGCGGCGCCAAAGGTCGAATCCCGAGGGGACCTGGCATCTGGTGTCATTCCGGCAACAGCCCCGAGAAACTTGAATGGGAACCGTCTGCTAATCCTGCCAACCCAGAATTTCCCCCCAAGACCAACTGGATCGAGCGACAGCGCATTTAGCTGTCGTCACTTTACGCGTGTCCAAGTGCTGTCGCGTTTGTACTCGGTCATTTGCTGGCCGATCTCAGCAGTTTTGTCGCCAAGGTCTTTTTGGAAGATCACACCGGTCTGGTTGACGATGAAGCTCATGACACCGCTCGAGCGGTAGTCTGCGGGATAGGCAAGGAAACCGAAGCCACCCGGGTTCTTCAGCATGCGGTAATAGTAACCATGATAAGGAGTGCGGCTACTGGAAGTGTCATATCCTTCGGCGTTGGCTTGGGCGAGCAGTGGACCGGCAGGGCTTGGCTTGTCGCCTTCCGCAACCTCCCAATAGAGTCCATTCTGTTTGTCCGGGTCACTGGCGACCCGCGGAGCGTATGCCCCGGCAGGTTGTCCGTCGTGCCCGGACGAAGCGTACTCATGCTGGGCAGAGACGACACCTTTGCAGACATCGATCGCAGCCAGCTCGTTATGACCGATGCGGCGATAGAGGATTTCTTCTTTTCCGGCAGCTCCATCCCAGTACCACTTGCCATTGGCCTCGATGAGCGGAATGGGAACAGGCCAATCCTGTTTGCCGACGTTGAGGATCAGCCGGTGAGGGCCGCTCTCGACAAGAGAGTGTTTGGCTTGGTAGTCGGCCACGAACTTATCGCGGGTGTTCTTGTCTGCGACTTCATCCCCGGAGGAGATCATCTGCTCGCTACCAGGACCGAGGATCGCTTGCAGCTCCGCAGAATCGCCATCCCGCGCCGCATTGATAAAGGCGTCCACGGCCTCCTGGGATGAGGCGAAAGTCTTCTGTCCCTGCGCTTGGGCACGAGCGTGTTGAGCAGTGAGAACGGCGAGGCCAATGATGGCCACGAGGGCAGCGGATTTTGTGAAACTGACGAAAGCAAGTTTCATGACTCTCCTTGAGGTTTCTGGGATCTGTTTTCGATCCCTGGTCTCGGATAGAGCGGGCGCAATCGCGGTTAGCGGATCAGCGTCCGCGGTGCATACCGGCACCTCTACCCGAAGCGCCCAAGCTGGAGCGCCCCCGACTACTGGCTTCACGCTCCGATCTGCCACTTCCCGCATTCCCGCCACCGAAGGCTCCTCCGCCCGTGTTGGCGCGATTCTCGTAGCTAGATGAAGCGGGGCGGGTGGCCGGAAGGGAAGACGACGCGGGACGCGCTGCGTTCGACGGGGCACCGTATCCTCGATCGCCGCCGCGCTTCATGTTGGGTTCCGGCGCGGGCCGACCTGCCATGTTGCTCGCCCCAGCGTTGCCCATGTTCGAGCGATTGGCAGCCATGTTCACTGTGCCCGGGTTACCTGCGTTCGGGCGATTCGCAGCCGTCTGGTTGTTGCCGCGATTACCGTACTGCTCGTTGCGTGGGATGGCGTTCGCCATGGCCGCACCAGGCTTCTCTCCCTGTGTGGCGCTCGGCCGAGCGCCTTGGTACGTGGTTTGACCTTTCCAACTGGGCTGGTTGCTTTGTGCCAGGCGTGGATTAGCGGTACCACCACCCTCATATCCCGGACGGCTATACGTACCAGCATTCTGATTGTTGAATCGGTTGTAGTAGTTGTTGTTCACATTTACGTTTACGTTGCGGTTGTACTGATTCCATCGATAGGCTGCAGGTGGATTGTAGCCGTAGACAGGGCGGTATCCAGGATAGACCGGCGGGCGATAGGGTGGCGGGTAGTACGGCCGCCCACCGTAATACACTCCGCCGTATCCCCAAGCTGGATAGGGATAGTAATTGTCGTTATGGATGGCACTCCCCACGGCCATACCGACGCCGAATGAGAGCAGGCCGATGGCGACAGCCGCGCCTGTGCTCACGCCCGATTTCTCTTCCGTCGTAGTGGTCGTGGTGGTGGCGGGGGCCGCGGCTGGAGCGGGCGTGTTGTAGATCGTGACCGGATTGTACTGAGGCACGTATACGACTTTGGGATCGGTGGGCTGGATCTGGACGTACTGCTGGCCGTTGTCAGTCTGGGCGGCCACGGTCATCTGCGGGCTGGACTGCAGGTTGCCCATTTGCTGGGCCTGGGTGCGTTTGCGCTGCACCGCATCCATGACCCCTTTCTGATCCGACTTGAAAGCCTCTCCCAGCTGACGGGTCCAGTCCATTTGCTGGCACATGTTGTCGACCACCTGCGGGAACATTGCCAGGTATTGCGCGCTCGCGCTGAATCCGGCCTGCTTGGCTGCGTTGGTCGCCGCGTCGCCCTGCAGGTTCTGGTTCTGCAGCAGCCAGTTGCCAAGGTCCAGTACTTCCTGTGGGTTGGCCGCGGTCGTCAGGACTTGCGCCAACAGTTGGTCGGGGTAAAGGGCGATGGGAGCCACTAGGTCGTCAACGCTCATTTGCTGCGCAGGGGGCGCCTGGGATGAGCTCGGGCTCTGGGGCGTCGCACCCTCACGGGACGAAGTGGACTTGCAGCCGTTCGTGAGGCCCGCAAAGGATAAGACCAAGACCAACAGGAGAGCAGTGGAATCCCGCAGGACGAGCTTCATGACGTACTCCTTAGGCGGGCAAGGCCCCAACGCTAGGGTGAAATTGGACACCCGAGAGCTGGGGGAAGTCAACTCCGAGAGCACATGCGCTGGGATGTGCTCTGAGGGAGCTATTCCACCGTCTCGCTCGCCCACTTCCGCTGCGTGGAATTAGCCGCCCGCGTCCCTGCCGCTCCCCTTCCTTGTCTCGGCGACCCTCCGTGCCCTTCCCATTTTGGAACTAGGCTCGCAGATTCTTTTTGACAATCTCCGTCCACCACGACAATGAATCGTTTTAATAGAGGAACTTTATGGTTTTCTGAAATGTCGAGCTCTCAGGGGGTATTTTTATGACCCGCTTCCCTGCCCGAATCTATTCCGGATCTCTTCGCCCGCGGGCGAGGTCCGCCGCCTCCACCCTGCTGTTGCTTCTCCTGCTGCACGCCTGGCTTGCCCCTCCTCATGCCACCGCTCAGCTTTATTCCGGATCCGTCTCAGGCACGGTCACAGATGCTACCGGCGCGGTCATCGCGACCGCCAAGGTCACCATGGCCGACGAGGACAAGGGCTACATCTTCAGCGCCAACACGGATGGCGCTGGACGATACATCTTTCGCGATGTGCTGCCCGGCCGCTACACCCTGTCGGTGGAGGCTCGCGGCTTCCAGAGCTCTCGCCAAGCCGGACTTCTCCTGGCCGTCAATCAAAATGCTGCCGTCGACGTCACCCTCAAGGTCGGCAGCTCCACCGAGGTCGTCCAGGTCCAGGGCGAAGGCGTTCAGTTGGGCACGGAAGACGCTGTCACCGGCCAGGTCGTCGACCGGAGATTCGTCAACGATCTACCGCTCATCGACCGCAACTTCAATGACCTCGCTTTTCTTGCCCCAGGCATCACCGAGGTCGATACCCAGTGCCCGGGCTGCACCGCCACCAACTTCATCTCCAACGGCAGCCGCAATTCCACCGCCGACATCCTGCTCGACGGCGTTACCTCCTCCAACTTCGAGCAGAACAGCGGCATCCTGGCTGCCACCTACACTCCGTCGGTCGACGCAGTGGAGGAGTTCAAAGTCCAGCAGTCCAACTTCAGCGCGGAGTATGGCTTCTCCGGCGCCACCGTGCTCAACGTCATCACCCGTTCCGGCACCAACGCCTTCCACGGCTCCGCCTACGACTTCGTTCGCAACCAGGAGTTCGATGCCAATGACTGGTTCAACAACTACTATGGTGTCCCCCGGGCGCCGCTGCGCCGCAATAATTTCGGGGCTACGTTCGGCGGCCCCATTTGGAAAGACCACACCTTCTTCTTCGTCGACTACGATGGCCTTCGCGAGCGCAGCTTTTCCTCGTCCAGTGCCGGCGTTCCCACGGCGGCGGAACGAGCGGGAAATTTCGGGGAGCTCTGCACCCTGCGCGGCGACAGCTTCGATGGCAATGGAATCTGCAGCGACCCGGTCGGCCAGATCTACGATCCCTTTTCGGGACCGTCCGGCCGCACCCCCATCCCCAACAACGATCTCTCCACCTATCAGAATGGTGCCCTGATCGACCCCGTTGCCCAGAAACTGATGCAGCTCTACCCTCAACCTACCAACCCCGCGACCAGTTACAGCGGTCTCACCAATAACTGGTTTGGCTCCGGCACTAACAGCACCACCAACGATCAGTTCGACGTCAAGATTGACCACCGCTTCAGCGAACGTAATCTGCTCAGCGGCAAGTATTCCCAGCAATTCAACAAGTCTCACGCCTTTAATTGCTTCGGGAATCAAGCCGATCCCTGCACGACGGGAACCGTGGACTCGACCGCGCACCTGTTTGCCCTGAACGAAACCTACACCTTCAACCCCCAGCTCCTGCTGAACGTCTCCTTCGGCTTCACCCGCGGCGCCACCAACGAGCCGGGCATTGTCAGCGACTTCCCTAGCATCGATCCCGTCGCCGACCTAGGGCTCCCCGCCTACATGACCGTCTCCGGCTATCGCCAATACCCGGCCATCAGCCTCATCGGCTACACCCAGGCCAATCCCAGCGCCAGCATCGGCAACCAGACCTACAGCATCATCCGCGAAGGCCAGCAGACCTACCAGTTACTGGGCGTCCTCAGCTGGGTACGCGGAGCCCACGAACTCAAGTTCGGCGGGGAGTTCCGCATCCACCAGATCAACTTCACCCAGCCGGGCTATCCCGGGGGCGCGTTCGCCTTCGATAACAGCGCCACCTCCTCCGATACCACGGGCAGCACTGGCGGCGACGCCATGGCCAGCTTCCTCATGGGCGTGGGCCCCATGAGCGCCGCCCAGCCCGCCATGTGTAACACTCTCAACGTCGCTTGCAACTACGAAGTCCCCAACGCCGTCAGCACCGAGAATTTCCAGTACGCCACTTTCCTTCAGGATAACTACCGCATCAATCCCAAACTTACCCTCAATCTCGGCCTGCGTTACGAAATCTCGCTGCCCCGCACCGAACGCTACAATCGCATGAACTGGCTCAATCCCAACCTGGTCAGCCCGCTCAACGGTGGCAGCATCAGCTACCAGGATCCGATCACCCTGCAGGCCGTGACCCGCACCTTGGATGGGGGCGAGGTCTTCGCCAACCCCGGCCATCGCTGGAACTACGATCCCGACTTCCGCGACATTCAGCCCCGCTTCGGCTTCTCCTATCAGCTGGCGCGCAGCATCGTGATGCGCGGCGGCTACGGCATCTACTTTTCCACCCCGCGTTCCGGTGCTGCCGGCACCGGCCCCTGGGGTTATCAGGGATATGACCAGCAGACCACCTGGATTCCCACCCTCAACAACCAGGGCAATTTGCCCGGCGCCCGTCTGAGCGACCCATTCCCTGGCACCGGACCCAAGCTGCCTCCGGGCAACTCGCTCGGGGCACTCAACGATATCGGTTTTGCCGCCGTCGGCCCTATCCCCAAGATGAGTCTCCGTACCCCCTATGAGCAGAGCTGGAGTTTCGGCTTCCAGAAACAGCTGCCCTGGAAAATGGTCGGGGACGCCAGTTACATCGGAAAGAAAGGCACTCGCCTCTACTGGGGCGGTTTCCGTGAGCAGGACCGCCTCGGGCCTTTTGTCGACCAGATGAGTCCCAGCGACATCGCCAACCTCACCAACCAGGTGGCCAATCCTTTCCAGGGCATCATCACTGATCCGCTCAGTGGTCTATCCGGGCCCACGGTCCCGGCCTATCAGCTCCTGTTGCCTTATCCCCAGTTCACCAACTTCGCCAGCGATTCTCCTCCACAGGCCTCTTCCATCTTCCACGCCTTGCAACTACGCCTGGAAAAGTCGTTCGCCCAGGGTTTGCAGTTCCTGGCGACTTACACTTACTCGAAATCCATTGACTACTCTTCGACCACCGACGACAGCATTGCCTGGCTCGGCGGCGGAATCAACTACGGCACCCTGCCCGTCCAGGATCCCAACAACCTGGCCGCGGAACGCGCCGTTTCCACCTGGGACATCCCTCACGTCTTCCAGATCAGCTATGTCTACGCCTTGCCCTTCGGTCGTGGTCGCCGATTCGCCAACAACATGAACCCGGTACTCGAGGCCTTCGTCGGAGGCTGGCAGACCAACGGCATCATCCGCATCAACAGTGGCCGTCCCATCATCCCCAACCTGCTCGGCCCTACTCCCGTCCCTACCTACGCCCAGCGTCCCAACTGGACCGGAACTCTCCGCAAGGGCAACACCGTGCAGGATTGGGTCAATACCAACACCCCAATCGGCTATTTCGCCGATCCCCAGGACCTGAGCATTCCCGATCCCTACACCTATGGCAGCGCTCCCCGGACGATTACTGCGGTCCGCCAGCCTGGAGCCAACAACGCCACGCTTTCCGTCTTCAAGCAATTCTCTCTCGATCGTGTGCGGGAAAGCATGAAGCTCGAATTTCGCCTCGAGGCCTTCAACGCCTTCAACCACCCCCAGTTCAACGGCCCCGACTCGGCGCCCGACTCTCCCACATACGGCAAGATCACCAGCCTGGCCAATGCCACCCGCGAAGTGCAGATGGCGCTGAAGCTGTATTTTTGATAGGGGAAACCGCGTCAACCTGATCACCACCTCTACTGCTGGTTCCCTTCGCAGGCTAGGGGATGTTGATGATGGAGCTGCAGTCTGAGGCTGCAGCTGCCCATGCCACAGTCAGCATTCCAAGGCTTCTTGGCTTCCGCTTGACTATAATTTATGACCATGATCTACTAAGTAAGATGGAGGAGATTTCCATTTCCGAGTTCAAGGCGAAATGCCTGGCCCTGCTCGAAGGGGTCCGCAAGACCAAAAAGCCCCTTCGTGTGACGCGCTTCGGCAAGCCCGTGGCTGAGATCGTCCCACCCTCGCCCGAGGCCGGACCCGACGAATGGATCGGGTCAATGAAAGATACCTTGAAAATTCTAGGTGACATTGTGTCTCCGGTGATCAACGAGAAAGATATTGAGGCGTTGCGCGATTGAAACTGCTCCTCGATACGCACGTCTGGCTGTGGGCTTTGGGCGAACCGTCACGGCTTAGCCGCCGGGTTCGAGAGGAGATGAGAAAGCCCGAGAACGAACTGTGGCTCTCTCCAGTCTCGACGTGGGAGGCGTTGTTGCTTAACGCCCGGGGCCGAATTCGTCTTCCGGGGAACCTCGCGGATTGGCTCGCCAAATCTACCGCACCCCTGCGGGAGGCGCCGTTCACCCACGAGATTGTTCTGCTTGCGCAACAGCTCCCCCTACCGCATCGCGATCCCGCTGACCGCTTTCTGGCCGCGACCGCTCAGCTCCTGGATTTGACGCTGGTCACGGCAGACGACAAGCTGCTCGGTTTGGGAACTATTCGCACTATGAAAAATTGACACACCGCAGACTCAGGTGTGAAAGAAACGGAACTGGGGGGGTCGCGTATTGTTTCAGCTGTGGGGGTTCTTATGAAGAGCGCGTTTCGGCTTCTAGCTGCTTCTGTGCTGCTCACATCGGTGGGGTTCTGCCAGACCGCAGAAGAAACCACGGAGCTCGAACATCAGAAATTTGAGACCAACCTGGCCAGTGGCTCGAACCTCCGTTTGCACCTGCACGATGGAGATTTCCGTGTTGTGGGCTGCGATTCGAATAAGATTTCCGTTCACGTGGAGGCAAGAGCGTTGACCAGGCGAAGAATATCAAGATTCAGTTGAAGCGTTCGGAAGGGGCCGTCGATCTGAAGCTCTCCCATGTGCCAAAGAATGAACTGCAGATGGCGATCGAAGTCCCGAGATCGACAAACCTGTATGCGCGGATGCGAGGCGGGGACCTCTTCGTGGAGGGCGTGGTGGGAGACAAGGATCTCGAGCTCACGGGTGGCGATTTGACCATTCAGGTGGGAAGTGGGGAAGACTACGCCCACGTCGATCTCTCTGCGAGGTTCGGAGACGTGAACGGTACCCAGTTCGGCACTCCCAAAGGCTGGCTGGGGAATTCTGTCTGTAAAGACGGCAAAGGAAAATATCGGCTTCACGCCCATGTCATGGCTGGCGATCTGGCACTCAAATCCTGAATCATTCGCCCGAAGGCGGCGATGACCCGCCCCCAAGACAATGAAAGGTCAGAGTCAAGTCTCCCACGCGGTCTTCCTGGACGGAAGCGTGCGTGGCTCCCCGCTCCCCGGTGAAAGGACAGGAACGAGCGGTGGCACTGAACTATCGGGTGCTATGGACCCGCCAGTCCAATCGAGACCATCGTCCGCGGCGAGCAGGGCGGCCAAGGAGCGGAAGGAGCGACTCAGTTCCGGGCTGCTCTGACCAGCGATCGGCTTTCCCTTGTCGATCGCCGGCGCGATCAACTTGTAGTCGTTAGGCAACTTCCAGAGAATCTGGCAGCCGGTGACCTTCTCCACATCCCCTTCGGTAAAGCCCGGTGCTTTCTTGTAGCGGTTCAGTACAAGGCGGACCTGGTTGCGGCGGACTACGTCCTCGAGGAACGTGCGAATGAGTCTGGCGCTCCAGAGAGAAACTACGTCCATTTGCCCCACCAGCAACACCTTATTGGAGAGGTCCGCGAGCAGTTTGGTAGTGTTATCGATTCGGCTCGAGCAATCCACGACCACGTAGCGATATTCGCCGACCAGCAGCTCGAACAGCCGGGCCAGTTCAGCTGTCGAAGCCACGGTCGCGTTCGGCAGCTGTGACCCGGCCAGCAGGTTCAGGCCGTCGTCGGCGGCTGTCATCAACCCATCAAGCAGGCTAGCGTCCATGCGGTGTAGGTTCTGCAGCGCGTCCAAAACGAAGAATCTGGGCTGCAGGTTCAGATGGACTGCGGCATGACCGATTAGAGCGAAGTCGATGAGTGCCGTCTGGCCATGGTTCCGCTGCAGCGCCACCGCCGTGTTCACGGCCACCGTGGTGGCGCCCGTGCCCCCTTTTGCGTTAATGATCGTGAACACCCGTGCCTTACGTGTGCGTCCCCGCTTTTTCGTGCGCGCCGCCGAAAAGCGCGCGAAGGCGTCGAGCAAATCCTTATCGCCGCTCCGACGATCGACATACTCGCAGGCTCCGGCCCGCATCGCGTCCACGATGGTCGACGCAATGTTGGTCTCGCCTATGGCGAAGATTGCAATCTCGCTGGTGGTGGCCTCGATGAGTTCGATCCCAGCCAGTGCACGCTGGAGATTCTCGGCGTGCACATCGACAACCACGACTTGGGCGCGCTGGTCCTGAATCCGGCGGATAATCGGATCCGTGGTGCTTACCGGAAACCCGAGATGGCTGAGTACAACCCTGGCCACTCGTGTCGCTTCCAAGCGGTTCCGGATAGCAACTTCCTGCTCCCGGTCTTCGGTCAGTATGACAACCGCTATGCCATGCCAAGCTGCAGTCTCGTCTCGATCGCCGGAACTGTGCATGGTTGGACAAGCCTCCTTCGAGTCAAGGCCCCAACATCCCACAACTCTCAGCCGGGATGCTCTTCGAACGCGGAGGTGGAAACCGCAACTTGTATCTCTAATTCTCAGCCCTGTCAAGATGGAGAAGGGTCTTCTCGGTGGGAGGAAGTCAGGCGCCCGAAGTTCGCCTTCGTTGGGATTCTGAGTAGGTTCGGGACGCCAGTCCCTGCGCTTCGTTCAGTGCATGCCGTATGCCGTCGAATCCGCCAAGCCGTTTCGAGCCCTTGGTCCTTTTATTGCGGCTGTGTTGACTACACGCCGAGCACAGCGAGCGGGTTGCCCGATTCCGACCTGTTTACGAACCCGGCTCCAACCACCGTCCACGAAGATACCTGGCTCCTGCGAGCGGATTACCGCATCAACGACAAGACCATGCTCTATGGAAGAGCTCAGCGCGACATCAGCCTGGTCAGCGGCACGAACGGTGCCGCCGTTCCCTTCGATCTGATCCAGACCATCAACCATCCCGCGAATTACTTCATCGCTCTCCAGCGGACGTTCTCTCCCCGGGTGCCGAACGAGACCAAGGTCTTCATAAACCGCGCCCCTTTCATCAATCCCCAGGTGGGTCCGCTGGACTACGCGGTTCATACCCATGACTGGGTCACCATCAACAACCACAATGCAGATCACGAAATTGGTACGACCCTCGGCGTCATCGACAACCTGACCTGGGTCCGGGGCTCTTCAAGACCGGACTGGAAATTCGGCGGATCCGTTTAAGTCAGGGCAAGACAGCGGACAACACTGTTCTTTACCGACAACTCGGGTACGGCCAACACCGCCTTTGTGACGGCCACGCTTTATCAGATTCAGTACACGGCTCCGTGGTGCTGCCATGGATTTCGGCGCACTTTGCGCCGGACGACCTGTTTCAGAGCAAGGAAGTGAACTATCACTACCTGCTGGTCGAAGTGGATCGCGGCAAGCTGCAGGTCACAATGAAGCGCTTGGAATTGCGGAGGTAAGACGACCTGGAACCAGCCCGACACACTAAGCTTAGTGGTTCCCGCCGCGGGGGGGGCCATGCGGGCAGATAGGTGCACCACGCAAAGCGGGATTGGAATGAGGGATCCCACCGGCGCAGAGCCGGCACCGAGTTGGGCGGTAGATTGGGGAGGGGTCGATAGTCTGCGATTAACTGCACTAGGGCAGCTTGGAGTACTCTGCCTTCGCTTCCTTCAGGATGGGGATATCAGGGTCGGCGTCTTTCCACAGGGCAAAGAAATCCTGATAGGCGGTCCGGGCACTGGCGGAGTCGCGGTTCGCGGCACGCGCCCTTGCCAGACCGAGGTGTGCCAAAGGTGCCAATGGGCAAACGTTCATCAGCCCGCGATGGTCGAGCATTTTCTGGAACTCGGTTGCGGCTGCATTCCCCTGGCGGCTGGCGAGGTACGCCTGGCCGCGGGCGTAGACCGCGTCCATACAGAACTGAGCTTCGTAGGGGGCAGTCGTCTGAAGGAGCTCGAGGGCAGCGGCCGCGTTGCCGCGATTCAGTTCGACCACGGCACGGATGGTAGGAAGGTAGTATGAGCTGATGAGAAGGTTTTTCGGGTAGCGAGTAGCGAGATCGGCGGCCACCGTCTGGGCGCGCATGGCATCGCCGGCCCAGGCGAACGCCAGACCGGCGGGCGGTTGCACATTCAGGCCGGAAGTGATGGCCAGGGCGGCGGCAGCCCCCTGACGGGCTTGCTCACGATTGCCGAAATAGCCCTCGAACAGGGCGGCGACTGCCTGCCAAGTGGCGCTGGGCTCCTTCAAACTGTTCCTTTGAGCTGACTCCACAGCACGGCGGAACAATTCCCGCGCTTTGGTCAGGTGCCCGGCGGATGCCTGCACATTGGCCTCGACGGCTAAGACGAAGTTCTCGGAACCGGCTTGGCTCGCCCCAAGGGTGAACTGCCGCTCCATTTCAGCGATGTCGCCACGAAGGTACGCCAGCTGGGCAAGCAAAACGTGCTGCGCTGCATCATCGAACCCGCGGGCTTGCCCCTGTTCGACGACTGCCTTGGCCTCGTCGAAGCGATCCAAAGTCAAATAGTCGAACCCCAGATTCTCGTAAGTCAGGACATTGTTGGGTTCGAGTCGCAGGGCTTCCTGAAATTCGGCCAGGGCTTTGTCATGCTGGCCCATATTGGAATCGTGTTCGAAGCCTAGCAAGGAGTAAGGCAGATAGTCGCGGGGATAGGTCTGCTTCCAGAGCTCAAGAACCTGCAGTACCTGCTCGGTGTCTCCGGTGACTTCCTGGTGGTAGTGCGAGGCGATGTAGAATTTTTCCCGTTCGCTGACCCGCTCCCGCAGCTCATAGGCCTTGGTGGTAGCGGCGGCGGCTTGATCGCTTGCTCCCAGGTTGGAATAGATCACTCCCACCCGAGCATGAGCCATGGCGAAGTTGGGGTCGAGTTCTACGGCGTGCTGGAAGAGCGGAAGGGCTTGCACGTCGCCCTTCTCCCCACGGGTCTTCATGCCCAGGCTGTACGCTTTGAGTGCTTCGAGGGAAGGTGTAGTGACCTGCTCGACGGGGGTGTCAAATTTCTGAATGGAGGCGAGCGACTCGCCCAAGTTTTCGCGCAAGGCGGTGGCCGCCTTGCCAAGAGCCTGCAGAACGTGCTCCCGACTGTCGGCTTCGGTTTGCTGGCTGCCCAGGGAGTCTCCGGTCGTGCAATTCACAGCTTTCAGACCAACTACGTAACGGCTGCCAAGGCTGGAGATGCTTCCGGTCAGCATGGCCTTGCACTGCGCGCGCTGGCAGACTTCACGGGCGACATCCTGGGTGAGGCGCTCGCTGGTGGACCGGCCCATCAGGCGCAGCGTCTCGCGAACCCTCTGGTCGGGCAGGATGTTCAGGAACGGCGACTGCTCGAGCTGCGTGGTGAGAGCCTGCTTAAGGGTATCGTCGAAGACTGACTCGCCGGTGGTGTTGGTGAAGTCGGAGAGGACAATGGTGTCCTTTTCGGTCAGGGCTTGGCTTTTGCGGGTACGAAGGAAAAGGCCGGCACCCACCAGGACAGCAGCCAATACCAAGGCAACAGGAACCACGATCTTCCACCGGCGGCTTTCCTTTGGCTCGGTGGCGACTGCCTGCACGGAAGACACAGCGCGGTTCTTGCTCGAAGACTCGCGTCCCCCCGGCGGCGCCGCCGCGGTCGCTTCCTCTTTTTCTTCTGTGTTTGCTGCGCTGGCTCGGCCCGACTCGGTCTCTCGTTTCAGCCGCTTGAGATCGGTCCGTATGTCGGCAGCGTGCTGGTAACGGAGCTCGCGGTCTTTCTCCAGCGCCTTATTGATGATACGTTCCAGATCGCTGGGCAGATCGGGATTGAGCCGCACCGGAGCCACCGGCGATTTGTGCAGAATCGAATCGAACAAGAGGGCTGTCGTTTCCCCCCGAAATGGCAGAGTGCCGGTCGCCATTTCATATAGCACCGCCCCGAAGGAAAACAGATCCGTACGCGCGTCCAGCTCCTTCCCTTTCGCTTGCTCGGGTGACATGTAGGCGACTGTTCCCAAGGTAGAGCCAGGACTGGTCAAGTGCTCGATGTTCATCGCGGTCGCCTGGGCCGTAACCGCGGCTGGTTCCGCAGACGCGCTAACCATGGGGGCGACTTTGGCAAGTCCGAAATCGAGAACCTTGCTGTGCCCGCGTTTGGTCACAAAGATATTCGCAGGCTTGATGTCCCGATGTACGATTCCCGCACCATGGGCAGCGTCCAGGGCATCAGCAATCTGAATTCCGAGCGAGAGTAGGGTCTCCAGTTCCAGCGGCCGATTCCCGATAACATGCTTCAGCGTTGCACCGTCGAGGAACTCCATGACGATGAACGCCTCTCTATCCTGCTCACCAATGTCATAAATCGTGCAGATGTTGGGGTGGTTGAGGGCGGAGGCCGCTTTGGCTTCACGCCGGAATCGTTCCAGGGTCTGGGGATCTCGGGCAAGACCTTCGGGCAGGAACTTCAGGGCTACAAACCGATCGAGACGTGTGTCCTGGGCTTTATAAACCACACCCATCCCTCCGCCGCCCAGTTTCTCGACAATACGGTAGTGCGAAATAATCTGGCCGATCATGACCGAGCATCCGAACTCAGGCAATGTTATGGATGTGGCAAAGGCGAAGTCAATGAATCTTCGGTGCTCACCCGATTACGGCCCATCCGTCTGTCGGTACCGAATCCAACGGAAGGTTCTGCGACACGCTCAATTCGCGGCTCAGATGACCCAGCGACTCACAGCGATACAATGACCCGTCCGCGCCGAACTGGATGCTCTGCAAGTTCGTGAGCCCGAGCAATTTCTGCGAGTGGAATTCGTTCCGCGATTTCGAAACCCGACCACCCCGCCTCAAGCGCAGCGTTCAAATCGCGCGCCGCCGAGCTCTTGGCCTGCGACGGGAAGTCGTCGCTACCCAGAAAGAACAGCCGAATGTTCTTAAACACCATTGGCCAGAATGGAATCTTTGGGGTCCCGATGTCAGTCGCGTAGGTGGCGATGGACCCACCCATTTTCAAGAATTCGAGATCGGCCTCGATGTTCGCTGCAAAGGCCACTTCGACGATGTGGTCGATTCCTTTGGGAGCGAGTGCAGTCAGGCGCGCTTTAAATTCCTGATCGTTGCGAACCACTTCGTGAGCCCCAGCGTTCCTCGCGGTTTCCTCTTCCGCAGATGACCGCACCGTCCCAATGACAGAGGCCCCGGCACGACGCGCCAGTTGCACGGCGCAGAGGCCCACGGCCCCTGCCGCCCCCTGCACCAACACGGTGCGCCCGGCTACGTCGCCGGCCACATGGACGGCTCGGTGGGCGGTTATGCCGGGGATACCGAGACATGCGCCCTGCTCCATCGTCACCTTCTTGGGCAGAGGAACAATCTTCTCCACCGGGACCACGGTGAACTCGGCCGCCGTACCGAACGGTCGATACGATTGAGCTCCATAACACCACACTGACCGCCCCAGCCATTCAGAAGAAACACCGTCGCCCAGTTGATCCACGCTTCCCGCGCCATCGCTATGAGGAATGACCCGAGGATACGGCATGCCGTAGCCAAAGGCGTCTTGGCGCTTCTTAATATCACCCGGATTGATGCCGGACGCAGCGATACGAATCCGGACTTCGCCTGCGGCAGGCATCGGGTCCGGCATCTCCCCCACCGTAAGCACCTCTCGAGCCGTCCCCTGCTTCTCATACCACGCTGCCCTCATATAGCAGTCCTCACCTTCGCAGAGCATCGATTTTAGTCAGGCGCTCCTACCATTGAGCTGGAGGCAATCCAGCTGCTGTCACAGCCCCGATTTTTCGGATCGCAAGCTTTCTACTGCTCACAGCAGGTTCAACTCGTAATCCATCGGAATTATGATGTTCGTGACGCCTACAAACCGTTGCGCGCGCTCGATGGCCAGCGAGCCTTGCGGCCTCACCTTGGCAAGAAGTTCGGCGTGGCTCTCGAACCGCTGTTCGGCATGGAAAGTCCGACGCTGCCGAATGCCGAAACGCGTCATGACCGCGGAACTGCGGGAGACTTTGTTCTCTTCCGCACCGTAGTAAATCCATTCCGAGCCGGGTGAGTGGTCATACACCACGATGTCAGGCGCTCGTGATTTGGCATGGATTAGCGCCTTCTCAGGATCGTCCATCTCGTGCAGACAAAACTCGAAATAGACCACATCCCCATGCAAAGTGACGTCCTCGAAACTGGTGCCGACTACCTCCACCGAATCCTGTAAACCTCGTGCCACAATATTCGCCCGCAGCTCCTGCAGCGCGTCGACGTCCTTATCGATGGCGATCAACTTCTTGGTCCGAGTGGCAGGGTCAAGCAGCTGCCTCCCTGCCGCTCCAATGAAAAGCACCACTTTGCCTGCAAAGTCGTAAAAAAGGCGCAGGTTCTCCGTGAGCTTCGCGTAATCCGTTGCCAAGTGAGACACCTCCAAGACTTTTGGGACTACAACTCAACTGCCTTGGTATGGCCCAAGGCACTGATGATCCCTCCGCGATCCAGTTCGACCGGCCGATCGAAGTTCATAACCGGGAGGCCGCTCGTCACAGCCCGGGAACATCGAAGCCTTGCGGGGAAAATCCTGCGACAGTTGCGGATCTGACCACAACGTAAACGAATGCCTGCCCAGCCACAGGCCTCGTGAAATACTTGTGTACTTCCGAAGGTCCAAGGACTAGACTTGCCCGCATCCTACCAATTCTAAGGGAGCTTTCAGTCCAGTTGTCGGGAACCCACTGGGGAATTTCACAGCGGAGGCCCAAAGATGAGAGCGACCGCCTGCGCGGTGTTTTCTGTTGGGTCGGCGTGTGTCTGCCCGCTGCAAGCACAACAGGATTCGAACGAACGAGCTCCCCTTGAGCGGGAAATCGTCGCAAACAAGAAACAGCGAAGGGGCTTTGGTGCCGTCGTTTCCCAAAGGGTAGTTCTCAGCTGCTGCTCGCTTTGTCGTTTGTTAAGTATTTGGAGCATATCAACGCATCCCAGGAAAAATGCGGAGAAGGAAAAACCGTAATTCAAGATTGCACCCAAGAATCCATTAGGAGGCTTTTAGTGATGGATCGCTCTTACCGCAGCACACCCCTGCCGAAGACTGAGCTGATGAGCGCTTCGTTTCTCGTCCTCGCCTGCTGCTTCGCGCTTCTCTGTTCCGCGCAGGCCCAAACCTACCAAACCTACTACGTGGCCAAAACGGGCAGCGACTCCAATAGTGGTAGTGCGAGCGCGCCTTGGCTCACCATCGGTCATGCAGCGGCGGTAGCGCAGGCGGGTAGCACCGTTTACGTGGGAGCCGGAACCTATAACGAGAGCGTACAGTTCGCCAATTCGGGAACGCCCTCGGCTCCCATCGTGTTTAATGGACAGGGTGTGGCCATCGTGGATGGGACGGGTGTGGCCTGCTGCACCACGCCCAGCTTCGCGACCAGCACTGCCTTTCTCTGCTGCAGCACCCAGGGGCTGTTCGAAATCGGTGCCGCGGCGGGTGTGGGCTACCTGACCATCGAAGGGTTCACCATTCAAAACTATAAGACTTCGAGTAAAACGAATGTTCCCCTAGGCATCCTGATTGCCGGCAGCGGCAGCGGGATCAACATTTTGAACAATACTGTGCAAAATATTCAAACTACAGCGGGAAAGCGTGGCAACGCCTACGCTATCGGCGTTTTCGGCATCAGCGCCACTCCTCTCAGCGTGACGGTCAGTGGCAACACGGTCACCGGCTGTCTAACCGGGCAAAGCGAAACGACCACCTTCAATGGCAACGTCCAAGACTTTGTCGTCTCCAATAACGCCATTTACAACAACGACAACATTGGCATCGATGCCGTTGGTTTCGAAGGAGTCGGTCCAACCGGCTACGATCAGGCAATGAATGGAGATGTCTATGGCAACGTCATCTACAACAACAGCGCCTACAGGAATCCGGGTGAAGGCAACCAGTATGATGAGGATGGGCTTTATTGCGATGGCTGCACCGGGGTCACGTTCGAGCGCAACACGCTTTACGGCAACGATCTGAATATCGAAGCCGCCAGCGAAATTGCGGGGAAGGTTTCCAGCAACGTGATCATCCGCAATAACCTTGCCTACGGGGCAAATTCCGCCGGCATATCCGTGGGTGGCTATGCCAGGTCCGGGACGGGCGGAAGCGCCAACATCACCATCGTGAACAACAGCCTGTACGATAACGACACCCAGAAAACGGGTAGCGGAGAGTTCCAGATCCAGTACCGCGCCACTGGTATTCTGTTCGAGAACAACATTGTCTACGCCGGCGCCCAGGGTCTGTTCATGCACGGCTTCGTTTCGGGAAGCGGGGTCACCGCCAATTACAACGATTACTACACGAGCAGCTCGACTACGACCTTTGAGTTGAACAACAAAACCTATTCTTCGTTCGCCTCCTACCAAGCGGCGACTGGTCAGGATCAGGATTCGGTGTTCGCGAATCCCGATTACCTCACGACACCAACTTGCACCTCGACCAGGTACAGTAGTCCCCCCACCCCGATCACGACTTGCACGCCGACGCCGAACTTTGACATCCCGACCAGTTCGCCGGCCGAGAACACGGGCAACGCCAGCCTGTGTTCGGCGGATTTCGGCACAGTGGATTTCAATGGCAATCCACGTGTCAATGCCAACGGGCAAATCAACATGGGAGCCTTTGAACAGTAGGTCGCTCACCGGGCACACAGTTCTCCTGCCTGCCCTCGTTGTTTGCCTCTGACTTGAAGGATACTATCCATGCCGTTCAAGAGTTGGGTATGTCTGCTGCTCGGCAGCTTGACCTACGGGCAAGCTGCACAATCGCCTCCACCTTCAGCCACTGGAGCAAATGCGGGACAACCTTCCACCTTAGCCCAAGAGACCTACGAGGTAAGAGTCGGCCCCGATGATCCGGTGATTACGGTGAACGGTTTCTGCACCGATCCAGCCCAACCGGCCAGCGCCTGCAAAACCGTGGTCACTCGTGCACAATTCGAAGCGCTCACCGAAGCGCTGCAACCTGGAATGTCTCTGTCCCTCCGTCTCAATGTGGCAAACGCTTATGCGCGCAATCTAAGAATGTCCGCTGCAGCGGAGAAGCGGGGTCTCGATAAGACACCCGCCTTCAAAGAAGAGATGCGCTATGCGCGTATGCAACTGCTCGCGCAGGACCTGAGCCGGGCTCTGCAGGCAGATGCCAATAACATCTCCGACGCAGATCTCGCAGACTATTACAAGCAGAATGAATCCGCCTTCGAGCAAGCTACCGTTGCCCGGATCTTTGTCCCACACGCAAGGCGAATCCGAGCGGCAGACAAGGAGCATGAAGACGCAGAAAAGAAGGCGGCTGAAGACGCGATGACCAAACTCGCCGCTGATCTCCGAATCCGCGCTGCGAATGGTGAGGACCCCGACAAGTTGCAAATACAGGCCTACGGTGAAGCGGGTCTGACAGAGACCGCTCCCAACACGAAGATGGAGAAGGTGCGTCGCACCACGCTGCCTCCGCAGCATGAGTCGGCCCTGGACCTCAAACCCGGAGAAGTTTCCCAGGTCTTCTCCGATCCGGCCGGCGCACACTTCATCTACAAAATGATGAGCAAAGAAACCTTAACGTTGGACGAGGTAAGAACGGAGCTCCGCACTGCAATTTCCAGGCAGCGCTATCACGACAGCATGAAAAGTTTTCAGAGTGACGTCGTTTTTAGCGACGCTTACTTTAACCCGCCCGGGAAAAGGACCGCTCCGCCAGAGCGAAATCGAGGAGAACGGAGAAGAATGCCGTCTGCCGAAAGCAACCAGGGGCAAAACTGATGAAAGTCCTCCGCCAGGGGGCAGCGATCCGTGCTGCATGAAATAGGTTCTAACCAGCCGCTCCTCAAGGCCATGGCAGATGGCCGCGCAGCCCTGATGGTCCAGCAAGGCGATTTGACATCAGCCCTGATAGGTCACAAGCAGGTCATAGTCGAGTTACAGGGCCCACGCAAGCCCACAGCCGGGAGGACCGGGGCCTAAGCTTTTATGGATTCTCGACGCTGCGGAACGTCCGACCCAACGCCTTCAACTCGCCTCACATCGGAAAATGCGCTATAAGCGTAAAATCAGCGGGAAAGGGGACTTCGGCAGCTTCCGAACATTTGTGTGCGCGTCTGCTGCCAAAGGTGAGAAAACTATGACCCATGTTTCATGGCCCAGGTTGGTCGCTGCGTTATTATTCAGCTCTGCTGCTTACTTCGTTTGGGGTGGCACTGTAGCGGCAAGCCGTCCGTCTGACTCGGTCGGGGTGGAACTCGATCACCTTATCCCACGAGAGAAATGGGAAGGAATCGGCCTGAACAAACTCACGGTCCCGGAGCAACAGACATTGGCCAACGAGATTACGGGTCTACTTGGGGCCGCGCGATCTACGGAGACCGCCTCTTCTGCTGAGAAAGACAGGAGTCAATGGCGCAAGTTACAAAGACACATGACAAAGGAGGACGTAAGGAGGCTGCTTGGGGAACCCATGAGGATCTCTGTTACTCGGTTCTATGAAGCATGGGACTACGCGGGTGGAAGTATCACATTCGATGGGAAGGGCCGCGTTGATTCCTGGAGCGAGCTGTAGATCGTGGTGCTGCTTGTGTCGCAAAGGAAATGGACACTGGAGGCTTCTTTCTATTCTGCGGCTTGTTGTTTACCGCATTTCCAACCAAACTGTCAGCGAGAAGGTTCACGGCCACAAGGGCCACTCTAACGCTAGAACGCTTTGAGCTTGTATTCGTCGTCCCTTGTGATGTGGTACTGTTTTGCCAAGCTATTGTGATATCTGCGCAAGGCTGGATCGTCGCAAATGGCCCTTCCCAGCGTCCAGCCCTTATTCAAAAACCGAGTTACGAATCCGTTCGCTTCGCCGCTTAAAGCTCCATTGTTTTCCAACTGATCGATGATCGGGTCCAGCATGTGATTCCCGACCAGATTCCCGTTGTCGCCCTTCGACTCATGCGGCTCCATCCTCCACTTCCTTAACCTCTCTGCTGGGGGTCGCGTGGAGAAGTAATCTTTACCAGGGCCATCTGTTAGACCTCGCTCCCACGACTTGGAACCAGGATAGTTCGCTGCCAGATCGTCAAACAGTTCCTGTCCTTCAAACTTGTCTACTAACCTGAACACGCTGTCCACAGAGGTATGTCCCCTTTTTCATGAGCCAGATAAATGTCGGCTCCGTACGCCGTAAGAGGCTCCAGACAGAGTCTTACGCTGCCAACGATGGCGCCTTGAACCAGCCGTTGAACGCACCACCACTCTCCCAGTGAGAGTACAAACCTCTTCGGACAAGCGAACTGCGCTCGCCATCCCAGTTCGTGCTCTACGACCGTGTCCCACAAGTAGACCTCGCCGTGGATTTCAGAGAAGAAAAAGGGCATGCCCCCTAATTCGTCTGCGCTCTTGGCGGCATAGATGCCACAGGAACAATCCTGGTGTGGAGGCTGGTGGCAGTTATGAGAGGTAAACCGACATCTGGTCGTTAGCGGCTGAGCTGGGGGCCAACTCTCGCCGTTGAGCGATACCAATCTGGAGCCATCCCAGAGCCAGAAACGATAGCCGATGATCGGCACAACGTAGTCTGGAATGTTCATACGGTAGCTGCGGATTCCCCGGCCAGCGCGTCCATAGGCAGCTCAAGCGGATCGACGGCGATGGTGCGGAACGGCTACCCGAGTGGATAGCCAGTCTCGTGCTTGCTCATCGCTCATACGTTGGCCGGCACCGACTCGGGCTCGGGTTGGAGTGGTTCAGGGTAAGACTCAGGCTCGGCTTCCGGGTCGTTCACCGGCAGCTCAAGCGGTTCCACAATGATGGTTCGGAGCGGTTCTCCGATATTCATGGTGCACTCCTTCGCAGGTGGAGAGAGCAACTGTTATCCCTAATTCCCCGCCCTGTCAAGAAGCCATACGTTTAGTTTCTTCTAACATCTCACGAAGTGCTTCAGTGCGCCTTCTCCTGAAACGGTTGAAAGCGGCCTGGAGGTCATCCCTGCCCTCCCGCTTTAGGTACTCATTCGCCCACATGCCGGACGGCAGATGCAGCAGGGTATCTCGGTCTGATCTGACGAAAATGGCTATATCTTTACTCGCGAAACGAACGAGACCGACGACGTAATTGGAGAGTCTGATGTTCTCCGCTCTTAGGTCGACGACTACCACCTTGACACCGGAATCCTTAATGAGGGCAGTAATTCGATCAAGTGCGTTTGTGGACAATCGGGTGTCCGTGAATACGATTTCGGCTGCGTGCCTCACCTCCACGCCGTTCTGGAGCAGGACGTGTCGACGCGGGTCCTCCGTCAGAAAGGCGATCGGAACGGTAGCTACAATCTCGCCAGTGGCGCCTTTCCGCATGCAGTCCAGCCCAGCCGAGTCATAGCCTGTCCCCTTCGCCCAAAGAATCTGCCGTTTCCCGTCATCGATGAAGGTGTCCACGCCATAAACGAGTAAGGCCTGCAGGAAGGACTGTGCTTCCCTCGTCCCGGTGGGAATGATTTGAAGAGGCACGATGATGCTCTTGGGGTAAGCAAATTGCGCTCGCCATCCTAGTTGGTGCTCCACGACTGTGCCCCACAGGTAAACCTCGCCATAAATCCTGAAATTTGCGTACCCGATCGCCCGCAACTGGGCAAGACTCTTGGCGGCGTATATGCCGCAATGACAACGTTTGTCGGGAGGCTGGTGGCGGTTAAGAAAGGTAAGGCGGCACCTCGCTGTCAGCGGTTGCCCTGGATACCACGACTCCCCGTTGAGCGATCTAAGGTGGGAACCATCCAACTGCCAGGCTCGATAGGCAACGATTGGTACAACGTAGTCTGGAACTCCGTGTGGCGCACCTGGCACCACCTCAGATTTCGGTCCCATCGATCCCGGCATTCCGATTCTGAAGAGCCTTGCGAGACGATGCCGTCCTTTAATGAGTGCGGCGACCGCCATCGCGACCAACGCGATAGGAAGAACGATGATCAACCTGACCGCAATCGCGGTCATGGCAGCTATAGACGACTTGCGGTGATTACGGAGTCCCTCGAAGAACGCTTCGATCGATGTGGCAGCCAAAGCGGCGGCGAGAAGAGAACCAGCGGTTACGATCACGCCGATGATTGGCAAGAGGTCCGGAATGTTCATGCGGTGGCCGAGACCGGCTCCGAGTCGTGCGCGGGTTCTAGGGGTTCGTGTACAGGTTCGGGCTCGGCTACCGGCGGGTCCACAGGCCGCTCAAGCGCTTCGAGGATGATGGTTGGCAGCGGTTCCCCGATGTCCATTTGCCGCACTCCTTTCGGAGGTGGAGAGAAACTCTTTATCCCGAATTTCCTGCCCTGTCAAGAAGCCATTCTGGGGAAAATCGGCTAGGGTAGCGGAATCCCAGCGCCGTCTACCCTGGAAGTTGCACCTCCACTTACTCCGCGTTCCTCGCGGTCCAGCAGCTCCTGTTCCTCCTCCAGCTCACTGGACAGTAAGATGCTTTCAGCAGAAACCATGGTGCATAGGTTGGCCCGGGTAGGGCTTCGAAGGTTTCGTTCGCCTGGACGTGCTTGGGATAGAACATCTCAGGGTCGCCATACATGGTGGTGCTTGAGAAGTCCCGCAACTGGCAAGAGCCAAGGCTTGTGTTCCTTGGGACTCAAGCCCGGGTAGTAGTATTCGCGGAGAACATAGATTATGCCGTCGTGATCGACGCCGGCGATCAGGGCCACCGTCGGGAGGACTTGCAATCGGTAGTTCTTTCACCACCGGCAACCCTGCCTTCCTATACAGCTGGCGCCCGTTGACTTGCAGTGGCGTGCCGCCTACCATGACCGGACGGCATGATCGGCGAGACCATTTCGCACTACCGCATCATCGAGAAGCTGGGTGGAGGCGGAATGGGAGTGGTCTACAAGGCCGAAGACACACGCCTGCGCCGTTTCGTGGCTCTGAAGTTCCTGCCCGAGGAAGTGGCCAACGACCCCCAAGCTCTGGAGCGGTTTCGCCGTGAGGCACAGGCGGCGTCGGCCCTCAACCATCCCAACATCTGCACCATCTACGATATCGGTGAAGACCAGGATCGCCACTACATCGTAATGGAGTACCTCGAAGGTACGACGCTGAAGTACCGCATCGAGGGAAAGCCCGTCTCGGTGGAGCAGGTGGTGGAGCTGGCGGCTCAGATCGCGGACGCGCTGGATGTGGCCCACACCGCGGGAATTGTCCATCGCGACCTGAAGCCGGCGAACCTGTTTCTGACCAAACGCGGACAAGCAAAGATTCTCGATTTCGGGTTGGCCAAAGTAGCCGCACGATCGCAGCCACTGGAGCAGGCTGGAGTAACTCAGGCGACGGCGGCCGTCGATCCCGCTAATCTCACCAGCCCCGGCAGCACCGTGGGCACGGTGGCTTACATGTCACCAGAACAGGCTCGGGGTGAAGAACTCGACGCACGTACCGACCTGTTTTCCTTTGGCACCGTGCTTTACGAGATGGCAACCGGGCGGCAGCCCTTTTCCGGTAACACTTCAGCCGTGATCTTCGATGCGATCTTGAACCGCGCGCCCACGGCGCCAGTGCGACTCAATCCCGAAATACCGGCCGAGCTGGAGCGGATCATCAACAAGGCGCTGGAGAAAGATTGCGATCTGCGTTACCAGGTCGCAGCGGAAATGCGCGCTGACCTTAAGCGTTTGAAGCGGGCGCTCGATTCGGGAAAGAGTTCGGCAGCGGGTGCTGCTGTGCCGGAGATGACGTCATCCACAGAGCAAGCCCGGGTGGCGCGGGCGTTTTCCTCTGCACCGGTTCCGGCTGCGTCCCCGATCTCCGGTGTGGCCTCGTCGGCTGCGGTTTTGCAGGCTGACTCCCCTGTCGCATTACCGGCCGCCTCCCCAGCCCCCTCCGCACGAAAATATTGGCTTGCAGCTGCCGCCGTTGTCGTGCTGGTCTCGACCCTTGCAGCTGGGATTTGGTACCTGCGCGCCCGCTCAGGCACAACGCAAATCGAATCCATCGCCGTGATTCCTTTCGCCAACTCGGGCGGCAATGCCGACACCGATTTCCTAAGCGACGGCCTTACCGAATCCTTGATCAGCAGCCTTACTCACGTTCCTCAGTTGAAAGTGAAATCCCGAAACTCGGTCTTCCGCTACAAGGGCAAAGAAGTGGACGTCCAGAAGGCCGGAAAGGAGTTGACGGTGGACGCCCTTCTGACAGGCAGGGTGGTCCAACGCGGGGACACCATTCAGGTGAGTGCCGATCTTACCAATGTTCGGGACAACACGGAAATCTGGGGCGAACAGTATGAACGCAAGGCCTCGGATATCGTCTCACTCCAGCAGCAAATTGCGGGCGACATCGCGGAGAAGCTGCGCTCAAGATTGAGCGGAGCCGAGAAACAACAAGTCACGAAGCAGGGTACACAAAATCCGGATGCTTATCAGCTTTATGTGAAAGGCCGCTACTACTGGAACAAGCGCACGGCCGCCGACATCAAGACTGCAATCTCCTACTTCAATCAGGCCATCGATAAGGATCCGGGCTACGCGCTGGCGTATTCCGGACTCGCGGATGCTTATGGCGTTCTGCCCAGTTATGGCGGCGATCCTAATGACGCCTTCCCCAAGTCGAATGCTGAGGCCGAAAGGGCGCTGGAACTCGATCCCACTCTCGCTCGTCCCCACACGGTGCTGGCCAGCAACAAGACCGAGTATGGCTGGGATTTTTCTGGTGGCGAGGCCGACTACCGAAAGGCCATTGCGCTCGATCCCAGCGACGCTACCGCCCATCAGTGGTTTTCCCTGGATCTCTCCGCGATCGGCGGGCGGGAGCAGGAGGCGCTCGAGGAAGCCAACCGCGCCTATCAGCTCGATCCGCTCTCGCCGATCATGAGCGTCGCGCAAGCCGCGGCTTATGCCTCCGCCCGTCAGTATGAGAAGGCGATTGAGATATGCAAGAGAATCATTGCCGACAATCCGACCTTTGGCAGAGCGCACGTTGTCATGGCATCCCAGTATTGGGCGCAGCACAAATATTCCGAGGCCATTCAAGAATGGAAAATCGGGACTCAATTGGAAGGTGACAAGAATTACATCGAGGCCGTCGACGCCATGGATACGGGCTTCCATTCTGGCGGCAGGTCAGGTGCTCTGCGTGGGGCGATCGAGGTTTTACTCAGGCAACGAAACGCCAAGGTCGGTTACGTTTCTGCGTACGGAATTGCATCGACCTACGCCGACCTGGGCGACAATGCGCGTGCCTTCGAGTGGCTTGACACCGCATATCAGGAACGGGACGGCGGGCTGGTCGGCATCCGCACCGACCCCACGTTCGACTCGGTGCGTTCCGATCCCCGTTATGCCGAACTCATTCGCAAAATCGGCCTGCCGCAGTAATGGCGCAAACGATCAACCTGCCTCCGTGTGGCCGGCTATCGGGATGTTGAGGCTGCGAGCGCTTCTCTTTCGAAAAGGTCTGCAACCGACCGTGTTATGCGGCCACTTCCTTGTCGCCGCCTTCTTGGGGGAACAGATAAGGGAAATAAGGGTTGTAAGCAATCTGTTTCCGACGACTTAGGTGTGTTTGCACTGCGGTTTCACGGGATTCATGGATCACTCTTACACGCATAACGCCGCTGACTTATATCCGGCCGGGTGACAAGCCTCATGTTACCCTGAGCGCCTCCTACACCTTGGTCGGTAATCTTATAGGATCTTTTCGTCAGTCTTTCTTGCTGTGTGTCGGGATCTATCCGGCCTTCGGAATGGGTCCACAATCTGCGCCCGCCATGCTCATCTGGCTCGGCTCGACACAGTCGAAAGCGACTGGAGCAGGAACCGCTAACCGGCGGGCTGAGGGGAGAGAACTCTCTGGCCGTCGATGCGTTATTGCATACAGAACGAGTTCGACTCGGTTTGAGACTCCCAGCTTGTCGTAAATGCGTAAGAGAGACTTCTTCACGGTATTCTCCCTGACGCCCAGCTGCTGCCCAATCTCACGGTTGCCAATCCCTTCCGCAACGAGATTGACCACCTGCTCCTCGCGCGCGGTCAGAAGATTCTCTCCTTTCGCATTGACCACCCGTGAGGAAGGAGTTGAGCGGAGTGCCTCGATCATGTAGCCCATCTGCTCGGTGTTGACCCAGAATTGACCCTGGTGAACCATTGATATACAGCGGCAAAGAGCACGGAACGGTTGGTGCGCCCGACAAAACAATCCGCGGGCTCCAGCGCGCATGGCGTTGACGACGAGATGACTATCATAACTGTCTAATAAGAGCACGAGGCCAATACGCGGATAAGAGCTGTGCAGACTACGCAGCGTGCTTATCAAATGATCGTGATCGGCGGGACCGTCGCCGAGGAGTACGATATCGGCTGGGGCGGACCGCAAGCTCTCCAGGCAGTCGGAGACCTTACTACCGCAGCACGTGACCTTCATACCCGGCTGCCGGCGAAGGGCACTGCACAGTAGCTGTGACTGAGTCTGATTGGAATCCGCTACCAGAACGAAAATCGGGGCCCGAGTCGCTTCAGAAGGAACCGACATACATCCTCCTGAGCAAATCGTGAGGGGGCTGGCGCAAGCATTCTAAATCGGCAAATGGAAAATCACCACGAATTTTCTTAAATCGTGTAAGTCCCAAATTGAGACGATGACAAATCCGGCAAGGCGAATCCCAAATTGAGACAGGGAGCAAGTCCACTAAGACACTTCTAAATTTGAGAACAGTAAGTTCTCTAATTGAGAATCGCCAAGTATCTCGAGTCCTCTCGCATCTCTTTCTCCACGGACAGCGCAGCGTTGCGTGTCCACTTTCGGCTACTGCCCTTGGGCTCCGGTAGGCGACGTGTGGGTTGAGCTTCATCCCCTGCCGTACTCCACGACAGGGACGTCGGAGGCGAAGGAGTGCACATTTGGGGATGCACTTTGTTGGTCTTGTGACGGTCGTGCTCTCGGACTAGGTTGGGCCGACACTGTCCGAGAGAGTCACGCATGGAGTCACGGCAGGACAAACGTTATCAGTTGAAAGCCCATGTGACGTTCTCTTGGGAAGGCGCAGCAGGCCGTAAGAACTCCGGGGAAGGCCACACACGCAATATCAGCCCAGTCGGCGTTTTCGTGGTGACCCACGACCGACTGCCTGCAGGAACCCCGGTCCAACTGGAAGTCTCTCTGCCCTCTCCGCACGAGAGGCGCTCAGGCGTCAGATTGCAAACCCATGGAAAAGTGATTCGCACCGAAGAAAAAGGCTTCGCTGCCGTTGCGGACATGGGCTTCGCCATCCAGCTCCCGAAACCCGGACCGCAGAGCACTCGGTCGGCAGCGGGGGGGAAGACGGCGGCACCACGCCCGAGGAGAGCAGCGAACACACGGACACCCAAGTCGAACTAGTTTCGTAAAATTCAATGTAAGTAGTTATTGTTCAATAACTTACAAGGAAATCAACCTCGAAGTGACGGGGCGAAGCTGCATCTGGGGGACTATGTCACAGCTGACTTCCGTAGATGAACCAAGTTGTCGGGCAGACAACAGTACCCACGGGCAGGCACTCTGGTACGCAGGATACACCGCCGCCCGGCACGAAAAGCGAATCGCGGAACATCTCGGGCGAAGGGGTGTGGAACATTTCCTTCCCCTTTACGAAACCATCCACCGCTGGAACAACGGTCGCCATCGGGTCGAGTTGCCACTTTTTCCCAGCTACATATTTGTGCGCATCGCGCTGCGCGATCGGTTGTGCGTGCTGGAAGTGCCCGGATTTGTGCGGCTGGTCGCGTTCGGTACGCTGCCTTGTCCGTTGCCCGAGACCGATATCAACAAGCTGAAGGTCGCTCTGAGCACAGGGACTCGGGCCGAACCTTACCCCTACCTGAATGCGGGAACATTTGTGGAGATTCGGAACGGTCCACTGCAGGGGATGACCGGAATCCTACTTCGTCGGCAACACAAATATCGGGTTGTGATTTCCGTCGATTTGATCATGCGTTCGATGGTGGTCGAGGTGGATGCGAGCGACGTGGCTCCGGTACCAAGAAGTCCGAGTCTGAGGGGCGCGCAAAACGCAGCCGACCATAAGATGACCGCTCAGCATGGCAGTCTATTCGCGGCTATATGATGGCTTAAGCTCAATGACTGAATCCAGTTCTGACAACCTTGCAGGGACAACTCCATCGCATGCGGCGAGAGTTCTGGTTGCTATAATCAGGATCTTCATGGTTCTGGGAATCAACCGGCGCCAATTCATCCGCGGGGTGGCCGCAATTGGTGCTGCCGGTGCGGTTGGGGTTGGCGCAGAGGCACTTATCGTTGGTGCGCGTGATTTAGTAGTCGAGAGGATTGAGATTCAATCGACGAAAATTCCTCGCGCCTTCGACGGTTTCACGATCGCACAGCTCAGCGATTTCCATTATGACCCTTATTTCAGCGGACCAGTTATTCAGGCCGCCGTATCCAAAACCAATGACCTAAGACCTGACGTGGTGATACTCACAGGGGACTATGTCACTGAAAGAGAAGTTCACAGGGGCAGGCGCGATCCGCACGGCGCCTCTGCGGCCCTGCCCTGCGCGAAGCTGCTTTCCGGATTGCAATCAGACATGGGAACAGTTGCAGTGCTCGGTAATCATGACTTTTTCACAGACCCCGATGTGGTCCTTGCTGCGCTGCAAACCCACGGTTTACGCGTCCTGCGCAACGAAGCGATGCCATTAGAGCGGGCGGGTGGACGCGTCTGGCTCGCCGGAGTTGACGATGTCTTGGGTGGCGGCGATGATTTGGACGGTACCCTGAACGGCATTCCCGACCATGAGTTCGTTATTCTTCTGGCTCACGAGCCTGATTTCGCTGATCGCGCCAGCACCAGGCGGGTGGATCTTCAACTCTCTGGTCATTCCCATGGTGGACAGATTTGCCCGCCCTTGGTTGGCCCTCTCTACCTACCCGAATTAGGTCGAAAATATCCTCGGGGGTTGCACAGAATCAGAGGGCTCACGCTTTATACAAACCGTGGCATTGGTACAATTGTAATTCCAGCAAGACTTAACGCTCCGCCAGAGATAACTCTTCTTACACTGAGAACTGCATAGAACTCTCGTGCGCGGCACGCTGAGTCGTTCCAAAGGTCTCCATCCCTCTAAGTCGAGCGTCAACCTATGTCGAGCCTAAGGTGGCTTCAAGCACAATCCGTCTACAAAACGTATTTCAATCTGCGGCGAAATCCGTTCGAAATTACTCCGGATCCCTATTTCCTCTGTCGAACGGAGAGGCACAACGAGACGCTGGCTATGCTCTACTACGGTGTTACCCAACACAAGGGTTTCGTCGTCATGACGGGCGACATGGGCACCGGCAAAACGCTCTTAGTCCATTGTCTGATAGAAATCTTGAACACGCAGAGAATTCCCTACGCTTATGTATTCAACACCCGCCTTTCGCCGCTTGGGTTTCTTCAATATGTAGTTGGAGACTTGGGGCTCTCCAGTTCCGCGAAAGACAAGAGCCGGCTACTCCTAGATCTTGGCAGCTATCTGGTGGCCTGTCACCAAAAGGGGCTCACTACGGTTCTTGTCGTTGACGAAGCTCACCATCTTTCTAGCGAGGTTCTGGAGGAGATTCGGCTCTTGACCAATCTGGAGACCGCCCAACAAAAATTGCTGCAAATCGTTCTTGCAGGTCAGCCTGAGCTCGAGCAAAAGCTGGAATTGCCACAACTGCGGCAACTGAAACAGAGGATCACTGTGCGGTCCCGGCTGGCGCCTTTGAACCGACAAGAAACCAAGGCGTATATCGAACATCGATTGGAACTTGCCTCTGCCGAACGCCAAACCTATGCCCTTTTCAGCCCCGAAGCCATAGACCGAGTCTACCTTTATTCCCAGGGAGTTCCACGAGTGATCAACACGCTGTGCGAGAACGCATTGATTACGGCAGTCGCAGAGAGAGACCGCTTCGTGACCAGGGAAAGCGTCGATAAGGTTGCCGTAGGATTCCGCCTGCCTCAGCAACATGCCAATAGGTCTGAGAGCGCCCGTAACGACGAACTCGTTCAAGCGGTCACGACTTTGCTACAAATTCATCAACGGCTGCAAAGCACGCATCAGGGTCAACGGATGTTTCCCCCGTCGCTGGGAGCGCACAAGCATGAGTCGGATTTTTGATCCCCTACAAAGGCCTGAGGCGGAGCGTTCTGGCCTCAGCGCCTGGAACTTGTCTTCCGTTGCCGACAAGCCGCTGAAAGACTCCGGGACTTATGAGCGTGCCGAAACCACACTCTGTACGACCGTTCTCTGCCCCTCGTGCCGGTCCTCTGTACCGGAGAACAATCTTTTTTGTTCGAAGTGCGATGTGTTTCTGGGTGCCGTAGTGAGGAAAGGCGAGTGCAAGGATGATTGCGAAAAACAGAGGTGCGTTCGGATTCCTGAACCTCGGAGGACCTGGATCGGCGTTCTCTGGCTCCACATCCGGCGCCCGATGATCCTCGGCTCAGCGGCGTTTCTGGCGATTTTCCTCTGTCTACTCCTCGCCGTTTTCCTCCAGCGGCTCGGGCACTAACTAACGAGCATAAAACGGCATGACCATCGCTTCGCAGGTTCCGCCCGCGCGATCTCAACTATTGGGCTATCCCGTCGACAGTCTGGACATCGACGAAGCAGTACGTCGAGTGGGTACTTTTATCAAGACTGGCGGTTTTCATCACGTGGTCGCAATTAACGCCAACAAGCTCTGGCTTGCAGAAAAGTGTCCTGAGCTCCGGAAAATTCTCTGGAACGCCGACTTGATTGTCCCCGAATATGCCGTAGTGTGGGCCTCTCGCCAGCTGCGGAAACCTTTGAAAGGACACGTCGGGGGTGTCATGCTGCTCAAGGCGTTGATGCCCTACTTGGAGAAAGAACGAGTGCCTGCTTTCTTCTTGGGCGCCAAGACGAACGTGCTGGAGCAGATGAAGATACAGCTCCGGGCTTCACATCCTCAACTCGTGATGGCAGGCCTGCGCTCCGGATATTTCGACCCAGATCAGGAACAAGGGATTGTCCAGCAGATCAACCATTCCGGAGCGGAAGTCTTGTTCGTTGCCATGGGAACTCCTCGCCAGGAGCTCTGGGTTGAGCGGCATCGTCAGAGTTTGGGCGTCAAAGTGGTCATGGGAGTGGGCGGCAGTTTCGACGTGCTGGCCGGGATTAAGAAGGATGCACCGCAATGGGTACGACACGGCGGAGAGTGGCTTTACCGGCTTGTCCAGGATCCGCGGAATCTTTGGAAACGGTATCTGACGACGAATCCGTGGTTTGTCTATCGCGTCTTTCGAGAGCGCATCCTCCCTCACCAGGCTCCTGGGCGGTGAACGACGTGAAGCACGAAGCGACAGCGATGGATTATCCGGAGTTCGCATCTTTCGCGCGTCGAGGGAAGCGCGCTGTTGATCTTGCACTCGGCACAATCCTGCTGATTTTCGTGAGTCCGTTGATGCTAGGGATCGGACTGGTGATATGGATCTGCGAAGGTCGACCCCTCCTCTACCAATGGAAGGTTGTGGGGCAATACGGCAAGCCGATCCTCAGCTGGAAATTCCGCACGATGGCGCACGACGCCGATCTGCGCAAATCCGAACTGCTGAAACATAACGAAATGCGGGGGCCGGTTTTCAAGATGCGCGAAGATCCCCGGATTACTGCGACTGGCCGTTGGTTGCGTAAGTACAGCTTGGACGAACTGCCGCAGTTGTGGTCAGTAGTGCTGGGAGATATGAGTCTGGTAGGTCCTCGTCCGCCTTTGGTGGCCGAGTACGAGAAATACGAGTTCTGGCAGAAGCGGAAGTTGGCAGTGGTTCCAGGGCTCACTTGCTTGTGGCAAGTGCAGGGTCGCTCTGACATTACCGATTTTGATGACTGGGTTCGGATGGACCTGGACTACATTGATAACTGGTCGCTAATGCTGGATTTCAAGATTCTGCTGCAAACAGCTTCCGCCGTGCTCCGCGGAAAAGGCGCTTACTAGCGCGCAACCTCTGTCTGAAAAGAAAACCATATGCGAGCCCTAGTGACAGGAGGGGCGGGCTTCATCGGATCGCATCTCGTCGATGCTTTCCTGCGTAAGGGATATGATGTCCGTATCCTCGATTCGCTCGATCCTCGGGTTCATTCCTACCGAACACCCACCTACGTACCGAAAGAGGCAGAATTCATCAGGGGCAGCGTCACCGATCGTGCCACCTGGGAGCGGGCGTTGGACGGAGTCGATGTCGTTTCCCATCAGGCCGCCTATCAGGACTACATGCTGGACTTCTCCCGGTTCCTGCTCGTGAACTCCGTGAGCACGGCTCTCCTCTATGAAGTTCTGGTCGAGCGTGGATGGCGACCACGCAAGGTGATCATTGCCTCGTCTCAGGCCGTTTATGGCGAGGGCCAGTACGCCTGCCCGATGCACGGTTTCTTCCTCGGCAGGAATCGCACTCCCGAGCAGATGAAATCGGCCGATTGGGAGGTGCGTTGCCCACAGTGTGGCGAACCTTCCACGGCCAAGTGGATGGAAGAACCACACACAAATCCTTGCAATCCATACGGAGTGTCCAAGCTTTCAGGAGAACAAGCGGCTGTGGGACTTGGCCGTCTCCACCGGATTCCCACGGTCGCGCTACGCTATTCCATCACCCAAGGCCCACGACAGTCGCTGTTCAACCAGTACTCAGGCATTCTGCGCATCTTTACGACACGAGCTCTCGCTGGCGAACCCCTGTTGATCTACGAGGACGGGCGCCAGACCAGGGACTTCGTTCACATAGATGATGTTGTCGACGCCAATTTCTGTGTGCTGGATAGCGACACCGCTGATTTCGAAAGTTTCAACGTTGGAGGCGGAACTCCCACGTCCATTGCCCAGTACGCCGAGTTGATCGTCAGCAAACTTGGCGGTGGCATTCGTATCATGATTCCGGGACAATACCGCTTGGGTGACAATCGCCACAGCATTTCCAGCATCGCAAAGCTGCAGACGTTGGGCTGGCGTCCAAAACATAATCTTCCGCAAATCCTCGATGACTTCTTTTCCTGGGTAGATCAAATCGGTGGTATCCCGGCGAACATCCCGGATGCCTATCGTGACATGCTGGATCGAGGCGTGATTCAGGCTGCACGCTGAACCGGCATTTCCGTACGGTCTTCTCTTTCCGGTTCGGCTGTCAGTCTAGTGTGAAATCGTAAGTGCTGGGAGCCTGTACCAGACAGCATCATCTTGATCTTTCAAGGAGTCCGCGTGAGCAGATGGTTTGGGCGACAAAAGAAGATGGTCGACATTCGCAGTACGCCGCTGCCCAATAACGCCGCCGGATATTTCGCCGAGTTGGCCAGAGTGTTGCACCGCCTCCCGTACGAAACCATCGATCAAATTACCGCTCGATTGGCGCGTGCTTACGAAGAGAATCGGACTGTTTTCCTGTTCGGCAATGGGGGAAGCGCTGCGCTCGCCTCTCACTCGGCTTGCGACTTAGGCAAGGGGACAGTGATGAGTGGCAAGCGGCGGTTTCGGGTGCTAGCACTCACCGATAACATAGCGCTGATGACAGCCTGGGCAAATGATGCACGCTACGAAGACATTTTCGCCGAGCAACTGCTGAATTTCGTGCAGAAGGATGACATTGTGCTCGCCATCAGTGGCAGCGGCAATTCTCCTAACGTCCTGAATGGTCTCAAGGTCGGAAGGCAAGCCGGGGCATACACGATTGGCCTCGCCGGATGCCAGGGTGGAAAGATGAAGGCTCTCTGCGACCTCTGTCTGATTGTTCCTTCTGATAACATGCAGTTCATTGAAGACCTGCACACCTGCATAACGCATTCCATATTCACGGTGTTGCGGAACATCATCAAAATCAGCCAGCCCTCACTGCCGGCCGTCGAACGAATTGCGGCGCACAGGCTGGAACCCTGTCCGTCCGCCCCGACCATTATTTCCCGGCCGGGCGTCGCGGAAGCGTAACTTTCTTTCCCGCAAGTGATTGGGGTTCTCCTTCTCTTGCCTATAGCTAGGAAACCATGAGTCGGCGCTGGCTCAGTGTAACCGTCTTTTCTCTCGATACGGTGTGGCTGCTGTTGGCACTTGGGCTTAGCTACGCTCTTCGCTACAGGGAAGTGCGCTTCCATCCGCCCGCCTTTTATGGACTGCTGATGTTCACCAGCGTTGGTGCTTGGACAATGTTGTTTCGCACCATGCGACTGGACGGCTTCGATGGTGGCTGGCGGATGGCGACCCTGGTCGGCAGAGCCGCTTGCGCAATTGGTTTGCTGATGGCATTTGTCCTTACGATCGCGTACCTTGACCGGCTCGACTACTCCCGTTTGCTCCTTAGCTACTTCGGCGTACTGTTGTTTGGCGGCTTCCTGTTGATCCGCATCGGCGTCTACTATTTTCTGCGAGGACAATATCGACGAGGCCTGACTCGGAAAGTCGTCTTGGTCGGGAATGACCGGGTCGCCCGCGAGGTCGCCTTTAAGATCCGGCGCCACCCAGAATTATTGTATGAGCTGGTAGGCACACTTTATCCGAACAGTGACGGTTCCCTAGACGCGGGTGCGGCTGTGCAACTGAGCGCGGCGCTGAGTTCCATCGATGTCCTGGCGGCTCTCAATCAGCATCGCATCGACGAACTCATCGTGCTCGAGCAGTCACCCGACCTGGAGTTTCAGAGTTTCGTCAGCCGTTGCCGTGATCAGGGCATTCATGTCAGCGTACTTCCGCGCGGATATGAGCTGTACACATCGAAACTGAAGCTCGTCGAAATCGATGGACTGCCGCTTATCTCGCTCGAGAATCCGTCCAAGTCTCCGCTGGCCACGGCCGTGAAACGCGCCACCGATCTAGTCTTTGCCCTGCTTCTGCTCGTGCCGGCTGCGATCATCGCCGGCGTGGCGGCTCTGCTTCTCATCGCTCACAAGAGAAAGGCCTTTCGCCGGGAAATTCGGGTCGGCAAAAATGGCCGGAGGTTTGACATGTACCGGCTCGACATTGATCACGAAAGCAGCGGCGGTCCAGGATACGAGCAGGTGTTGCGAGACCTGAGCATCTCCGAACTGCCTCAATTGCTGAACGTCCTTCGCGGTGAGATGAGTCTCGTAGGCCCGCGCCCCGAGTCGCCCGATCGGGTGAAGCATTACTCAGAGTGGCAGCGCGAACGTCTCAAGGCCATACCCGGAATGACCGGCCTCGCCCAGGTTAACGGTTTGCGCGAGCAGCATCCCTCGGAAGAGAAGACGAGGTTTGACCTGCAGTACATTTTGGAATGGTCGCCCTTTGAAGACTGGAGCCTGCTCCTACAAACGGTAGGGACCTTGCTGGCGAGGTGTTTCCGGCCGAACCGACGAGCCACCGTCATCCCCATGCCTTCGGCTCCTCATGATCTCATTCGTTTCGCTGGAACCGATTCCGTCCCAGGAGTAGCCCATGCTGATCGTGCGTAGTCCGGTTCGGATCAGTTTCGGGGGCGGTGGTACCGATTTGCCAGCTTACTACGAAGAACACGGTGGTGTAATTCTCAGCACTACCATCAATAAGTATTTCTACACGATCCTCTCCCAGCGCAACGATGGCAATATCCAGATTATCTCCTCAGACTTGCGTGTCATGGAGAACTGCGATGCTTTGGAAAAGCTGCCCGTGAAGGGAAGCAAGCTGGAACTTCCGTTCGCAGTCCTCCAGACCCTGGGTCATCGTGTTTCCGTGAACCTATTTCTTGCTTCCGAGATTCCACCCGGTACGGGCCTCGGTTCTTCCGCAACCGTGTGCGTAAACCTCCTCAAAGCCCTCTCGACCTACCTGCGGTTCCCGATGTCGAAGTATGAGCTGGCTGAGCGTGCGTTCTGCATCGCGCATGATGTTCTCGGCAAGCCGGTCGGCAAACAGGACGAGTATGCGGCTGCCTTTGGCGGCCTGAACTTCATAACCATCGCCACCGATGGAACGACCAGCGTCGAACCGTTGAATATTCCCGCCAGCATCAAGCGGGAGCTGCAGCATAACCTCATGCTGTTCTTTACCGGAGCAGCCCATGACTCCTGGTCCATTCTGCGTGCGCAGGAGAACTCGAGTAAGGGAGAAAGTGTGGAGTCGCTCCATCAAATCCGGCACCTGGCACATAACATGCGTCGCGCGTTGATCGCGGGTGAGCTGAATCACTTCGGCCGATTCCTGGACGAGGCGTGGCTAACGAAAAAATCCCTGAGCAGTAAAATCTCCAACCGCATGATCGACGAACTGTATGCGCTGGCGAAAGCTAAGGGTGCGCTGGGCGGCAAGATTGCCGGCGCCGGCGGAGGTGGTTTCCTGCTTCTATACTGCGAGCCGCCTTACCAGGCAGCGGTGCGTGAGGCTTTTGCGCAGAGGAACGTCCCGGAACTGAGATTTGAGTTCGAATCCGACGGAGCCCAAGTCGTTACCAACGATCCTTTCCTCGATGGAGATGGCGAATCTGGCTTGCGCTGGACCTTCATGTTGAGTGATCTGTATCGCGCAAACCGCCCCGCAGTGCTGGCACCGCGGGAGCCGCAGACCGCTGCATGAAAGCGTTCTTGTTAGCTGCGGGAAACGGTACGCGCTTGAGGCCGCTGACGAATGCCAAGCCCAAGTGCCTGCTACCCATAAGAGGCCGGCCTCTCCTGGCCATCTGGCTCGAACTTTGCAGGCGTTCCGGCATCACCGACGTACTCCTGAATGTTCACGCCCACGCGAAATTGGTTCGGGAGTTCGTTTCACAGGCACAGAGCCGTACCCGCATAACCGTGTTCGAGGAGCCCGATCTGCTGGGCAGCAGCGGCACAATCGGCGCCAATCGCAAATGGGTTTCCAACGAACCCTATTTCTGGGTCCTATATGCCGATGTCCTTACTAACGCAGCTCTGATGCCTATGCTGGAGTTCCATCAGGCACGGAACCCGGCAGTCACGATCGGCGTGTACCGGGTCCCAGATCCCAAGCGCTGCGGCATCGTCACCATCGACGGCGAGCACCGGGTTACAGATTTCGTGGAAAAGCCACTGAACCCGTCCGGCAATCTCGCCTTCTCCGGCGTGCTGATCGGTACTCAGGCGATGCTTAAGGCAATTCCGGACGGTGTGCCTGCGGACTTGGGGCACGATGTTTTGCCTCGGCTGACAGGGCAGATGTCCGCCTATGAAATCCCCGAGTTCTTGATGGATATAGGCACCCTGGAAAATTACAAACAAGCACAGGCTACTTGGCCTGACCTCTCTTAAGCCGACAATGTTCGCCGCAATGATTTTCGACAGGGATGGAGTGCTTGCCTACACTCATCCCGTCCATCGCCGCGTGTGGCGGCAGCTCCTGCTAAACCGCAGCTCCTGCGCCGGCAAAGTTGGCCGGAATGAAATATCTGGCGCTTGCCGAGGGGGAACGCGCCGTCCGACTCCTGAGCCAAGGCGCGGATGACCTGGTGCCCAGCCTGGCGGGGCTCTCCATCAGTACCCTTCAGGATTTGCTTGAGGCATCACCAACTCCGGCAAATCTTCCAGTTGCAGGCTTGTAAATCCCGAGTCGCCGGGTTCCAGCCGTCCGAGGTACACCAATATGTGTGGGATAGTCGGCGCACTATCATTCAAAGGAAGTCGATTCTCCATTAGCGAAAGATACATTACCGCGATGCGAGAAACCATGACCCATCGCGGGCCGGACGGAGCCGGGACTTGGGTATCGGATGATTGCCGCGTAGGCCTGGGGCACAGGAGGCTGTCCATCATTGACCTCTCCGACTGTGCTGCGCAGCCCATGGGCAACGAAGACGGCTCGTTATGGGTCGTCTTTAACGGGGAAATCTACAACCACGCCGAGCTTCGTGCCGAACTCGTCGCCCTGGGCGGCCATCGCTGGAAGACTGATCACTCCGATACCGAGGTCATCCTCCATGGCTTTGAGCAATGGGGCATTGATTGCGTCCAAAAATTTCGCGGGATGTTTGCCATCGCACTCTGGGACGCCCGTACACGTCAGCTTTGGCTCATCCGTGACCGCATCGGTATCAAGCCCCTCTGCTATAGCATCCATCACGGTCGCGTTACCTTCGCATCCGAGATCAAGGCACTACTACGGGACCCCGACCAGAAGCGTGCCGTCAACGAGGAGTCCTTCTATCACTATCTTTCGTTCCTCGCAACGCCGGCTCCCGATACTCTTTTTCAAGGCATTCACAAGCTTGCCGCCGGCACATGGCTGCGGATTACCGAGGACGGCTCTGTTCAGCAGCGTCGCTACTGGGATGTTTGGGATCACACCCAGCCCCTCCTAGACGTTCCTGAAGAGGAGATCACCGAGCGCCTTCTGGCCGAGCTGCGAACTGCGGTAAAACTCAGAAAAGTCAGCGACGTACCTGTTGGAGTCTTTCTGTCGGGTGGAATCGATTCGAGCACGAACGCAGCCCTGTTCTCCGAAGCTGAAACCAGTGCCGTGAAAACCTTCTCTATCGGTTACAAGGGAGAGTACCGCAGCTACAAAAGCGAGCTGCACTACGCACGGCGAATGGCAGAAGAGGTCAACGCCGAGTATTCCGAGCGAATTCTCGAAGAGGGTGATCTGCTGGATTTCTTACCCGAGATGATTCGCTTGCAGGACGAGCCAATTGCAGATTTCGTGTGTGTGCCCGTCTATTACGTCTCCAAACTGGCTCGCGATCGTGGGGTCATTGTTTGCCAAGTCGGAGAAGGTTCAGACGAGTTGTTCTGGGGCTATCGCCACTGGAAGACACTGTTGCGGCTGCAGCAGTGCAGCGATTTGCCCGTCCCATTGAAGTTCAAGCAGATCGTGTTAGGCGCCCTAAAGCTGGTTGGCGCCGAGCGGACTCGGCCCTACGAATATCTACGACGCGCCGTGCTTGAGCAGCCCGTGTTCTGGGGAGGAGCAGAGGCGTTCACGGAGACGCAAAAGAGACGCCTACTTTCACCTCGGCTCCGTCACAAGTTCTCGGATCTTTCCTCCTGGCAGGTACTTCAGCCGATTCGCGAACGTTTCGAGAGCAAAGCCTGGCAGAAATCCGCTCTGCATTGGATGACTTACCTCGACTTGAATTTTCGTCTTCCTGAACTGCTGCTCATGCGTGTGGACAAAATGGCCATGGGTGTCGGGGTCGAGGGACGCGTGCCCTTCCTCGACCACAAATTTGTAGAGCTGGCACTCAGCATTCCGCAGGCCGTGAAGACACGCCGAGGCGTCTCCAAGTACATTCTCAAGAAAGCCGTTCGCGGACTTATCCCAGACGAGCTCATCGACCGCAAGAAGCAGGGGTTCAGCCTTCCTCACGAGTGGTTCGGCATGGGAGTAGGAACATACGCTGCCCGAGAACTTGCCGACTTTTGTGAGCATACTGACTACTTTGACCGGGAACAGGTATCACGAATTCTCAAGCGCGGAAGCGCTTCTGGTTCCTGGTGCTTGCTCAACTTTGCCTTGTGGTGGAGAGAATACATAGCGGACACGCCGCGCGTTGAGCGTTTTCCGGTTTCCACACGTTCGATTCCGTCGTTTCGCGAGCAGGCGCGGTAGTGGGTCGCCAACCTGGACGGCTCCACAGGGGCTTATTCATCCAGAGACCTCATAGACTTCACTACGGGATGGGATTGATCATGGTGGCTGGGGTACTTCTTGTATTTGTGCCCAAGGTATGGATCGGAGCTGCTCTGGGTGCCGTTGTAGCCGGCGCCATAGTCCTGTTTACCGTGGCCGAAGCCATACGCGGTCGCGGGGACTGGCTGGTACTGATTTGGGTACTGATCTTCCCTTTGGGCTACTACTACTTAACCTTTCCCAGCGAGAGGTCAATCTTCACTCTGGATCGCGCCGTAATCGGTGTCCTGATCGTGGCCTTAGCCTTTCGAACGGGCGGTTTAGGCATGCCGTTGCCCCAAGAGATCACGCAGGCGGGCATTGCTTGGACTGTGTTCGTCGTGGCGGTGCTCCTCTCCCTTCGGCAGGCAGAAAACCCCCTGGGAAAAATCAAGGAACTCCTGGATGTTTTCGTCTTTCCCGGGGTTCTTGCCTGGTACGTGATCCGAAACGTTTCTCTAAGACGCCACCTGTCGAGACTCCATGGGTTGACCTGCTTGATGGGGATCTACGTGGCGGGGATCGGTGTGGTCGAGTTCGAGACGGGGCAAGACCTGATGCCCGCTCACTCGGGTGTTTTCCTGGTTGAAGCAACTGGCTTGAACCGGGTGAATGGACCGTTCGCGACTAATAATTCATTCGCTCTGATTGGCCTCGTCACCTTGTTGTTTCTCGTGTTTCTCCGTCGTTCCATCGCGAACCAAATGCCGGGCTGGCAGAGAATTCTGCACTGGGGGGGCATCTCCGCTGCACTGGCAACGGCTGTCATGCCTCTTTTCCGCTCCGTCCTGATAACGATGGCGCTGATTGTGCTGCTCGAGTTTTACAAGACAAAGAAAGCCAGTCTCCGATTCTTGGTGCTCGCCGTCCTGATAGGTGGCATGGTGGTCTTGCTTTGGTTCAAGAAAACCGCTCCCGACATATTCGAATATCGAGTCACCAATCCTTCTGATATCTATGCACGCATCGCTCAACAGAAGCAGACTCTCGAAATGTTCTTGGCTAATCCTATCAATGGTGTGGGCTGGGGCAATTACATCGATGCGGCTTACAGCTTCTCGGATGTGAGCTATAAGAATGTCTATTCCGTCGGCTCGGCCCACAACACCTTGGGTGCTCTTCTTGCGGAGACTGGCGCATTGGGTTTTATGCCGTTCATGGCGGCGCAGTTTTTGTTAGTCCGCTTCTTCTGGCGCTTGCGCCGGCATGGTACCCGGGACACGGTGTTGGCCTCCAACTTTTGTGCCTATGTCTTTCTCGCATACTGGATCACGGGTATGAGCCTGACAAGCGGCTACTACTCAGATCTCAACATGTGGTACATGTTTGTTGTCGCGGTGCTTTGCAAGTATGCGCTAACGGACCTTCCCCAGGCGCAGGCCACAAATTTCGCAGACCGCCGAACCTTCGTCTTTTCTGGTACATCGAGAGCTGCCCCAGTCGCTCGCATATGAGCAAGTCTCAAGTCATCTACCTTCACGTCTGGACCGGAGCCGCCCATCAGGCGCGAGCCGTCGTCGAACGGCACTTTCCCGGTGCTGCTATCGCGGAGCTCTCGCATCAGGAACTGCGAGCAGGAGGCTGGAAGGGCCAGCTTCGTGGTCTGCGGAAGCTGCGTGGGAAGGCGCTGGTCGTCTTCTTCGAAAGCCTGAAGGAAGCCCCGCAATTGCAGCTGGTCATATGGTCAGGGTTGATCCATCGCTGCAAGCAAACCGTGATTGCTGATGGCCTGGGAAATTGCCAGACCTATCGGCGCTGGGACTGGACCTGGCTTTTCCCCAAACTGTTGATCAGCGCATTCCTCGATGCCTCCACGCTACTGATTTCTCTGCTTCTTCTCGGTTTGTGGAAAGCTCGGGCACGTCCGCTGCCCTTGTCTCGAGAATCGGGTGAGAGTTCTTTGGTGGCGTACGTTTTTCCCTACCCTCTGGTGAAGCAGGTAGCCGGTGGTGCCATGAGCCATATCCGCGGGGTGTTGGGTGGCATCGCCGACAATGGGGCGGCTTGCGAAATTTTCTCCGGCACTCCCCTGCCCGTAGAAGCGTTCCCGATTCATGAGATTCCCGCGAGACGCAAATTCTTCCTTTTCTGGGAGACGAATATGCTGTCCTACAGCGTGCGTTTTGCGTGGCAGGTGAGACGGATGCTGGGGAAATGTCGACCCACGCTGGTTTACCAGCGACACGGACGATTCACCGTGGCAGGAGCTTTGCTGTCACGCTGGATCAATGCCCCTTTGGTCTTGGAATACAACGCTTCCGAGCTCTGGATGGCCGACTATTGGGATCCCACGCGATTTCGGACATGGCTGCGTCTTTGTGAAGAAGTCAGCGTGCGATGTGCTTCTCTGATTGTGGTTGTGTCTGATCCAATCCGTAACGAACTGCTGCAGCGCGGAATTCCTGAGCATCGTATTCTGGTCAATCCCAATGCTGTGGATCCTGATCACTTCCGCCCGGGATGCGGTGGCGAGCAAGTCCGACAACAGTTGGGCATAGGTCACGATGAAATCGTTGTGGGCTTTGTCGGTTCCTTCAGCTACTGGCACGGCATTCCGATCTTGCAGCAGGCAATACGAGAAATGTTTCGCGGTGCTGCGGAAAACAAGACCAAAGTTCTGCTGGTCGGCACCGGCCCCTTACAGGCAGAAATGCGCACCTATTTGCAGGATCAGGAAGAATCGAAAAGAGTCATTTTTACGGGTATGGTGCCGCATCATCAGGTTGCGGCATATCTCGACGCTGCCGATATCCTGCTTTCCCCACACGTTCGTCTACCCGATAACCGTCCATTTTTCGGATCTCCTACCAAACTGTTTGAGTACATGGCCATGGGCAAGGCCATCGTCGCAAGTCGATTGGATCAATTAGCCGAAGTCCTCCACCACAACGATACGGCACTACTGGTCAGCCCAGGCGACGTGCAGCAGTTGGTAGGGGCGATTCGCCTGCTTTCTCGGGATGAGGATTTGCGGCAAAGGCTAGGTCGTCGCGCCCGCGAAGTTGCCATAGCGCAACACACCTGGCGCCAAAACGCCACCCGTGTGCTGGCGCTTACCTAGCATTTAGCTAGGACCCGCGCGTCCGCTCCGAAAACCGAGCTGCGCGCCGCCACAGACCCGTGGCGAAAAGGACGGTGGCAAGCTAGTGACAGGCCAAGCTACGGAAATTCCGACGTTGCCCGCGCAAGAGTTGACAGCCTCTGTGGGGAAGAAACCGTCCAGGCTGCGACGCTTGCAAGACTACATAGATTCGGCTCGGGATTCCGACTTTCTGCATAAGGTCCTTGAAACCTATGCGACGCAGATCAGTCTGATCGGAATTGGTCTCATCACCACGGTGGCCGTCGCCCGGGCACTTGGACCCGAAGGCCGCGGTCTCTACGCGGTGGCAACCGCGGTGGGTGCCCTGGGAGTGCAGTTCGGTAATTTTGGACTTCCTGCATCGAACACGTACTACCTATCCCAAAATCGCACTTTGTTGCCGCGGCTCTTGGGAAACTCTCTGCTGGTGAGCGCGGTCGTTGGCGGACTAGGATCGCAGGCGGCCTGGCTTGTGTTTTCCGCACATCCTGAACTCTCGCCAGTGCATGGAACGCTGCTTAAGCTTGGCTTGGCGTGGTTTCCACTTGGGCTGTGCTTCTTGCTCCTACAGCGTCTGAACCTTGGGCTCTACGAAGTTCGCGCTTACAACAAGATTGAAGTCATTAATCGTGGTTGCGCGCTCGCACTGATTGGAATCGTAATCTTGTCCCGCAGAATCAGTCCAGAGATGGTTATCACCGCCAACCTATTGGCTTTGGCCGTCGGTTGCGGCTGGGCCCTGCGGAGCATGCGGCCCTACCTTTCAAGCTTTCCCCGGCCGTCGTGGAGACTGTTGCAACAGCATTTCGGTCTCGGGGTGAAAGCTTATTTCATCACGGCCTTGAGTTTCCTCCACATGCGTATCGCTTTGCTCATGATCAAGTACCTACTGGGGCCGCAGCAGGCCGGCTATTACTCGGTGGCGTCCAGCCTCAGCGATTACATCCTCATGCTTCCAAGCGTGATCGCTCTGATTCTTTTTCCTAAGCTTTCAGCCGTAATCTCATTCCCTGAGAAGTTATGTCAAGCCAAGAAGGCTGTCTGGGGCACCGCACTTGCTCTGGTTCCCTTGCTGATCTTGGCTGTCATTCTGGTCAAACCAGCAATTCGCCTGCTCTTCGGCCGCGCCTTCATGCCTGCGACCGACGCCTTTGTTTGGCTGATCCCGGGCATCTTTACCCTGGGAATTGAAGTTGCAAGTGTTCAGTTCCTGAACAGCGTGGGGTATCCGAGAATACTCATCGGCGTCTGGGTGTCAACCGTCGCTGTGGATGTGCTGCTGAACCTGTGGGCGATCCCCCACCTGGGAATCAGCGGTGCTGCCCTGGTCACATCGATCTCGAACACGGTTGCGCTGATCGGAGTCTTGCTGGTCATTCGACACCAGGTTTCCGCCCAACCGCTGGAGGTTCCCACCGTCGCCTAGCCCACTGAGCGGATCCGCTCTGCCTGGCCAAGCTACCATGAAGCCCCTATCCCACGTTCTCAAGCCGCAGTCACCGGTTTTGCTGGCCCGCGAATTGGTCTGGCGCGCACGCAAGAAATGGAACCGTGCCCGCTTACTGAAATTAACCGACGAGCAGCCCAAGCTTGCGCTTCATTACTTCGGGTATCACAAGTTCCAGGCTGCCGACTTTGCGGAGCAGACCCGAACCTGCGTCATCCAATTCGCCGACGAAATCTGCCGCGGCCGTTTCCCATTTCTCGGCTACGGCACGGTGGACTTAGGATTCCCCCCTCCCTGGAATCGTGACTTCATGGGTGACGCAGACTGGCCACAGATTCCCATTTCGCTTCAGGCTTGCATTCGTCACGATGGCTCCGACGTAAAAGTTCCCTACGAGCTGTCGCGCCTTCAGTTCTTGCCGGTGTTGGCCAAGGCGCATCGGCTGACTGGAGAAGAGCGTTACCGCCAATCAGCGCGCAACCTGCTTTCCGACTGGATTATCCAAAACCCAGTAGGCGTCGGGGTCAATTGGACCGTGGCCATGGAAGCCGCGTTACGGGCAATGAGCATTTGCTTCTTGCTCGACCTGCTTTGGCCGATCCACCCAGCCGAACAGCGATGGCTGCAACAGGTCACGCACTCCTTGTGGCAACACCTGGTGTACATCGAAGCGCACAATGAGTTTTCCCACCTGGTCCGAAGCAATCATTACCTCAGCAACCTCGTTGGCTTGTACTGCCTCTCGGTGTTCCTGGAGGGCAAGGGAATGCTGGCGAGGCGGCGCCTGTACCGATGGCATATCGAACGCGAGATTCTCCACCAGGTTTACGAGGATGGCGGAGATCACGAGTCCTCCACCGGATATCACGTGCTAGTTACTCAGATGTTTACCGCCGCGATGTTGTTGATGCGCGCGCAGGGCATGGGTCCCTCTCCGCAATATTCCACACGGCTGCATGCGATGTATCGCCTTGTCGCCGAGTTGAGCAATGACGATGGCGAATTGCCGATGATGGGAGACTGCGATGACGGCCGCGTAGAGCTTCTTGTCGATGACCTGCAGCAGATGCTCACACTGCCGGTCGAAAAGAGAACGTCGCTTCGTGTCCCCAATCTTGTTGGCCTAGGCTCCGCTCTCTTCGGCGAGACCCAAGGAAGGTTCGAGGACGCGAAATGGTATGGGCTGAACCTCAAGCTGCGAGGGGATACAAGTCCGGCTCGCAGCCAAGTCGCCGTTTTTCCTCAGTCGGGATTGGCGGTTGCCCGTAGTGGCACGACCGAGGTCTTGTTTTGCGCCATGCCCAACGGAATCCACGGTAAGGGAAGCCATACTCATAACGACAAGCTGAGTATTGTGCTGCGCGTTGCCGGTCAGGAACTGCTTTGTGACTCCGGGACGTGCTGCTACACGCGAGACGCCTCCACGCGCAACCGTTTCCGCATCACGGCCGCGCACAACACGATCATGGTGGACAATCGGGAGCAGAACAAAATCCTGTTTGACTCAAGCGCGCTCTTTATCATGGCGGATGACGCTGAGGTCAGCCCCATCGAACGGGTGTCAACTGACCGGGAGCCCGCGTTGCGCGCCTCCCACTTCGGATACCGAAACATCGGTGTCACGCACTCACGCACCCTTCGATTGCCGGAGGCGAGAGTGGCCATCCTGGAGGATGTGCTGACCGGAGGCGGCAAGCACACTCTCGAGGCAAACTTCCATGTTCATCCGGCATGGGAAATAGTTTCCTTACATAGCCGTGGAAGGTCAGTTCATTGCCAGGTCAACGGCCATCGTCGTGTGCATCTCGAATTCACCGCTCCAACCGATCTGCAAGCCGAAAAGCTTGCAACTCAGATCAGCCGCACCTTCGGTAGTGCGATTTCCGCTTCGAAAATCCGTTTGTCGGCAGAAGCCGCACTGCCGTTCACGCTGACAACTCGGATCAGCTGGCAATAACCCGTCATGAAACTCTCGTCAGACTCGAAAATGCCAAACCCACCGCTGTATGGCGTGCGCGGCGAATCCATTGTCTGCTTCGCCGGGGAAGATTGGTGGTATCATCACCCACACTCCAAGAACCATATTCTCAAGCGTTTGGCGAAGGAGAATCGTGTTCTGTTCGTCAATTCGATCACGATGGGCCTGCCATCGTTATCGAATCCCGATTTCTTTCGGAAGATCCGCCAGAAGCTGGGAAGCCTGCTCCGGTGGCTGCGCAAGGTTCCGGAGGGACTTTACGTCTTTACTCCCGTCTCGCTTCCTTTTTACGGCTCTCCCGGCCTGCGAACGCTGAACCAGATACTGCTCATCCTGCAACTCCGCCTGGTAATGCTACTTTGCAACATGCAGAAACCGATCGTGTGGGCTGCCATTCCCTCGGCAGCGGATGTCGTGGACTACCTCGGCGCCAAGATGGTGATTTATCAAGTTTCCGACAAGTATGACGCGAACGAAGACAGTGCACTGTCGCAGAACATCATTCGCGAGATGGATGGGCGACTCAAACAGCGTGCTGCTGTGGTCATGTACTCCGGCCGCAAGCTCTACGAAGAGTCGGAGGTCCCTCATCGGTACTTTCTTGAGCAGGCCGTCGATTTTGAGCACTTCGCCACGGAGGCGCCAGAAGCCCCCGAAGTCAAGGACATTCCGCATCCGATCCTTGGCTATTTCGGGTTATTGGATTACGTGATGGACCTGCCCCTTGTCGAAGAGGTGGCTAGGATACGGCCCGAGTGGCATTGGCTGTTTATCGGAAGGAAGTCGAACCTGGTGCATATCTCGGCCGACAATGTGCACTTTACGGGACCCGTTCCATACGCAGTCCTCCCACGGTTCTTGCGGCACATTGACGTGTGTGTCCTGCCTTGGCGCAAAGGCCACACGTTCACCAGCTATGGCAGCGCGATCAAGGTTCGGGAATATCTCGCCAGCGGAAAACCGGTCGTGATTTCCCCCCTTTACGAGTACCAAGATACGCCCGGAATCAGGACCTACCAGTCGCCGCAGCAGTTTATCGCTGCCGTCGAAGACGCGCTCCAAAACGACAGCGAGGCGAACCGGTGCCTCCGGCAGGCGGCGGTGCGAAATTGCACTTGGGAGGACCGCGCCCAGCAACTCGGTGAAATGCTACGCGCCTTGTTACAGGCCCCCCAGGCCAAGTACTGTCGCGTGCGGTCCCGGCACCGGCAAGCAAAAGCGAGCACTCCGAGTCCTTGTCAGGGGACGGAAACCCAACCGTAGCGGCCCGTTGGCATGATTCTCTTGCGGTGGGCTTAACCTAGCCAGGAGATAGATTAAGAATGCTAGCAATTCTTGAAAACCTTCGCTCCGGCGAGATCCACACTTGCGAAGTGCCGCCTCCGGAACTGCGCCCCGGCGGCATTCTGGTGAAAACGGCCTTCTCTGCCATCAGTGCTGGCACCGAACGTGCACATCGGGAACAAGCGGAGAAGTCTCTCATCGGCAAGGCAATGGCGCGTCCAGAACTAGTGCGCCAGGTGATTGACCATGCCAAGAAGCAGGGAATCCGGTCGGTCTATGAACGCGTGCAGACCCGCTTGAATACACTCTCACCGCTTGGCTACAGCTGTGCGGGCACTGTGCTGGCGGTAGGTGAGGGGGTGTCCGAATTCCAGACTGGCGATCGCGTGGCCTGTGCCGGCGTTGGTTACGCAAATCATTGCGAGATTAATTTCGTTCCGAGAAATCTGGCGGTTCGTGTTCCGGAGAAGGTTTCTCTCGAGAATGCATGCCTCACCACGATCGGTGCCATTGCTGTGCAAGGCCTCCGCCAAAGTGGCGCGAACTTTGGGGAAACCGTCGCTGTCATTGGAGCCGGCCTGGTCGGAGTACTGACGATTCAACTGGCGAAAGCAGCCGGTTGCCGGGTCATTGCCATCGACCTCGACGCGGAAAGAGCCCAGCGCAGTCTGTCGATGGGTGCCGACCTGGGACTGTGCTCCGCCTCAAATCACATTCCTGAAGCCATCGCAGAATATTCTCGGCATGGGGCCGACGTTGCCATCATCACCGCCGCGACGCCTTCTAACGCGCCAATCGAATTGGCCGCCATGATTCTCCGTGATCGCGGACGTATTGTCATCGTCGGCGATGTGGGACTAAGCGTTTCGCGCCATAACGTCTATCACAAAGAGTTGTCCATCACGCTTTCTCGCTCCTATGGACCCGGTCGGTACGATCCCCAGTATGAGCAGAAAGGGGTCGACTATCCCATCGGTTATGTGCGCTGGACGGAAAAACGGAACATGGAAGCCTTCCTCACGCTGTTGGCAGCCGGCGCCCTGAAGCTCGCACCGCTGGTCCAGTGCTGTTATTCCGTGCAAGAGGGCAATCGTGCGTACGATGAAATCAAGTCGGGTGCTTACACGGTCCTGATTAAATATCCGCCGACCTTCCCCGAACCCACGCTCTCGAAGGCGCTGGTCGCGCCGGTTGCCAAGAAGCTGGGTCCGAAGGAGATGGTCAACATCGGTTGCATAGGTGCCGGGAGCTTTGCACAGAGTGTCATTTTCCCTGTAGTACGCGGCACCAAGGGAGCCGTTCTGCGCTCAGTCGCAACCGCGTCCGGGGTCGCCACGGAGACGGCGCGGCGCACCTTCGGTTTCATCAAGGCGCAGAGTTCCTCTGACCTGATCCAGGATCCGGAAAACGACGCTGTTTTCGTTCTGTCTCGTCACGACAGTCACGCCCACTACGTGGTCCGTGCGCTGTCTCAGCATAAGCCGGTCTTCGTGGAAAAACCCTTGGCTATCGCTGAGGAGCAGCTAGAAGAAATACGCAGCGCTGCCCAGACTGAAAGGGAACAGGGTTACGCCCCCTTCGTAATGGTGGGTTTCAACCGGCGTTTCGCTTCGCTGACGCGGGAGCTCCGCCGTTTCTTTGCCGGACGCAAAGAACCAATGATGGTCCACGTGAGGATCAACGCCGGCTACCTGCCTCTGGATCACTGGACGCAACGCAAGGAAGACGGCGGACGCATCCTGGGCGAGCTGTGCCACTTCATCGACTGGTCCCGTTCCGTCACCGACTCCCCCATCCAGCAGGTCAGTGCCTACGCCTTGCCCGATGGATCACGCTACAACCGCGACAATGTCTTGGTAACCCTGGTCTTCCAGGACTCTTCGTTGGCCAATCTGTTGTACGTCGCCAATGGGGACAAGTCGGTTTCCAAAGAGTACATGGAAGTTTTCTGTCAGGGGCGTGTTGCGCGTCTCCATGACTTCCGTTCGCTCGAGCTGTCGCGTGACGGAAAAACCCGCAGCCTCAAATCCTCCGGCGACAAGGGCCATCAGCGCGAGATTGAGCTTACCCTGGCAGCCATTCGGCAGGAAACCGAATCCCCGATTGCCTTTGAGGAGGTCATCGAGATTTCGCAAGCCACTCTGGCCGTCGTGAGGTCCATTGAGTCCGGGCAGCCGGTCAAGTTGCATAAGCAAGAGGAAGCACGGCTGCGCCAGGCATAGGGCAAACTCCAGTCATGAACCCAGTCTCGCAAATCACGGCGATCCCGCAATCAGCCGACGCCTGGCTGGCGAGCGCTCGCCCCAGCAGAATTGCTCTTGCCGTTCGCAAACTCCAGAACTGGATCGAGGTGCGCGACTATGCCGGATATGACCCGTATGACATTCTGAACTCCCCTTTGTTGTCGGAACTGGGGTCACGTTCTCGCGCCGCCAGTTGGGGTCTCATTCAGGTTGGGAAACGGTTTGCCGGAGACCCGCTTCGCGCCCGGCTACGCGTGCCTCCCAGCAGGAACCCGAAAGCACTGGGATTGATGCTGGCTGGATACTGCGATCAGTTTCGGTCGGGCGCAGACTGTTTGACTCAGATGCAGAGTTTGAAATCCCGACTGCGATGTTTGCGCAGTCCTTACGAGGAAGAGTTTTGCTGGGGATATGATTGGAATTTCGTATCTCTTCGTGGCCCTGTTTTGCCGGCATTCCAACCCAATGCCATCGCCACTGTCTTCTGCGGCCGGGCGCTGCTGGATTTGGCACAGGCTACGGGAGACGAAGAAGCTCTCGAGATGGCGGCTTCAGCCGGACGCTTCATCGTCACCCGGCTTGATCGGTCTGTCGATACTGCCACTAGTCTCTGCTTTAGCTATACGCCCTGGCAAAAGACACAAATCTACAACAGCAGCGCGCTGGCGGCCGCTTTCCTCGCGCGCTTGGGGTCGAAGATCGAAAAATCTGAATACCTGCACCTGGCAAGACGTGCGATGCACTATCTGGTTGCTGAACAGCAGAGCTCTGGGTCGTGGTTCTATGGTGCTGGGCGTATGCAGCGCTGGATTGACGGTTTTCACACCGGCTACAACCTGGAAGCCTTGCTTGCCTATCGCCGTATCGCCGCCGACACCAGCGTGGACTCGGCGGTTCGCCGCGGGTTGAAGTTCTATCAGAATCACCTCTTTGATACCGACGGAGCACCCAAATACCTGCATAATTCTCGCTACCCGATCGACATTCATTGCTGCTCACAGGCGATCCTGACGTTCGCTGCGTTTGCCATGGAAGATAGCGCGGCGCGAGAGAAGGCCCTGCAGGTCGCCGATTGGACCCTGGACAACATGTGTGCCCCCGAGGGGTGTTTCTACTACCAAGCTCACCGCTGGGGCCGAAATCGGACCGCCTATATGCGCTGGGGGCAGGCATGGATGTTTCGAGCGCTCACCCGGCTCGAGGCATTGCTGCTTGACAGAAATGTAGTCGCCCCTCGCCCGAAAGTGGCAGATTAGTTGGCTGGTCAGCGTTGTTTACAGTCGACCCCGAGGGCCGCGGCCGGGAGAAGGTTCGCGGCAGAGAGATGATGTGGTAGCCGTGCAAAACAGAGCGCTGGTCCGAACGCACAAGCATGGGTTGCATTCTGAAACACCGGTGTGGGAGCTGCCGGGCGCTGTGGTAGGAGAGAGCATGTTCTCCGTGCAGCCGGGCGAACCGGCTGTGATGGAGTACTTGCGAATCTTATATCGGCGACGCTGGACCGTCTTGGCCGTGATCGCCGCTTCTGCGGCTCTGGCCATGGTCTACTCTTTGACCACAACCCCTTTGTATAAGGCCGCCGGCCGCATTTGGGTCGAAAAACAAGATCCAAACGCCTTAGGGTTCAAAGCGGATCGCGGGGTTTGGACCGACGATGCCGAATACAACATGGAGCTCGATGCCCAGGAAAAGATCCTGGCCAGCGACACCCTGGTTCTGCGAACCCTGCGAACCTTGAAAGTTGGTCCCACCGCTCCCGCTGCATTGGTCGAGGGGGCTCAGCCCCAACCTATGTCGAAGGCAGAACGGGCTCTTCTGCGCGAATTGCAGGGCCGTCTGGAGGTTTCACGGCTTGCTCACACGCCGCTCATCGAAGTTCGTTTCGCGAGCCCCGACCCACAGTACTCCGCACGCTTCGTTAACGCTCTCGTGCAGGGCTATATCGAACAGAATTTCAGCGTGCGGTATCGGTCTGCCCAACAAGTCTCAGCTTTTCTCGCCAAGGAATTGGCCGACCTGAAGGTCAAGGTCGAAAACTCACAGGCCGAGTTGGCAAAGTTTCAGCAAAAGGTCGGCATTCTTGGCACGGATAACAAGCAAAACATCGTCATGCAGAAGTTGGACGACCTCAATCGCGAGCTAACCCAGGCACAAGAAGACCGGATGCAAAAGGATGCTGTCTACCGGGCAACTCTCTCCGTTGACCCCGAGCTTCTTCCCGGGGTATCGGACAGCCAAGTCATCAAGGACTTGAAAAACGAGCGGGCGCGAGTCGCGGATAGCTACGCGCAAGCCACCGCTCAGATGGGCACGGCTCACCCTCAAGTGAAACAACTGCAGAACCAATTGGATCAGGTGGATGCCGCCCTGAAGACTGAGTATCAGAAGATCGCGGAGCGGCATGCCAAAGCATACTTCATTGCCAAGCAGCGCGAGGATATGCTTACTCAGGCACTGGAGCAGCAGAAACAGGCCGCCAACAACCTGAATGAGAGCTCGATTGAGTACGGCATCTTGAAGCACGAAGCGGAATCGAATCAGGCTCTGTATGACGGGCTCTCCCAACGCTTGAAAGAAGCAGGCGTATCGGCCGGTCTTCAATCTGGCAATGTGCGGGTTGTAGATCCGGCTCAGGTTCCCGCGTCCCCGTCTACGCCCAATGTTCCTTTGAACTTAGCGCTTGCTGTGTTCCTGGGCTGCATGGGCGGAAGTACGCTGGCTTTTGTTAGCCAGCGGATGGATAAGCGCTTTCGTTCTCCGCACGAAGTTGAGAGCTTCAGTTCTCTGCCGATAATTGGCACGGTTCCGCGAATTCCTCTTCCTGGCAGGAATGGGCTCTCGAAGTTGTCGAGGAGCTTGTCTGCAGGCGATGGTGCAGAGCAGGGCGTGATCATTCAAGCACGGCCTAGAGTAGAACTTCTGGAGAGTTATCGCGCGCTGCGCTCTTCGATTCTCATGTCCTCCTCGGGAACCGCGCCGCAAGTCCTCATGGTGACCAGCGCCCTCCCATCCGAGGGCAAGACCACAACCAGCATCAACTGCGCGGTGGTGCTGGCACAGGCCGGCGCACGCGTACTCCTGGTGGACGCCGACTTGAGAGCGCCTCGCATTCACCGTGTGCTTGGATTGCGGGCCACTTGTGGATTGAGCTCTTTGCTCGACGAAGCTGCCGGAGACGACGACCGAGATGCCATCGTACAGTATGCCAATGTGCCGAACCTGTTTGTTTTGCCGGCAGGACCGTTAACCAGTGAACCCTCCCGGCTTCTGGATGCGAAGATCGTAAAGAAGAAGGTTGCTGATTGGCGGAAGGTGTTCACTCACATCGTCATTGATACCGCGCCGGTGCTGGCGTGCAGCGACTCGCTCGTCCTATCGGCTGCCGTGGACTCGGTTTTACTGATTACCCTCGCCGGATACACGCCCAAGGCCGCGCTCCTCCGCGCCCGCGATCTGCTGATGAACGTCAATGCCAAAATGGTTGGCATTGTAGTGAACGGAGTGGAACTCGGTTCCCCCGAATTCTCCTGCTATCGCTACTACGCCCAGAATTACGGACACAAACCTAAGAAAGGATTCCCGAACTCGGGGCCGGATTGAGGAACCGATTGGGGAGGCAGGTCATGAAGCCAATTCATCACGGGAGCTCGATGAAGTGCTCCCTGGCTGCCATGCTGTTTTTGTCGGTGAGCTCCATGTGGCCGCAGTCCAGCGGCTCTGGCACGCAAGAAGCCGTGCACGCCATCCAGGCAGGTCAGCAACAACGACCTCCGACCGAAGCCAAAATGGCGGGGCCAGAGGTGCTCATCGGCTCGGGAGATCTCCTCGAAATTAGTCTCTTCGGCACACAAGACTTCCATCAGGAAACGCGAGTTAACCCCGCAGGAGATGTGGTGCTTCCCTTGATCGGTTCCGTACATGTCTCCGGACTAACTCCGGAAGCAGTCGAGACGGACATCCATGCCAAACTTGTGAGAGGAAACTTCTACAAGGACCCACAGGTGTCCGTACTGGTCAAAGAGTACGCCACGGAGGGCATTTACGTCCTCGGAGAGGTGCAGAAGCCAGGTTTCTACTCGATTCTGAAGGCGACCACGCTCCTGCAAGCGATCGCCCTTGCCGGTGGCACGACGCCCAAGGCTGGCCGGTCCGCGACCATCACCAATCCCAATCGTGACCCACGCCAAGTCGTGGCCGACCTGCCCCATGAGGAAGGTGCCAACACAAATGACCCCGGTATGATCGCTGGAGATACGGTGGTTGTTTCCAAAGCCGGTATCGTGTATGTCATAGGCGATGTGCGTGTCCCTAGCGGCATCATCATGGACAAGCAGAACTTGACCGTGCTTCAGGCGATTGCCTTGGCTCAGGGAGCGACGTCGAACGCAGCGCTCGATAATGCCAAGTTGATTCGTCGTACGGCTCAGGGCCCACAGGAACAGCCGCTGCCCTTGAAAAAAATGTTGGCTGCCAAGGCACCGGACGTCAAAGTGCAGCCGGACGACATCGTTTTCATACCCCATAGCACTGCCTCAGCGTTCTCCAAACGTGGACTCGAAGCGATCGTGCAGGCCGCCACCGGTGTAGCCATGTATACGCACTACTAGTTATGGTGAGATAAAGACTCAGGAGCCGTCACTCGTCTTATGCACATACTTCACGTCGTCGGTGCTCGACCTAACTTTATGAAGGCGGCGCCCGTCCTTTGCGGCGTGCACGGTCGAAACGGAACCCGGCAGACTCTGGTTCACACCGGCCAGCACTATGACAACAACATGTCCGACGTTTTCTTCGAACAGCTGCAGTTGCCACGGCCCGACTTGAACCTCGCCGTGGGCTCGGGAAGCCAGGCAAGACAAACCGCGGAGATCATGGTTCGCTTCGAAGCTGTCGTGCTGGAGCGAAAGCCCGACCTGGTCGTGGTGTATGGTGACGTTAACTCCACGGTGGCTGCGGCCCTGGTTTGCTCCAAGCTCATGATCCCGGTGGCTCACGTGGAAGCCGGCCTGCGCTCCTTCGATCGCGCCATGCCGGAAGAGATCAATCGCCTTCTGACTGATCAGATTTCGGATCTGCTCTTCACTCCATCCCAGGACGGAGATGAAAATCTTGTCCGTGAGGGCATCGTAAAGCAGAAGATTCATCTGGTCGGGAACGTGATGATCGATACGCTGATTCGTCTCTTGGAGAAAGCTGAGCACTGCGCTCCTCCCCATGTACCCGAGCGATACGTTCTGGTCACGCTCCATCGGCCGTCCAACGTGGATGATCTCGAAGCCCTCCAGCTGATACTCGAGGCCTTGGCGGAAATAGGTCGGGATGTTGCCGTAGTCTTCCCAGTTCATCCCAGAACTCGTCAGCGCTTGGGCCAGCTCGGCATCGATCTGAGGATATTCCACCTGCTAGAGCCTCTGCCGTATCTCGAGTTTCTCGCCTTGCAGCGACGCGCTTCCGCTGTCATTACCGACTCGGGTGGTATCCAGGAAGAAACCACATATCTGGGCATCCCTTGCATCACTCTTCGGGAAAACACCGAGCGTCCGATCACGGTTGCGCTGGGAACCAACGTCGTCGTGGGCCGAGACATGACCCGGCTTCGCGACCACCTGAACCGCGCCGTCAGCGGGCAATGGAAACGCGGTCGCGTCCCCCCCTTGTGGGATGGGCACGCCGGTCGACGGATTGCCAATATTTTGAGTTGAGCAACACACCGTTTGCAAAGATTCGTCTCTCTGCTCACTACCGCTACGCAGCCCTCCCTTCAGGTGTAAGCCAGAGCGATGCGAGCACACAGAGCACCAGGAAAGTGGTGAATCAGATGACTGAAGCCGTCGTCGTCGAATCCAAACGCCACATTCTGACGGTTGGCTTGGACGACTACTATCATGCCGACGCGCTCAGGGGGAGCGTCCATCCCAGCCAGTGGTATCGGTTCGAGTCGCGCCTGGAGCAGAACACACTCAAGGTGCTTGCCCTTCTGGACCGCTTCCATACGCATGCCACGTTCTTCGTGATGGGATGGGTGGCCGAGCGGTGTCCGGAAATCGTCCGCGAAGTTGCCCTCCGGGGTCATGAAATTGCCAACCAGGGGTACTTTCATCGCAGCGTACGCGAGATGAGTCCAGCCGAGTTCCGAGACGATCTGGCTCGCTCGCGTGACGCAGTAGAAGCCGCTAGCGGTCTGAAAGTCCTGGGCAATCGTTGCGCACGCACGCTCACCCGTCCTGAAGACCTCTGGTGTTTGGACGTGCTTGCCACAGAAGGCTATGTTTACGATTCCAGTCTTCTGCCCATATTCCGTTCTTTCCACTCACAGCCATGGCGCCGTTTCGTCCATCGTCATCAGGTCGGCGACAAACAACTCTGGGAATTCCCGTTCTCGACCTGGAAATGTCTCGGGCATGCTCTCCCCATCGCCGGCGGCAACTATTTCCGTCAGATTCCGCACGACCTCATCAAGAGCCGAGTGGACTACTGGAACCGAACCTATACCGCCCCGTTTGTAATGTACTTCCATGTTTGGGAAGTCGACGACAAGCAGCCAAGAATCAACGTAGCATCCACGCTTACCAGGATTCGGCATTATCGGAATCTCGGGAAAACAAGCTGGGTTGTGCAGAACTATCTTGAAAGTTATAAGTTTGGGGCCGTGGCTGAATATCTCGATGTTCCCTCGCAGTTGCCGGCAGCGGCCGCCGCACGGCGAACGATTCCGGAAATCAACAACCAAATTGAGTCGCGAGCATCAGTAAGTGTGGACTTACCGCTGGCGCCCAAAATCCCAGTTACTATTGTTGTCCCGTTCTACAATGAAGAGGCGGTGCTGGAATATTTTGTCAATACCCTCGATGGTCTAGAAGCTGACCTGGGAAAGAAGTATGACCTGCAGTTCATCTTCGTCGATGACGGGAGTGACGACAGCACTTTACTGCGGCTCCGGGAATTCTTCGGTCATCGCAAGCACTGCAAGATCCTAAGCCATCTCTCGAATCGCGGAGTTGCGGCCTCCATTTTGACTGGCATACGTCATTCTCAAACAGAGATTGTCTGCTCCATGGATTGTGATTGCACTTACGATCCGCATGGCCTCGAGCAGCTGATCCCTGCATTGACCGATGGCGTAGACATGGTGACCGCCTCGCCCTATCACCCGAAGGGAACCGTGCTCAATGTTCCAGCATGGCGACTGTGCCTTTCGAAGGCGGCCTCATTCTTATATCGCCGCATTCTGCATCACAAGCTACATACCTACACCAGCTGTTTCCGGGTGTACCGGCAGAGCGCAGTGGCCGACTTACCTGTAAGGGAAGGCGGCTTCCTGGGTGTTGCCGAGTTACTCGGCAGGCTCGACTTGCGCGGCTCCACGATCCGCGAATGTCCAGCCACCTTGGAAGTGCGCGTACTGGGCACTTCGAAGATGAAGGTGGCGCGCACGGTTATTGGGCACCTGAAATTGCTGGCGATGCTGTTTTACCTCAGGGTTACCTCCCCCGTAGTAGTATTTGCTCCCCCGAAAGAATCGAGAACCCCCAGTTCTGATCCCCATTTCGTCCGGCACCGGACGTCCGCTTAGCAACTGTTCAAGCACGCATCCCTATGGATCGCTCGGATGGCAATTATCGGCAGGCCGACTCTGAGCCGGCATGGAAGCTTGCCGTGTTCAAGCATGGGGCGCAGCGCAAGAAAATTTTGACCCTGTTCGGCACGCGACCAGAAGCGATTAAACTGGCGCCGGTGATTCAGCAACTTGAGGAGAGCAAGGATTGCTTCCAAACCGTCAACGTGACTTCTGCTCAGCACACGGATCTTCTCTATCCGTTTGTCAATCTGTTCCGCATACGGATCGACTACGACCTGCGTATCATGCGAGAGCGCCAGACACCCAGTCATGTCTGCGCTCGAGTTTTGGAGTTGCTGGATCCCATCCTTGATGGCGAGCGACCGGACCTTATTCTCATCCAGGGCGACACCACTACGGCCATGGCTGGTGCTCTGGCAGGATTTCATCGCCGTATTCCCGTTGGTCACGTGGAAGCCGGGCTCAGATCGGGGAACGACTATAGTCCCTATCCCGAGGAGATGAACCGCAAACTTATCAGCCGTCTGGCGAAGTATCACTTCGCCGCCACCGCCCGAAATCGCGATACGCTCCTGGCGGAGAGAGTTCCGGCCGAAAACGTATTTCTCACCGGGAATCCTGTAGTGGACATCCTTCAAACCGTGGTTCGTCGCCATATTGTTCCGAACGATATGCAGCGATTGCTCGAAAGCACAGCAGGTGGCAAGCGTATTGTGATCACCACGCATCGCCGCGAATCGTTGGGCAGCATGATGGCGCGGAACCTCACAGCGATCTCGGCATTCGTCAGTCGGCATGAGGACGTTGTTGTACTCTTCCCGGTGCACCCGAACCCGAACGTCGTTCGTGTCGCGCAGAAAATCTTCAAGGGGCAGCCGAGAGTGCACCTACTCCCACCGCTTGGCTACGAGCCTTTCATCATGCTGCTGGAAAACAGTTGGCTGATCGTCTCCGACTCGGGCGGGGTTCAGGAAGAAGCGACCTCGCTGCACAAGCCTCTGTTGATTATCCGTGAAAACACCGAGCGTCCCGAAGCGGTCGAGGCCGGGGTCGCCCGCCTGGTGGGCGGCCGCCCAGAAACATTGGCCGCTATGCTGGAGGAAGTCTATCGCGAGGGAACTTGGATTGAGGAAGTGAAGAAGATCGAAAATCCGTTTGGTCGCGGTGATGCCGGGGAGCAGATTGTGAATTTAATCGGTTTTCTGTTGGGGTGCCAGCCAAGCAGGCGGCATTGGCCAGAAGCCAAGGATGCCGAGGCAGCGCGAACACGCAATGATAGGAGGAATGAACTGATATGAGTACCGTAGTTGCGCCGAAGTTGTTAACTCTGCCCTCAGACCAGGACGCCTCCGGGCGGACTCTCGGTCAGGAAGAAATGGCCGCGCTAGCGGAGGCCATTCATAGCGGAACGCTGACCAGTACCAAGGGAAGCTTTGTCAAGAAACTCGAACATGACTTTGCGGCTTTGCTGGGTGTTCAACACGCCTATGCTTGCGCTTCCGGGACGGCGGCCGTGCACATCGCGATTGCCGCCCTCGACCCTGAACCGGGCGATGAAATCGTCACCAGCTCCATCACCGACATGGGTGCCTTGACTCCGATCCTGTACCAGGGCGCGGTGCCAGCTTTCGCCGAAGTCGATCCGCACACTTGCAACCTGACCGCCGACACCATCGAGCCGTGCCTCAGCCAGCGCACCAAGGCGATCATCGTTACCCACCTCTTTGGTAATCCCTGCCAGATGAGCGAGATCATCGAGCTTGCAAATGCGCGCGGCATTCCCGTCATCGAGGATTGTGCGCAGGCTTTTCTCGCCGAGCACGGCGGAAAGATGGTTGGAACCATCAGCTCAATCGGAGCTTTCAGCCTGCAGCAGGGTAAGCACATCACCACCGGTGAGGGGGGCCTGGTCTGCACCAACGACGACGCTCTTGCTCGGCGCATGTTTCTGTTCATCAACAAGGCCTGGGGCTATGGTGACCCGAAACCAGATCACTATTTTCTCGCCCTCAATTACCGCATGAGTGAGATCCAGGGTGCCGTGGCCGTGGCACAATTGCCAAAACTGAAAGATGTCGTCACTGCACGTATCGCGGCCGCGAACAAACTTACTGCGTGTCTGCGGGGATTGCGCGGCATACAGCCACCCCTTGTCCATCCTGGGGCCAAGCATACCTACTGGAAATATTGCCTCCAAGTCGATAGCAAGCAGGTTCCTGGTGGAGCCGTGGCCCTGGCAGGTGAATTGAAGAAGTGGCAGATCGCGTGCGCGCCCCGCTACATCCAGAAGCCGGCTTTCATGTGTCAAATCTTTCGTGAGCAGCGTACCTTTGGCAACAGTCACTTCCCCTTCAGCTTGGCTCGCCCTGCAGTGCTCAACTACGATCCATCCCACTTTCCCATGACGATGGCCGCTTTGAACAACGTTTTAGTCCTGCCCTGGAACGAAAAATATGAAGACGAACACATCGAATACATCGCTACTTCCATCCATGATGCACTCCATCAACTGCAGTACCGGTAATGGCAATCGTGAAAAGCTGAAGTTTGGCATTGTCGGTGCCGGCAGCATAGCGCAAGCTTATGTGCGTGCCTTCGAGGGCTGCCACGAGGCCTGCTTGACAGCTGTGGCCGACGTGCGTCCAGAAGCGGCGCAGGCCATCGCCCAACCTCTGCAATGCAAAGCCTACGATTCCCATTTGCGCATGTGCAGCGGCGAAGCTCTCGATGCCGTCATCGTCTGCACCCCTCCAGCCACTCACCCGGAGATCTGTGTGGATCTGCTGCGGAGCCACGTCCACGTTCTCTGTGAGAAGCCTCTGAGTATCAGCTCAGAGAGCGCGAGGCTCATGATCGATGCGGCACATCAGGCCGACAGAATCTTGACCATGGCTTCCAAGTTTCGCTACGTAGCGGATGTGGCCAAGGCGCGGAGGGTCATGTTATCGGGCGTCATAGGAGAGGTCATTCTCTTCGAAAATGCCTTCACCTCCCGCGTGGACATGTCCTCGCGCTGGAATGCCGACCCTAAAATGAGTGGGGGTGGAGTGCTGATAGACAATGGTACACACTCCGTCGATCTCATGCGCTACTTCCTCGGTCCCCTGATCGACGTCGATGTAGTCGAGGGAAAACGCAGTCAGGGTCTTGCCGTCGAGGAGACCGTACGCATCTTCGTTAGAAGTATGAGCGGTATCATCGGGAACATCGATCTCTCCTGGAGCATTAGCAAGGAAAGCGCCAGCTATATCGACATTTACGGATCGGAGGGCATGATTTCCGTGGGATGGAAGGAATCCAAATACCGGCTCTACTCCAATAATCAGTGGGTGGTGTTCGGTAAGGGGTACGACAAAGTCCAAGCCTTCCGCAACCAGATCGAGAACTTCGCTCGTTCTCTTTGCGGGCTAGAGCCCCTTCTCATCACCGAGGTGGATGCCGCCGCCTCTGTCCAGGTGATCGAGTCTGCGTACGCCGCTTTGCGTCGCCATCGCTGGACTCCGATCGCCCTCAATATCGCCGGCCACAGCCAAAACCAATGTATGCAACCGGCAGGTTCCGCAGCATGAGCACCGCTGCCGCAAAGAACGATGTTTACGTCCACCCTTCTGCGCTGATCGAGGAAGGTGTGCAGATCGGATCCGGAAGTTCGATCTGGGATAACGTTCACATTCGTCGTGGAGCCCACATTGGAAAGGAGTGCATCGTCGGCGAGAAAAGCTACATTGCCTATGATGTACAGATTGGAAATCGCGTAAAAATCAACGCCTTTGTTTACATCTGTGCCGCCGTGACCATCGAAGACGGTGTCATGATTAGCGCGGGTACGGTTTTTACCAACGACCGCTTTCCGCGTGCTACGACTTCTGACTTGCGCAAATTAAGGCCGTCCGCACCCGACCAACACACGCTTCCAACTTTGGTGAGGGAAGGGGCGACCATTGGCGCACAATGTACCATCGGCAACGACTTGACCATCGGACGCTTCGCCATGGTCGGCATGGGCTCCGTGATCACAAAATCGGTTCCTGACTTCCAATTGGTCGTCGGAAGTCCCGCTCACCCCATGGGATGGGTGTGCCGTTGTGGCGAGCCTATCTGCCGCTTCAAGGGCGAAGTTGCACTGCACGCGTTGCAGCTGGACTGCCCTAAGTGCAAGCTATCTTATCTGATAAACCACAGCACCGTGACCGAATTAGCTCCCCCTCGCTGAGGCTACTGGAGAGAATGCAAACCGAGAAGCAGCACTGGGCTATACTGGGCGGTGGTTTCCTGGGAATGACACTCGCGCTGCGTCTCTCCAGGCAGTGCAAGCGCGTCACCTTGTTTGAAAGCGCTCCCTATCTGGGTGGCCTCGCGAGCGTGTGGAAATTGGGCGACGTGGTATGGGATCGTCACTACCATGTCACTTTGCTTTCTGATGCCCACCTCCGTTCGCTCTTGAGAGAACTGGGATTGGAACAGGAAATCGAATGGGTCCAGACTCGGACAGGTTTCTATACCAATTCCCAGCACTACTCGATGTCCAATGCTCTGGAGTTTCTCCGATTTCCTCCGTTAACCCTGATCGATAAATTGCGGTTGGGCGCAACCATCTTATACGCGTCCCGGCTGCGGCAGTGGAAAACATTGGAGCACATAAGCGTAAGTGATTGGTTGCGTCGTTGGTCGGGGGAGCATACGTTCCGTACAATCTGGCTGCCACTGCTGCGTGCGAAACTGGGAGAGAACTACAAAAAAGCGTCCGCTGCGTTTATCTGGGCCATTCTTGCGCGTATGTATGCGGCCCGCCGGGCCGGGATGAAGAAAGAGATGTTCGGCTACGTGCCGGGAGGGTACGCAACCGTTCTGGCTCACCTCGGGACTTTGCTGGCAAAGGAAGGCGTGACCCTCCGTCTGGGAGAACCGGTACGGAAGGTCGAATCGATTTCCCAGGGCGCCGTTTCCGTCACCTTGGAGAACGGAACCAAAGAAGTCTTTGACCATGCCGTCCTGACGTTGGCTTCTCCTCTTGCAGCCCACATGTGTCCAGATCTGTCGCCCGAAGAAACCCGCTGCCTGCAGAACTTCGAATATCAGGGCATTATCTGCGCGTCGCTGTTATTGAAAAAGCAGCTCTCCCCGTACTACATCACGAATATCACCGACGCAAAGGTGCCCTTTACCGCGCTGATCGACATGTCTGCACTGGTAGACCGCAAATACCTTGGAGGACACGGATTAGTCTATCTTCCCAAATACATTCCTTCCAACTCGCCCGACTTCGACTTGTCGGATGAGACCATCGAGGAACATTTCCTTAAGGGCTTAAGCATTATGTATCCACAATTCCAGCGAGGTGATCTGTTGGCTTTCCGTGTTTCTCGAGTGCGCTACCTGTTGCCAATTCCCACCATCGGCTACTCGGATCACGTGCCCTCTATATCGACCAGCGTCCCGGGTCTCCATATCCTGAATTCGACGCAGATCGTCAACGGAACGTTGAACGTAAACGAAACCATCCAATTAGCCGAAACGGCCGCCGCCCGCTTCGCACGTTTCCCCGCGAGGGCAGGCGTGGAGTCAACCGCAGATGAATGCAAGCAAGCCCATCGGCAGCCTGTCGCTTGATCTCGACAACAAGTGGTCGTACATGAAAACCCATGGCGACCCTGGCTGGGAATCTTTCCCGTCCTACCTGGACATCCTTGTACCTCGTGTACTCAAGTTTCTTGCCGACCGTAACCTCACGATCACCTTCTTTGTTGTGGGACAGGATGCCGCGCTAGCCCGCAATCACAATGCGCTGCGCGCCATTGCTGCTGCTGGACATGAACTCGGGAATCACTCGTTCACGCACGAGCCATGGCTACACTTGTTCAGCAAAGAGCGTATTGAGCAAGAAATTGCGCAGACGGAAGAAGCCATCGAAGCACTCACGGCCTCCCGGCCCCTCGGATTTCGCGGCCCTGGCTTTAGCTTCTCCGACAACACTCTGCGTGTCCTCATAGAGCGTGGATACCTTTACGATGCTTCTTGTCTGCCGACCTGGATAGGCCCACTTGCCCGGGCTTATTACTTTATGACCAGCAAATTTGGAAAAGACGAGTCCAAAAAAAGAAAAGCGCTGTTTGGCTCTGTCAAGGACTGCTTGGCACCACTAGGACAACATCAGCTTAAATGTGGGTCGGATCAGCTTTTGGAGATTCCGGTCACAACCATGCCCTGGTTCCGAATTCCCATTCACGCCAGTTATATCCTTTATCTCGCTACCTTTTCTCGCAGGCTGGCATTGTTCTACTTTCGCTTCGCTTTAGCACTTTGCCGGTTGACTGCGGTGCAGCCTTCCCTTCTCCTGCATCCATTGGACTTTCTCGGATGCGACGATACCTCGGAATTGGCGTTTTTCCCCGCCATGAAACTGGGCAGCGAACCGAAGCTCAGGATCATGTCGGAAATCGTGGGCATCTATTGTTCCACCTACTCTGTCCTCTCGATGAGAGAGCACGCTGACAGACTCTTAAGAAAGGGTGAGCTGTCATCCGTTAACGCGAGGCAGCCACGTGCCGTGCTATGAGCTTCACCACAACCCTTATGAGTGCCCTGTTGACCCGAAAAACGTGCTCCGCAACCCGGGTGGCGGACCGATGTGGTAATCGGTGAGTTCGTTCTCATGACCCGCGCACAAACGCAAGATGGGTATGAACTAGGGGCAGGTAGTCGTCGCGTGTTTAACGGTTAGGGAAGAGAGCTTGCCTGAGGTTTTGTCGCACATTTCTTATGTCAAGAGTTCTTTTACTTAAGATCGTTTTGCTGTGTGCGGTTGCCATGGGTTCGATTTCATTACTGCCCGCCGAGACGCAATATGTGTCTCCCTCAGACACCCACCCCTGCGGCACCTTCTCGGATTATCTGATTCCAAACCCGGTAGCTGGGAACTCCGCTTATCCGCGGCCTCCCCTGCTGGTAGATCTTATGGCCAGTCGCTACCGCGATTTGCTCTGGGTTACCGCCGGGTACCGGCTGACGGGCGTGCCTTTCATCGCTCATGATGGAAAAAAGTTGTTTCTGGTTGCGCCCGGAGATGATCCTGGTCTCTACTACATTGTCCCGTGGATGTCGCGTGCATTGCATCTCAGCCTCGAAGCCAGCATCGACCTGTTCTTGATTTCGGCACTGGGGCTTGGCTTTGTAATTAGTTTTGTGGGGTGTATGTTGGTCCTCGGAACAACGGGTGCAAGGGTATATGCTTCTCTTGCGCTATTGTGTCTGACGGCCATAGCTTACCGAGTCGGGGACGTATACGTTGTTGAATTTGCCACGACCGTTGCTCTCCTGCCTTGGGTACTTTACGTGATTGGCCGCGATACCGGTAAGTATCGGCTTTTCCAGTTCTTTGCCTTCGGTGTCGGCCTGGTTGGTGGGATCGTTAGCCTCATTCGGTTCGGATCCGCTCCTCCCGTACTTGCGGTACTCGCAATTCTGCTCCTGGTCGGCGTTCAGGCCACCCTAGGCAAAAGAACTCTATTGGTTGCTACTCTGCTGGCTGGTTTTCTGATTCCCCGTTTGGCTCTGCGCCATGTTCTAAACGGTGGTGAAACGTTTTTGCAGCAGCGTGTTGCCGGATACAGGCAGCGAGATAGCCGGTACGTGCTTGGACATTTTGCATACGAGGGCTTGGGTTTCTTGAGCAATCCGTATGTGCCAGGAGGGGTCTGCGACGAGGTCGCCAAGGACAAGGTCCGTGCGATGGCGGGAAGCTGCGTCTACATGTCTTCCGAATACAATCGGATCTTGCGACACGAGGTTATATCCATCGCACGGCAGCATCCCGCACTTGTTGCTTTCACGATCTTTGCCAAATTGGGGGTCGTTGCTGGCCTGATCGCGATTTTTGCAAACATAGGCTTGCTCGCCGCATTGCGGTATCCCAAGTCGTGGAAGCTCGAGCTGGCGTTCTGGACGGCCTTCGCGATCTGCGCAGCGCCGCTGGTTCTAATGGCTCCGCTTCCCATGTACTGCCTTGGGCTGATATCCCTGGCCGTGATGTACGGAATCGTCAGCTTCGATCATTGCCTTACGACAAGGAAGCAGTGCCGGCCGCTTTTGCGCACATACCATGACAATGGCGTTCATGTCTTCGTCGGTCACCCATAATCTACAGCACGACAGCACCTGCAGTTCGGGGTTCCCAGCACCGTACCTTGTCGGGCCGTCCAGAGCATAGAACTCAATGAGGCTCTCGTGCGGTAAATTCAGTTCAAAGTGACGGGAAAACCGATGACGACAGCATCAGCTGTTTCCATTCCTGATGTCGGAACCATCCGCGTCGAACCATACCGGGAGGTCTGTCTGGTTCCGCTATTTCGTACGGTATGGCAGATGCCACTCCGCTTCACTCTGCTGTCTCTTGTACTCCTGGTTCCCTGCTTGTGGCAGCCCCATATTGCCGCGGGAGACCTTGCCAGCCACGCTTACAATGCTTGGCTCGTGCAACTGATTCACGCGAGAAAAGCCTCCGGTCTATACCTAACGTCCCCATCGACCAATGTCTTATTCGATTATTTGCTGGATGGATTAACGCCTGCCATAGGGGCGGAAGGAGCCCAACGCGCAGCCGTAGCCGTAGCGGTTTTAATGTTTTTTTGGTCGGCGTTTGCTTTAACCTCGGTGATCACAAAACGGTTGCCGTGGGTGGTGACGCCTATGCTCGCCATTCTGGCTTACGGGACGGTCTTCAACATGGGCCTTTTCAACTACTATGTGGGAGGCGCCTTATCGCTTGCCGCGTTGGCTGTTCTGTGGAACGCAACGTTCTGGGACGTGGCGATCGCCCTTCTGCTCTTGGTGCTGGCGTGGTTGGCACAGCCGCTTCCCGTGCTGTGGGCGATCGCGATATTTGTATACGTAAGCGTCGCCCGCGCGCGTGGTCCACGCTTTCGCTTGGTGCTGCCCGCAGCCTGTATTGGCGCACTGTGGCTCGGTAGGCAATTCCTGTTGCGCTATTGGGTTGCGAGCTGGGACTGGCGCCAAGGTATGCATGCGACCGGAGCCGATCAATCATACATGTTTGGTTCTCATTACCGCCTGATCTCGCTCGCGGTCGCAGTGGTCTGGGCGGCTGTGTTTCTGCACCTGGCTCGGGAGCAGGGGTGGATTGCGCTGCTGCGTTCGATTCCTGCCCAGGTGTACGTTCTCTGCGTTCTCGGGTGCCTCCTTTTGCCTTATACGATTCTTTTCCCCTGGTACAAGGCGGCCTTTGGGGGCGTTCCCGAGCGTGTTGCCTGGCTAGCGGCAGTCTTTATGTGTGCTCTGGTTGTTCAGGTGAAGACGGCAAGGCGATATGGCTTGGTATTCAGTGTGATCGCAATTGTCTATTTCCTTTTCCTCTATTCCGACGCACGCGCGATTAACCAGCTGGAACACCGAGTCGATACACTCATCTCAACGTTGCCACCGGATCAGCGAGTTATCGGGCAGCTCCGGTATCCCGCCAGCTCTGGCTTCGATGAAAGCATGCTTCTGGATCGAGCTTGCATTGGAAAATGCTTCAGCTTTGGCAACTACGAAGCTGCCACTGAGCAGTTCCGCGTGCATGCCAGTCCGGGGAACTCGATTGTCGCGTGGGCCACAGGCAGCTCTCCCAGTCAGAACCGTGCTGTTTCGAAAGCACAGCAGTTCTTCGCCAGCCAGCCGGAAGGTACGCTTTACTTCATTCATCGGTGCGGCAATGTTGTCACGGAGGTCTGCATGCAGAGGTTAACCGCTCGGGATCTCGACGCTCTGACCAAATAGTCTTTAGGGAGTGAGCGATTCACGAATCTGAACATCCTTGCCAGCTGTGAAACCCTGGAATCTATTGTTCTTCACGATAGCATGGGTTCCAAAAATAACGAGTCCCTGTGACGCTAAACCCGGTGTCATTGCTGATCGTAGCATTCGCGATCCGGAAGCGGGGATACGGCTACGATCGAAGGCAGTTTCGGCCATGACTTTACTCTGATGTCGCCCCATCCGCAAAATCAGGGATGTTGTCCGTACGTCCAGAAGATTATCGATCCCGTGACAGACCACGCCCCGTGATGGTGAGAGCGACGAAGCTGTTCCGGCCACCAACTTTTAGTATCGTGCAGTCGCCTGATCCATGGATCGCTGCATTGCTGGTACGGACCTCGAGCCCGGCCGTGATCAGATAGGTTCCGCAAGGCAGGTAAACCGTTGCGCCGTTGACACCTCCGGCCTTGAAGGTGCGTTGCAAAGCGGCCGTATCATCGGTGACACCATCTCCGCGGACAACGTAATCGCGCACAGCAACGCCCTTTTTTTCTGAAGGGCGGAATTCCTGAACCTGCAGCAGCAGGACGACAGGGATGACCGCGGAGCAGCCGAAGGATAGAACTCCCCGATTCGAACGGATGTACATGCATTTGGGATTCTAGGCTTCTCGACCCGTAACGTAAACTGCCCACTCCACATGGGTAGCCATGTCCGATACGGGAGTGGGATCCGCTAGGGATAAGCTTGATGCATTTAGCTGGAAGAGGTAGGTTGTGACTGCGCCAGCCGAAGATGTTGTAAGCTTCCATTCCAAACAGGCCGGTGACTGGACTGGAAAGTATTCGACTCCGACTTTTTCGGTTCGCTTCGACGTCCTAGAGAGTCTGTTGCAGGACCACCGTCTCGCTGGACAATGTTGGCTGGACGCGGGGTGCGGGACGGGCACTCTGACTCGTTGGCTCGCAGAAAGGCAAGGATGCCGTGTCCTCGGTGTGGATGCGTCAGCCGAGATGATTCGGCATTGTGAAGCAACTCCCGGGACAGAGTTCCGCGTTGTTAAAGACATTTGCGAGTTAGAGTTTGCAGACGGCGAATTTGACGGCGTCCTATGCTCGAGTGTACTTGAATACCTCGACTCGCCCCGGAACGCTCTTTGCGAATTGCGGCGCGTCATAAATGGAGACGGACTACTGGTCGCGTCCGTACCCAATTCCCATTTCTGGACGCGCTTGAATCTGTTGGCAACTTACTGGGTAACAAAACTTCTCGGCTGCAAAAGGCAGTTCTCTTTTCTCGATCATTCTAAATGGTCCTATTCTCTCGAAGCCTTCGCTGAGCTCCTGCGAACGTGTGGCTTCGTTGCCGTGGGACACCGTAAGTACGGTGAATGTCGTTTCCGAAAGTTTGGTCTTAAGGGCGAGGGCTCGATGATCATGTTTCTGGCAAAGCCGGTTCCACGTAGGGATGGATTGTGAGGACAACCTTCCAGAGATATTTTACTTAGGCGGCTTGCCACACTCAGGCCGCAGGATACGGGGAGTCAAACCTGGTGGGCGAAAAAGGAAATGTAAAAGAGACCATCCGGCGATTCGAACCGAATACACCGGGTGAGGCAGGGCGTCGGCACTGGCTTCCGCGCTCGATCTTGCGACCAGAAGGGCGGATACGGTCTCCCATCGCTGCCGTATTCTGCGGTCGTCCTCTATTAATGGACGACTGCGGCCAATCCTGTCGGAGGGACCGGAGGTCCGCCGCCAGCGCTACCGCTGCCACATGTCCCCCCAGGTAGGTTGCTGCTGAAGCCGTTGAGCGTGCTGCCGGAGCCAACGTTGCCACTTCCTGAGACGGAGATTCCCGCGGAGAGCCCGCTGCCGGCTAGGAAAATATTCGAGTTGATGCATCCGTTGTTGCCGGTCAAGGAGATGCCAGTTGCTCCTGGGCCACCTATCGTGGCGTTATGAACGTACGTACTGGCGCTTGCCAGATGGAGCACATCGTCAGCAGAGTTTGAACTCCGCCAGGTTCCGCCGTTGATCGTAGTGTTTGAGTCCTGAAAGCTTCCGAGAGCGGACTGACCCTGCCCGAACGCCCAGCCACCGTTTCCAGTCACTGTGCAATTGTTAAAGGTATTGAACTGGTTGTAGTTTCCAAAGGTATTGATCCCTTTGCCCTGCGCGCCTCCCGGTCCATTGTTGGTGATCGAGCAGTCGTTGAAGGTATTGTGCGAGGCATAGTATTCGAGCGAAAGTCCGTTGTAGGTGGGATCGCCGTTTCGCTCGGTGAGACTGTTCCAGGTCGAATAGGCCTCGGCGTTGGCTTTGACCGCACGCGCCTGAGTGGTTCCAGTGGCATCCACGGTCAAGTTCCCAATCGTCGAGTCCGCTCCGCCGCCGATGAAAAATCCGAAGCCATGTAGATTAAGACTCGAAAGAGTCACTCCGTTGATTTGGTCGTGGCCGTGGAGCTGGATATTGAAAGCCGAACCATTTCCCCCGCCATTTCCTCCCCCATGATTCACCGAGACCGAGCTCCAAGAGTTGTTGTAGCCCTCACTTTCATTGACCGCCGACCCGGTGAAGTTCTGGACTGTGAGGTTCTTCAGGGCACAATCTACTACAGTTTGCAGGGACAAACCGACCTGCACTGTTCCCGAACCATCGAAAGTGAGGTCGTGAATGGAACAGCCGGAGACCACATTCAGAAGTTTGCGAACATTGGCACCGTTTGCCGTGTTGAATGCAAAGTGAAGACCTGGGGTGGTCTGCACCGAAGTATCAATTGCAGCGGTGCTGCCGCTGGCGGACGCAACCTTAAGCACTTCACCCCGGCATGGTCCGGCGCTGTCGCAAGTGCTGGGATCGGTATTGGCACTGGCGCCGTCTATTCCGCCTTCTTGCAGGTTCACATAGTCTCCCGCCCCGACTCCTCCAAGCGCGGACAAGTTAGCCGCAAAGGTTGTGCTCAATTCAGCAGCGTCTGCCGTCAATCCAGTGGCAGAACTGGTTCCTCCCCCTCCCACCAGAAACAGGGTTCCGCCGCTGAATGATCCCCGGATCGTCACACGACCGCCGGAGCAGCCCGTGGCACCGTCCACCGTCGAATTCTGCGCAGTGATCCGCAACAGAGAACTCACTTTGTAGATGCCAGCGCTTCCGCAGGGAAAGAACAACTCATCGCCGCTGCCCATGGCGGCTATGGCACTCTGAATTGCAGATGTATCATCGTGGGAACCGTCCCCGGTTGCGCCAAAGCTCGTGACATCACGGACCGTGGCAAAACCGGAGCACGACAGCAGAGAGACCAGAACCAGGGCACGTAGGATGCAGGTGCCAGTCTTACGCGAGCGAATGGAAATCACACCGACCTCTTTTATGCCGCACTGGTGTCTGTGCGGCGGGGGATTTTGCTTCTAGACAGATCTATGCTTGGCTGCACTATTTTGGAGTACGGCGCCCGGAGTTGGGGAGATCCCGGAAGGACACGGTCCCGTGGTATGGCATGAAGGTCCGCCGGGTTACTCGGTCAATGCACAGGGCGCCACCCTTCGTTGGGATCTGTCCCAAAGCATTGAACCATTGAGAGTGCGGAGAGCGGACTTTGAAGTACCTGAGCCTAGAGCCGCCACGATGCTCACAGTGACCTCGGGGGCGCTCGGCTTGAGACGTTTCCCTCAAGGGCAGCAGAGCAACCCGTCGAACCATTGATCTGGAACGAACTCCTCTTCCCTTTTTCCCTTCTTACGTAGCATCTCCCGCCTGACGTCTGCAGCAACCCTCCGCAATGCAAGACAGTTCCCTCCATCCGAACGCAGCCTAGAGTCTTCCATAGCTTGAGGGCAGTGCCTCAGAAGGCAGGAGGCACGAGCCCTGGGTTGCGATCCCGACGGCACGTCAACCGGTCGAAAGCGAGCCCCGACGGGGAGCAGTTCCGGCATCGGAACGCCGCGGTTTGGGGGGGCGGTATCGGCATCCTTCCCACCCGCCCCGCCCAAAAAGCCCTGGAAGAAGGGCGCACATCGGGAAACGAGCCCACCATTTTTCAGGGAGTCGGAATTGTCGTCTGTACCTGGTTCGAATAACCACTCTCACTGCCGCTGCTGTCCACCGCAGTGACCACGTAGTAGTAGGTGTCACCAGCCACCACGGTGTTGTCGATGTAGGTGGTGGTCGCATCCGTCGCAGAGTTGATCCTGACGTATGGACCTCCGGACTGAGCGCCGCGATAGACGTTGTACCCGGCGACCGTCGACCTGTCGGCGCTCCAGGACAGGCCGACACTGTGCTGCGGAGCACTTGTACCGTTTCCGGCGGCAGAAACAGTCAGCGGGTTGGTGGCGTTGCTGGCAAAGGAGATAACCCCGGACGCGGCACCAGTTGCTGCCGGATGAAAGGTCAGGGTGAACGATGCGTTCTGTCCCGGGGCTAAAGTTAAAGGAAACGACAGGCCGCTTAGCAAGAACTCCGCGCTGTTCGATGCGGCCGAGGTTACAGTAACGCTGCCAGTACTGGCGGTCAGAGTTCCCATCTGGCTTTCGCTCGCGCCCACGGCGACGCTCCCAAAGCTCATGGTCGTAGGCGTGAGAGAGAGCTGCCCCGGGCCCGAACTTGTGCCTGACAAGGACACACTCAAGGTAGGGTTCGAGGCATTCGAACTCACGGTCAAGCTCCCGCTGGCACTACCAGAGGATTGCGGGGCAAAGGTGACGGTGAGCGTGAGACTCTGACCCACCGACAGCGTGCTCGGCAAATTCAGCACGCCTAGCCTAAAGCCCGCCCCGCTGGATGTGATCTGCGAGATCGTGACACTCGATCCTCCCGAGTTTGTCAGCGTTTCCGATTGTGCCTGGCTACCTCCGGCCTGTAGGCCGCCGAACGCGAGACTGGGTGGATTGGCCGTAAGCACGCCGGGCGTTACACCGGTGGCGGAGAGGGGCAGATTGAGCGTTGGATTGGTTGCGTTGCTGCTGATCGAGAGGGTGCCGCTGGCCGCTCCGCTCGCCACCGGAGAAAAGACTACGCTGAAGCTCGCGCTCTGGCCGGCGGCCAGGGTAACGGGCAGAGCCAGACCGCTTATGCGGAAGCCTGTTCCGCTCGCCGAGGCCCGGGAGACGGTTACGCTCGTGGCGCTGCCATTCATGAGAGTTACCATCTGCGACTGCTGGCTTCCCACTTGAACGGAGCCCAGATTCAAACTTGCAGGGTTGGCACTGAGGGAACCGGCGGCTAGCCCCGTGCCGGTAAGCGGTACGTCGAGCGTAGAACTACCGGTCATGAAAGTGATGTTTCCGGAAACGGTCGCGCTGCTCTGAGGTGCGAAGGTCACAGAGTAGCTCGCGGTCTGGCCGGTCGCCAGGGTCAGCGGCAGGCTGATCCCGCTCAGGCTGAAGCCCGTTCCCGTGATGAGTGCCTGCGAGATGGTTAGACTCGACCCTCCGGTATTGGTCAGTGTTGCCGGCTGTTTCTGGCTGGTGCCGGCCGCAACGTTGCCGAAGGTCACGCTAGCTGGAGTGGAACTGAGTTGCCCCGCCATCACGGCGGTTCCGGAAAGAGGCAGACTCAGTACTCCGTTCGATGCGTTGCTGGTGAAATTGATCGTCCCAGTCACCGTACCGCTGGCTTTGGGAGCGAAGGTTACCAAGAAGTTCGCCGAGGCGCCCGCTCCCAGAGCCAAGGGCAGACTGAGCCCCGCGAGGCTGAAGCTAGCTCCGGTCACTGTGGCCTGCGAGAGGCTGATGCTCGCGCCGCCTGTGTTGGTCAAGGTTACGGCTTGCGGCTGGCTTGAGCCCACGTGCACACCGCTGAAGGTCAAGACTGCCGGGGACAGAACGAGTTGACCCTGGGACGCCCCTGACGCTGCCGCGGACACCGAAATCCCCGACACGGCCAGGTCGACCTGAAGCTTGCTACTGCCACTGGCGACAAAGGAAATGTTGCCGGCGGGCCTTCCTGCCGCCAGCGGTTTGAAACTGATCGCAACCGTGGCATGCTGGCCGGGAGCAAGGGTCAGGGGAAGAGAGGGCGAAGACACCTGAAAATCCTGAATGGAAGTCTGCAGGGACAGAGTGACCGCGATGGACGAACTGTTGGTGATTACGTCAGTGAGGTTTTTGCTGGCGCCGACCCGTACCGTGCCGAAATCCAAGCTGGAATTGGCAAACCACACCGAACTGTTCTGCGAGCTGCCAGATCCACTCCCAGGAACTGCTGCACAACCGAGCATCACTGTGATGAAAACGAGCAGAGAAAAGACAATTGCGATCCGCCTCGAAGGCGAAAGCAGACCCATCCACACCTCTAAGAAAGCCGTATTCGCGAGCATACGGCGGGGGATTTGTTGCCCGCACCATCGCGGCAAAGGAACGTTTGGCCTAAGCTGAGCGACGTGTGCGCTGCGCAGCCCGGTCATTATTGGGTTGGGGCCAAGGGTTAAGGTAGATGCCAGAAGGACATGGCGGGTCCGCTCACATGTTCAACCCCCTGGACATGACCAAGCTGGGCGTGTTTCTCAGAGAATAGGGGAAAGGGGCAGGCAGGAGGGTCCCCCAATCCAGCAACCGATTGACGGCCTACTTTCTTTGGCCGGAGCGTTCTCAGGGGGGAGCACCGTGGTCGGCTGCACGCCCGCGGTTCTCTGATCGAGTACTTTTGGCGTAGCTTTTTCCGCACCAGGTACAGGTTTACCAGCGCACAGGTGGCCAACCGTCGACTTCCAGACAGCAGCGCTCGAGGAGATCGCAGCGGGCCGGCGCGATGCCCCCGTGCACTACTCAGACTGTCCTAAGGTAATCTGGCGAAGACCCGCGTAGCCGCCGAGAATCACAGCACCAGCTCCCCAACTTGGCATCTCGACTGTCCTGGTCGGGGACTGAAAAGCACCAACATTCCCCCGCTGTGCGCCATTGCGCACATGCAATAGGTGTGAACTGTGACGGGCTCCCGCTTGGCAAGGTATTGGGCTCTTTTCCTCTTCGTTTCGGTTTCTCTAGGTTTTCTTCCGCCAAAAGCACACTCGCAACAAATCGCCGTTGCGCCAACTGCCCTGGGCTTCGGCAATGTGCTTCTCGGGAGCAGTCAAACGCAAGCAGTCAACATCACCAACACCGGAAACGTTAGCCTTAGCGTTTCCAAGGTGGGCGTGAGCGGAACCGGTTATGCCGTCAACGGACTGGCCTATCCGTTCACTCTCTCTCCCGGGCAGAGTGCGCGTCTGAACGTTACCTTCACTCCCCCCACGGTCGGTAGCGAGAGTGGCTCGGTGTCAGTCAGCGCTTCGACACAAACCTGGAAGCACCCTCGCAGGTGGAGAAACGCTTCCTCCACAACGACCACCGTTGCCAACGTGGCATTGTCCGGCTCCGGAATCTCAGCTCCAGGTCAGATCGCAGCCTCGCCGGCAAGTCTGAGTTTTGGGAATCTCCCGCCGGGAGGCTCCCAGACTTTGACCGAGACACTCAGCAACACCGGCACAACCAGTGTCACTGTCTCGCAAGCCAGCATGTCCAGTGGCGCGTTCACGATGAGCGGCTTGTCACTGCCTACGAGCCTTGGCGCAGGGCATAGCCTGACGTTCAGCGTCCTCTTCACGCCCGCTGTTTCTGGTTCGGTTTCCGGCACTCTCGCAATTTTCTCCAACGCCTCTAACCCGCAGCTCAACATCGCGCTGGCAGGAAGCGGGAACACACCCGGGCAGTTAAGGCTCATGCCCACAGGATTGAGTTTCGGCAGCGTCAGCACGGGATCCAGTACGTCCCTGACCGGCACGCTGAGCGCGACGGGTTCGTCGGTCACGATCTCCTCGGCCACGAGCACAAGCCCAGAATTCGTTCTCAGCGGAATCTCGTTCCCCGCTACCCTCGCCGTCGGCCAATCGGCTCCGTTCACCGTGACCTTCTTGCCGCAAGCCTCCGGCGCTGTGGCTGCCAACCTTTCCTTCGTGAGCAATGCCACGAATTCTCCGGCTCTGGAGTCGCTGAGCGGAAGCGGAGCGGCTCCGGTTGCGCACAGCGTCAACCTTTCCTGGAATGCAAGCACCAGCTCGGGCGTGGTGGGATATAACGTGTACCGAGCTGGAGTGTCCGGTGGGCCCTACGCACAGCTGACCTCTATGGACACCAACTCCGACTACACGGACAGCGCAGTCAGTTCCGGGCAGACGTATTTCTACGTGGTGACTGCCGTGGAGTCCACCGGTGCCGAGAGCGCCTACTCCAACCAGGTTCAAGTCCTGGTGCCCACGCCATAGCGAAGTTCGTTAGCCGTGCTATCCGGCACAAAGCCCGGTTTGGCGAAGTGGTTCCGCAGTCAGTACTCCGCTGCCGAGAACCGATCTCCTATACAGCCGGTTCCGTTGACTTGCTGTGGCGTCCCGCCTGCCATGACCGGACGGCATGATCGGCCGCGTTCGCCGACCGGCTGCTCGGGTAGAAGAGATTGTCAGAAACAAGAAGGTCATCGAGAACAAAGTGGGTTTGCGGAGAGTGCGAGCTGCACTCTCCGCTTTTGAGGCTTTCGGTCGGCGTGGACTCAGAGGCCACACTTGCCACTGACGCCAGGTGAGGACAAGCTGGTTGGTGCCTGGCTCTGGTTTACGGTAACAATCTCGTCGATGAGTATGCTAAAGCTCTGTGCTCCGCTCTGGCCTTTGAATTTCAGCACCAGTGGAAACGTGTAGGTGTGGCCGGCGGAGGTTTGTGTCGTGAAAGCTCCGAGGGCTGCACCTGTCTCCTGATAACGGTTGCCGTTGATGTCGCTGAACACGGCTGGCGCGTAGTAAGCGGAAACCAGCGCACCTCCGTTAGCACCTGCAACGACCACAGCCGTGACCGTGGCGTTGCCATTTTCCACCGCGCCAGTGCATGGGTTATTTATCACCTGGGAAAAGGTGAGAGTGAGGCTACCCCCGGAATCGGCGGCTGCCACCGGGCTTACCGCCATCAAAAGGCAGCCCGCCAAAGCGGCGGCGCAGCGCACGAGTCTTCCTACTCCTTGCTTCATTCGCATGCACAAATTCTCCTCGAAGGATAGATTGGAGCAGCACCAGGGGGAGGGTATTCTTGGCGAAAGCCGAGTCATGCTAGTCCAATTCGGGTGAGGCATGCAAGCCGGAGCAATCTTATCGGGAAGACCTGCCCGAGTGGACGTTGCTTGATCGCAAACGAGTGCTGCGCAAGATCGTGTCGGGGCACGGATCCCACCTCCGGGCTCCGATCCTGCGTGAATCAAGCTTGCCCGTAGGCACGCTTTGTTGTCCGTAGGTGGAGGTCAATCAGCAAAACGATTCTTGCATTCGTTCAACGTGAATTTGTGAATTCGACACGAAATACATAGGCATATTTCCCGACCGGCTGCTCGGGCAGGTGGAGATGCAGGCCATCGTCACCTTGCTCGAACGATACATTCGCTGCCGAACCCAAGAGTTGAATCGATTTCACACGGCTGCCAGCCTCGTTAGCGGGGGATAGCGCATGAATAATCGCTTCGTGTTTTCTCGGCCATCCTAATTCAATTGCATACAAAACGCCGTCCTTTTCAGTAAAGCGGAAGTCTTCGGCGGTATAAGGAGCCGACTCGGTATCGTGGAATGAACCGGCAGCGGCCTTAGTCGGACCTTCGCCAAATTGTTTCCAGGGGCGAGTTCCATATATTCCTTCTCCATTCGCGTTCAGCCACGCTCCAACTTCCAGAAGTATCTTTTGCACTTCCTCAGGGATTGTTCCGTCGGAACGCGGTCCGATGTTAAGCAGCAGATTTCCATTCTTGCTAACAATGTCCACCAGCTCATGAATAATGAATTCCGGGGTCTTGAACGTGTCGTTTTGGATGTATCCCCAGGACTTGTTGCTGATAGAGGTATCCGTCTGCCATGGAAGGGAGCGGATTTCAGCCAGTTGCCCGCGCTCCACGTCAAGAACAGCAGAGTGTTCTGCCATCGCGAAGTCTTTGTAGTTGATGACGCCAGGTTTGCCGGAGTATCCGGTTGAGGCGTTGTAGTAGAAGGCCGCGAAACGAGCAACAGCCTCGCGGATCGAAGGTTGCCCGATCCACCAATCAAAGTACATCACATCTGGATGGTACTTCTCTACGATCTCGGCTGAACGGGCAAGCCAGTCCTCGGTCCAGGCAGACGAAACAAAGGTAAAATCGTTCCCCAACGGACTACCGTCGTGATTCGCCAACCAGGTGTGGGCAGGCCCGTAGAAAGCAGCATAGTGCGCATCGTTGACGTCGGATTTAATTGCCCGACCACGGTCGAAGAAGAAATCGTGCTCAACGCGATGAGAAGAAGCGCCCAGATATAAACCTTCTGCCCGTACTGCCTTTGCGATGGCCCCGACCAAATCGCGGCGAGGGCCCATTTTTGCTGCTGTCCAATCCGACAGGCCACAGTCATACATCGCGAATCCGTCATGATGTTCAAACACGGGGACTACGTACTTCGCTCCGGCTGCCTTAAAAAGGTGAGCCCAAGCCGGCGGATCGAAGTGCTCCGCTTTGAACATGGGGATGAAGTCCTTATATCCAAACTTGTCTAGCGGGCCGTAGGTAGCGATGTGGTGCCTATACTCCTCGGAATCGGCCCTATACAGATTCCTGGGGTACCACTCGTTACCGAATGCGGGAACAGAGTAGACGCCCCAGTGGATGAAAATTCCGAACTTCGCATCCCGGTACCACTCAGGAACTCGGTATTTCTGCAGTGACTGCCAGTCGGGGCGAAATGGACCCTGTTGAATGGTGCCGTCTACCCGTTTCAGAATCGCAGAACGCTCAGAGTCGTACTTGCCACTTGCCTGCTTCCAGACTTGGTCTAGGAGCGCTGGGTTATCCGATGCCGTGGGAGCATCAGGGTCCGTATCGGGGAACACACCTGCTGAGTGCAATAAGAGCAGGCCCAAAACCAGCGATGTCGACTTTAGAAGTTTCATGACGATTACCAACTTGGAAGATTTAATCAGGCTGCCGGCGCATCCACCGGCAGCTCAACCGGCTCGACGACGATGGGTCGCAGCAGTTCCCCGATGTGCATGACGCGCATCCTTCTTTTCGATGTGTGGAGGAGGAGAGCGAGGAGAGAGTAACTTGTATCTCTAATTACCGTCCGTGTCAAGACGGCTGTACGCGATTCTGGGCGTCTTCTGGTTCCCGCGTGCCGCTACCTGCGCAACAGTCTCTCGAATACATCGGGTTGAAGGAGATCAAGAGAGGGCACAACGACATCGGCATCCAGATGTCTGCCGGTGTGATTGACCCCGATGCTTCGCATTCCGGCTCTACGTGCTCCTTCGATTCCAGCGGGCGCGTCTTCAACAACCACGCATCTCGCGGGCGGCGCACCGACTTTTGCAGCCGCAGTTAAGTAGACCTCAGGATCCGGCTTTCCCTTGCTGACGTCTTCGGCCGACACAATCGCCTGAAAACAGTGAGCCGCACTTATGGCGTCGAGCACTACCTCGACGTTTAGGCGCGGTGCGGCTGAGGCGATGGCCTGCAGCCATTGCTCGTCGTGGAGCCGCTGGATCCAGTGCGCAACACCGGGTAGAGGCGAGATTCCAACCTTCCGGACCAGGTCCCGGTACCGTTTCTCCTTGGCGTCCCCAATCTTCTCGATCAGTTCCGGAGTCGCTGTCGCCCCCAGCCATCCGGAGATGATCGTATCGTTGCGCTGCCCAAACGAAGAGAGAAACTGCTCGCGGGTGATGCTGTGACCCTGACCTGCCATGGTCTCTTGCCAGGCGATCCAGTGCAGCTCCTCCGAATCGATCAGCGTCCCGTCCATGTCCCAAAGTACTGCTCGATGCTTGCCCACAATTAAAGTTCTCCTTCTACTGACAACCTCTCTGGGCTTCTCAACAGGGAGGATGCGCAAGTCAGTTTTTTCTACTGGGCCGAGAGATCTGCAGTCATTATATTTGCGAGATGTGAGAACCGTGCTGGCCCGGTCTCTATTCTCATCATTCTCATCGTCCCTAAAGTGCGGATTTCACGTGCTGAATCGACACCATGTACTAACGACAACTTGAGGAACTGGGCTTAACAAGGTTATAAGGTGAGTACGGAATCGCAGAAAATCTGGGGTTAAGCGTCAGCCCCGCTCAGTTGAGCGTCAGCCCGCTCCCATCTTGTCTCTGGCTGAGGTTCTAGCAAAGTGCGAAACGTGTACGAATTGTTAAGAGAGAAAGAATCCGCTATGGAGCAGCTCCGCCGAGAGGTCGCGGCACTGCGCTCAGTGACTTCTTTGCTAACTGACGGATCGGATGCGAGCTCGAAGATTACGGGGCCGCCAGGCATTTGCAGGGAGGATGGCACTGAGACGGTCAGCCCACTAGGAGACGCGCTACATACGGTAGCGATGCTTCGTCCCGACGAGATCGACGAGTATCTCGTTAAACTCCGGGCTCGGCGAATCGAAGCCGCAGAAAGCGACTTCAGGAGATCAAAAACAATCTCCGGACAATTGAGACATGTCGCGGCATCGTGGCTGAGTGCCATGCGGTCATGATCCAGTGCACTGGATCAGCTGCGCGATAATCCAACCCGCCGTCCTGAACGCCGTTCAGGAGAGACAAAGCTTCCTTAAGCTCGTCAGCAGCGCTTACGGGTGATGACGGAGAGCGATTGGTCCGAGAACCTGCCGCGCTGGCCCTATTCGACACTGCCATCAACCACGTCGCCGAGCTTTGACCGGTAACCGGCTGCGACCGCCCGCCCCCCGACCCTGACATGCCACGGCGCCGCTCCGGTGGTTGCTTGTCCACATCATCGCGGAAACGTGGAATCCTCCGGCAATCAGAAGAGCCGGTCACTAGGAGTAAGCGTGCCTTTCATCGCCCCAGCAACGATGCTTCAATTGTGAACCGTGACGGCTGCCGTGGACGATATGCGAGCCTGCGGTTGGCGATGGCACTCGTGACTTTCATGCAAAAGCGGGGTAGCTTCGTCGGACTACAGTGCCCGGGTCGCGTTGCTTCCCTGCTTCAGGCAGGTTAGGGAGCTGCTTCTGAGGCGGAGCAACGGCGACAGTGCGGCGCGCGATACTGGCACCGTTGCGCGCTTCTTACGCCCGCCTGCGCGTGGGGGTTAAGGGGAAGTTGTGTCTCTAGGGCCACCGTAGCGGGCAAATCCTCGCATTCCCATCCGAGCGCAATTGAGGGATCCGGCCGGCCGCCGGCCGACCGCTTAGTAAATTCACGTAAAGCTGTGCAAAGAATTGTAGTAGTGCGTACGAAAGGACGACTTCCGGATTAAGATGCGCTGCGTAACTGAAGAACTGGTGGCCGAGCCGCAGAGAAGTATCGCCAAGACGATACTTTGATAAGAAATCGAGTTCTTCAACAGACTGGGAAGTCGCTCTTCTCAAGCGTGGAGCAAGTCTTCAGTTTTTCCGCGGCCTGCTGGGGGAGTCGGGACGGATCGTGCGCATGTGCAAGGTGGCTTGGTACGGGGGAATGCTGGTAAGCGTGGTTTTTGGCGGGATCACCGCTAGCGGGCAACAGAATGTGGGCGGGCCGCCGATGGTCGGGGCGCACCGGCACCAGCGGCCCTGGATTGTGCTGGGCGGGCCGAGCCCAGCGAGCCGGGTCGAGGAGGATGACGATGCGAAACGGTTCGAGCGAGTAATGGCCGATCAGGCAACGAGCGAGCAGGCCGGAGCTTACCGTTCGATGGTGAAAACGACCACGGAGGCAATGCAACAGATGCAGAGCCTGCAGGGGCGGCTCGAGAAGCGACGCAGCACTGCGGAGATCGTTGACAACGGACGCGCGCTGCATGAGCTGCTGAACAGCATAGGCTATCAGAACAAACGATTTGTGGAGGAGCTTACCAAACAGCAGCGTGTTGGGTTGAAAAACGTCGTGCTGAAATTGGAGAAAGCGGAGGCGGATCTGGCGAGGGAGGCAAACCTGCTGGATCAGAGGATGGAAGAAGTGAATCTCGATGTCACGCAACTGGGGTTTTCGGCGAAGAGCCTGAATCAGGCGCTCCGAACTTTTCATGAGCAGCAGATGGAGCTAGGCGATGACATGGGGATCGTAATAGAAGGAGATGGGCGGGATCTCAGCTTCGAGCTTGCGCCAGTGAAGAATTCGGTCGCGATCGGCGATCAGGCGGTGATGATCACACTTAGTGGAACGCTTTCGAAGATTGCGGCCGACGGGGGTGGAAGTGTATTTGAGCTGAGACTGACGGCGGATCTCTCGGACCTGCAACAGAACATGACGAATATCTTACGGTCGAAGCTGAACCACGGGGAGGGCTGTGGCGAGCGGATTGAAGTGCAGCAGGCAGCGTTGAGCGCGAAGGAGCCGGGGAGTTTAGCGCTGACCCAGCTGCACTATGAGTGGTGGTCGTGCCATCCAGGGGGAGGAGAGAATTTGATGGCCGAGAGCGCGGGCACGGTCGAGGTGAAGCTGACACCAGTGGTGGAGCAGGGGAATGGACTTCGGTTGGTGTCGGAGCTGGGGCGAGTGGACGCCGACGGAATGCTTCGCGAGCAGTTGCGGTCAGGCACACTGGCCGAGAAATTGCGGGACGAGGTGACCGAGGCGCTGCTGCCGGCAGTGCAGGCAATGATGTCGTTCAAGACGACGCTCCCGGCCGCGGCGCAAGACGATGCCACGCTGCAAAAGGCGGAGTTCCGGGAAGCTAGCGGCTTGCAAGCTGTGCTGGGCGGGAGAGTAAGGATCCCGGACCAAGAGGTGAAGCTACTGGCCAGTCAACTGAAGGGTTACGCGCGCCCTACCCAATAGGTGCGGGTGGAGGTTGCCATTGCCATTGGCTCCGTCACCCTTGGGAACAGGCTCGAAATCACGTCCGGTGCCACCACCGTTGACGTTCGGCACGTATGTCGTTGGAGCATAACATGTCCCCTTCTGTTCCTCTTAGAGAGCCTGGCGAGATGGTATGTGCCAGGCATGGGACTAAGCGCAAGGTTTTGAGTGTTCAGCTAGCTTTTGCGTTTGGCCTGCTTATGCAGCTTCGGTGTTTTCCCAAGCGCTCCTGAACGCGCGCTAGGCATACAGAGCGTCCTCAAGAGCTTCTTTTTCTTCACGAGTTCCAGCCGTGTAGAAGAGTGCTCGAGCACGCGCCAGAACCGCTTGCTCTGCCTTGGACTCTTCTGCAGGATAGCGTTCTTGTTTGTGTCGAGAATGGCGGCCCGGTACAGGGCCTTCCAATCCTCACGATCAGGGCTGGGGGGAAATGGTGCCTCCATGATTCAACTCCAACGGGGTATTAGCCATATCCTGATTCCCTTGCCTCCAGATTTCAGATCAAGAATACAGATGTCGTAGACCGGTTTGGGTGATAGCCGGGTGTCTTGAATGGAGGGATGCTTTCTAGGCCGGAGACCGAACAAACTCCAGTGGACGAAACTAAGAGATATTCGGCACCTCTCTCTGGTATGCAGGGTGCATGGGTTCTGGTTAGCTGCGCCAGATTATTCCGGCACGTTCGCGGCGACTACTGTATGTTGATCATGTCAATCGGCGCGGGGATACCTTCCGCGCCGTGTTTGTGACGGTGACTTGCGAGGGATCGTTGCCAAGTGAAAGCGCGGGGCGTACATTTCGGACGAGGACCGCATGTCTTGGTTGAAGATCAAGAATGGTCACTATAGCCAGGCCCTTGGGCGCGAAAGGCTCTTCGAGAAGCGTTCTGCGTAATTGAGGTGGTTGGCCTGCACGAGAGTGCCGCATCTTAGGAGGGAAGGATGGCGGCGTGCTTTACTCCGCAGAATGGGATTGCGGCAAGTGTGGACTGCGACTCAGAGGGTTCTTCAAAGAGACGGACGTTTTTGGCGCCTCACTTCGTAGACCACGCGGTTGATTGCCCGGGATGTGGGGAAACATCGGAAGACTTGGTAGCAAAGCCTTACCGCCTGGATAAGCAGATTGCCAAACACAAATGGGAAACCGTCTGGGAGAAGATGGTTTAAGAGGTGGAACCCTAACCGCAGCAGATCAGAGGTTGACGATGCCAACGTACAAAGGCATCCGTTGCGTCAAATGTGACAGCGTAATTCTCGCCCACATGCCCTGGGTGCAAGTTCCTCCGTCCGGGGACATGAGTCTTCGCAAACTCGACTGTCCAGAATGCCGGCAGACCACTGTCACCATGATCGCGGCCGGGGGACTCAAGAAATATTCGATGCCGGAAGCCGCCTACGAACGTGGATATGCAAAGAAGGGAGAATGGCAGGAGGGCTGACTTGGCTGGAGACACGCAGCGGGTTGTTGGACAGCAGTAGTAGTCCCTTGGACCGTTTCACGTGTGCCCCGCCGACGCGGGAATCCCAGCAGCACGGCGACGGAGCGGCTTAGCGTAACCTCTCGAGTTCGCATCCAGCTCGACCCTGTTGGTGCGGTAAGGACCGTGATGCAATTCGTACCAGAAGCAGCGAAGCAGATCATTGTTGCACCCTTACTTCATCATGGTATAGATCACAATGCCCTTTATACTTCCTTCCATCGATCTCCTCTACGAACATGCCTGTACTACGACGAATATTGAGAAAATGTTTTCCTCCCATCGTCGATTCTATCAATTCTATTCTGCTGTCATTAACATTCACACTACAAATCGTCACCTCCCAAGTAGAGCAGTTGCTATAAAACGTTTGCGATGATGGTGGAGGAGGATTCTGATCTATCTCGTAAGATATCCAACCATACGTATCCGAACCGTGTGGGTCGAACTGTCGGGCAGTGTCTAGATTTGTCCAATTGATGTATGGATTAGATGATAATTGTTGGTGTTCTATACCATCCTGAAAAAATATGAGGCCAAATCTGCCCTTTGATCTCAACCCATATTTGTCCAAGACCCACTGTCTCGGGGTATCCCAAGAGATGATGAGAAACCGATTGTCAGTCGAAACAAAGCAAACATATGCGTCATTCTTGAGCCTATCGACTATTTGTGCATCGTGACGGGAAAGCATATTTTCAAACGTAGTGCGAGATTCCTGTCCCATCATGGCATTCACCAGGAGAGACAACAACATTGCCGTTAGAAGTGAATAACGATTCATAGATTCTGCTCGCATTCTCTTAGGGCACACGCGGTCTCAGCTACTGCCCTGCGGGAACGTAGACACTGTTGGGCGCCACTAATTCGGCGTTGGAAACTTCGGTTGCGAGCCGCACGCGCCGCATGCCGGCTTTCTTCTCCGGTTTGGCCAGGAATGTCAGTAAGTACTGACGGGTCAGCCGTTGCGCTAGATCATTCAGGTACGGCACGAAAGCTACGGGCGGGCCATAGAAGCCGATGTAATACCCCTCGCCTCCTGTTTCCTCCACTAACTGGGAGAGATAATACTGCCCCCAGTAGGCGCTCCAGTAGCTGTGGCCGAAGTGACCCACACCTGGAGTGTAGATGGCAAAGACCATAACGCCGGCGCGTTGGGCTTGTTCGATGACCTCGGACACGTAGGGATCGTCCGAGCCGTTTCCGTAGTAGCGATCGAGGCCGTCTGTGGCCATCAAGACTTCCCGGCGCGGGCTGCCTTCAGGCCAGCGCTTGATGAGGTCGCCCAAAGAGAAATACGGGCTGCCATTTACGCCGGGAACTCCCAGAGGAAGGCGCAGCGCCTTGGAAGACAGCGCATGGTCAGTGGTAAGATCCTGGGCGATTTGTGCGATACCATTTTGCATGTAGGCGATGCCGATCCGAGTGGTCGTGGGCTGGGTGTTGATGAACTGGCGGATGTCCTCGAGTTGTGAGCCCAGGCTAAGGGTCGAGGCATCGTCAAGCAGGATGAACAGATCCAGTCCGGCACGATCGCCTTGCGCAGCGACCCAATCGGTGACGGTGTCGCGATCCCGTCCTTCAAACACCATCACGTCCGCCTTGTCAATCACAGGCATCTGCGCGCCGTGACGAGTTTCGACAGTGACAACCATGTGTACTGGAACGCCGGGCAGAGACGAAACCTGTTGCGCCGTGGCGATACCAGCCAGGCCCGCACAAGCCACGACTGCAGAAACCAGGCGAAAAACGAATCTGAAATTCATAAGCCTCCATTCCGTGACGGTGAGCAGGCGTCCCCGGTCAAGCCTCCTCCTTCATCTCCAGCTCCCAGGAGGCATTCTGCAGATCCTCAATTTGCTCCTTTAGCCTCTCGATGTCATGTTGTAGCAGTTTGACGTGTCGGTCGGACATGGACAGCAGGTGCTCCAACTGCTCAATTTCCACATCCCGGTCATGCCAACCTGCTTGATAGGCTCCATGCAGAGCCTGTACGCCGCACACCGGGTCCGCGGCGACTGGGACTCCACTTGCCTCACCTTCTCAACAACCTTCTCAACCGGTGCCTTTTTCTCCTCCAGTCGGTTCCGGCAATGCATGGTTGCCCGCAGGAGTACGAGTTGGCAGGAGTGGCATTTTGTCATTGGTCGCCTGCAGCCTTTGACATGCCACAGCAGATCCGACGCAACCATTACTGAATAACGTTTGACAAGTTCAGCGAAGGATGCGGCTTCGCCCCGATTCATCGTCTTTCCTCTACGCAGTGTTGAGGCAGGGGGTCTGGGGGCCCGGCATTTGGAGCGATCGAGTGTACTCCGTGCTCCCGAACCTGCCAATAGCCCAGAAGCGTTGCCCCAGAAGCGTTGGAAAATGCCGGGCCCCGGAAGGTCACCTCCACGCCCAAGAAGCCCCATCCGCTCGTGATCGCCTTCGTCCCAGACGACAGCGTTCTGGAATAGCCGGCAACCCTGGCCCGCGCGAGTACCCGTCCGTTACGTTCCCTACACACCGACGTAACTTCGAGTTCTTCCCGATCAGCGATAGCATTCCCCAAGCATTCCGTTCGCCCGTTGATGGATTGCGTTCCGGAGGTCCATCCATGCAGAAATTGTGCCGAACCCTGCTACTCTGCTCCGCCACCGTGGCCTCGTTCGCCTGGCTCGCGGACGCGCAGGATGCGCAAGACGTGCCTTCATTGGGCGATGTCGCGCGTCAGGCCCGCCAGCAGAAACAGAAAGATACCCAGAATAAGGACACGCAGGCGAAGAAGCCCAAAGTCATGAACGATGACAACATCGTCCGCTCCTTGCCCGACGAGACGGCCAACACGTCCGGCAACGATCACGCGGCAGACCCAGCAGCGCTCGCCGCAGCTCCGAGCGGAAAGCTCTCCGCCGACGAGTGGAAGTCCCGCATCGAGACCCAGCGCGATGCTGTCACTTCCCTGCAGCACAACATCGACCAGCTCGACAAATCCATCCAGTTTGCTCCCGGCAACTGTGTCGCCGGCTGCGTGGAGTGGAATAAGCACCAGAAGGAAAAGCAGCAGGAAGTCGAGAATATGAAAGAGCAGCTGAAGGCTCAGCAGAAAGCCCTCGAAGACATGCAGGAAGCCGCTCGCCAGCAAGGCTACGGCAGCTCTGTCACCGATCCGTAGTCAATTCGATCAGTTTGCCCGCCGCCCGAGGCCCCCTAAGCCTCGGGCAACCGCGCGACCCTGCGCTATCACTATAGGGCATCCGGTTACTCCCAAAGTAGAATTGGCACATGAAGCCCGCGCAGCTCAAACCACTCATCCCACCCGAACTTCTCAACCAAATCGACATGCGGGTCGGCACGATTCTATCCGTGAACGATGTTGCTGATTCTGAAAAGTTGGTCGCACTCGAAGTCAACTTCGGCGACCACAAGCGCACGGTGCTTGTCGGAATGAAAAGAGAGCGTGCCGACCCTCGCGAAATTCAAGGCAAGCAAGCTCTGTTTGTTGTAAATCTTACGCCAAGGAAAATGGCAGGAATGGTTTCCGAAGGCATGCTATTCGACATCGGCCACTTGGATGGAATCACTCCGGTGCTGGCGATCCCCGAAGCGCATGTGCCGGACGGAACCAGAGCAGGATAGTTCTCACCCACGCTCCTCCTTAATCGGGCAATGACCGGATCACGAATACGCGATGGGCGTTTTATTGCCTTGCCACTGATCGTTCCAAACTCACCGAGAAAACGGTTTCGGAACGTAGGAGAAATCGACGAGGCCGTCGCGGTAGTCGATTTTGACGTCGAGGTAGTGCAGCACCGCAAAACCCAGGATGCCGGAAACTTCTGTACCAAACCTGTCGCTCATGTGAGTAAGGTCGAAGGTGACCAGGTCAAGATTCTCTTGCCTCACATGGCCGAAGAGGAGAGTAACCTTGTCGGCACTATAGACTTTCTTCACGGAACCACTGATGCCTTTTATGGTGGTGGAAGAATCGCCGTGGACCTTGGTGATTTCACTGGCTGCAGCGGGCGTGATCTGGTTCATGGCCGCGCCGCTGTCAAGGAGAAAGAGTCTGGCGGAGGAGTTAGCGGGACCGATGGAAGTGGGCACCAGCAAGGCATGTCCGAAGCGGAAGACTACAGCGTAGGATTTCATTTCTGGGGCGATGTAACGATCGTAGGGTCCGGAGCGGGTGGGAGCGGCGGCGGGCTTCGACGCAGTCGTAGCGGAAGGCTGGGATTCAGATTCCCCGTCTTTTTCGTCGGCATCCTCTTCATTGGTCTTCAGAGCAAGGGGCGCAGCGGTTTCGGCGGGCCGCTTAGGCAGTTGGCGCAAACGCAGGGTCTCGTTAGGAAAGTCGAGATCCACGAGGAAGCCGGAGAAGACGTCAGGCCCGATCAGGCCATCCTCGCCAACCACCGAGCGCGCTTCGATGACCTGCACGGGACAGTTCTGAAATTCCAAGTCTCCGACTTTTAGGGAATTGGCGAGAGCCATGTAGCCGGACTTATTGCCTTTGTCGCCGATGCCATCAAATTCAACGGAAGACAAGCGGGTGACGCCAGCCTTCTCAGCGAGGCTGCGATTGATCATGATCCCTGAGGCACCGGTATCGAGCAGAAGCTTAGATTTTTCATTATTAACAGTGACGGCAAGGCCGTAGCCGCGTATGTGATTGGGATCGATGAGCAACCGGACGAGTGGTGTTTCGGTGGTTTCGGTCTTACCGATGAGGTGGCATGTGCCGCGAGGATCTTTCTGGCGAGCGATCAGATATTCCAGGTAGTGGCGCATCGCGGTGCGGGTTTCTTCGTCTTCGTTGTTTTCGCCGTCCAAATACTCCTGGAGAAACTTGATGCGTTCGGAGAGGCTGAGTTTGCCAACCCAGACACGGCGAATCTCGGGATCGGCGGGATCGAGTTGATGCGCCTTCTCGATCATGTCCTGGCCGCTCTTGTACATGGAAACGGCCCAGCGAACCCGGGCGAGCCCCAGGTAGGCACGAGCTTCTGGGTGCCCGGAATTGATGACGGTGACCCATTCCTGCTCTGCGGCACTGATCTTGCCTTGGCGAAACTCCACTTCGCCGAGAGCGACGTGGAGGGACGGCCCTTCGGCGAGTTGCAGACCTTGCTTCACGGTTTCATCGGCCTGCGCCACGTCTTTCTTCTTGAGGTAGGCGCGGGCCATCCCTGCATAGGCATCCGAGGACTTTGGATTCTCTTGGAGAATCTGCTGATATTTCTGAATGGCGGCGTCGAACTCTCCTTTGCGGTAGAAAGCCAAGGCGTCGGCGAGGGGACCTGCGGGTGGGGCGCCAGCCGGTAGTGGGGCGGCGGCAGGCGATGACTGGGGACTAGGGGGCGCGGCAGGGGCAGCGGATTGCGCGCTGATGGCAAAGAATTGGGAAGCGATGAAAGCAACAAACAGTGTTACACGCAGGGTTTGAAGCATATTCAGTTCCTTCACTTTGACATACTGGAACCGCGACTCTTGGCTGCGCCACACACGCGATTGGCCCTCCGAACACCACGCCCGGTTACGAAGTGGGTTTTCCTGCCGCCTGGATCTCACGGGCCCGGTTTATCAGCTTTTTCAGTTTGCCCTCAACCGAAGGATCACCGATGCGTTGATCCTGCAGGACACCATCGGCATCGATCGTGAAAGTATTCGGGATGGCTCGGACGTCAAACAGCCTAGCGATTGGCCCAGTAAAGCCGCCATCGCGATACTGAGGCCAGGTCATCTCGTTCTTCACGATAAAATTCCTCCATTTCTGCTCGTCGTCGTCCAGGCTTACACTCAACACAACTAGCGGCTGGCCCTCAAACTTCTTGACAATCTGCCGCATGTGCGGCAGCGCCTCGCGGCAGGGGGCACACCACGTCGCCCAGAAATCGATTAGCACGACTTTGCCTTTGAGTTCGTCCATGGAGATACGTTGGCCGTCGGTCGTAGTAACGGTGAATGCCGGCACCATCCTGGCGCGGGCCAGCTCCGGCTCCTCGATGTAGCGCTGTGCCCTTTGCCGGCGTGGGTCGTCCGCCGGCCTTGCCTCGACGAATTGCTCGAAGCGAGCTTTAGCGGCGTGATCCTGGTTCAGGCGGGCCAGCGCCTGACCATCGGCGAATATCGCATCAGGAAAATTGGGAGCCGATACCAGCGCCTTAGAAAATTCGTCGTGCGCACGCTCGAGGAGTTCGCTTTTCCTTTTCTGTATGCCTTCGTTGTAGTAGACGATGCCGAGTTGGTAGTGGGCGAGGGCGACATCCTTGTCGCCGTTCGCTTGGGCCAGGAGTTCCTCCGCCCCCGTCTCGGCGGTCTTCCAGTCACCCAATTCAACGCCGTATTTGACCATCTTCTGCTGGCAGGGCGTGCAGTGCCCGCCATCCTGCTTGTCGGCTTTCTTGAAGCCATCGAGAGCAGCGCCGACCATGTGCTGGCGCAGGTTGCTTTCGGCGTCTTTGTAGGTTTTCTGCGCCTGTTCGTTGATCGGATGCTCAGCTTGATCCTGGGCCAGCGACGAAGCGACGAGCCCAGCGAGGAACACTATCCTGATCGCGTGTCGCATACCACCTCTCTCGACCGGTGTGAGGCCAGACATCTACCGGAGCCCTGAGCCATGACCCGGGCTGAGCCACAGGACAGATCCCAGCAGGGCAAGGAGTGCCAGGAAATAGACAGTTGTTACTCGGCCCGGTTGAGAAGGAAAGTCCTTCGTAAAGAGCCGGTAGGTCGCCCCCGCGGCTACCAGGAAGAACAAATTCTGACCAAGCAACAACCACAGGCCCAGTCCCGCCGTGATGAGAACCAGGCGCTCGGCCTTGCTCATGGCACTTGCGGCCTGGCCGCCATCGAGCACCCAGACCGGAATCAGGTTGAGGATATTGAGCCAGGCGCTCGCTCTCGCTAACGCTCCCCAGACCGGCTCGGCAGTGTTCCGCCAGATCAGGAGACAGGCAATCGTGGCTAGTAACCCGGCAAACGGACCCGCCAGGGCGATAGCGGCACGCGTCTCGAGTGGCACGCCCAGCGCTTGCCAACGCACATACGCACCCAGCCCGGGTAGGAAGACAGGCATGTCCGCTGGGAGGCCGCGGCGCTTAACGTCGATCAGATGTCCAAGTTCATGAATGAGGATTAATACGGCAAAGCCGATGCCGAAAGACGGGCCGTACAGACTCCAATAAATACCCATGAAGGCCGCAAAGCTCAGCAAAAATTTCAATTTGAACACCGCGCCGAACAGCGCCTTGCTTTTAACGAGCAGGACCGCGATTGGGCCGACGGGACCTAAGCGTTGGGCCCACTTGTTGTCCGGTTTGGGGACGCGGCCGGTTTTGGTGGTTTGTTCAAGTCCTTGCGTGTGCTGCTCGATCCAGTCCGCCTGCTTGGAATGCGGTGGCAACAGTAGCAGAGCCTGCGTCCATAGCTCGCGAGCCTCAGCCAGACGCTGCTGCCCTTCGAACTGTCCTGCCTGAGCGGATAGACGGTGGAGCTCTTCGCCGTGAACCAGAGTCCGGCAGTGCGGGCAAGCTAGCTCTCCGGGGCTGAGCTGCTGCCCGCATTGGCGGCAGAGGGCAGGCACTAAGCTATCTGGCAAGGCCATGCAGCGTCCTTGAACTACGAGCTTACAGATTGATTCGCAAATGGACCTGAGATCTCGGGAATCTTCGCCGCGGTCAGTCGCCAGGCAATTTGAACTCCCACGAACAGAATGATTAGGCCGATGATCCCGTGCATAGGATCCTGCAGCTCTAAGAAGGGCGAAGCTAATCCGATCAGAGCGAGCATACCGAGAGCCGCCATAGCGGCGCCGGTGCTGATACGAGGGCGTTGTCCCTGAGGGCCTTGTTGTTTTCCGTCGGCGATGCTCTGATGCTGCTGCACCGACGAATGCTTGGGCGCCATGGAGATGAAAATAGGAATGGCGGACAGCGAAACTGCGCAATAGGTCAGCAGAACAGCCGCGACTTGATACCGCCGTCCGCCGATTCCACGAGAGCCTGCCATCATCGCCTTGCCGACGAGGTATCCAACGGCCAAAGACAGATAGCCGATTGTCCAACCGGTCATGATTACGACACTGGAATAAAGCACCAAACCGAGGACCGCTGCACCGCAGCCGAAGAGCACAGCACGCACGTAAGCTGGGTGCGTATCCTTAGGCAAGCTAGACCGAACCTGGGCTGCACAAGTGGGGCAGAACAAGGCGCCATTGACTTGGTAGTAGGAATCGGCAATCGGCTGACTGCACTCGGCGCAACCCTCTGAGCCGGATTCTCCTAAATACTCGGCTTTGTCAAATTGCGGAGTGACGGCCGTCCCATTCCCAAACGTGATGGTTGACGATCGTTTCTGTTGGAGTGATTGACTCGGTGAGACGATTGGTCGAAGCCTTGCCCCACAGGTCTTGCAAAAGATCAATTCAACATCGGCAGGAGCAGCACATTGCGGGCAGAGACCCGGGTTCATCGTGGCCTATGGGATCGACTTCCAGTCGTGCCGAATCTTGCTCTTGAAATACAAGGAAGTCAAGTTACGACGGCGTGGCCGGCGTGGCCCGAGCCGAGCCCCCATTCCGGGCGTCCCAGCCATCTCCACCTCGGCCGTGTCAAAAGCTTGGGGTCGAAGGTTTCCTGGCTCAAGCTCCGGTTCCGGGGAGTTTGGTCAGGCGAATACCGCTCTGGGCTGTATTGGGTTGCGTTTGGGTTGAACAATTTTGCGCACAAAATGGAGCGATACGGGTAGTGTTTTCAGTTGCTTAGGTTTCGTAGAAGCCAACCCATGAGTTAGCGGGAGCCGTGGAGACGCCTTCAGTCAGCACTTAGTCAGCGATTGGCCGGTGCGGCCAGCGGATTACCACGGTTACGCTGTGCGCGTACAGCTGAAAAGTCTTGCACCCGTCCGAATGTCGCAGCAAAGCTTGCACGGTTTTCGGATCCGTTTTGCTGCGCACAGGAACGACGGAAGTGAAGGGCGTAGATTGTGGAACCCAAAGCGGCGGGGATCATCTTGTACAATCTCACCGTTTTCATCGAGGGGCGACGAGAGAATGCCTGTTTTCGCGGCCGCTAGGCGAACATAGCATTTCACGAGCATGTTCGAAACGCGCGGCTCCTTACCTTCGAGCTTCCAGGAGGGGAAAACCCAATCCGTCGGCTTCGAGTAGGGCGTCTCGTGCTATCCGAAAGGCCGAACTGCCAGACCTTCAGTTGCCCATTCCCCAGCGGGGGAGCAGGAACCGCTCCCTGCCGCTGCCAATTCCAGCAGTTGCCGCGGCCGAAGGCAGAGAAACTCCGCCGCCCGGTTTGCGTCAAGAGCGTGGAAAGTTAGGTGTCGCCCCCCCGAGTCCCCATGCACTAACTGGATGGTTAGCGATTCCAAGCCGATGGGATAGAGATTTGGGAGGTCAGGCAGCCAAAGGGCGCATCGCGGGTGTTGGGGTCGTGTCTCTAATCCCTTTTGGAGTATGCACTTCCACAAATTCGGGCACCTCGGTGAATGTAATCTGAGCCTTTGGCAGGCTGTTTGCCCTTCCTAGGAAGCAACGGCAGGTGATGTGGGTTTCTCAGGAAAGCCGCCCCTCCCTTTCCGAAAAATTGAAGGAGGAGATATGAAAAGGCTAGCTCTATCTGCGATCGTTTTGGGCGTGATGCTGACAACGGCAGCCGCCTATGCACAGACTGCCACGCTGCGGGTCAGTGTGCCCTTCAATTTCGTGATCGGCAACCAGAGTTTCCCGGCAGGTACGTACGACTTTCAGAGATTGCTGGGCACACCAAAGGCGACTGATGTAATCGGCATGGTTGCGGTACGCCGGGTGGACGCATACGGGTACAAGGTGATCGTCACGCACCTGGAAGCTGCCAAAGCGCAGGGGGATTCGAGGTTGATCTTCCAGCGTGCTGCCGGCCAGCGTTACTTGTCGGAACTTTGCATAGCGGGCGACCGTTTAAGGCAGAAGTTCGCCTCGTCGCTTCCCACCGCGGCCGAGGTCGCGAACAGCCCTGAGTCGTCCGAGGAAATTCTGGCACAACTGCTCGTGCCACGCAGCAGGCGGTGAGCGCAAGCCTGTCGAAACGGTCCTTTGTGCTCACAACATCGCGAGGGAACACCTCCGAGTCACTGCGCATGCCACTCGGAATGCGGGCGACCAGCGGGAACATACGAGAGGCACAGCGTCGAAGTGCCTGTCGAGTGGAACGTGTTCCAGAGATGACCGCCGGTACAAGACCAGCGGTGTTCCTTGCGGGGGAACCAGCTACACAGCCGTTTCGAGGCACAGCCCGAGTACTGGCAGGGTGGAGCGTAACTGTGAATGGGGTGGGGATCGCCGTGCCGGTAATCGGCGGCGAAGTTCGTTGCATGCGTTCGTGGTGTTGGCCTGCACATTGCGCCGGAACGATGCCGGTGGTCTCAAGAAACAAATGCGATGACACTGATTACGTTGCTGGCATAATGTTTGGCTCATGAGCTCACGCCGTCTTTCGCATTACGTCTTGCCGGCACTATTCCTGGTAATGGTGTCCGGTGCCTTTGCGCAGGACTTTAAGAAGCAGGTTATCTACCAGATCATCACTGATCGCTTTGTGAACGGCACTACGGCCAATGACAACCCGCCACAAAGCACCGGATTGTTCGATGCAACCAAGACCAACTGGCTCCTTTATTGGGGCGGCGATTTCACCGGTATCCAGCAGAAGTTGGGTTATCTAAAAGGTATGGGCGTAACGGCGATTTGGGTCTCACCGCCAGTGGATAACGTAAACCTGAAGATTCTCGATGAGCAAGGCAATCCCACTTCGCCATACCACGGTTACAGCGCGCGCGACTTCAAGCGGATTGAGGAGCACTACGGCGACACGGCCAACCTCTGGACCGAGTTCGACAACCTAGTTGCGGCTGCACACCAGAATGGGATCAAGATCATCGTTGACTTCGCTGCAAACCACACTAGCCCGGAGAAAAAAGGCGAAAAGGGAGCGCTGTACGATAATGGGACGCTTCTCGCGGCCTATGACAATGATCCACAGGGCATCTTCCACCACACTTCCGACCTGACGGGCGCCGACTATGAAGATCGTTATAAGGTTCAGTACTACAGCCTCTTGTCACTTGCGGACCTGAACCAGGAGAATCCCACGGTTGACTCTTACCTCAAATCCGCACTGCGCCAGCTACAGCAACACGGTGTGGATGCCTTCAGGATGGACGCGGTGAAACATGTGACCTGGGGATGGGAATACAGTGAGGTGAACTCGATCTTCAGCGATGGCCCCAGCTTTGTCTTCGGGGAGTGGATGGGCGGTCGCGATGACTCGCTGTATCACGACGCCTACAAATTCGCCAACACGAGCGGCATGTCGCTGCTCGATTATCCCCTCTACTACGCGATCACCGATGTGTTCGCCAAGAACAGCCCGTTTCCTGAGATCGACAACACACTATCCGCGGAGAGTCGCGAATTTAGTTGGCCAAATGACCTCGTCACTTTCATCGACAACCATGACAAGCCTCGTCTCCTCAGTATCAGCAACAACCCCGCGCGCCTGGATGAGGCAACCGTGTTCTTGCTAACCTGCCGAGGCATTCCGGTCATCTACTACGGCGACGAGCAGTACCTGCACAATGACACGAATAACGGAACAGAAAACGGCGGCGACCCCTATAACCGCCCCTGGATGTCGGCATTCGATACCACCACCACCGGCTACAAGCTGGTGGGCAAACTCGCTGGCCTGCGGCAGACCAACGCAGCGTTAGGATACGGCAGCATGCAGCAGCGATGGATCAGTAACGACGTGTACATATACGAACGTAAATTCTTCGATGACTTGGTACTGACGGCTATCAACAAGAGTGACACCACTTCCTATAGCATAGGTGGGCTGTTCACGGCGCTGCCGGCAGGCATGTATTCGGACTATCTCGGCGGGCTCATAGGCGGCTTCAGCATCGCGGTAAATGACGGGCATGGGAACAATCCGGTCACCACTTTCACGCTGCCGGCGCATACGGTCGCAGTATGGCAGAGTACGGCGGCTGCCACATCACCCGAGGCTGGCTCACTCGGGCCGACTGTGGGCCAGACAGGAATGAAAGTCACAATTGCCGGGAAAGGCTTGGGCGCTACACCTGGCGTGGTTCTATTCGGTCTCACACCTGCGACGATCCATTCGTGGTCCGACACCACCGTTACGTTCGACGTGCCGCCGGTGAGCAGCGGAAGGTACAACGTACAATTGAAAACTTCACTGGGAGCCACAGCGAACACACTTTCGTTTACCGTGCTCACGGCCAAGCTCATCCCGGTGACCTTCACGGTGAAGAATGCTATTCCGACTAATTTTGGTGACAATATTTTTCTGACCGGGAGCACCGTTGAACTGGGCGGTTGGGGCACGACTTTCGACACCGCGGTCGGGCCGATGCTCACCCCGAATTATCCCGACTGGTTTATCAATGCCTCAGTGCCAGGCGGAAGCACGATCCAGTTTAAGTTCATCAGGATTGCCGCCAATGGCGACGTCACCTGGGAGGGCGGTGCGAACCACACCTACACAGTCCCAACGAGCGGTACTGGGTTCGTGAATGTGAGTTGGCAGAAGTAACCGCGTCGTCATTGTGCGATGTGCGACACTGAGGACGCGGTGTCTGCGTTCCCGTGCCGCGTCCCGGCTTTAATCTTGCAAGCGACAGAATACTCCCAGTGCATCGCCGACCCTCTGCTCTTGGAATCCCATGTCTAGCAGCATGTCGGAGTGCCCTCTTTTGGCGAAGCGATTAAATATACGACAGATGCTAACTCTGGATTTCGCGTTCTCCAACACGGTGCGGGCCGTGGCTGGCGGCAGGTAATACACTGAGTCAATCATCAATAGGGCGTAGGGCGTGAATCCGAGCGCGGAGCGCATGTTGCCAATTCTCCACTCGCCTTGCGGGCAGCGCGTCTTTGCGACGGTCAAGGCTGCATCGGACAGGTCAATGCCAATATAGCGGCCCACCCAGCCACGCCGAAACACCTCTTGAGCGAAGACTCCGGTCCCGCATCCCAATTCAACTATGGTTGCGCCGCTGGGTACGTGATCCAGTACAAGGGAAGCACAAACAGGGCAGGGCTCAACTTTTACGGCAAGGTGCTGCCATTCATAGTTCCACGCGAATTTCTGAAGAATAGGCACATTTACGCGCCTCGCTACCGCCCGAAGTTTTTCCAGTGGCGATCTCATTTTGACTAAGTATCGGTTCGCCAGCACGACTACCCGCGGATATTCACGAGTACGCCCATCATATCCAAAGAAACGCAAAACCAAGGGGGCGACAAAACGTGCGGCGATGCAAGGGCCGCCTCTTCTTAGGCTGTCGGCGAGGGCGTCGGAACGCAGGTGCACGACCGTCTTGGCCCATTGATCCTCACAGCGTCGCCCCATCGGCTTGTCCTGCATGGCCAAGTAGCCCACCGCTCCGAAGAACCGTGAATCCACCTAAAAGCCAAGAGAGCGGATTAAGGCCGAACCTAACCGGAGACCACCACAGCGATGCCGATGTTCTAGCTGGAGGTATGATGATACCAGAGAAGATTGACTCTGATTTCCTAGTAGAACCCACTAACTCGAGAAGTCAGACTCGATAGCAACCTCACGGCCCCTTATTGCAACACGCGGCTCGCAGGGGAGTTGCACTTCCCTGCTCAACTTCGACGGGTTTGCCCCAGCCCGGTCGTGCAGCTGATTTTGACCACCCCACGGAGCCCTCACGGCGGTCGCGGAAAGACTGGGGTAACGCTGGCAAGGCTCAATAACGAACGCTCCCGAACCCCCACCCACATCGAGCAGCCTTCCGAAATCCCAGCCGGAATAGAGCCTCCGGTGGAACATGCTGACAACGCCGCCAGAATGGTAGCGTGCCAGTGGGAAAAGCTGTCCTGCTTCTCGGCCGCACTGCCGGCCGCAACTGGCCGGCGGGCCGAAGTTCTGCTTTAAAACCAAATTGGTAATGACACTACCTGTTGGCGGGTTGGGAACCCCTCCGTTGAAGTGTGGCGACAGCTGTGCCATAGTGGCCGCATGAGGTGCATCGCAGTTGGGATTCTTCTGGTAGTTGCGTTCTCACTGGCAGAGGAACCTAGGGTCATCGACACAGTCAAATTGGGGTCCTCGCAAACGGTAGACCTCAAGGACGGCAAAGGCAGCGTCAAGCTCATCTCGATGATGGGCCGATCTGCGAGGTATGTCCTGAAGGGCAACGAGGGCGAGCAGAACCCAGAGATCAGTGAGGAATACTTTCTTGTTCCGGCTCCCGCTCGGGTTTATGAATGCGAGAACGTTGCCATGATTCCCCGCTACAAATCGCCGCCCGGTCCATCCCATTATCGCGGCGTCTATTGCCTGGTAGGCACTTATCCTAAGGATTAGCAGTGGCCGATGCAAGATCCTCAGGTCAGGTCCGCGGCAACGTGCATTGGACGCACAGCGGCCAGGAAAGCGATTCCCGCACCACCCGACCTCCGAGTACAAGGCTTTAGAAACCGTCTAGTGCAACCATTCAGGCATTCCAGCGGTGAGTCTGGACCAAGGATGCAGCCATCGGATTCATTTTCCCGAACCCCAGCCTCACTTACCAGTTATTCCGAACCGTATAAAGTCCAAACTTATCAATACCTTGAAGTTGGACGCTGCGCATGGCAGGGAGACACGCACGGCTCAATAGGCCGCACGCCTAGTGTTCTCCTCTCCGCAAACATTTGCACTTTCTCCCGTCGGTAGTATCGGCTCTCGGGGTGTCCCCCTTCCATCACAACCGTTAGATAGCTGGATGCTTGGTGCGAGCACTCTTTATAATTACAGCCCCCCAGCCGGACGCAAAGGGTGACGACCAATGCTCAAGCGTCACATCGTGCCAGTATGTCGTAACCTGAGGCGTCTCCACAGCATGAACTGAGAGAGCTAAGGGATGGAACTGGAAATGTCTTTGTACCGCTGGGCCATCGTTGTCCGAGACCAATCTGGCCGTCGGCATTTTCTCGGCAGTGGCGAGGCAGCCCTCTTCAAGACAAAGCAGGAAGCGGAGTTGGCTCTCGCTCGCGACAATCTCCCTGGTCGAGTAGTGCTGGTATTCCTTACCATAACGGAGGTCTTGCCCGATAAGCCGGTCAGACCCGATGAATACACACTGCTTTTGCCTCGTGAGCACAGATTGCTTGCGGAGGGCCTGCGTAAGCAAATGGAGAATGAATACAGAAAGTCAGGCCTCTCTTGGGAGGACTTCGATAAAAGGGCAGATGCGGACCTACGCGCCACGATCAGGGGGTTGCGAGATAGCGGACCTTTACAGTAACTGCATTCCCAGCCAGTCATTTACCAACTTCTGTTGGGGAATCGAAGGCGGCGAATTGCGGAGAAAACTGAAAGCGGTCCTGCGAGATGCGGTCTTCGGCTTTGCGGCGCTACTAACCTTCATCGCAACCGTTGTCCACCTGGTGGCGATGTGGGTTTGGGACAAGATTCGTGGAAGATAACTGCCTCTGAGCCCTGTTTGCATCAACAAACTCCTCGCATAGGGGCGTTGGCCTTTGCTATGCTCTGAGTCGCAAGCCACGCTTCAAGCTCAACTGCTGCTGGCAAATTGCCGTGAAACCTGTCGCAGTACCTCTCGCTTTGGCCTTTGTAGCTGTTACATGGGCACAGTCCAATTCGCCGCGCCCCACGCGCCAGGTTTCAAAGTCGCAGTCCACCAGTCCAGCAAAAAAGCAGCTTTCCCCGAAAGAACAGTTGTGGTGCACGGTATTAAACTCGGCTCTCAGCGGGGCAGCCGAAGCAGAACCTCCGATGCGGAGTTACCTTCTGGATGCAGTTGCGGGCGGTCTTAGCAGATGTGACCCGGGAAGAGTGCGCACGGTGCTCGTAGATTCGTTTACTGCTACTTTGGCAATGCCTGAAAATCAGGAAGAGATCAACCAGAGAGTGCAGTTGTTCGCCTCGGATGACCGACTGGACCAGGTGACGATGGAAGCACTCTACAACTTGGAAACAAAGCGAAGACTGCAAGAGTTTGCGTTGACGGACCTCCTCATCGTTGACGAAGCGAAAGTCGAGTCGCTGTTACCACAAGCCGAACCTGACGTAAGAGCCAATCTCTTGATTTGGATGATTTCCCGTGCAACGACTGGCAAGAGGCTCGACCGGGCAGTGGAACTATTGAACCGGGTACCCCCCAAAGAAAACTTTCCATACGGAGAAGCGACTCAGCTCATGCTTGCACTGCCCGCCGAGCGGGACACAGACAAGCAGGAGATTTTCCGGCTTGCCATGGCGGCCGACCGCCAACAGCAATCGGTCGCCATTGGCGGCGATGACTTCGCCAGTATGATTGTGCGTTTCTGGCAGCATCTTCACCGTGCGCTCGTCTTGGCTGCGATTCACCAGGTACTCGATGCGGCGGAGTCGCGCGAAGGTAGCGGCGTCACTCTCAATACTACGTCCGGAACCGTGGGCTTCACTCGCCAGCTCGACTATCGCCTCTTTGAGCTGTTGCCGATTCTTAAGCAGCTGGATAACGATGAGGCCGACAAGCTACTGAAGGACTCGCAACAGGCCCAGTTCCAATTGAAGCAGTTTCCGAGTGGCCTTCAGTCGATCGATCCCACGATCAGGGACACACCAGCAAAAGAGGGTGAGAGACAAGAAATCGGGGGCTCGTGGGGACCTCCGGATAAGATAGATCAGATTTCGCAAGCCACCAAAGCCCAAGTGGAAGAAATTGAGCGCACGGCCGAGAGCAATCCCCGGCAGGCGATGGCTACAGCGGCTACTCTGCCCGAGTCGGTGGGCCCGGCTTGGCGGGTAGAATTTCCCCGCAGCCAAGCCTATCTGGGGATCGCTCGAACGCTCATGACGAAGAATCATTCCGCCGCAAAGGATGCTTTGGAGCAAATGGCGGAATCTCTCGAGCACACGCCCCATCTGTACCGCGCGATGGATAATTGGGTCGAGGGAATCGCGATATCGAAAAAAATGGACGAGGTGGACCTTGCTCTTAAACTGTTTCGATCAGGAATGGAACAGGCGGACAAATTGAGAAGCGACGATGCTGATCCCGATGACCCCAACATAGGCCTCAAGGGCTGGTGGCCCTCCGTTTCTGCCTATTGGCGGCTTGTATTGGCTGTGTCGCAATTCTCGCCTCAAACAGCACTGGAGCAGGTTCGGGAGATTAAAGACCCAGAGATTTTGCTGCTGCTTGAGGTTAGGCTCGCCAACCGGAGTCTTGGTGCGCGTGAGGATCACTGCACAACCATGGTTCACAAAAAGCTGTCGCGCGACAGTTGGAGCGAGGAGCGCCGACTTGAAGAATGACGGGCCGCTCAAAACCGATCCTCAGCAGAGACCGAGCTGGCAAGGCTGAAACTGCTAATCCCCGACCTGTATAACAAGCATGCAGAGCTGGAACAGGAAGGATTGATCGATCGTAAAGAAATGGCGGAACTTGAGAGAAAGTGCGGTCGCACGATCGAACAACTCATATTCCGTAAGTCGCTCAAAGAGGTCTTCCCGGACGGGATCATAGCCTCGCGCTTACAGGTGGGGCTTCGCCAGCTGCCAAGATCCTGACAGACCGCGCCGAGGATGGAGTGCAGTCGCTAGGCTGCTTAACTTCGGCGGGGCATCTCCAGCGGGCATTTTCGGATTCTCAATCTGTAAGAGGATCGCGTCCGGCGCGGTCGCCCCGGCTTTGTTTTACAGCTGCTTTCGCGCCCCTGCATATGCGCGTGAGGGCGGGGGGAGGGGCAACAGCAGCGGTAAGCAGAGGGAGTGTGTCACATGAGATACGCTTGGTTGCTGTTCGTGCTCTCGTGTTCGGTGGGACTGAGGGCGCAGAATGCGCTCCCGCCGGGAACGGTCCTTCCCGTCCGGCTGGAGACAGGGTTGAATGCGAAGAAAAGCAAGGTCGGGCAGGCGGTGAAAGCACGGGTGATGCAGGATGTGCCGGGAACCTCGATACGAACTGGCGCGCAGTTGCTCGGTCACTTGGTCGCGGTGACGCCGGCAGCAGGAGTAGAAGCACGAATCGCTCTGCGTTTCGACACGGTGAAGGCGAAGAAGCAGCGTTTCGCGATGTCAACCGAGCTGCGCGCGCTGGCTTCGCTGATGGAAGTGGAGGATGCGCAGATTCCGAAGACGGGGCCGGACCGGGGCACGTCACAGAGCGCTTGGACCACCGAGCAGATCGGTGGAGATGTAGTGTACCGGGGAGGGGGTCCGGTGGCGCAAGGACTGGAGGTTGTGGGGACGCCTGTCCCACCGGACGGAGTGCTGGGGAAGATGCGCAACGATCCGGGGTCGCCTTGCCGAGCGGGAGTGGATCACAATGCTCAGCCCCAGGCGCTCTGGTTGTTCGCCACCGATGCATGCGGCGTGTATGGCTACCCAGACGTGAGGATCGCCCACGCTGGGCGGACGGATCCGGTGGGTGAGATCGTGCTGGTTTCGACGCAAGGAAACCTGGCAATCGAGCGCGGCAGTGGCTGGCTGCTGAGAGTCGGTGGCAGGTGAGTAGGATTACTTCGGCTTACGGCAGTGAGCGGGAGCAGGAAGGCATCCCGCCTTATCACTGACCGGCCGTCGCCGGCAAGCTATCCGATTACGATTTCCATCATATCGTAAGATGCAAGTCTGGTCCTTGGTACCTGGTACCCACGAGGAGGCGGCTCTGTCTGTTTCGCGAAGAGACTACATGCTGGCCACCGGCCGGCAAGCGGCGAACCGGCTGCAGTTGCTGGATGAGATCTTCGGGCCAGAGTCACACGAGGTCCTCAAGCGGGCGGGCCTGGCGCCGGGAATGCGCGTGACGGAGGTCGGCTGTGGCACCGGCTTGGTCGCGCTATGGATGGCACGCGTCGTGGGTACGAACGGATTCGTCGCAGCGGTCGACCTCAGCAGCGAGCAGATGCTTGTGGCCCGGAGAGACGCGGCCGAGGCCGGCTTGAGGAACATTTCTTTTCACGTGGCGGGCGCATACGATACCGGACTGCAGCGGGATGGGTTTGACCTGGTGTATTCGCGCTTCCTGATGTGCCATCTTGCCGAACCGGCCAGGGCACTGGCAGAAATGCGTGCTTTGCTCAAACCCGGAGGCATTCTAGTTTGTGAGGACCATGACGATGGTGGCATCTTCACCGAACCACCCACGTGGGCGTACAAGCGGCTGGTTGAGATCAGTGAAGCCGTCAACAAGAGCCGCGGGCTCGACTCGTACGTGGGGCTTAAGCTACCTCGATTGGTTCACCAAGCGGGGTTCGCAACCCCTGAGGTTTTGGTCAGACAGGTCGTGGTCCTCCGTGGACCGGCCAAGAGTTTCTGGGAGATCACGCTACGGGAAGCGACGCCGGCGATTCTGTCCGCGGGCGCATCGACGTCAGAGGAACTGGAGCGAATCTGTACCGAGATGCAGATGATAGCTCAGGACGATTCGACCCTGCTACTGCTGGCGCGAGTGAGTCAGGTCTGGGCACGGAAATGACTGGAAATTCGGGGGTCTAGCCCGGCGCCGGCGTGACTTAGTCCGGATCTTATCGACCCTATCAGGCACGCTGGCTTATCCTCGCATTTTTCGCAAACATTTCCGTGATAGTGTAGCTTCTAATGATGGCCTACGGCTTTGTAGGCGCTTGATTCTCTTCCAACCGTACATTTGATCGACTTAGCCACCGGGGCCGCTGTTCCCAAGCGCTCACCACAGGTTCGTGATCCAAGTCACTGTGCGGTGGCCGCTGCTGTGGTAGTGATACGTTACCAACGCCATCGAGAATCGCAGGGCCAACAGGTTTCTTTGGTAGACCCTGTTGGTAAGACTAAGGGGAGCTTCGACATAGAGGAGAGAAACGATGAAGCGCAATCTAACGTTAGTCATGGCCGTCGTGGGAGCATTGAGTCTCGCGGCAAGCGCGGGAACGATAAGCGGAAAAGTCTCAGGCGTGAACGGCGAGTCCGTAGTCTACCTGGAAGGCATTCCCGGAAAGACGTTCCCTGCCCCGACGGAGAGGCCCGTGATTGATCAAAAGAGGATTATGTTTCGGCCCCACATTACGGTGGTGCAGCAGGGCACGACAGTGGACTTTTTGAACAGCGACCCGGTTGCGCACAACGTGTACTGGTCCGCGATCAGCGGGAACAAGAAGCTGGGACACAACCTCGGTACATGGCCCCAGGGTCAAACCCGCAGCTTCAAGTTTGACGATGTTGGCGTGGTGCCGCTGCTCTGCATCGCGCATCCAGAAATGGCCGGCTACCTGATCGTGACCCCCACTCCATACCACGCCATCACTGACAAGGATGGCAATTATAAGATCGCAAATGTTCCCGATGGCCAGTACACGGTAGTAGCTTGGCATGAGGGCGCGAAGGACTCGTCCAAACTGGTTACCGTAGCGGGTAATACGAAAGCCGATTTTACGATGAGCAAATAAGCGACGATTGACATGTATCAGGAGAGCAAACGCTACTAGTTTCAGGAATCCGCATTGAGGCATCTTGCGGCAGTGGACTAGGCACAGACTGACGATCTTCTCTTACAAGGTGGACCCAAGCGTTAGGGAGAATATCCTGCGCACACGATCTCGCAGGCACAATTAACGCAAAGAAGTATGACCGCGCACAGGAGCTGTTA